>JABAOH010003551.1_pt1 | contig 43676 bp, 47 predicted proteins | sample 7062181 | NCBI WGS metagenome assembly JABAOH01 (sample SAMN14538630, study PRJNA623070) | marine sediment metagenome | biome: marine biome [ENVO:00000428]; feature: marine pelagic biome [ENVO:01000023]; material: deep marine sediment [ENVO:00002113]; isolation source: pool of 5 deep marine... | reverse complement strand
TAAGCCCCTTGCCGTCTTTGGGCGAAGGCTAGTCGCCCCTACTAGACAGCACCTTCACGCGGCCGAGCGAGGCGGGGGCAACCGCCTAGTGCCTCTTTTTGAAATACTGGATGCGGAAATTCCACTCGTCGCCTACGTAGGCGCGCTTACCGTCGGGGGACATTTCTACGCTAACAGGGCTAACGAATTCGCCGTTACCTTTACCGTTTTTACCCCACTTACCCTGAAACGAGCCGCTCGCCGTGAAGTACTGGATGCGGTCGTTATCGGCATCGGCTACGAACACGGTACCGTTCGGCGCGACGGCGACGTCAAGAGGTTCGGCGAATTGCCCGTCGCCCGTACCTAGCCCTCGCCCCTACCGGAACAGCGCCTTCACCCGGCCCAGATAGGCGGGCGCACCCGCCTAGTCCCTCTTTTTGAAATACTGGACGCGGACATTCCCGTCGTCGCCTACGTAGGCGCGCTTACCGTCGGGCGACGTATGTACGCTAATAGGTTCCTCGAATTCGCCGTCGCCCTTACCGTTTTTACCCCACTTACCCAGAAACGAGCCGGCCGCGCTGAAGTACTGGATGCGGTCGTTAGCGCCGTCGGCTACGAATACAGTACCGTACGGCGCAACGGCGACGTCAAGAGGTTCGTCGAATTCGCCGTTGCCGGTACCGGGCGAGCCCCATTTGCCCAGGAAGGAACCTTTGGGGCTAAAAAACTGGACCCGGGCGTTGCCCCAGTCAGCGACGTAAACGTTCCCGTTAGGGGCTACCGCGACGCCGGCGGGTTGGTTAAATTTGCCGTTAGCCGTGCCGGGACCACCCCACTTGCCGAGGAACTTGCCGGTCGAGGTGAAGTACTGGACGCGGTCGAGGTCCACTTCGCTGACGTACACGTTGCCGTTTGCGGCAACGGCGATGCCCCAGGGCATACTGAACTGGCCCTCACCCGAGCCGCCAGAGCCCCACTTACCGAGGAACGAGCCGGTAGAGGTGAAGTACTGTACGCGGTGAGTCCCATCGTCGGTGACGTAGACGTTGCCGTTGGCCGCGACTGCGAGGGCATTCGGAAACTCGAATTGGCCGTTCCCCGTGCCTTCCGAGCCCCACTTGCCGAGGAACGAGCCGGTGGCGGTGAAGTATTTAACGCAGTGGTTGTCTTCGTCTGCGAGGTAAACGTTTCCGTCCGGGGCGACCGCGAGCCAGGCACCCGTCTGTGGGGGTATGGCGTGCCACTGGCCCTCGTAGGCCCATTCCGGCTCGGGCTTAGGGGGCTCTGTCGGCGATTCTTCTTCACACGCCCCGAGTAACACGACGCCACATAACGCGCCTATTATACCGATTAACCTCTTCATTTCGCTCTCCTTCCGCCCTAAGCTCAGGGCATTAAATATAATAATGAAATACCCGAGCGGGGCACGAGGCCCGACTCGGGTGTTCGTTACTATCCCGGAACTGCGGCCGCGTTGACGGCCGCCGAAAGCAACGACGCCGAAAGAACGTAGTACTCGATTTTAACCTCCGCGGTTGAGAACGACGAACCGCCGCTTTTGTTCGACTACCAATTACAACCTAATATGTACTGGCCCCATTGTCAATAAAAAAAGTCGCCCCCCTGCGCCGGTATTGAATAAAACGGGACGGCCCGAAGGCTGCCCCTGAACAAGGGGCTTGAGCCGTTTGCCGTCTTTTGCCTACCGGCCGGTCGCCCCTACCGGAACAACGCCTTCACGCGGCCGAGGGAGGCGGGGGCAACCGCCTAGTCCCTCTTTTTGAAATACTGGATGCGGAAATTCCACTGGTCGGCTACATAGACGCGCTTACCGTCGGGGGACATATCTACGCTAGCAGGGGTTTCGAATTCGCCGTTACCTTCACCGTCTTTACCCCACTTACCCTGAAACGAGCCGGCCGCGGTGAAGTACTGGATGCGGTCGTTATCGGCATCGGGTACGAATACGGTACCGTTCGGCGCGACGGCGACGTCAAGAGGAAAGTCGAATTGGCCGTCGCCCGTACCGGACGAGCCCCATTTACCCAGGTAGCTGCCGGCGGGCGTGAAATATTGGATGCGGTCGGTGTAGTAATCGCTGACGTAGACGTTGCCGTTTGGGGCTACGTCGGCGCCGGCCGGCAAAATGAATTGGCCGTCGCCCGACCCCTTCGACCCCCACCTGCCGAGGAAGGAACCCGTAGGGGTGAAATATTGAACGCGACAGCCAACATCTTCGGTGACGTATACGTTGCGGTTCGGAGCGATTGCGATGCCGTACGGGCAATTGAATTGGCCGTTGCCCGAGCCGCGAGAGCCCCACTTGCCGAGGAACGAGCCGCCCGCGCTGAAGTATTGGACGCGGTCGTTACCCGAGTCGGCGACGTAGACGTTGCCGTTGGCTGCGATTGCGAGGGCTAGCGGATTATCGAATTGGCCGTTCCCCGTGCCTTCCGAGCCCCACATGCCGAGGAACGAGCCGGTGGGCGTGAAGTATTTGATGCAGCAGCTGCGGGTATCGGCTACGTAAACGTTTCCGTCCGGGGGGGTGACCGCGACGCCGTGCGGCAAGCCGAATTTGCCCCACTGACCCTCGTAGGCCCATTCCGGCTCGGGCTTGGGGGGCTCCGTCGGCGATTCTTCACACGCCCCGAGCAATACAACGGCACAAAGCGCGCCTATTATACCGATTGCCCTTTTCATTTCTCTCTCCTTCCGCCCTAAGCTCAGGGCATTAAATATAATAATGAAATACGCGAGCGGGGCACGAGGCCCGACTCGGGTGTTGGTTGCTAAGATGAAACTGCGGCCGCGTTGACGGCCGCCGAAAGCAACGACGCCGAAAGAATGTACCGCTCGATCTTACCCTCCGCGGCTGAGAACGGTGAACCGCCGCTTTTGTTCGACTACCGATTACAACTTAATATGTACTGGCCCCATTGTCAACAAAAAAAGGTCGCCCCTTGCGGCGGTATTGAATAAAACGGGCCGACCTGGAGGTCGGCCCCTCGCAAGATAGGGGGTTTAAGGCCCTTGTCCCCTGTTCCTTGTCCACTTCGGGCGACCGGCCGGTCGCCCCTACTTAGACGACCCCTTCACGCGGCGTAGCAAGGCGGGGGCAACCGCCTAGTCCCTCTTTTTGAAATACTGGACGCGGAAATTCCACTCGTCGCCTACGTAGGCGCGCTTACCGTCGGGGGACATTTCTACACTAACAGGGCTAATGAATTCGCCGTTACCTGTACCGTTTTTACCCCACTTACCCTGAAACGAGCCGGCCGCGGTGAAGTACTGGATGCGGTCGCTGTCGCAGTCGGCTACGAACACGGTACCGTTCGGCGCGACGTCGACGTCAAGAGGTTCGGCGAATTGCCCGTCGCCCGTACCGGCCGAGCCCCATTTGCCCTGGAAGGAACCTTTGGGGGTAAAAAACTGTACGCGGTAGTTCCGCTGTTCCGCGACGTAAACGGTCCCGTTAGGGGCTACGTCGAGGCCGCGGGGCACGTCGAATTCGCCGTCACCGAACCCGGACGACCCCCACTTGCCGAGGAACTTGCCGGTCGAGGTGAAGTATTGGACGCGGTTGAGGTCCGCATCGCTGACGTACACGTTGCCGTTTCCGGCAACGGCGATGCCCGTGGGTTCATAGAACTGGCCCTCACCCGTGCCCCACGAACCCCACTTGCCGAGGAACGAGCCGCCCGCGTTGAAGTATTGGACGCGGCCAGTCCCATCAGTGACGTAGACGTTGCCGTTGGCCGCAATTGCGAGGGCTTCTGGAAACACGAATTGGCCGTTCTCGAAGCCCCACGAACCCCACTTTCCGAGGAACGAACCGGTGGAGGTGAAGTATTTAACGCAGTGGTTGTCTTGGTCTGCTAGGTAAACGTTTCCGTCCGGGGCGACCGCGAGCCAATCGCCCATGAGTGGGCATGGGGTGTGCCACTGGCCCTCGTAGGCCCATTCCGGCTCGGGCTTGGGGGGCTCTGTCGGCGATTCTTCACACGCCCCGAGTAGTACGACGCCACAAAAAGCGGCCATTATACCGATTAGCCTTTTCATTTCTCTCTCCTTCCGCCCTAAACTTAGGGCATTAAATAATAATAAAAAACCCAAGCGGGGTACGAGGCCCGACTCGGGTGTTGGTTACTAACCCGGAACTGCGGCCGGGTCGACGTCCGCCCAAAGCAACGACGCCGAAAGAACGTAACGCTCGATCTTACCCTCCGCGGTTGAGAACAGCGAACCGCCGTTTTTGTTCGACTACCAATTACAACTTAATATGTACTGGCCCCATTGTCAATAAAAACGTCGCCCCCTGCGCCGGTATTTAATAAAATGGGACGGCCCGAACGCCGCCCCTAGACAAGGGGCTTAAGCCCCTTGCCGTCTTTGGGCGAAAGCTAGTCGCCCCTACTAAACAACGCCTTCACGCGGCCGAGCGAGGCGGGGGCGCGACCGCCTAGTCCCTCTTTTTGAAATACTGGACGCGATAGTTGTCTGCTTCGGTTACGTAGACGCGCTTACCGTCGGGGTATATATCTAAGTAATAAGGGCTACCCAAATCGCCCTTGCCGGAACCCCGCGAGCCCCACTTGCCGAGGAACGAACCGCTGGGCGTGAAATACTGGACGCGGTAGTCGCCGCCTCCGGTTACGTATACGGTACCGTCCGGCGCGACGGCGACGTCCGAAGGGAAGTTGAATTGGCCGTTGTCGTACCCGTACGAGCCCCATTTACCCAGGTAGCTGCCGGCGGGCGTGAAATATTGCACGCGGTCGTTCCAAGTATCGACGACGTAGACGTTGCCGTTTGGGGCTACGTCTAAGCCGTAGGGGCCGTAGAATTGGCCGTTGCCCGACCCCTCCGACCCCCACTTGCCTAGGAACGAGCCGGACGCGGTGAAGTACTGGACGCGTTCGTTTCCCCAGTCGCTGACGTACACGTTACCGTTTGCGGCAACGGCGATGCCCAAGGGTTCCCAGAACTGGCCCTCACCCGAGCCCAACGAACCCCACTTGCCGAGGAACGAGCCGCCCGCGTTGAAGTATTGGACGCGGTCGTTATCCGAGTCGGCGACGTAGACGTTGCCGTTGGCGGCGACGGCAACGCCGGTCGGTTCGTCGAACTGGCCGTTGCCCCACCCCTCTGACCCCCACTTGCCCAGGAACGAGCCGGTGGAGGTGAAGTATTGAACGCGGTCATTGTGTCCGTCTACGACGTAAACGTTTCCGCCCGGGGCGACGGCGACGCCTAGGGGGAATATGAATTCCCCGTTACCGAAACCCTTGGTGCCCCACTGACCCTCGTAGACCCATTCCGGCTCGGGCTTGGGGGGTTCCGTCGGCGATTCTTCACACGCCCCGAGTAGTACGACGCCACACAAAGCGGCCATTATACCGATTAGCCTTTTCATTTCTCTCTCCTTCCGCCCTAAACTCAGGGCATTAAATAATAATAAAAAACCCAAGCGGGGTACGAGCCCCGACTTGGGTGTTTTATAACATTACGGAACTGCGGCCGCGTTGACGGCCGCCCAAAACAACGACGCCGAAAGAACGTAACGCTCGATCTTACCCTCCGCGATTGAGAACAGCGAACCGCCGTTTTTGTTCGACTACCAATTACAACTTAATATGTACTGGCCCCATTGTCAACAAAAAAACGTCGCCCCCTGCGCCGGTATTTAATAAAATGGGACGGCCCGAACGCCGCCCCTCGACAAGGGGCGTAAGCCCCTTGCCGTCTTTGGGCGAAGGCTAGTCGCCCCTACTAGACAGCACCTTCACGCGGCCGAGGCCCCGCGGGCGACATCGCGGAAAAGCCTTTCGTACGCGGCCGCCGACCTGGGCCACGTCATCCGCCGGCCGAAGCGGTACGCCCGGCGCCCGAGGTAGCGCCGCGCGCCGTCGTGCGCCAGGAGCTCGGCGAGCCAAAAGGCCAGCGTCCGCCAGTCGCGGAAGGGCACCAAGATGCCGCGGTCGGCGCCCAAAAGCTCGCGCGCGTACCAGTACGGCGTGGAGATTATCGCCTTGCCGCAGGCCACGGCGTAGGCCAGCGTCCCGGAGGATATCTGGTCCTCGTTCAGGTAGGGCGTGACGTATACGTCCGCCGCGCGAAGGTACGTTAAAAGCTCGTCCAGCGAGACGAAGCTGTTGACGAAGCGGACGTGGTCGTGCATGCCCAGGCGGTCGACGGCCTTCTGCAGCGACGCCCGGTACGCCTCGCCGTAGCGCTTTTTTATCGTCGGGTGGGTGGCGCCCAGGATTACGTACAACGACTCCGGGAATTGCGGGAGGACGTCCGCCAAGGCCCTTACCGCGACCTGTATGCCCTTACGGGGGCTGATGAGGCCGAAGGTCAGGACGACCTTCCGGCCCTCCACGTTGACGGCCTTTTTAAACGGCGCCGCGTCGGCGAACGGGACGTCCGGCGTGCCGTGGTGGATGACGTGGACCTTCTCGTCGCGCACGCCGTAGATATCGGCCAGGAACGCGGCCGCCTTTTCCGCCTGGACCACGACCGCGGCCGAGTGGGCGCACACCTCGACAAGAACGTCGCGTTGCTTGGGTTTGGGTTCGGCGAGGACCGTGTGCAGCGTCGTCACGACGGGCTTGGCGAGGCGCTCGAGGAAATGGACGACGTGCCGCCCCGCCCGGCCGCCGAAGATGCCGTACTCGTGCTGAAGCGAGACGACGTCCGCGGACGAGCCGTTAATGAGGTCGGCGGCGGCGACGTAATCGTCGGGCCGAGACCCGCGCACGACGGCCCGGACCTCGTTGCCGTAAAGCCGGCGGCGCTGCCGCTCGCACATAGCGACGAGCGATATACTGCCGCCCTCGCGCAGCAATTCCCCCCGGCCTTCGGCCAACGCCGACGCCAGGTCGTAGGCGAAAGTAGCCAGGCCGCATTGACGGGGCGGGTACGTAGAAACGATAAATAAACCCGGCGAAGAAGCCATAAACCCCCCAAGTGAAGCCTAAATCTTGCAGGTTAAGAGGTAACTCAGTACCTCGTCGAAGTCGGCGGTCGCCAACGCTACGACGGTGTCCGCGGCGCCGTAGTAGACGCGGAGCTCGCGCGTCACCTCGTCCAGCGCGAGGCCGCAAGGGAAGACGACGCCCGGGACGTCGCCGATCATCTCGTAATATGCGTGCGGGCCGAAGACCCAGTCCTCGCTCCGGCGGATAACGCGCCACGGTTCGTCGAGGTCGAGAAGGGCGAGGCCGCAGCGGTAAAGGCTGCCGGAGGCGGTGCGCCGCACGCCGTGGTAGATGACGAACCAACCCTCGGGTGTCTCTACGGGCGGCGGCCCCAAGCCCACGCGGTGGACGTCCCAGGAGGCCGGGCGCGTCGTCAATAGCAGGCGATGGTCGCCCCAATACTTGAGGTCGGGCGAGAAAGATATCCACATGTGGGCCTCGCCACGGATGATGGGCCGGTGGATAAGGGCGAAGCGGCCGCTTATCTTGCGCGGGAAAAGCGACGCGTCCTTGTCCTCGGGCGGCAGGAGGCGGCCGTAGCGGGTGAACGTCTTGAAGTCGGCCGTGGTGGCAAGCGAGACGACGGTCTCGTCGCGGATGAAGGACGTATACGCGACGGCGTACTCGCCCAGCGGCTCGAGCCAGACGACGCGCGGGTCTTCGACGCCGAAGGGTTGCTCGTCGTGGGCCCTGTCCGCGACGAGGGCGGGCTCGGCGTCGACGCGCCACTCCCCCGTGCCGTCGGCGCTGCGGGCGACGGTGAAGTGGGAGAAACCGCGCAGGTCCTCCACGCGCACCAGCAGAAGCGTTTCGCCGTTGACGAGGGCCGCGCCCGGGTTGAAGACGGCGTGCGCGTGGTACGGCCACAAGGCCGCGGTCAATACGGGGTTTTTCTCGTAGCGGCGAAAGAGTTCGTCGCAGAGCCGGTATCCGGCGTCCGCTTCGGCCATGACGTACCTCCCGCGGGGCGGGCGTCGCGCCCTTAGCATTTATTTATAGCCTATAACGGCGCCAAATGCAATCGATTAAAGCGCGGGCCGACGCCGAGGTCGGCCCGGTCTTTTTCTGTTCATACGGGGAGTTACTTAAACAACGCCTTCACGCGGCCCAGCGACGACGGCTCGAGGCCCGCGTAAGGGACCCATTTGAAGTATTGGATGCGGTTATTGCCGGTATCGGCTACGTAAACATTGCCGTCCGGCGCAACGTCGACGCCATTATGTGCGCGGAACTGGCCGTCGCCGGAGCCCCTCGAGCCCCATTTCCCGAGGAAGGAACCGCTCGAGGTGAAATATTGGACGCGGTGATTGGCGGTATCGGCTACGTAAACGTTGCCGCCCGAACCTATCGCGATGCCCCGGGCCGCTTTAAATTGGCCGTTGCCGGAACCGTACGAGCCCCATTTCCCGAGGAAGGAACCGCCCGAGGTGAAATATTGTATGCGGCTATTGCCGGTATCGGCTACGTAAACGTTGCCGCCCGGACCTATCGCGATGCCCCGGGCCGTTTTAAATTGGCCGTCGCCGGAACCCTCCGAGCCCCATTTCCCGAGGAAGTAGCCGCCGGCGCCGAAGTATTGGATGCGGCAGTTGCCTATGTCGACGACGTAGACGATCTCGAACGAGCTTATCCCAACGTCCACAGGACCCATGAACTGGCCGTTGCCCGTGCCCTTCGAGCCCCATTTGCCGAGGAAGGAACCGACGGGCGTGAAATATTGGATGCGATTGTTTTTCGCGTCGGCCACGTACGCGTAACCGTCGCCGCCTACGGCGACGCCTTCCGGCCCGTCGAATTCGCCGTTGCCCGTACCCTTCGAGCCCCACTTGCCGAGGAAGTAGCCGCTCGAGGTGAAGTACTGGATGCGGTTATTTTCCATGTCGGCGACGTAAACGGTGCCGCCCAGGCCTATCGCAACGTCGAGAGGAAGTGCGAACTGGCCGTTGCCCGTACCCTTCGAGCCCCACTTACCCGCGTAGACCCAGGCGCCGAAGGCCCCGTCGGCCGCAACGAGCGCCGCGGCGGCCGCGAATATTAGCACCCTCTTCATTCCGGTCTCCTTTCACCCTAAACCTAGGGCATTAAATTTAATATAAAAAACCCAAGCGCGGGACCAGAGCCAACTTCGGTTCTAGTTACTAACGCGGAACCACGGCCGCGCTAACGACCGCCGGAAGCATCCATCCCGAAAGAACGTAGCGCCCGACCTTACCCTCCGCGCTTAGGAGCGGCGAGCCGTCGCCGCGTTTGTTATAGCTTATATTTTTATTTTAACCCATATCGTTCCCTTTGTCAATAAAAACGGCTCGGGGGCGCGAAGCAGTACCTAAACCCACACCGCCGGCCTTTTAGCCCGGGCGAATCTCGAAAAAAAAGGCCCGACCCGAAGGCCGGGCCTGGGCAAGGCACTTAAGCCCCTTGTCGTTTTTAAGCAATTCGCCGGCCGGTCCTACCGGAACAGCGCCTTCACGCGGCCGAGAGACGTGGGCGCAACGCGGGGGTCGGACCAGCGGAAGTACTGGACGCGGTCGTTATTCATGTCCGTCACGTAAACGGTACCGTTGTCTGCGACGCCAACCCCGGAAGGTTCGTTGAATTGCCCGTTACGGGTACCGTACGTTCCCCATTTTCCGCGGAAAGAACCCGAAGCTGAGAAGTACTGGACACGGTGGTTATTGCTGTCTGCTATATAAACGTCTCTGTTCGGCGCGACGCCCAAGCCTTCCGGTTGATTAAACTGGCCGTCGCCAGAACCCTCCGAGCCCCACTGGCCCTCGTACACCCAGCCGCCGAAAGCGGATACCGCCGCCAACGCGCCGAGCGCCGCGGCCGTACCCGTAAATAATTTCTTCATTTCCCTTTGCCTCCTCAGGACAAGGGGCTTAAGCCCCTTACCAGCCGGCGCACAGCCGTGCGCCTCTACCGGAACAGCGCCTTCACGCGGCCCAGCGAGGTGGGCTCTACCCGCGGGTCCGACCGGCGGAAGTACTGGATGCGCGCGTTGCCGGCGTCGCATACGTATACCCGACCGCCGGCGGCGTTAAAGGCTATACCGCGCGGAAGATAGAATTGGCCGTTGCCCTTGCCGTACGAGCCCCATTTGCCGAGGAAGGAACCCGTCGGCGTAAAGTACTGGATACGGTGGTTCCAGCCGTCGGTGACGTAGGCGTTCCCGTCCGGTGCCAAGGCCACCCCCCAGGGAAGGTTGAATTGGCCGTCGCCGGTTCCCTTCGAGCCCCACTTGCCGAGGTAAGAGCCGCTCGAGGTGAAGTATTGGACGCGGTTGTTTTCGTGATCGGTAACGTAGATGTTGCCGTTGGGGGCAACCGCTACGTTAAACGGTCCGTCGAACTGGCCGTTGCCGGAACCGTACGAGCCCCACTTGCCGAGATAAGAGCCGGTAGCGGTGAAATATTGGACGCGGTGGTTCCAAGTGTCGGCGACGTAAACGTTGCCGTTTGACGCGACGGCTATCCCCGCGGGCGCTACGAATTGGCCGTTGCCGGAGCCCTCCGAACCCCACTTGCCGAGATAAGAGCCGGTAGCGGTGAAATATTGGACGCGGTGGTTCCAAGTGTCGGCGACGTAGACGGTGCCCGCCCGGGCGACGGCGGCGTCAACGGGATAGACGAACTGGCCGTTGCCCTCGCCGGGGGAGCCCCACTTCCCGAGGAAGGAGCCCGCAGACGTGAAATACTGTACGCGGAAGTTACCGTAGTCAACTACGTAGACGGTGTCGCCGCGACCCGTGGCTAGACCAAAGGCCCCGTTGAACTGGCCGTCGCCCGAACCCTCCGAGCCCCATTGGCCCTCGTAGACCCAAGCGCCGAAAGCGGACACCGCCGCCAGCGCGTATAGTGCCGCGGCCGCCGTTATCGTGAGTTTCCTCATTTACCTAAACCTCCTCAGGTTACTACCCCTTTACATTAACCGTAGCAGAAAAATTTTTATAATTCTAACAAAAAAGGCCGACCCGAAGGTCGGCCCCGGCGGATGACAGTAGGGGCGACTGGCCCGTCGCCCCTACCTGCCTGCCGCTATTACCAGAATAACGCCTTCACGCGGCCCAGCGAGGTGGGGGCGACGGCCGGGTTCGTAAGGCTGAAGTATTGGACGCGGCAGTTGTTGACGTCGCCGACGTACGTCCGGCCGCCGTTCGCGGTGACGGCCACGGCGCCAGCCCCGTCGAACTCGCCGTTGCCGCGGCCGAAAAAGCCCCACTTGTCGAGAAAAGACCCGCTCGAGGTGAAGCACTGGACGCGATGGTTGTGTCTGTCGGCGACGAAGACGCCGCCCCGCGGGCCGAGCGCCACGTCCGCGGGCCCGTTGAACTGGCCGTTGCCGCTGCCGTACCAGCCCCATTGGCCCAGGTAGGAACCGCTCGAGGTGAAGTATTGGACGCGGTGATTATAATAGTCGGCGACATAGACGTTGCCGCCCGAGGCAACGCCAACGGCAGCCGGGCCGTCGAAATCGCCGCTGCGCGAACCCTTAGCGCCCCACTTGCCGAGAAAAGACCCGCTCGCGGTGAAGTACTGAATCCGGTGGTTGCCCGTGTCCGCGACGTATACGTTCCCGCTGGCCGCCACCGCGACGCCCCGCGGCGCGTCGAACTCGCCGTCACCGGTCCCGAATCTCCCCCATTTACCTTGGAACCCGCCCGTCAGCGTGAAGTATTGGACGCGATGGTTTAGCTGGTCGGCCACGTAAACGATGCCGGCGGTCGCGACCTCCAGGCCCGCGGGCCGACGGAAATCGCCGTTCCGCGAGCCGGCCTTACCCCACTTGCCGAGGTACGTCCCCGTAGCCGTGAAGTACTGGACGCGGTTATTGTAGTAGTCGCTGACGTAAACGTTGCCATTAGCTGCGACGCCTACGGCGAAGGGGAAGTCGAACTGGCCGTCGCCCGTTCCCATATCGCCCCACTGGCCCTCGTACTCGTAGCGGGGAGGCGAGGCCCAGGCCGCGGCAATAATTGCCGCTGCTGCCAACACTATGAAAACCACACGTCTTTTCATCCCGCACCCCTTTCCGTAATGGTCCCCCAATTGGCGCGACTGTCCCCCCACGAGACCTCCCGCGGGTAGGTATGTCGCTGGGCTAGCGTTAAGGAAAACGAGCTAATAAAAAGGAGCAAAAAAGCCCCAGCGAGCCCGCAGGCCCGGCCGGGGTAATACCCGTGTTAGCGATTCGCCTTACTATCGCCGCACTTTCTCATTCGTCCCCTTCGTTACCGCCGTCCCGGCCTTATCTTCACCCCGTCCAGAACGTGAGACCGGCGGTTGCAATCAAACCCCGCGCCAACCATTATCGGATAAAGTATAAAATTAGTCAAGTACAAATTATGCGGTCGTCGCGAGTAACGGGCTACCCCCGCCGCGGGAATAAGGCCGTATAAAAAGGGGCCGCGCGGGCCCCTTTCTTTTTCGGGCGCACAACCCCTCGCCCCTACCGGAACAGCTCCTTCACGCGGCCGAGGGAGGTAGGCGCCACAAGGGGGCCGGACCATCGGAAATACTGGACGCGATGGTTATACATGTCGGCGACGTAGACACGCGCGCCGGTAACGTCTAAACACAATCCAGATGGATGGTCAAGTTCGCCATCACCCGTACCTTTCGACCCCCACCGCCCAAGGTAGGTCCCCGTTGGCGTGAAGTATTGAACGCGGTTGTTCAGCGTATCGGCGACGTAAACGTTGCGGTTCGGGGCGACGGCGACGCCGTTGGGCCAGTCGAACTGCCCATTACCCGTACCCCTGGAACCCCGCATTCCTAGGGACGAACCTGCCGTAGTGAAGTATTGGATGCGTTCGTTTTCGGAATCGGCTACGTATACGTTGCCGCCGGGCGCGACCGCGACGCCGGACGGGTATAGAAACTGGCCGTTCCCCGAGCCCCGCGAGCCCCAACGGCCGAGGTAGGAACCAGTCGCGACGAAGTATTGGACGCGGTGGTTCCCTGTATCGGCAACATAGACGTTAGCGCCCCGGGCGACCGCGACACCGTCCGGGGAATTGAACTGCCCGTTCCCCGAGCCCTGCGAACCCCACTTGCCGAGGAACGAGCCGGTCGCGGTGAATTATTGGATACGGTGGTTATTTGAATCGGCAACGTATGTACTACCGTTAGCCGCGATCGCGACGGCGTATGGGTAGTTAAATTCACCATTCCGCGAACCAAATTTACCCCACTGGCCCTCGTAGACCCAGGCGCCCCACGCATAAACCGCCGCCAACGCGCCGAACGCCGCGCCCGTCGTTATCGCGAGCTTCTTCATTTCCCTAAACCTCCTCGGGCTACTGCCCCTTTGAATAAAAGATAACGCAGAAATTTCTATAATTCTAATAGAAAAGGACCGCCCCGAAGGCCGGCTGCTATTCGGTTGGTCGGTAGGAACAAGGGGCGCGCCAGGGGCTAAAGCCCCTGGTTAACGGCCCCTTTGCCGTGGGCGAGTGACCGGTCGCCCCTACCTAAACAACGCTTTCACGCGGCCCAACGACGCGGGGGAGACGCCGACCAACGACTCATCGGCGAATTGGACGTTGTCGAGCGATATTATTACGTAGGCAGAATGGCCCGGGTAAGCCGTAACCCAACCGGAGAAGCCGGCGCGTAGCGGCCGCGCTTCGGCCACTTTCGCCGAGCCGAACGCGTGCTTCCACTCGCCCCACGTCAGCGGTGTCCGGAATATGTCTTCGCTCGAGCCGTCGTAACGAAGGTAGAACTCGGCGCCCGCTGAGCCAGGAACGCCCAGCGTGCGTTCGGCGTGGCAAAAGTGCCAGTATACCGTACTGTTCGCGCGGACGGTAAACGGGCAACTCTCGAGCGTGGCATAAGCGCGCTCCTGCCCCGTCGTCGTGCGGTAGCCCAAAGCGTAATTACCCCACGGGCCTTCACTTTCCTGCATCCATCCGCCTGTGACCCGGCGCCAACCGGCCGGCGGCCAATTTCCATCAAAATTTTCGTTGACGTAGTATTGCGTAGCCCCGGCGGCGGCCGCCGCGAGCGTCAAGGCCGCAGCCGTCGTGATCGCAAGCTTACTCATTTCTCTGGGCCTCCTCCGATTGCTAACCCTTTAAATTATTCCTAACACAAAAATTTCTATAATGCCAATAAAAAAGGCCGCCCGGAAAGGCGGCGCAGGACAAGGGGCCTAAGCCCCTTGTAAACGCCCCTTGTCCGTCCGGGCGACTCGCCAGTCGCCCCTACCTGCCAGCCGCCCCTACCGGAACAACGCCTTAACGCCGCCCAGCGAGGCGGGCGCGGCTTCACGCAACGGCGGGACCCGCCCGTCGGTCCGGGCGACCGGCCTCCGCCGCGACGCCGCGCGCCACGTCGGCCAGCGCGAGCGCGTGCACGGGCCAGTAGAGGTACCAATAGAGTCGGCCCAGCAAGCCGCGCGGGTAGAAGTAGGCCGTGACGACGAACCTGCCCCGCTCCACGACGAAATCGAGCCAACCCCGCCCGGGCAGCTTCAACTCGGCGGCGAAGAGGAGACGCTTACCGGGCCGGACCTCGCGGACCTTCCAGAAGTCGACGGCGTCGCCGAGCCGTAGCGCGCGGGGGTCGCGCCGGCCGCGGGCGGCGCCCGGGCCGCCGCACAGCTTATCGAGCACGCCGCGCAATTTCCACAGGAAATCGAGGCGGAACCAACCGGCCTCGCCCCCCACCGCGGAGGCGGCCGCGAACACGCGAGCCGGCGGTAAGTCGCCCGTGGGCGCGAACCGCCTTAAGGTATAAACCGCCGCCTCCAGGCTAGCCGGCGGCCTTAACCCGCAAACCGGCTCGGCGTCCGCGTCGCACCAGCGGCTTAGGACCTGGCGCGCCTCTATTTCATCCAACGCGTCGGCGAAAGCCCGTTCGTAGGGCCGGGGCGTAACGCGCGGGAAGAGGCGAGCGGCGTTGTCGTTCTGCTTCACGGTCTCGGAACGGAGGCCCTCCACGAGCGCGGAGGCGACGGCGAACGGTACGGGCGTTAGGAGCACGAGGCCGTAGGCGCCCATGCGGGGCGTGAAGAACGGCAGCGGTACGAACAGCCGGCGCAGGCCCATAACGCTCGCGGCTCCCCGCAAAAGCTCCGCGAAGGTCGTGACGCCCGCGCCGATATCGACTACGACGTTACCTTCCACCTGTACGTCGCGCGCGGCGGCGAGGTAGGCGAGGACGTCCGCGACGGCGACGGCCTCTGTTCGCGTTCGGACCCAACGCGGCGTGATGAGAACCGGCGCTTTCTGGACGAGGTTCCTTATTATCTCGAAGGAGGCGCTGCCGGAGCCGATGATAATGCCGGCGCGGAACCATACGGTCTGGACTGCCTCGGGCCGCGCGCTCAGGATCTCGCCCGTCTCGAGGCGGCTGCGGAGGTGCTCGCTGGCGGTTTCGCGAACGCCCAGGCCGCCGAGGTAGACGAGGCGGCGCACGCCGGCTTCGACGGCGGCCTCGCGGAAGTTTTCCGCCGATAGGCGGTCGCGCGAGGCGAAGTCGCGCCCCGCACCCATGGAATGGATGAAGTAGTAAGCTACGTCGACGCCGGCGAGCGCCCGGGCGAGGGCGTCCGGATGGAAGGTATCGCCCTCCGCGACCTCCGCGCGCGCGCGCACGGCCTCCCCAAGTTTGGCGGCGTCGCGGACGAAGAGGCGAAGCTCGACGTCTCCCGCGGCGAGAAGCTTGTCCGTCAGGCGCCGGCCTATGTAACCCGTGGCCCCCGTGAGGAGAACGCGCATAGTCGACCCCGGCGAGGAGTATACCAAAGGGTGGGCGCGCGCGGCGCAAAATAACGAGGCCGCCTTCGATGGCGGCCTCGCGGAAGTTTTCCGCCGAAAGGCGGTCGCGCGAGGCGAAGTCCCGCCCCGCAGCCATGGAATGGATGAAGTAATAAGCTACGTCGACGCCGGCGAGCGCCCGGGCGAGAGCGGCCGGATGAAAAGTATCGCCCTTTGTGACCTCTGCGCGCGCGTACGGCCTCCCCGAGTTTGGAGACGTCGCGGACGAAGAGGCGAAGCTCGACGTCCCCCGCGGCGAAAAGCTCGTCCGCCAGGCGCCGGCCTATGTAACCCGTGGCCCCCGTGAGAAGAACGCGCATATTCGACCCCGGCGAGGAGTATACCAAAGGTGGGCGCGCGCGGCGCAAAATAACGAGGCCGCCTCGTCGGAGGCGGCCCGCGGCAGTTAACGATAAAACCCTACCGGAACAATGCCTTCACGCAGCCCAGCGACGCCGGCTCGAGGCCCGCGTTAGGGTCCCATTTAAAGTATTGGATGCGGTTATTGCCGGTATCGGCTACGTAAACTTTGCCGTCCGGCGCGACGCCGATGCCGTCGGGTACGCTGAATTGGCCGTTGCCGGAGCCCCTTGAGCCCCATTTCCCGAGGAAGGAACCGCTCGCGGTGAAGTATTGTACGCGGCTATTGCCGGTATCGGCTACGTAAACGTTGCCGTCCGAGCCTATAGCGACGCCCCGGGGCCCTTTGAATTGGCCGTTGCCGGTACCCTCGGAGCCCCATTTCCCCAGGAAGTAGCCAGTCCGGTTGAAATATTGCACCCGGTCGTTACCGGCATCCGCGACGTATACGTCGCCATTAGCGGCGACGGCTATATGCCTAGGATAGTAGAACTGGCCTTCGCCGGAGCCCACCGAACCCCACTTATTGAGGAAGGAGCCGCTCGGAGTGAAGTATTGTATGCGGCCATTGCCCAAGTCGACAACGTAAACGTTCCGGAGCGAGCTTATCCCGACGCCTGTAGGACCCATGAACTGGCCGTTGCCCGAGCCGCCCGAGCCCCACTTGCCGAGGAACGAACCGTTCGAGGTGAAGTATTGGATGCGGTTATTGCCCATGTCGGCGGCGTAAACGTTGCCGCCCATGCCTATCGCAACGTCGAGAGTAAGTATGAACTCGCCGTTACCCTTGCCCTCCGAGCCCCATTTGCCGAGGAAGGAACCGGTGGGGGTGAAATATTGGATGCGATGGTTTTCCATGTCGGCGACGTACGCGTAACCGGCGCCGCCAACGGCGACCCCTTCGGGGTCGTCAAATTGGCCGTTGCCCGTGCCCTTCGAGCCCCATTTGCCCGCGTAAACCCATGCGCCGTAGGTTGCGCCGGCTGCTACGAGCGTCGCGGCGAATACGAAAGTCAACGCGCTCTTCATTTCGGCCTCCTATTACTTTAAATCCAAATTTTAAAGTTAAATAAAGAAAAACCGGCGGTGCAGCGGGCTCGTCCGGGGTGTTAGCTTCTTAGCCGCAACTACGGCCGCGACGACCGAAAGCATCGATTAAAAAAGAACGTAGCCCTCTTTCCTTTAAATCCCCGCGTTCTCGGGGGCAACCGTATACGCGCCCCTTAGAGCGTCCAATTTTAATTAAACATACGTTGCCCTCTTCGTCAATAACAAAAGGTCTCGGCGCGCGCGGGTTGTGAATAAAAAAGGGCCGGCCTAAACGTATACCCCCGCCTTTGCCCCCTTAGAGACAAATAGCGTTAACAAGGCGCGTAAACAAGGGTTTTCGGCCCCTTGGGCGGCCACTTATTCCCGCCGACATACGCGACGCGCCGTGCGCCCCTACCGGAACAATCCCTTCACGCGGCCCAGCGACGCCGGCTCGAGGCCCGCGAAAGGGTCCCATTTGAAGTATTGGATGCGGTTATTGCCGGTATCGGCTACGTAAACTTTACCGTCCGGCGCGACGCCGATGCCGTCGGGTACGCTGAATTGGCCGTTGCCGGAGCCCCTTGAGCCCCATTTCCCGAGGAAGGAACCGCTCGCGGTGAAGTATTGTACGCGGCTATTGCCGGTATCGGCTACGTAAACGTTGCCGTCCGAGCCTATAGCGACGCCCCGGGGCCCTTTGAATTGGCCGTTGCCGGTACCCTCGGAGCCCCATTTCCCCAAGAAGTAGCCTTGCGGGCCGAAGTATTGTACCCGGTCGTTACCAGTATCCGTGACGTATACGTTGCCGTTCGAGGCTGTCGCGACGCCCCGAGGTCCTTCAAATTGGCCTTCGCCGGAGCCCTCCGAACCCCACTTATTGAGGAAGGAGCCGCTGGAGGTGAAGTATTGTATGCGGCAATTGCCCATGTCGACGACGTAAACGTTCCAGAGCAAACTTGTCCCAACGCCCGTAGGACCCATAAACTGGCCGTTGCCCTTGCCGTACGAACCCCACTTGCCGAGGAACGAACCGTTCGAGGTGAAGTATTGGATGCGGTTATTGCCCATGTCGGCGGCGTAAACGTTGCCGCCCAAGTCTATCGCAACGTCGAGAGGAAGTATGAACTCGCCGTTACCCTTGCCCTCCGAGCCCCATTTGCCGAGGAAGGAACCGGTGGGGGTGAAATATTGGATGCGATGGTTTTGCATGTCGGCCACGTACGCGTAACCGGCGCCGCCTACGGCGACCCCTTCGGGGGAGTCGAATTGGCCGTTGCCCGTACCCTTCGAGCCCCATTTGCCCGCGTAGACCCAGGCCGCGGAGGCCACGCCGGCCGTAACGACCGCCACGGCGAATACGAAAGTCAACGCGCTCTTCATTTTGGCCTCCTATTACTTTAAATCCAAATTTAAAATTAAATAAAGAAAAACCCGGCGATGCCGCCGGCTCGACCCGGGTGTTAGCTTCTTAGCCGCGACTACGGCCGCGGCGACCGAAAGCATCGATTATAAAAAAAACGTAGCACTCTTTCCCTTGAGTCCCCGCGTTTTCGAGGCGCGACCGTGTACGCGCCGCTTATGGCGTCTAATTTTAATTAAACATATATTGCCTTCTTCGTCAACAAAAAAAGGTCTCGGGCCGCGCGGGTCGTGAATAAAAGAGGGCCGGCCTGATGGTCGGCCCCTACGCGTACCCGGGCGGCTGGCCTGTCGCCCCGCCTTGTACGGACCCTTCACGCGGCCGGGGGGGTGCGACGGCTTAGGCCCTCCTTTTAAAATATTGGACGCGGTGGTTGAAGACATCGGACACGTAGACGCGGTCGCCGCTCGGCGAGAGGGCTATGTCCCCCGGTTGGATGAATTGGCCGTTGCCCGTGCCGTGGGCCCCGAACTTGCCGAGGAAGGAGCCCGTAGAAGTGAAGTACTGGACGCGGTCTTTGAAATGATCGGCTGCGAAGACGTTGCCGTTGGGCGCCACCGTTATGCCGTATAAGCCTTGGAACTGGCCGTTGCCCGGCCCCGGCGCGCCCCATTTGCCCAGGAAGGAACCGCTCGCCGTGAAGTATTGGACCCGTTCGTCACCCGCGGAGCCTACGTAAACGTTACCGTCGGGGGCTACGCCGATACCCCGGGGCCCGGAAAATTGGCCGTTGCCAGAGCCCTTCGAACCCCACTTACCGAGAAAGGAACCGCCCGAGGTGAAGTACTGGACCCGGTAGTTTCCGAAATCGGTCACGTAAACGTTGCCGTTCGAGGCGACGGCGAGGCCGTGCGGGCCGTGAAATCGGCCATTGCCCGTTCCGTCTGAACCCCACTTGCCGACGAAACTCCCGCTCGAGGTGAAGTACTGGACGCGGTCGTTTCCCAAGTCGGTTACGTAGACGTGGCCGTTGGTCGCGACGGCGACGCCTACGGGATAAGCGAATTGGCCGTTCCCGTTCCCTAACGAGCCCCATCTTCCGCGGAAAGAGCCCGTTGCTGTGAAGTATTCGATGCGATGGTTGTTGGCGTCCGCGACGTAAACGTTACCGTCGGGCGCTACGGCGACGCCGCACGGCTCGTAGAATTCCGAGCCCCACTGACCTTCGTAGACCCATTCCGGCTCCGGCTCGGGAGGTTTTGTGGGCGGTTCCGTTGGCGATTCGGCGCACGCCGCGAGCATGACGACGCCAAGCAACGCACGCAGTATTCCGATTGGCTTTTTCATTTCTTTCCTCCTATTTAAGTAACCCTTTGACGCGGCCGACGGAGGCGGGGGCGACGGCCGGCTATTTACGTCTAAAATATTGTATGCGGTTATTATAAGTATCGGCGACGTAAACGTCACCGTTGAAAGCAACCGCTACGCCCTCGGGAAAGTTGAAATAGCCGTCACCCGTGCCCCGGCTGCCCCACTTACCGAGGTACGAACCCGTGGGCGCGAAGTATTGGACGCGGAAGTTGTCCTTATCGGCGACGTATACGTTGCCGTCCGGCGCGACGGCGGCCCCTTTAGGATATTCGAATTGGCCGTTACCCGAACCCCGCGTCCCCCACCCGCCGACGTACGTGCCGTCACCCTTAAAATACTGGATACGGTGACCGTAATACTCAACTACGTATACCTGGTTACCGGCCGATGCCCCGACGCCCGAAGGCTGGTCAAACTGGCCCTCGCCGGAACCCTGCGAACCCCACTTGCCGAGGTACGAGCCGGAAGCCGTGAAGTATTGGACCCGGTGGTTAGCCGTATCCGAGACGTAGACGTTCCCGTTCGGAGCTATGGTTACACCCTCCGGGCACATAAGTTCGCCATTGCGCGTACCGAAAGAGCCCCATTTGCCTACGTGGCTCCCGCTCGAAGTAAAAAATTGAATCCGGTGGTTGCCGGTATCGGCGACGTAAACGGTGCCCCTCTCGGCCGCGACCGCGACGGCGCGCGGGCTTTCGAATTGGCTATCGCCCGACCCGGGTGAGCCCCACTTTCCTAGAAACGAACCGGCGGCGGTGAAGTACTGGATGCGGTTGTTCCACGTATCGGCGACGTAGACGTTACCGTTCGGCGCGACGGCGACGCCGCTGGGCCGATCGAATTGGCCGTTGGCGGTGCCCTTCGAACCCCACTTACCTTCGTAAACCCATTCAGGTTCCGGCTCAGGAGGTTTTGGGGGAGGTTCCGTTGGCGATTCGGCGCACGCCGCGAGTAGGACGATGCCAAGCAACGCGCGTAGTATTCCGATTCATTTCTCTCCTCCTATTTAAAAAACGCCTTCAACCGGCCGAGGGAGGCGGGGTAGGCGGCGGGCTGGCTAGTCGCGCGCCTCCATCTCGATGCAACCCTCGGCGCAGACGTCGACGCACAGGCTGCAGCCGTAGCACTCCTCATCCGCGACGGCGAGGCCGGCTCCCTCGAGCGCCCGGGCGCCGCCATAGCGCCGGCGCCCCAAAAGCCGCTAACGCCCCGACGTATATAATCTTCTTCATCGAGCCTCCGCCGCCGACGCAAAGGCCGGCGGCCGAGCGCCGCCGGCTCGAGCCTACTTGAATACGATTGACCTCCTCACCCCCGGTCTCCTCTTATTCCGTTAAGTCCCTCTCCTCCGCGCGGCAGTCGTAGAGGTCGGCGTCGCACGCGTCGCATTTATCCTCGTACCAGGTGAAGCGCGCGCCGCACGACGGGCAGCTCCACCGCTCCGCTTGCTCCGCCAGCCACGCCTCCGGGCCCTTTTCCCGGATGGCCTCGAGGTTTTTCAGGACGACCGAGTGGTGCGCGTACTGGTCGGCCTGGAACGTATTATTGTGCTCGCACGGGTAGTCGGCGCAGTCGCAGCAGAACGCTACGCCCCGCTCGCGGGCGCAGCGGCGCATCTCGCAGTCGGCGCACCAAGAGGCCAGGACGTCGGTTTTGCAACCGTGGCAGGTGAGCTGCTCGACGGTGTACGCCGCGGGCTCTTCCTTCTCCAGCAGCTTCTCGACCTCGCCGCGCTCGGTGGCGGCCATTAAGGCGCACGCGCCGCAGTACAGGCCGCAGTACGCGCCGTAATTAAAATTAGTTTCCCGCTCGGCCACGGCGCCTCCTATCTCGCCGTTCGAAAAAGCTGCTGCCAACCTCGTACCGTAAACCCCCGCGCAGCTACCGAAACCGCCGGAGCCGCTTGCGTATTTTCCAGTACGCGCTTTCGGGCGCGCCCTCGGCCTCGCGGTCGCCGTCCTCCGCCCAGTCGTCCTCCTCCGCGCAGGCGTCGTAGAGTTTGCCGCCGCAGCTTTGGCACTCCTCCTCGTACCAGGTGAAGAGCGTGCCGCAGGCGGAACAGCTCCACCGCTCCTTCTGCTCGTCGAGCCAAGCGGCGACGCCGCGGTCGCGGATCGTCTCCAAGTTGACGGCTATGAGGGTGTGGTGGGGGAATCTGTCGCGCTGGAAAGTTTGGATCGAGCCGCAGGGGTAATCTTCGCACTCTACGCAGAAGTCGAAACCGCGGTCGCGGGCGCATAACTTCATAACGCAGTCGGCGCATATGTTGGCGGTGACCCTCGACTTGCAGCCGTGGCAGACGATATCCGCCGCGACCATCTCCCACTCCTTGGCCTTGGCCTCCACCTCCCCCTTCACGTTCGCCACCAGAATGGGGCAGGCGCCGCAGTACAGGCCGCAATACGAATCGAAGCGCGTTTTCATGTTTCCCTCCTTGAGTATTAACCCCCGTGCGTTGCTTAGTTTCCTACTCCAACTCGGCGTCCCCCTTAGCGGAAGCGCCGAATTCCGCGACGTATCTTCCAAATAGCGCTGGTGCCCTCCGCCCTGCGAGCCTTTTCTTCGGCCCAGTCGTTCTCCTCGGCGCAAACGTCGTAGAGGTCGCCGCCGCAGCTTCGGCACTCTTCCTCGTACCAGGTGGAAGACGTGTTGCACGCCGGGCAAGCCCATCGCTTCTGCTGCTCATCGAGCCAGGCGTCGACGCCGCGGTCGCGGATCGCCTCCAGGTTGGGAGCTGTGAGCGTGTGATGGGGGAGCCTGTCGTGCTGGAAAGTTTGGATCGTGCCGCAGGGGTAGTCGTCGCACTCGACGCAGAAGTTGAGGCCGCGGTCCCGCGCGCATAGCCTCATGACGCAGTCGGCGGAGATGCCAGCGTTAACCTTTGTTTTGCAGCCGTTACAGACGATGTCGTCCGCGGGCAGGTCCCACTCCGCGGCCTTCTTCTCAACTTCCCCCTTCACTGTCGCCGCCAGGATGGGGCAAGCGCCGCAGTACAGGCCGCAGTACGAATCGTGGCGTGTTTTCAACGTTCCTCCTTTACATGTCGGGGCGTTTTCGCGGCGGTAAATTAATACCCCCGAGTATTTCTTTATTAATTTGTTGTTACGTCCGCACGCATGTTGACATTTCGGGATTTGATGTTATACAAGTACACGGGAAATAAAAATGGGCGCCGTTATTTATAGCCTTAATTGACGCCGTAGTCAAGCCGAAAATTCGGCGGGGACGTAATTTCGGCTGCGACGCGGTGTTCCTTTCCGTTAAACTCTCCCTAAAGCAACTCCAACCGTAATCGTGATGACGCTCGAGGGTTTCAGGGCCCGGCGGTGAGCGGTGGCGGCCGCGGCTATCGGCGCTGGGGTGGACGGGGGGTACGTTTTTCTGGCGCGCAAACTCGCCGCGCGCGGCGGCTGGGCGAGGCGCAGTTCGGGCGCGGAGCTGGTCGCGGTGACGGCGCTCGCGTGGACGTGGCGGCTGCCGAAGCGGACTAAAAGGGCTGAAGGAGTACGGGTATGGACGGCGTTCGGGAAGACGACGCGCTCATCGGCTGGAAGGCGGTGGCCGCGGCGCTGGGGGTGTCGACGTCGACGGCGCGCCGGTGGACGCGGGAGCTCGAGTTGCCGGCCTACAAGCTCGGCGGCCAGGTCCGCGCGTCGCGGCTCGAGCTCGGGCGCTGGGTGCGGGAACGGAGGAGGCGGGTGGGGGGAATCAAAGAGGAACTGTGACAGGTTTTAAGATAATATTGAAAGGTAACTTCGCGCGGCTCGAGGAAATAGAACGCGTTTTAGGCGAACTCGCCGCGTACGAGGCGCGGGGCGATAGGCCGCCTACCGACCTCGTACGGCGGTTGCTGGAATTGCGGGGCGGCGACGTTTCGAAGCCTTTGGAAGTACTGGACATCATAGACGAATTGAGCGAAGGAGCCGCTTTAAGCCAAGAAGAGGTCGCGCGCTTGCACGCCCGGCTGACTAAACTAACGGGCGTCGATTATCGAAGGTCTTCGGAAAGGCCGCCCGTTCCGGGGGCCGGTGTTATAGTTATAGTAAGCCAAGGGCACTACGAGAAGGCAGACGGTAGTAATACCGGCGCCGAAGGCGTCGGGGGCCTCCAGGAGTTCGACGTTGTGACGGCTGTTGGCGAGTCTATGCATAGAAACCTCGCCGGGAGGCCGGGGATGGAGGTCCACCTGGCCCCGCGAACGAATATCGGGCCCCAGTTGGAATTGGCGGCCGAAAGGCTTCGCGCTAACGCCGAGGCGAGGTTGGCGTTTGTCGACGTACACGCTAACGCCTATCCGGACCCCCGTGCACGAAGTACGGAGACGTGGGTATCCAGCGAACATTCGAAGTCGGTCGAGCTCGGGGTGCTTATACACGAAAACCTCCTCGGGGCGTTACGGCGACACGACCCGGAATGGCGAGACCGCGGTATAAAATATACGGCTTGGGCGATAATGCGAAGCGATAAAGCAGTGGGTAAATATGGCATGGATAGACAAGCGTTCGAAGAACGTTATTATTGCGTATTGCCCGAACTAGGGTTCGTAACTAACTACCGCGATGCCGTTATATTGGCTAATCCAAGTGTCCAGCAAGAACTTGGCTGCGCTATGGCAGAAGCGGTTGCTACTTGGGGGGGCGTGTAAATTCAAGTTCTATATTCTTAAAAGGGGGAGCCGGTCCTCGTTTAGAGTAGCTTCTCGTTGGGAGTTTTATTAAAATGCTAAAGAAAGAAGATTCATAGCGGTTGATTGTAAGGGAGGCCTCGTGCTCAATCTTTATTACCGAACAGCTAGTATCGCGCTACCGATAGCAGTTTTATGCGCCGGGGTAGTACTTAATGCTACCGGTAAGGCCGCTGCCTTGGCGGCGGGTACTCAGCCCGAATACGTCGTCGATAACGGCGTACAAATAGACGTTGGCGGTATGGTGCGGGCGGAGGACTTTATCGTTTACGACGATGGATGGGGACTCCACCTCGCTGCCCTCGACGGCCGGCGGTGGGCTATGCTCGAGATTGCGGGGCGTAATCCCGTTTTCTCGCCTAACGGGACTAAGATCGTCTACCGCGTCCACTCCTCAATGCCGACCGATATATACCGGGCAACGAACACCGGCGCGGTAGGGTGGTTCGGTGGCCACTCGGATTTGTATGTCGTTAACGCGGACGGCTCGGGGAAAATACGCCTTAGCGACGGCGACCATGACGCCATAATTAATTCTTTCTCGCCCGATTCTCGGCGCGTCGCATACACTCAAACCGAGGGCGATAAGCACGTCATTTATGTAGTCAACGTCGACGGGACCGATCGGACGCCGCTCGTTGACGGTAACGTGAGCAACTACGATGCGGCGTTCTCCTACGACGGCAGTCGCGTCGCGTTTACGATGGGGGAGGAAGGCGAAGAAGAGATATGCGTGATCGGCTCGAATGGTGGGGAATTAGCGCGGATTACCGAAAACGAACGCGACGATGGCGGCGCGGTATGGTCCCCTGACGGTACTAAGATAGCCTTCTCCTCGCGGCGCGGCGATGGGCGCGGTATCTTCGTGATAAACGCCGACGGGACCGGGGAACGCTGCCTCGTCCGCGGCGGCGAAAGACCGGAAGTCTTTTCTTTCACCCGCGACGGCTCGGCCTTATTGTTTAACCTGGAAGAATTCCCGGGGACGATATCTATCGTAAAACTCGATGGCTCCGACGTTAAAGTTATCGAAGACTACGTAAATTCCGGGCCCGTACTATCGCCCGACGGCGGGGCCGTCGCATTCACCTCGGAGTTTCCTTGGGGCGAATACCGCCTTTACCTCAGGCCGTTGGGGCGGAGTGATGGCGACCGGCTCCAGCTCGGCTCTGAAGGTTGGTGTCCGTGTTGGAACCCTTCCTTCTCGCCGCGGCGCGTTAACGGCGTCCTTTACGATACTTACGGGAAAGTTATTGAGGAGGAATAGATGGTTCCGGGATCCTTTTGCCGCGCCGAGCTCGGGCGCCGGGCGCGGGAGCGAGGGAGGGGCGCGGCGGCGGCGGGACCGTGGCCGCGCGGGCGACGAAGGAGCGTCTATGGTAGGATTTAGGCTAACGGTAAGCGGCGACGTAAAGCGGCTAGCGGAACTACAAAGTGTCTTAGAAAAGCTCGCGGCGTACGAGGCGCGAGGAGAAAGCCCCCCCGGCGATTTGTTAAAGCAGCTGTTCGATTTGACCGGCGGCGACGCGCCGGCGTATTTCGAAGTGCTCTACATTATCGACGAATTAAATAAGGAGGGGCTAAACCCAAAAGAGATCGAGAACTTGCTCGGGTGGCTATACGCGCGTACGGGCGTCGACCTACGGGGGGCCGAACCGGCCGCGATCGCCGCGGCGGGCGGCGAGGTCGTCGGCGAAAGACGAACCGAGGCAACGGCCGACGAACAGAAGTATTGGTACGATATCCAAGATAAGTACGACGGCTACAAAATAGATCTAAAAGTAATGGGTAAAACGCCTGGGATAAGAAAGGAATGTGTTAAAATAATCGCGCGAACGTTTAAAAGTAAGGGCGTTAACGCGAAGATGATTGCGGGTTGGGAGAAGGGGTTCGACCGCCTGGAAGACTACGCGGGCGCACGCGGGGGCGAGGCGTTCTTCGTTGCGAACGATTCCGATTTTAAGAAGTACCCAAAGGACTACTGGTGTTATTACCGTTGCTCCGGCGATTTAGCTTGGGCGCTCAAAAGTTTTCAAAAAATACTGTCGACGTACGAGACCTTTAGGAACGACCATTACCTCGCAGGGCGCGTGGGGATAGTGTCCGCTTACCGGCGGTTGGGGACCGACGTCGTAAACGACCGGTACGGGGACGGTGACGCTCGCGATACGAGCGGCGCGACGCACTGGCGGGGACGGGCCGTCGACGTAAGTACGACGATACCCGACCGCATTTATCAAGTTGAGTCGAAAGGATATGCGGAACTAGACGCCGATTTGGCGAAGGCGGGGTTGGAGCGGACGATTAGAGGACAAGCAGAATATCGCGAGAGAAACCACTGGGGCATAAGGTTATGAATACGGCCGTTATCTAGGCGTAATGACGTACGCGCGGAAGCGCCCGCGCGCGGCGTTAGGAAGGCGTTTCGGCGCTCTTTACGGGCGCGGCTTTACCTTTCTAATCATATCCGAGACGCCCGGGTAATGTTATATTACGTCGTCGCGTTGGCGGCGCGGAGGTGGCGTCTTCTGTACAGGCGGAAGGGCCGGCTTAGGTTGACGAGAGCGGGATCGCGGTTTGCGCTACGCGTTACGGCGGCGTCTGGCCTATTTTTGATAGCGGCGGCGGACGCGGGGGAGGAGGTCCGCGTGCCGGTACGTTACGAGTACGTCGGCGAGTGGGGCGGGAAGGGAACGGGCGACGGCGAGTTCGAATACCTGGCCGACGTCGCCGTGGGGCCGGACGGCACGACGTACGCCGCGGATTACTTTAACGACCGCGTACAGCTTTTCACGCCGACGGGATCGTTTTTAGGTTCGTGGCTAGGGTGGCCGCCGGGTAGTTTCCCGGGGGCGTGGGACGTGGCGGTCGCGCCCAGCGGCGTAGTCTACATCCCCGACGATATCTATGATCGCGTACTATACTTTTCCGCGGCGGGCGAATACCTCGGCGCGTGGGGCACGGAAGGTTCCGGGGAGGGGGAGTTGCGTTCGCCGAACGGCGTAGCCGTTGGGCCCGACGGCCGCGTCTACGTAGCCGACGCCGGCAACTGCCGAGTTCAATATTTTACGGCGACGGGCGAGTACCTAGGCCAGTGGCGCGCCGAAGGCGCGGGCCTGACGTACGGCGAGGAATTGAGGCACCTAGCCGTAGGGCCCGACGGCCGGGTCTACGTCACGGACAAATCAAATAATTGCGTTCGCTTTTACACGCCGGAGGGGGAGTACGCGGGCCGGTGGGGCTCGGCGGGCGACGGCGGCGGCGAGTTCTATTCTCCCAAAGCTATAGCCGTGGCTCGCGACGGTACGGTCTACGTCGCCGACTTCGGCAACTGCCGCATTCAACGGTTCACGGCCGACGGCGAGTTCTTAGGCGGTTGGGGGGAGCGGGGCTACGGCGAGGGCCAGTTTAACTGCCCCGAAGACGTTGCCGTGACGGCCGACGGCGCCGTAATCGTCGCGGCGGGTCGGAACCTCGAGCTCCAATTTTTTTCCGGGGGCGGCGAGTTCTTGTATTCGTGGAACGCCATACCTTCCGACGCGTTTCGTCCCGCCAGTTCGTCGTACGCCGTCGCCGCGGGCCCTAATGGGGAGATTTACGTCGTCGAGATGGCCTCGGGCAATATCCGATTTTACACGGCGGAGGGGGACTTCGTCGGCGAATCGAGCGATCAGTGGACGCGCGAAAGGCGATTCGTGGGGCCCCACGGCTTAGCCGTTACGGCCGAGGGGGTGGTGTGCATAAACGCCGCGGGCCGACACGTACAATACTTCACGCCGGCCGGCGGATATATCGGCGGTTGGTTTTCCGATTACAATCTCGGCGACGGGAACGACGTGGCGGTAGGGCTGCGAGGCGACGTATACTTAACCGACGTTATAAGCGACCGCGTACTCCGGTTCTCGCCGTCAGGGGAGGTAATTACGACGTGGGGTTCTCACGGCGTCGGCGACGGCGAGTTCTGGGGAATAGGGCGGTTAGCGGTAGGGCGTGACGGTCGCGTCTACGTAACCGACACGGGAAACGATCGCGTTCAATGCTTTTCCGCTGCCGGCGATTTACTCGGAAAATTAGGGACCCGCGGCGACGCCGACGGGCGATTCGATTCCCCTCGTGCCATCGCGATCGGTCCCGAGGGCAACGTTTTCGTAGTGGACGAAGGCCGGGAAATGGGCGCGGCGCGGGTCCAATACTTCGAGGCCGACGGCGAGTTGCTCGGTCAATACTTTTTCCGCGGTTACGACGGGGAGCTTTTAACGAGCGTAGACCTCTTAGCGGTAAGCGCCGACGGAATCGTGTACGTCGCCGCGGGCAGCGGCCGGATCCAGTACTTCCGGCCCGTGTACGAGGAGTAACGGCGCGCGTTGCGGCGGCCGCGCCCGAGTGGGGCCGTAAGGCGTTGCGGCCGCTAAGGCGGGCGGGTTTGGGCGTCGCATGGCGTTAGGGGCGTACGGCGCCGTGAGAGGTTTTTAGCCTCCGCCTTTAACCGCCGCGCGCGCGTCGGGTATGATATTATCGGCTCGTAAGGTGGTGGCGGGAATGACGGCCGACGACGAATCGACGCGCGAGCAACTCCTTGAGAATATAAATAACAAGCTCCGAGCCTTGTTCCCGGACGGCGCGCCGGACGCCGCCGAAAAGCGGGCCGAGGTCCTCGCCTTCGCCGCGGAACACGGCCTCGGGCCACCCGGCGTCCGCGACGTCGCCCACCTTTACGCGGTGCTTGCCCGGCGCGAGGTCGTTGAAGAAAATGGGCGTAACGCCGACGTAGCGGCCGTCTACCGTTACGCGCGCCGCCGAGGGCGTGGACGTCACAACGAGCGTCGTGCGTTGGTCGCCGTACGGCGCGTACTCGGTCTTGACCTTGGTCGCGGCGTCCGCCCGGGGCGGGGGGGCCGCGGCCGCGGAAGGGGTAGCCCTTACCGCTCGGTCGCCTCGTACGCTACGAGGTTATCCAATATCCGTCGCAAGTAGCGCTCGAAGCGGTCGCGCTCCTGTTCGCGGAAGCCGCGGTAGAACAGCGCCGTCATCTCGCGCGAGACGGCGTCGTAATCTTTCCGGAGGGCGCGGTCCTTGGCGGTGAGCTCGACGAGTATCTCGCGCCGGTCCGCTTTCGCCGGCGCGCGCCGCACGTAGCCGTTGGCCTCCAACCGGTCGAGCATCGCCGTCAGCGTCGACTTCGCGAGCTTGGTTCTTTCTCCCAATTCCTGGATGGATATGCCGTCCTGTCGCCACAGCGCGAAGAGGATGCGTCCCTGGGGCGGGTTTATTTCGTCCAGGTCGTGCTCCTTAAGCTTGCGCGCCAGAATTCGACCCGCGAGCTGGTGGATCTGCGCGATGAGGTAGCCGGCCTCGCGCCGCGGCCCGGGCGTCATTTCCCCTCCGGCAGCTCGAGCGCGGTGACGCTTAGGCCGGCGTAGTACTTGGCGAGGGCGGGCCGCAGCCGCAAGACCGTGTAATCCGGGTCGTCGAGGCCCTGCGGATAGTATTTCTTCGACTCCTCGTACCACAACGCCTCTTTGACCGCCCGGTCGTCGACGATCTCGACGGTTCCCCGCAGCATTAGGCCGCGGTACTCCTTCGGGTCGCAGTAGTACGCGCACGCCTTGGGGTTGGCACGGACGTGCGCCACCTTCGGCGAGGAGGTGTTAGTGCTGAAGTACGCCACGAACTCCTCGCGCGCGGGTGCCATAAACGCCTCAAGCTCGGGCCATTGCTCGAGGTTGTGGAGGTTGAACATCGCGCGCGTGTGAGGGTAGCCCTCCGCGTCAACGGTGGTGAGATAGGCCGGCGCCGCCGCCTCCAGCAGCTCGAGCATTTCGTCTTTCGAATGTTTCCGCGTCATTGCTGTGCCTCCTAAGTTATAGTTTTATATAGGATAGTACTATATAGAACTAATGTCAAGAAAAAAAGCCCCGGGCGCGAGTCGGGGCGTAACGCCTTACGCCCCCTACGCGGCCAGGTCCGCGCTCCCGTGCTAAGCTCGAGAAATGGTTCCACCAACGGACGAGGGGGCGCCGGTTAACGGGCGTATCCGCTTGACGCCGCGCGTAGCTTGATTCATAATAAATGCGCAACGGCGTCGTCCCAGCGGCAACCGGGAATTAAGAAATGACGTTAACGTAAGAGAGGAGGAGTCAGATGGAGAAGTTCGCGATGTTTATAAAAGAACGCGGAAGGATTTTGGCGCCCGCCGTTTTGGGCTTGGCTGTTATTTGTTTCGCGTTGCCGTTCGTCGACGTATCTTGCGCGGGAACCAAGGTGGGGACCGTCTCCGGCTTCGACTTGGTCACGGGTTCTTCCGTCGGAGAGGAAGAGATCAACCCCAATTGGTGGGTCGTGGCGGCGTTCGTTTGCGCGGCGCTTGGGGTCGTTTTTACGATTTTCCGGCGTCGGATACTTTCGATATTGACGGCCGTAACGAGCGTCGTAGGCGTCGTGTGCCTTCTGATATTCCGCGGCGACGTCAACAGTAAATTGGCGGCGTTCACGAAGGAAGCGGCGAAGGAGAGCGATATCGGCGGCGCGGTTGCCGGTATGTTTACCGTCGACTATCGGTACGGTTACTGGCTCGTATTCATCCTTTTATTGATAGGCGCGGCGGTAAGGCTCTTTTGGGACTTCGGCAAAGAGTATAAGCCGTTAAAAGCCGATACGCCGGAACAGGGCCCGGGATAACGGTACGCCCGGCGAGTCGGCGTGCCTTGTGATGGGGGCTCGGCGCTTGCAAGCTGCGTCTTCGGTATTTTAGTCCTCTGCGGCGCGGCGCCCCCACGGCTGTACGCTCGAGAGGGAAGAGCCGTGTGCGTTTCGCCTTGACCGCGGGATACCTTTTTCGCATATGTACGGTAGGAGGTAATACTATGGAGAGCGACAAACCTAAATTCCATTACGTGGCGACGCGCAAAGAGGGCGAGGAGTTGATCGCGCATGCCGAGAAGTTTTGGGTATCCAACTGCGGCTGCCGCGAGAAAGGGCCGGGTTGCCAACGGTCGCGCCTCGACTTATGCCTTTTCTTCGACCCCCAGATGGGCGGGACCGGCTCGGATTTCCACGGGGTCGACAGGGAGTTCGTGGCGGGCCTCGTGAAGGAGGCGGAGGACAAGCACCTCATCGTCCGGCCTTTCCGGTACGACGAGGACCGTACGCGGACGCAGGGGATATGTTTCTGCTGCGACGACTGCTGCCACTACTGCCGGGGGGAAGAGGAACAGGCGGACTGCGACAAGGGAAAGTTTATCGCGCGCACCGATGGAGAGGCTTGCGCAAGCTGCGGCACATGCGTTGACGTGTGTTACTTCGGCGCCCGGGCGCTCGCGAGCGACGAGCTCGCCTTCGAAGACGAGAAGTGCTACGGTTGCGGCCTGTGCGCTGACGTCTGCACGGAAGATTGTATCCGAATGGTTGAGCGGCTATAGTGGGTCAGCCGTACGGCCCACCTCGCTGGGCCGCGTGAAGGCGTTGTTTAGGTAGCGCCTTAGCGGACAATTATAAGGGGACCCGCCCGCCGCGTTTTTTGAATCGTTTTGGCGGGGCGCACTTTTCGGTTTCGCTTATTTCGTAATTGACAAAGTCGCCGCGCTATTCGATAATGACTCGGAAAGGGAAGGTATGCGTAACCGGGCGCGTTAATCGATAGCGGAAGGCATGCCCGGGTCGCTTTTAACTAAGGGGAGAATATTAAAACGCCGCTCGCCGTTATCGTCGTGCGCGGCGTCGAAGAATACCCGCGTTGGCCTTAGCGCCGGCGCGGGTGTTTTCATCCCAAGTTCTAAACTTTTTAATTAAGGACGAAAGGAGAGGGACATGACGAAGTTGACTTCCTGCGTGGCGGGCGTTTTTGCCCTCGCCGCCGCAGCGGCTTGGGCCTCGCCGCCCAAATGGGGATACGAGGGCCAGTGGGGCACTAAGGCCACGGGGAACGGCCAGTTCGACAGTCCCGCCGGCGTCGCCGTCACCAGCAATGGCAGTGTTTACGTAGTCGACGCTCATAACTGCCGGGTCCAGTACTTTACCGCAACCGGGTTGTTCCGAGGCAAGTGGGGCTCGTTCGGGACGGGTAACGGGCGGTTCGACTTACCGTGGGGCGTAGCTAAAGCTCCTAACGGCCATATCTTCGTGGTAGATTGTGAGAATTACCGCGTCCAATACTTTACGCCCGCTGGCTCGTTCCTCGGTAAATGGGGTTCGTGCGGGCGGGGCAAAGGCCAATTCATATCGCCGTGTTACGTCGACTTTTCGCCGAGCGGCAGCCGTGTCTACGTCACAGACACGTTTAACGAAAACGTCCAGTACTTCCGCTGGTCCGGGCCCGCCGTCGCGCCCACCTCGCTGGGCCGGGTGAAGGCGTTGTTCCGGTAGGGGGGCCCGCGCGTCGCCCCTACCGACCAAACGAATAGGGGCCAGCTTTAGGGTAGGTAGTTTTTTTATTTTAATAATAGGAATTTTTGTGTTATATTTTAATTAAAGGGTTAGTAGCCCGAGGAGGTTTGGGTAAATGAAAAAGTTCACGATAACGACGGCCGCGGCGCTCGCGCTGGCGGCCGCGGGGGGTGCGGTTACGCAATATTACGTCGACGAAAGGTTCGAGGGGACTTGGCCTCCGGCCGGTTGGCGCCGCGTCACGGGCTCCTGGGGGCAGGAGAGCAGGGGCCCCTGGGGTAAATACGCTTTGGGCCTCTGCATGACGACGGCGCAGAAGCCGATCTATACCACGCTCGAGAGTTGCCCGTTCACCGTCCCCGCGAAAAGCACGGTCTACTGGCACTTTTGCCACCGCGAGGAGACCATGGGCGGTGTCGGTTCGGCGGGCGCCGAGTTCTACCTTCGCTACGACGGCTCGAGCGAAAACATCGTCAAGGTGCCGTTGGTCTGGGGCAGGTGGAAGCACGCGTACGGCTCGGCGCAGGTGGCCGAGGCGAAGCCGCTACGCGCCGGGTTCTCGGGTTGGGTCTGGGCGTGGCCGGGCCATTCTGCCTACGTCATATTATCGCTCGACAACGTCCAATTCACCGACGAGTCGTTGGTCGCCGTCACCCCGAGCTCGCTGGGGCGTATACGGGCGATGTTCCGGTAGGACGGCCTGGAATCGCCCCGCGGCGCCGGTTGTTACCAACCGGCGCAAATGTTTTTCCAGATAGGAGGTACGACGTTGGCTCGAGGGGAATTCTTCCCGGAAATAATAACCGACTTGCCGCGGGCCGACGTCCCGCTCGAGGGCGTGCGCGCGTTCCTGTTCCAGGGCGAGGATAAACAGCTAGTCTTCATGACGTTCCCCGACGACGTCGACGTGCCCGAGCACGCGCACGCGGCGCAGTGGGGCGCGGTCCTATACGGCGAAATAGAATTGACCATAGGCGGCGAGGCGGCCGTTTATCGAAAAGGGGATACGTACTTCATCCCCGCCGGCGCCCCGCACAGCGCGCGCATCAAGGCCGGCTCGAGCGTCCAGGACCTCTTTGGCCAGGCGGACCGGTATCGGCCGAGGCGGGGGTGACTGGCAGACGCTTGGGCGACTAACGGTTTAAGCCCCTTATCGTAGGCGCCGACCTTGAGGTCGGCACGTCCTTATTTGTAGCTGTCAAGGTTTTTATGTTATATTTACGCGCAGAGGGCGGTAGCTCGAGGAGGTAAAGGAAAATGAGGAAACTCGCGATAATTGCGGCCGCGGCGCTTGGCGCGCTGGCGGCTCTTTGCGCTTGGGGCGCGGTGGGCACCGTCTTAAGCTCGTTCCCGTGGCCCGGCGCGCGCGACGCCTACCGCGACGGCGATTACGCCTACAGCGTCGCAAGCCCCAATACGCTGCGAGCTTATACCGCGAGCGGCTCGCTCGTTAACTCCGTAAGTCTCGCCGGCTTAGCCGACGCCGGAGACGCGGACCATAGCGTTCTAGGCGGGGCTTACATCGCCGTTTTAGACGGTAAGAATCTATTGCGGGATTACGTCATATCCACCGGCTCCCTCGCAAGGTCGGTCGCGGTCGCCGACTGCGTCGGTTATGCCTATATCCCTGGGGGCGCCTATATGTACGTCGCGGCCCGGGCGTACGTCTACCGCTATAAAACGGGCGGGAGCTTGGTGAGCTCCTTTAGAATTCTCGGCCCTTATATCGGCGGCATAGCGGCGGCGGACGCCTTCAACGGCCAGAGTGGGGAATACATCATCGTCGCGGTGTGGGCTTACGATTCGGACGTGGGAATGGTGTATACGGGGGCCGGCTCGGCCGTTGCGACCTTTACTATTCCAGGTTCGACTTACGGTTGCGTCTGCGGGCCGGGATACCCGGCCTCTTACGGGACTACCTTTTGGTGCAATTCGGATTTGGGCGCCGGCAAACGGGTGGCCTATCAGTTGGACCTCGGCAACGGGACGGCCGTCGCGCCCGTCTCGCTGGGCCGCGTGAGGGCGTTGTTTAGATAATTTCGGCGTTTTTATTAAACGGAGGACGATCGATGAAACGGGTATTAATCTTGGGCGCGTTCGCGGCGCTTATTCTCGTCGGCGCGTGCGAGGATACGCCCACAGAACCGCCCACTCCGAAAGGGCCTACTTTTTTGGGCGCGTGGGGTTCGCAGGGTTCCGGCAACGGCCAATTCGGAAACGCCGTCGACGTAGCCGTTGCGGCCAACGGTAACGTCTACGTAATCGAAAATAGCGTGTTCCCCGTACCCGGCGCCAACGACCGCGTCCAATACTTCACCTCGAGCGGGTCCTTTCTCGGCAAGTGGGGCTCGTACGGAACGGGCCGAGGTGAGTTCGACGCGGCTATGGGCATAGCGGTCGCCCCCAACGGCAACGCCTACGTCGCCGACAACGAACGAGTCCAATACTTTTCCGCGACGGGTTCTTACCTCGGCGAGTGGTACGACGGATTTTTAGCGCCTTCGGGGGTAGCCGTCGCGCCTAACGGTAATGTTTACGTTTCCGATATAGTTAAAGGGAGGATAAGTTACTTCACTCCTACGGGGTCCTTACTGGGCTCGTGGTATACCGGCCATCGCGAACCGGCCGCCGTATCTGTATGCTCAGATGGTAACGTATACGTAACCGATTGGGCTTATTACCGCGTTCGATACTCCACGCCTAAGGGTAAGTACCTCGGCTTATGGGGTTCGTACGGCAACGGCGACGGCCAGTTTTATTGCCCTTCAGGGATAGGCATTGCGCCCGACGGGACCGTCTACGTCGCCGACTCCGAGCTTGACCGCATCCAGTACTTCACGGCCCAGGGTTCGTTCATCGGTAAATTCGGCGCCCGCGGCAGCGGCGGCGGTCAATTCTATTTCCCTTCCGGTTTGGCCGTTGCCCCGAGCGGTAACCTTTACGTCGCGGACGCGTTAAACCACCGGATACAATACTTCGCGCCGGAGTAATTACCCGGCCCCGTGCTCGTGTGAGAATAGTTTATTTAACCAGGAGGTCAAGCCTTGCCCCGAGAAGAATTCTTCCCGGAAATAATAACCGATCTGCCGCAGGCCGATGTTCCCCTGGCCGGCGTGCGCGCGTACCTGTTCCAGGGGGAGGATAAACAGCTCGTCTTCATGACTTTCGCCGAGGACGTCGACGTGCCCGAGCACGCGCACGCGGCGCAGTGGGGCGCGGTCCTGCACGGCGAACTGGAATTGACCGTCAACGGCGAGACGAACACGTACCGCCCGGGCGACACCTACTTCATCCCCGCGGGCGCGGCGCACAGCGCGCGCATCAAAGGCGGCACCAGCGTCCAGGACCTCTTCGACCAGGTCGACCGCTACCGCCCCAAATAGGGACGTCGTTCCCAAAGGAGGTCGAACCTTGCCCCGAGAGGAACTCTTTCCGGAGATAATTACCGGCCTGCCGCGGGCCGACGTCGCCGGCGAGGGCGTGCGGGCGTACCTTCTGCAGGGCGAGGGCAGGCAGGTGGCCTTCGTCGCCTTCGACGCCGACGTCGACGCGCCCGGGGAGGCGCACGCCGCGCAGTGGGTCGTCGTCCTCGCGGGCGAGGTCGAGCTGACGACGGCCGGCGAGAAGGCCGTTTATCGAAGAGGGGACACGTACTACATCCCCGCCGGCGTCGCGCACAGCGCCCGCGTTAAAAAGGGCTCGCGCCTGCTGGACCTCTTCGACCAGGCCGACCGGTACACGGTGAGGTAGTATAGCTAACCACCCGTGCCCCCTTTTAACCGTATTTAACCCCCTTTAGCACGTTGACGGCGGCGTATGGTTCGTTTATGGTATAAACAAAGCGGGGCCGACGCGGCACCGATTAGCTTGACCGCGCGCCTTTCGTTGTGGTATATTATTCAGCGTGAAAAGTGCGTACGGAGATGATCGCATGAGTTGCGAAGGGAAATGGATCGCGTACGACGAAAGCGGCGAAAAGCCCGTAGCGGTGGATAGTTCCGGCGAGAAGGCATTCGACGAAGCTAAGTCGAAGGGTGTCGAACACCCGGTGCTAGCTTTTTGCCCCCCCGAGGGGTGTACCGCCTTTTACGGCGCCCGATGAAGTTCGATTGGCATAAACTCAGAGAAGACCGGGCCGGTACTCTGGTAACTATTAAGGAAGTGCCGGCCATTTTGATTAGGTTTTACAACGAGGGAAACTATGTCGACATATACGGCATTGTTGATTCCGGCGCCGACGAGACCATACTCCCCGGGTGGGTAGCCCGGAAACTAGGCATAGATATAACGACGGGCGAACTGAGAAAAGGGGTGGGGTGCGGGGAGCCGTTTGATTTTTACTATTTTGGAGAAATTAAAGTATCCGTCGGCGGCGAAGACTTTTCGATCCCGGTTTGTTTCGTAGAAGACGACGGCCAGCCTCCTCTACTCGGGTTATCGGGCGTTTTCGCGCGATATAAAGTCGTAATCGATGCCAAGAAAAAGACTATCGAGCTGAAGCCGTATTAATAAAAACGCGTTCACCTATCCTTTTGTTTACCTTCCCGTTAACCACCCCCGCTCCCTTTTAACCGCATTTGGCCCCGTTTAGCACGTTGACTAATATCCCGCCGCTGCTATTAATATAGGCGAGCGCCCCGGGCGCCCCTTTTTTCCTTTTTGGCTCGCGGTGAACCCGCGCGGTTAAAGTGCAGCCGCGAGCACCCCCTCCGGGGGGAAACGACACGTTTCATCATTCGAGTTAGCTATGGACGGTTTAGGGTATTGGGGGGCCCCGCCTTTCGTTCCCTCGTAACGTGTGCCCCGCAAAAATAAATCCGCCGACTGGGCCGCCGAGCGGCGGCGCCTCGACGCCGAGCTCCTCGCTCGAGCCGATAAGATTTATAAAAAGCTCGCCGCGCTCGCCGAGAAGGGCGACCTGAAGGCCATGCATCTCTTCTTCAAGGAACTCGCCGACGCCGAAGGCCGGGCCGCCTCGCGCGCCCCGGCCGACGCCGACGTGGAAATAATCTCCGAAGTTGTCCCGCCGAATAATAAGAATAAGGGACGCCGGCCTAAAAAGAAATCCTAACCAGTATGCTATCTACCGGGCGTGCGTTCTCGAGCGTTGCCGCCGCGTCGTCGTGCGCGCCGGCCGCAAGTTCGGCAAGACCTACGTCGCCGTGCGCGTCGCGCGCGACTGGGCCGCCGACGCCGACCCCGGCGCCTACGTCCTCGTCGCCGCGCCCGAGTACGCCTACCTGCGCGACCAGCTCGTCCCGGAAATGATAAGGGCCGTCCCGTCCGAAGCCCTCCGGGGCAGCGGCTGGGGCAACGCCTATAACAAGACGGAACATATATTGACCTTAGCCAACGACGCGAAAATAATCCTCCGCTCGATGGACAACGCCGACGCCGTCCGGCCGTTATCCGTCGCCGGCCTGGTGGCTGAGGAGTTTTCGCTCTGGAGCCGCTACGCCTGGGAGGAGTGCGTCCGGCCGACGTTGATGGCGAAAGACGCGCCCGCCCTCTTCATCTTCACGCCAAAAGGCCTCAACCAGGCGCACGAGCTGTGGGCGCGAGCGGCCGCCGCCGAGCCCGGCTACGTCGGCTTCCACTTCACCAGCTACGACGGCATCCTGCCCGCCGCCGGCATAGACGCCGAGGCCCGCGGCCTCCCCGAGAACGTCTACCGCCAGGAAATTCTGGCCGAGTTCCTGGGCGACCTGGGCGGCGTCTTCCGCGGCGTCCGCGCGTGCGTCGCCGGCGACCTGGAGGAGCCTCAGCCCGACGAGACGTACGTCGTCGGCTGCGACCTCGGCAAGACCACCGACTTCACCGTGATTTGCGTGCTCAAGCGCTCCAGCCGGGCGCTGGTCCACTTCGAGCGCTTCAACCAGCTCGACTGGGAGTTCCAGGTGGCGAAGGTCCGCGCGGCCTCCAGCCGCTACCACGACGCCACCGTCTGGCTCGACAGCACCGGCCTGGGCGACCCGGTATACGACCGCTTAAGGTCTCTCGGCGTCCCGGCGCGCGGCTACAAGTTCACCGCCGAGACCAAACGCCGCCTGGTGGAGAACCTGGCGCTCGCGATAGGGGAACGGACCGTCCGCTTCCCGGACGTGCCGGCGCTTTTAAGCGAGCTCGAAATCTACGCCGCCGAGCAGCTTCCGGGGGGCGGCGTCCGCTACGGCGCGCCGGCCGGCTACCACGACGACGCCGTGACCGCGCTGGCGCTCGCCTGTTGGGGCTTGGGGCGCGGCGGCTCGAGCGCCCTCCCGACCGCCGACGGCGGCCGGGTTTACCAAAGCAGAGGTTTTGACCATGCCGCAGAATAAAGAACGCACCAGGCCGCCGGCGTCTTATCAGGCGTCGCTGACCCGTTTTTATTACCAGTACGCCGCCCGGCTCGTCGCCGAGCTCGGCGTTTACAACCCCTCGGCGATATCGTTCGCCTCGCTCAAGCGAATGCGCGAGTACCCGCAAATTCACTTTGGCCTGGCCGTCATCAAGATGGCCGTCCTCGCCGCGGAGAAGCGCGTCGTGTGCGACGACGCCGACGTGCGCCGCTTCGTCGAGTCGCAGTACCTCGAGCCGTGGAGCGAGCGCTTCACCAAGATGTGCCTTAACGCCCTCGACTTCGGCTACGCGCCTGTCGAGCACGTGTGGACGTCGGTGGACTACCACGGCGAGGCAAAGTGGGTCTTCCGCGAGCTGCGCGACCCGCACCCGGAGAACTGCCGCTGGCTGGCCGACGAGCGCGGCTCCTACAACGGCTTCCAGCAGTTCGCCGGCGACATCATAAACGTCCCCGCCGACAAGTCGGCCTGGTACGCCCACGACGACGAGTTCGGCAACCTCTACGGCACCCCGGCCACTAAGCCCTGCTACCGCGCCTGGTACAACCACGAGATGCTGACGCTGTTCATGCTGCGCGAGGCCGAGCGCTTCGGCACGCCCTTCGTCAAGGTGAAGTATCCGCCCGACACCGGCGACGACGTGACCAACCGCGGCGCCGCGCAGACGCTGGGCCGCGACGTCCGCGACAACTCCTACGTCACGCTGCCCCAGGTCTACGACGAGGGCCGCAACCCGCTGTGGGACGTGGAGGTCGTCCCGCCCGCCGGCGACGGCCGCCACTGGGTCGAGAAGCTCGACTACTTCAACGTCGAGATGTTCCGCGCGCTCCGCATCCCGGACCGCGTCGTGACGCAGGGCGAGGTGGGCGCGTACAAGCAGGCCGAGGTCCACTCCAAGTTCTTCACCAAGACCACCGACGCTATTGCCGGCGACATCCTCGACGCCGAGAACGAGCACAACGTCAAGAAGCTGGTGCAGTATAACTTCCAAAAACCGCCGACGTGCTACCTGGAGGCCGAGCCGCTTAGCGACGACAAGCGCGAGTTCATCCTCGAGCTGTGCCGCGACATCCTCTCGAGCAACGCCGACCAGCGCACCGTCGAGGCCTGCCGCGACAAGGTGGCGCAGATGGGCCTCAAGATGCCCGAGGAGACGCCGGCCTCAGCGACCGCCGAGGAGGAACCGATGCCCAAAGGGGAGGGGGATGTTTCGGAAACCGTCCGGGCGGACCAAGGAAGGTGAAAAGCGATGGCCGAAGAGGTGAGTAAGAGTTTCGGGATATTTCGCGGGCGGGCGCGCGGCGTCAAAGTGGAACTAAAGGATAAAACGCCGCCGGCTTACGTATACGAGGATGAGAACCTGCGCCTCGAAATACCCGTCCCGCCGCTCGACGTATTTTTAGCGTTCGTGCGCGAACTGGACAAACTCGGCGCGGAGGGTATCGACGTAGAGAGTTCTGTTACGGCGGTGGCCCGGGCGTTCTGGCTGTTGCATCAGCGCCCGCGGCGGCGGGGGTTGTTCCGGAAAAGGTACGCCGTGCCCGAGGTAGACGAAGATGCGGCGTTGACGCTACTTAAGGTTAAAGTGGGGCGGGGGGACGTGGCCGTTAAATCCCTCGCACCGGCAATGTTCGGGTTGTTGAAGTACGTGACTGAGGGGTAAAGAGTCGGCAGCGTATTCGCCGTTTAAGGATTAATAAAATGGCTGTATATTTGACACCGAAGCGAATAACGTATATAATGATTAAGGGTAGTGGGGTGCGGGGTATTGGTTACAGAGTATAAGGCAAAACTTACTATTGAAGAGGGGGAAGTGCTAGCCGCCGTTAAAGCTAAGAACGGCGCGCGACGGCAAAATGGTGCGAAGATATTAGTTTTGGTCGTAGCGCGCGCCGACTTCCGGCATGACGATCCGCATGACGATTCGATAAAAGGCTTCAACAGAACGGTAACAGATTACGAGGTTTTATTACAGGACACGTACGGGGCCGAAAACGTCACGTTACGCGGCGCGGGGTACGAAACATTTCCGGGGCTTGAACCTAGGTCCAAGGGCATGGCAAAATATTTACAAAGGCTAGACTTTTCGGGAGATAAATTTTTATATCAATATGAATTCGCGATGTTAATACGTTCCATAAGTCGGGAGAAGTACGACCAGATACATATCGTCGGCCACGGCGACCCGGATGTCGGTTTGTTGTTTTTCGGCGGTAGAGATTTACGGGGCGATATTTACGCGGCCGTAGGTTTCGACGAAGCGAAGGCGAAGCGGGCCGGGTTAAACAAATCCGAGAATTGGCCTATGAACCCCGGGTGCAAAATCGCATTAATGGCTTGCGGGTCTGCGGCGGGTGATTTCGCGGGTTTCCTTACGAATCCAGATTACGATATTGCTAAGGTAGTAGGAGATGTCTATACTATTTATGGTGATTTCCTATGCGAGGGTAAAGACGTTACTTTCGGCCCCGAGGAGATCCCCGAGGAAGAAAGACCTAGGATAGGCCGTATTACGTTAAGTTGGTATCATGATAAACAATACCGATGTATTAGCGCTTTGGGGGAACGGCTAGGTATACAGGAAGCAAGCGCAAAGCCGAGATGATAAAATCGTTGTTTCGGCGAAAGACCGGTAACGGTTTAACCGGTGGATTCTGGTTTTTAGTCGCGTTTTTCCTATTTAACGGGGCTTCCGGTTGGAGTATTACCGGGAAAATAGAATTTCGCCCGGACGCGAAATGCGTAATTTGCCGCTACGAAGGCGACGAAGAAAGTCGAGTGGTTTCAAAGCTATACTTAGCCGACTTAAATTCCGGGAGCGTTGACGAGTTATTATCACTTGAAAATTTTAAAATAGAGGAATTCGCAGTCGACCCAAATTGGGAAGAAACCATAATAGCCGGGTACCGCGGCGACGTCGAAGGTGTAAAGGTGGGAATATACGCCGGCCGCTTACCTCGTTTAAAAATATACCCCATATTGTTTTTCGATAGTAACGTTGAATGCGTTCCGTTATTTAGCTCGGTTTATGACGTACTTACTAAAACTTTCCACGTTGCGGTCGCGTACGTAACCGAATTCAGCTATTTTGGCGGTCAACAGGACGAAAAGAGGTTCGGTGACGGTGGCGTTAACCAACGTCGATCTTTCGTTTTTTCTTACAAACCCCCGGGCGAGGAAGCTATAAAAGTAAATCACGTAGACGATTACATATACCTCGATGGGGGAGCCATCGTCGAGGGGAAAGTGGGCTTTTATTCATATGACTTATATGGAGACGCGGGCTACGAATTGGAAGGTTACGGCTTCTTCGACCCAACTTGCGGAGATTTTGTATACACGGAAAATAGATACGGCCCCGACAGGCGGGGCGGTATTGCTTGTTTGACACCCACGCATTATCCTGACGAGGGCTGCCGTATTGACGGGTATTATATACGCGAAACACGCGAAGGAACGCATTTCACTCTCCGCGACCAGGTCATTCGCGGCCCTATAGGTTACGGTAGGGACGATGCTTTAATCTATTTAACCAGAGACCGTGATACCGAGCAGGCCAAAATCAAAGCTAAATCATTAGAAACGGGTAAGGAATTAGTTTTGGACCTACCTTACGACCCCGAACCTGCGTTACGTTCTAGATACAATCTTTTGTTCGTTAGATAACACCGTTACGCCAGGTTTCCCCGCGAATCGTTTTAGGTGTTTCGCCGCGTTCGAAGTGATGGATATCACCCTCCGGCGGGTGTTCTACCCGCGTTAAAGGTGGTGGGTATGGGATGGAAGCTGATACCCTAGACATTATATGCGAGTTAAAGATCGAGGGAAAAGAGGAAGTCGAAGAGGCCGTCTCCCAATTCGGCGAAGGCGTCTCCGGCCTTTCTGACGAGTTAAACAAGCTCAAAGACGAGCCTTTAAAGGGAAGAGGCCCGAAAAAAGACGGGGAAGACGGCGACGATAAGGACAAGGGAGCCGATGCGGCGATAGGGCGTGTATCTAACATGATAAGCCGCGGCCTCGTCCAAGGGCTTAAGTCTGGAGACGTGAAAGGCGCGTTGGAGGGCGTGGGCCTGCAGATGGCCGAGGGGATGGCCTCCTCTCTAGTCTCGAAGGGTATTTCCTCTATCCTCGGCGCTATCCCGGGTTTCGGAGGACTTTTGGGAGGTTTGTTTAGCTTCCTCAAGTTCCAGCGCGAAGGGCTCGTCCGTAGCCCCACCCTCGCCTTGGTGGGCGAGCGGGAGCCGGAGTTCATCGTAACGCAGGAGCGTATGATGGCGCTCTTGCGGGGCGGCCGGCCCGGCTACGGCTTCGGCCCGGGCGACTTCGGCGTCCCCAACGTGAACGTCGCGCCGCCCGCGGTGAACGTCGAAGTAAACGTGGCTCCCGGCGTCGACGCCGACATCCAGACGGCCTATAG
>JABAOH010002161.1_pt1 | contig 43677 bp, 44 predicted proteins | sample 7062181 | NCBI WGS metagenome assembly JABAOH01 (sample SAMN14538630, study PRJNA623070) | marine sediment metagenome | biome: marine biome [ENVO:00000428]; feature: marine pelagic biome [ENVO:01000023]; material: deep marine sediment [ENVO:00002113]; isolation source: pool of 5 deep marine... | reverse complement strand
TTCTATTATGGGAGCTAGGTATAAAAGGGTTATGATTATCTAACCGATAAGGTTTATATAACCAATTAAAGTAGTTACACAGATGCATTTGGCATGCTTGATGCTTATGCAAGCCGTAAAGATAATCCATGATCCCAGGGTCATTCGAATGCTCGCTGATCCTGTTAGAAGGGAGATACTAAGGTTAACTAGCATGAGACCAATGACCGAAACGCAACTGGCCAAAAAACTCTCCTTGGCAAAGCCCTCAGTCTGGCATCACTTGAAAATCCTGCAGAGCGCGACGCTCATCAAAATCGAAAAAATAAAACCCGGGAAACATGGTATCCTTGAGAAATACTACAAGCCTCAAGCAGCCTTGTTCATAGAAGACTGGGAACAACTCTCCCTCAAATTAAAGAGACGCTTCATTCCCCGCAAAATTCAACTCCTAAAAGGCATGCTCAGTGCAATTGAATATGCGAAAGGGAAGAAAAACGAGCTTGTCGAAATAAGTTCAGAAACCATGGAAGAACTTGCAGAAGAATTGGCAAAGAAAATACTAGATACAGCAAAAGAATACGAAGGCCAAGAGTTGACTGTGGATAGAGATGGAGGAATACTTCAAATCGAAATCTACAGAAAGGCATTAGAAGAGCTTGCCAAAAAGAAAAAGTGGCGAAACATCTTCTCCTGCAATCCATCAAGCGTATAGCATTTCACACTCTTCTATCTCTCCTGATGCACAAAGTTAATTCTTGACTAGGTGCAATTTACGGAGAGATGAAGCTAATTGCTCGGACAGAATTATTAATTCTCGAAGAAACCTGTGAGACCTACCTGCTTCTTCTTCATCCTTTTTCTAACTTCTTGTTGTGATGGCGTCAGTGACATCAGCCTTTCTATCAAGCTAAGACAGTTTTCAGGTGCATATCCGTGGAAGTGGTTATTAAAATATCCATAGACCTGCTTGACCTGTTTCGAAGCATCTAACACCTTAGGAATCCAAGGTTCAAGCTCTTCTTCCTTGTACAGATAGTTAAACCAAGGCTTTCTTCCTCTGCCATGCCATCGGAGGTAAGTGAAGTCAGCAGTGATGTGGACTTCGGGCGGCAAGAGCGGCTCGTCAACATTGGTATACGCAACATTGTACCTTCTTAGTAGTTGCCAAGTTTCCTCTCTCATCCAAGAAAGGTTCCTGAACTCAACAGCGAATCTGAACTGAGGAGAAAGCATCTCAAAAAACGATTCTAAGTTTTCAGGGTTGTACTCGTAGCTAGGTGGAAGCTGGATTAATAAACATCCGAGTTTACCGTTTAATTGCAAAGGTTGCATAAGTTTCAGGAAGGAATTTACATCAGCCTGCACGTCATCTTCAAGACCAAGCTTCTTCTCATGAGTAATCACCTTCGGAAGCTTAGCTGTGAACACGAAGTTTGAGGGCGAATAGCGGAGCCATCCCATGACGGCTCCTTTTGAAGGAAAACGGTACCATGTTGAGTCAATCTCCACGGTATGGAAGACTCTTGAGTAAGCTCTGAGCTTATGCTTTTCACCTTTTCTATAAAATGACTCTTCCCATTCCTTATAGCTCCATCCAGAAGTGCCAAGCAGAATATTGTCTCGCCTCATAGGAAAACCTTCAGCTCCTTAGTTACCTGCTCAACACTATTGTAAGTCTTTTCAGGTATCTTAGACAGCACATCATAGAGATGAACTCTTCTGTCGTGTGCAAGATCAATCACTTTCCAGCCTTGATGTTCAAGTAGCTCCGCCTTTGTGGATGGGAATCTTCCATCTTCCTGAAGAACCGCCTTTGCTGAGTCAACTCCCGTATATGCTGTAACAGGGATGAACGTCCCAGTTTCCTTATATCCTTTGAACCTCAACGCATCACTACCCATCCTTATACCATGAAATGTTACGAGTGCCTTTCCGGCCTCTGCTTTGAGTATTTTTCGATCAATTTCTCGGAGTTCTTCATCTGTGAATTGGTAAATATTGTGCTTTCCTTTGCCAAACATTCTTGCGTAAACAGTGTTAGATTCGTATGCAGGTTCTTCACTTGACAGGTCAACTGAATGAAGAATTTGGAGGTCTTGCATCAGAGCGATAATCTCTGGGTTAATTGGGCTTCTAATTTCCCAAGCAAGACGGACTCCCTTAGGATAAACAGAAGAAAAAAAGTCTTCTGCTTGACTTATCTTTGCTTCGTCAAAGGTGTAGCTCTTAGGAGTCATCAAATGTAGAATAGGAGCGTCTAGCACTCTGCAGATACCTATCATTTTGCTGAAGATCGAATAGGCTTCGTCAACAGGTTTTAAGCCAATTTTATGGGTTAGATCTTGGTGACATCTAATTGTAAATGTAAAATCTTTGGGTACTGTACGTCGCCATCTCTGAGCCATTCTAATGTAAGGATACTGGTAGAATGTATAGTTTACTTCTACGAAGTTGAAGTGTTCAGAGTAGGCCTTCAATGAGGGTTGGTTTGGGGCTTTGAAGTAAGCCCAACCTCCCGTTCCAATCAGATACTCTGTCAATCTTTATCCTCTTGTTACTTTCACTTCTGGGCAAATTAATATTCATCGCTGTTTTTACTTCCGCTTCACTGTGTCTCCTCTTCTAGTATATTATTCTACTAAACCCTTATGATACTTGAAACATCTTTTTTCTAACCCCCAACATCAGGAGAAAGGAGCATTTTGTCACCAAGGACAGTGGTAAAGAGCATTCCCTCTCAACTACGTCTATCATTCAATATTGAGAATATAGATGACCTGTCTCCAGGTTTCACCTTAGGCAGCTTTGCCGTACTTCAAGGCTCGTCTACTGCCTTGCCTCTTTCACTGTTTCTCTGCATCAGAGCACAGCTTCCATATCAACTTGGAGGCTTGGAAACAAATGTGATTTTCGTTGACGGTGGCAACACTTTCAGACTATACGATGTTTCTTTTATTGCTCAACTTCATGAGCTTGATCCAACAGAAGTCTTGGAACGGATTTTCATCTCAAGAGCTTTTACAGCCTATCAGATGACCTCTTTAATTCTTGACAAATTACAGTATGCAGTTGAGAAATATAACTCAAAACTTGTAATAGTATCAGATATTGCAGGGTTATATCTAGATAGTGAGGTGCCCAAGAAAGAAGCAAGAGACGTTTTTAACCAATTAACTATCTATCTCTCAAAATTTGCTGAAGAAAACCGAGTGATAGTTGTTGCAACTTATCTTCCCCACGATCCGTCAAAGCGCAATATCTTCTTTAAAGCAGTTATATGTGGACGCGCTAACGTTGTAGTCTCAGTAGACACCTCCAAAAATGGCCAACAGTTTGTCTTAAAGAAGCATCCTTTCTTCAGCTTGGGAAGTGCCAGTCTTCCTTCAGAAAATCTTACACTCACAAAATTTATGGAGGCTTGAATATGGGAAAAACCGTGGCATCGTACCGCATAGCTTTAGATAGAGAACTGCAGAAATGGAGTGGATTTGCAAAGGCTCTACGGAAAAAGGACAGAGCAGCTTTCGACCAGATGACGGATGCTTGTAGAAACTTTGCGTCAGCAGGAAGCAATGCAACGCGTCCAGTAATATTTGAGTCTATGGTCATGTCGATTCTTCTAAACCAGCAGAGAATCTTGAGCAAATTAGAGAAAAAGGTAGATGCACTCAGAAAGTAACCCAGCCAACCTTAGGCATGTGAAAGGCTGGATACTTGACCTGTATCCCTCTTCGTTTGGACAGATGGCTATCTGGGTAATTACTGAGAATGGTGAAAGAATCCGTTTGGTAGACGAGTTTAATCCGAAAGTCTACATCTCCAGTAGAGAAAAGGATTTGGAAGGACTGCTTACCCGTCTTTTCACAAATAGGTCGGTGGCTTCATTTAACTTCGTTTACAAGTATGCTAGTCCAACTGACGCGGAGAAGTCGAAGGTTTTAGAGGTTTCATTGAAGGATTGTCGAAGAACTTCCTTCTTTATACGAAAAGTGCTAGAAACTGGCAAATATCTACGCTATGAAGTGCATAACTGTGACTTGAAAAGCGCTCAAACATATCTCTACGACCGTGATATCTTTCCACTAGCACTTGTCGAAATCGAGGTTGAAAAACACAGGATAAGATACAACCTTTTAGACTCTGTGGAAGATGTTGATTACCATATTCCGCCTTTTCGAATAATAAAAATCCATGTGGATATCGCCAAGAAAGAAAAGATAGCGAAGTTGAACGACACATTAGAGGATATAATTGTTTCTCAAGACGGCGAAATGATGGTTATCGACACTGGCGATGAGAAAAAGAAACTGTTACAGTTCATAAAGGTAGTTAAAGAACTTGACCCCGACATAATATTGACTAAAGGTGGAGACTTACATGTGTTGCCTTATCTTGCAAGGAGAGCTCTGATCAATAATGTTCTAGACAAACTCGTTCTAAGTAGAGAGAATATACCTCTTGTTGCCAAGCGTAGACGTGGAACAACATTCTTTTCCTATGGCAGAACCTACTATCGGGCTCCGATGAGGCGGCTTTATGGAAGAGTTCACATCGACATGAATAACACCTTCATACTAAGAGAATGTGGACTTGACGGACTAATTGAAATTGCCCGAACTTGTAGAGTACCTTTGCACAAAGCTTCCCGTTCTTCTATAGGTTCAAGTATGTCGTCTCTTCAGTTTTGTCAAGCTGTAAAAGATGATTTTTTAATTCCGAGAAATAAGCGTATCCCAGAGGCCTTCAAGTCTGCTTATAAACTTCTTATTGGTGATCGTGGAGGCTTTGTTTACGAACCCAGAATGGGCATCCATGACCATGTTGGTGAAGTGGATTTCTCTTCAATGTATCCCTCTCTGATGGCTAAGTACAACATATCAGCTGAAACTGTTCTATGTAACTGTTGTCAAGACTCGAACTTGCGGGTTCCTGAGCTTGGCTATCCTATCTGTGAGAAGCGCGTTGGAATTGTTCCGAAGGTCTTGAGATTCATAGTTGCTAAAAGATTGTGCTACAAGCGGTTGAAGAAAGAGGTCAGCGATAAACAGCTTAAAGAGGTCTATGGTAGCCGTCAAGATGCTTTAAAATGGATTCTGGTGACGTGCTTTGGCTATCTAGGGTATAGAAATTCTAAGTTTGGCACGGTTGATGGCCATATTGGTGTCTGTGCCTTTGGAAGAGAAGCTTTTCTAAGAACTGCTAGAATTGCTGAGAGAAGAGGTTTCAGCGTAATTCACGGCATCGTTGACTCCCTGTGGCTTAGAAGGATGAATGCTACAGCACAGAACTACGTAAGTTTATGCAAAGAGATAAGCGACGAGATCGGCGTGCCCTTAAATTTTAAGGGTCTTTACAAGTGGATAGTCTTTCTCCCTTCTAGAATTCATCCCAATGTTGCCGTGCTGAACCGCTATTATGGCGTTAAAGAGGATGGTACAATCAAGGTCAGAGGCTTAGAGATTCGAAGAAGGGACACACCGAAATTTGTTTATGACGCTCAGATGGAAATGATTAAAGTGTTAGCTACAGCTAATGATTCCGAAGCTTTCATGGAAAAAATTCCTGACGCCTTGAAAGTTGTCAAAAAGCATAGAAAAAAGCTCTTGGATGGAAATGTGTCAATCTGGGATCTGATTCTCACTCGACATCTTTCTAAAAACATAGAAGACTACAAACAGAAAGCCAGCCATGTGATTGCAGCTGAACAGCTCTTAAAAGAAGGAGTTGAGGTTTCTGCTGGAAACAGTGTAAGCTTTCTCTTCAAGAGTGCAGAACATAAACGCCATGAACGAAGAGTTAGAGCACGAGAGCTAATTGAAGAAGATGCAAATTCAGATGTTAAAAAATATCTTCTCCTCTTGTATTCGGCTGCCTCAAATATTCTCAGCCCTTTTGGGTATTCAGAGACGGACATTTATAATTCAGTAAGAGGCTATAAATGCACAAAGCTAACTTCATTCCGTTCAACCCTTACTTGACAACACCATGAATTAAACAATGATAAAACCAACAAACTAAGTTTACTTCAACCCGTAATGTGTATAACAACTCTCTGGATTCTCAAGATGCTTAATCAAAATCCTGCGGTATTTCCTTTGTTGAACACGTCAAATCGAAAAGACCTCCGGAAGAACAAACTTGCACAGCGTCGCCCCAGAGTAAAGAAAGCGGATCTGCTGAATAAGCGTAATGTAGGAACGATGCCGAAGGATACTTAGTTTGAGGATATGGGTGTTTCAGCTTTTTCAAGCAGCTCCTTGCTCTTGTTCTTCGTGAAGTTTCCCTCCTTATGGAGCAAAGAGTATCTTCTGTCCACTTCTGCAATCTCTTGAATTGACTAGTCGGTGCAGGTCTCTAATTATCTGAGGAACGTTCAGTTTTGTGGCATTCAGCCGATGCTTCAAAATAGCTTGGCGAACCTATAATGGATAAAAAATGGGGGCAAGGTAGGCGGGCTTCTTTCCTAAGTGTTCCCTATTTTTGGAGGTTAATTTCCATCGTGGAAACGTTTCTAGGGTTTCCGCCTTCTCTAGGTGTTATCTCTTCAGTGCCGATGGCGATAGAATGCACTTTGGCGTCTTTGACAAATCGATTGCGAGTTATTTCGGCAACGTCAACAGCTGTACTTATCGCGCGACCTCGCGCTTTTAGGACAACTTCGTCTGTATCGCGCATATTGAAGGCTGTTATGACTGCCATGACATAATTCATTGGAGGTTTATTTCCAATGTAGACTACATTTTGCTCCTTGCTTGCTTTTGGCGATGTTCTTTCGCTTTCAACTTCTTCTTCCTTTGCCTCTTCTTTCGCTTCAGCTTCAGATGCCTTGCCTTTGGTTTGCTCTTTTTCTGACATGTTGTTGCACCAGTTTTTCTGGTTTGTTCCTTAGAAGCATGTGTCTTAAGGGTTACGGTATAGAGACCATTATGAAAAGGCGGCAAAAAGCGGCCATACGTGGAGACTTAATATAAACGTGTTTGCTCTGCTATGTGCCATTGATCTGGATTTTTCTTTTATTGAAGATTGTTAGATCTCTCTTTATTTTTTATCTGCAGAGTTTTTCGTTTTCTTTCAGCTGTTAAGATTCATGTCTAGCTGTTTGCCGAGCGATGGATTGATAGAAGCCGCAGAACGTCCTTTTGCAGAAGATTCTTCCAACCGCGGTAGAAGTGGAATGAGGCGTTGTCGCTGATTAACCGAGTTTTGCATGAATAGTGCCCACTGGAATGGCCCTTACAATCAGACTCTTTCTGAGCGATTTTACCACACTTAGCTTTACATAAATCATTTACGAGATCTTCTGCAACGGAGTGCAACCTTTCCAATTCGAAATGAGGTTTGAGTTTATTCGACACAATCTGTATCCCCTCTTCTCTTAGCTTTCTTCTTGCTGCTTTTGTAAACCTCCTGCTCACGAGGATTCCCTTATCATATTTTTTGTCCTCAATAGTGTCAACCATCTGGTCAACAGTGTCTACACCGACCCATCCTGATTTTAGTGTTGGCTTGGTTATGATACGCAGCAATATTTTATCGTTGGACTCATCATCCAGGGCAGTAATATCCAAACCTGTATTCCGTTCTTCCAATCTTTTAGATTCGTAATCCTTGATTGCCATAAACAGCTCCGTCTTTAATTCAAGACTCAACTTTCAACCTACCTCCTTGTTATTTCTCAGTCCGCAAGGGAAAACAAGATCATCATCGTATCAAAGCTGATCAGGCCTGTCAAGACCTAAAAACTTCAATCTCATCGTCCACCTGTAATACTAATATTCTCATAATGATTTATATACTCTCCTGACTGATTTGGCAAACTTCTCTTGTGCAGCATCGCATTTTTCGTTTTGGGACTCGTGTGGCAACGAAGTGAGTACGGCATTACCCAGTCAAAATCCTTTGAAACCCTCAAGTGGTCTCTTTTCTCTACATAAGGAACGACTATGGAAGAGTTAAATAGATACGACTAAAACTACTTCTCATGAAGACGTGGCTCAGCGTGAAGGTAAAAGTAGAGTATTTGGGCTTTGTCAAGAACTTACTTAATAAACGGCTTGAAGAGCTCGAGCTAAACGAAGGAGCTGCACTTCAAGAGCTACTGAGCAAACTCTCTAACTTTTATGGAAAGACCTTCACAAATGAGGTTTTTGAAGCTGGCCAAAAAGATGTTAAAACTGGCTTTGTTGTCACTGTGAATGGTGTTTTGATGGGGCAGCTTGACGGTGTAGAGACAAAACTGAAGAATGGCGATCACGTCATACTTATGTCTCTGATGACTGGCGGCTAACTGGCGAATCCGCAAGAGTTATAGTCTATTTTGTCAACTAGCATTCTCTCCGAGAGAGGACTCTATGTTGAAGAATCGAATCCAACCCTTCAAAGATGGCTTCAAGAGAGAATTTGACGGATACATCATCACGAACCAAATTAACATGCTCTACTTCGCAGACTTTGATGGTGCAGCTGCGATGCTCGTTCCGAGCGAAAATGAAAGCGTTCTCTACGTCTATGGTGTGAACTATGAGGGAGCAAAAGTTGAAGCAAAAAACTGTAGAGTAGAACTAGTGAAACGAGGAGAGGATTTAGTGAAGAAGGTTGCACAGCAAATTCTAGGCCTTAAGCTGGAAAAAGTTGGCTTTGACACGATGAATGTTGAGATGTATCGAAAGCTTAAGAAAGCACTAAGCCACACTATCAAACTTGAACCTAAAAGCGAATACGTTTGGAAGCTTCGCAGAGTAAAAGACGAGGAAGAGCTGAGGAGAATTCGAAAAGCTGCAAGCTTGACAATGGAAGGCATGCAAACAGCTAACGACACGATTAAGGCTAAGCTTCGCGAATGTGATGTGGCCGCAGAAATTGAATACGCAATGCGTACACACGGCTCCTATGGCTTGGCCTTCGACACCATCGTTGCTTCAGGCCCTCGCTCAGCCTATCCCCATGGAGGATGTGGTGAACGTCGTCTGAAAACTGGTGACCTCGTGGTTGTCGACATTGGGGCTACGTATAGAAACTATCATGCAGACATGACAAGAACGTTTATGGTTGGAAAACCGTCCATAAAGCAGAGAAAAATCTATGGTGTTGTGGAAGCCGCTCAGGAGAGTGCTTTTCAGAAGATACAGGACGGTGTGAAGGCTGCGGAGCCAGATACAGTTGCAAGAAATATCATAAAGAAAGCGGGGTATGAAGAGTTTTTCGTTCACGGTCTGGGTCATGGTGTCGGATTAGAAGTTCACGAGCAACCTGTTCTGAACTCTACTAGTAAAGATGTGCTCAAAGCTGGAAACGTGGTTACTGACGAGCCTGGGATATACATTATTGGTTTCGGTGGTGTTCGAATTGAAGACACAGTGCTGGTGAGGAAGGGCGAGGCAGAACGGCTAACTGGAGGACTAAATGTTTTAAAAAATTCATAAAAAACACATGTTTACTGTCGAAATTAAAAAGTATCCTACGCATCCTCATATCAATCATAGCATTTATATACTAGTTTGTGGTTTATGCAAAAATATGCACCCAGACAAAATTCCGAGACTTCTGTACGAATTGATCAAAAACTCTCGAAGAAGCGATAGAGACCTAGCAAAGGTTCTCGGCTTTTCACAGCCTACTGTTACGAGAACGAGAAGAAAGCTTGAAGACGAAAAATATGTTCTACAATACACTGCATTGCCAGACTTCACGAAGCTTGGTTTCGAACTTGTAGCATTTACTTTCACCCAGGGGCTTTCAGAAGGAAAAGTTGAAGCACCGTTCGAGTGGATTGAAAAGGACCCCCGAGTAGTATTCATCGCTGAAGGCAACGGACTAGGAAAGAACTCCATAATCATTACCATGCACAAGAACTATACCGATTACTCAGATTTCCTTGCAGCTTTGCGACTAAAATCAAAAACTCACACCGTAAATTCCTTCATTGCAGCATTGACCGGGATAAAGAAGCACCTTAACTTTGCCAGCCTCCAGAAAGTGTAAGCCTGAGAAATCCAACTACAATCAATCGTTTCGAAAAGGGTGGGTTCCAGAGCTATTACCCTGAAGAGCTAAAGAGCTAGGAAACAATGTGTAGAATGCCATAGCTCCGATGTTACTTGATGAATTCCAAGGATTCTTCCTATACTACTTTTCGCAGCTGGCAGTACAGAAATAGTGTATTTCATGAAGGCTTTTTCCGCTATCTTTCTCTTCATCTTCAAGGCTTCCAGATTTTTTCCTCAACTGCCGTGGGGTCGATTCCAGTTTCTGCCTCTGAAGGTTGTTTGCATCAGCAGAAGATCCTCGGTTATTTCTAGGTACATTCGAAATGTTTTTATAGCAAAAGATATTCTAACAGTTAGTAGTTAGTTTAATCTAAATAAATTAGATAAGTCTAACAAATGGTGAAAAAATGATCGCCACTTTTCTTCCCGCTTTCCTCATAACGTTCCGCGAGGCGCTTGAAGCCGCACTAATTATAGTTATCATCGCTTCCTACCTCAAAAAGATCAGGAAAGAAACCTTACACAAATATGTATACTCCGGTGTAGGCATAGCCATTGCCTTGAGCATTCTGCTAGGCGTCGTAATCCTCGCGGTCTATGGACAGCTTCAGTCACCGGCTGAAGAAATGTTTGAAGGGACAGCTGCGCTGATTGCCACAGTGGTGTTAACCTACATGATTTTTTGGATGGCTAAGAGTGCTAGAGAAATACGTTCAGTTGTGGAAGGGAAGATCGATATCGCAGTCACTACAGGCCAAGTGATAAGCATATTATTTCTGTCGTTCGTCGCTGTTTTTAGAGAAGGAATTGAAACGGTTCTATTCTTAACTACGTTAGCCTTCACAGACATGTGGGCTACTTTGGCAGGGTTGGTTGTAGGATGCGCAGTCATAGCCTTGCTGACACTTGTCCTTTACAAGAGCATTTACCGGTTAGATATTCAGAAGCTCTTTCGCTATTCAAGTGTGTTGTTGATTGTTTTTGCGGCTGGGCTAGCTGCATATGGGGTGCATGAATTGCTGGAGGCAGGTGAAGTCTTGGGGGTGCAGTTTGGAGTATTTGGAGAACATGCTTTCAACATCAATCCACCATCAAATCCAGATGGAAGTTATCCGTTGTTTCATGAGAAGGGTGCTGCGGGTTCAATATTCGCTGCCCTCATTGGATACGATGGCAATCCCGAGTGGTTGCGTGTTATCGTTTATCTTGGTTATTGGCTTGTTGTTGGTGTGTATGCGATTCGAAGTTTTAAGGAAAAGTAACACTGTGAAGTTTAGCTGTTCACATGCCTGAAAGGGGAATTGTTAGATTATATGTTGACATTGTTTTTTCCATTACAGTACAGAATTTTGTCGTGAACAGTAAAAGATTTTATAATACTGTCTAATATCACTTTATTACTGTGAGGTCTATTAACAATGCCATTTTCACTTCGCGTCAAGATGGACCAAAACGAGGTTGAAATCTCAGGCACACAGAAAGCAGTTTTGAAAATAACCAAAGATCTGCCAAAGCTTATTGAAAACATCTCAAAAGCATTTACCCATTTGAACTCTGAAGCTAATGCTGGAAAGATACCCTTCAAAGTACGATTAACCCCAAAATCGTCAGAGATGTATCCTGTGATAAAGAAAGCGAAAAACTGCAGCCAAGCTGTCTTAAAACTGTTAAAAACAGAATGGGGGGCATGGAGACCTCGAACCATGTCCGAACTTACCAAGGCCTTGAAGGCAAACGCTATCCACTTCCCTTCCACAACTCTGTCGGGCGTGTTGACATGGCTTGCAAAGAAGGGGAAAGTGAGGCGCTGGAAGACTGATGCAGGGTATGTTTACATATTGGCTGAGAAAGAGGGGGCGTAGATTCTGCCAGGGCATCTGCGAATTCGTGTCAAAGCTCCGTTTGGCGAGGTTATTGTGGAAGGAGACAACGCCAAAGAAATCCTAGATATGTTGCAAGACGTGCCTCCTGAGTTCATGGAGAAAATCAGCGGTTTAGTCTCATCCAAGTTGACGCCTCCAATGAAAGCGCAGTTAGAGGGAATTGTAGAGTTCACTACCGAAGGACCAGTAATCACAGCCAGAGGAAAGTTTACACACTATGAAGCTATTGGGCTAGTCTTGTACGCCTCTGAAAAGAAAACTAGTACAGCTACACAAATCGATCACCTACTGCAATCTAGCGGAATCAAGCCAATGGTGCCAGCAAGGTTAAACGAGATGACAAAGCGGGGTCTTGTATTCAAACCTGACCCTGGGCTCCCAGAATTTAGGTTAACGACCCAAGGAGAAAAGTGGGTTGAGGAAGAAGTTGCGCCGAAGCTGAAGGAGGTCTCCTAAAGAGTGAGTATCACAGTTCATTTAAGATATAGGGATGTTGAGGAAACTTTAACTGGCGATGTTAATAGTGTTTGGGCTGGTATCAACCGTTTTTTCAGCCAGATGACTCCCCTCCTTGAAGCTATACAAGGAGTTGTTTTGACAGTGGACTTCGAAGAGGTCATAAGGGCTAGTGACGGCTTAGTAGCCGCAGCTGAAGAAGGACCTGTAGTCCTGGTTTCGAAGCAAAAACTGACTGACAGTGAGGGCTTGCTCTTGATGCTGCTTGCAGCGTATGTCGGTGGCCGAATAGGCATTCTGGATAAAATGTGGCTGTCGAGGGACGAGTTGCATGAATGGTTGGGGAAAAGTAAGAAGATTACAGGTACTCGGCTAGGGGAATTGCATCGCGAAGGCTTGGTTGTGAAGACGGAGGACAATGCAGGTTTTCAGCTTTCGACTTTCGGGGTCAAACGGTTAGTTGAGGAGGTTCTTCCTCATATTAGAAGTGAAGTTTAGGATGTCTTCCGCAAACTTGTGTTCGTAGTCATGTATCGAAGAAAACATGTGGAAACAGCGTTGTTCTCAGTTTTTCATCTCGCCAATGCACAGGAATATCCGCAAAATGTATAAGACCGAAGCCTTTACAAGTAAGCTCTCAAGCTCTAGGAAGAAATCTCCTTGAATTTGGAACTCATGGTAGAAGACGTAGCGGTCAACCTGTTACGCCTAGCAGTGACAGAGCTGCCGAACGACATCAAAAAAGCTCTTCGAAAAGCTCATCAAGAAGAAACCAGCGAAGCAGGGAAAACACAGCTCAAAGCAATCCTCGACAACATTGAACTTGCAGAAAAAACTCGCACCCCCATGTGCCAAGACACAGGCACCATAATTTTCTACATCAAAGCTGGCGCCGAAGTCAGAAGTCTAGACAAGGTTGAAAGTGCTCTACGCAAAGCTGTCAAAAAAGCCACTATCGACGTCCCCTTAAGACCAAACGCCGTAGATCCCTTCAAACAGGAAAATACAGGAGACAACACGGGTAGAAATATTCCCTACATAAATTGGGAGATGATGCCAGGCGATATGCTTGAAATCACCGTGCTTCCTAAAGGCGGCGGCTCAGAAAACGTATGCACCATGGGCATGCTAGTACCTGGCGAAGGGGTCAATGGGCTGAAACGATTCGTCATAGACTCGGTGATCAAAGCAGGCTCGAAGCCCTGTCCTCCTAACATCTTGGGCATAGCTATCGGCGGCGGGGCAGACATCGCGATGAAACTGGCAAAAAAGGCTCTCCTCCGCCCTATTGACCAACCTAATTCAGATCCAGAGATCGAAAAACTCGAAATAGAACTCCTAGAAGCTGCGAACCAGACAGGCATAGGTCCAATGGGTCTCGGCGGAAAATTCACAGTGCTAGGAGTGAACATTGACTATGCTGCAAGACACCCTGCATCTTACCCTGTAGCTGTGGCCTTCAACTGCTGGGCAGCAAGAAGAGCGACAGCACGTATCCATCCTAATGGCCAAGTAGAATATTTAACACATGAGTTGAGATGAAAAGAGAATGGCTACATACAAGCTTACCACCCCAATCTCTGAGCAAGATGTGCGAAAACTAAGAGTTAATGACGTCCTATACGTTACGGGCACCATGGTGACAGCCCGAGACCAAGCTCACAAGAGAGCTCTTCAATTCCATAAAAAGGGACGACAACTCCCCGTAAACCTTGAAGGATTAGCAGTTTTCCACTGTGGTCCCATAGTCAGAAAAGAAGCTGCCGAATGGACTATTGTAGCAGCTGGTCCCACAACCAGTACACGAATGGATATCTTCGAAGACGAATTCATCAAAAACTTCAAGACTCGGGTGATCATCGGGAAAGGAGGTATGGGAGGAAGAACCACTGAGGCTATGAAAAAATACGGGGCAGTATACGGAGCTTTCACAGGTGGGGCTGCGGTCCTTGCGGCAACAGCGATTAAAAGAGTAAGAGCTGTTGAATGGTTCGACTTGGGTATGCCTGAAGCTTTATGGATATTAGAGACTGAGGAATTCGGTCCGCTAACTGTTGCCATAGATTCCCACGGTAACAACCTCTTCGAAGAGGTCAAGAGGAAAACAGAGGAAANNTTAATCAAATAAGTAAACTTCTGAGTATGACGACGATTCCTGTCTGAAGCATCATATAGTTTCCGCCAACATCTCTAAGATATCTTTCACTGCAATTCTATCTTCTGCATCTAAGACTTTCACAGCGTCTTCCAAAGTTGTAACACAGAATGGACAAGCGGTGGCAACGATTTCAACACCGAGTTCCAATGCTTCTTTTATCCGATTTACACTGGGCCTCTTTTCAGGAAGAGCCTCTTCGGTCCAAGTTCTCCCTGCCCCTCCACCGCAGCAGAAACTGTTCTCTCGATTTCTCTTCATCTCGACCAGTTTCAAACCGTTTATTGACGTTAAGATGTACCTGGGAGAATCATATATGTCATTGCGCTTCCCCAAGAAGCAAGGGTCATGGTATGCAACCTTTTTGTTAATGGATTTGGATGGCTTAAGCGTGCCGCTTTTGATGGCTTCGGCGAGAAATTGAGTATAGTGCTGAACACTAAGCCTTTGATTGCTATAGGGCTTGTCATTTTTGAAAGAGTTGTAACAGTGGGGAGACAATGTTACGATTTTCTTCGCGTTGATTTTCTTAAACATTGATGTATTATGTTCAGCAAGCATTTCAAATAATCCTCTCTCGCCAAGCCGAAGTATGTGGTCTCCACAACACCATTCTTCTGTGCCGAGCATCGCAAAGTCAACACCCAAATAGTCAAATACTGAGACCATAGACTTCGCGATTACCTGACTTCGCTGATCATAAGCAGGTGCACAACCCACAAAAGACAAAACTTCAGCTTCAGCCGTCGTTGGAAATACTTTCACGTTCACACCCTTGGCCCAATCCATCCTTTTGCTCGGATGAATTCCTAATGGATTGTGATATCTAACAACACTCGTGAGCACATCTTTAACAGCTCTAGGTATATCGCCCGTCTCCACCATGAGACTACGTTCATCAACTATTGAAGATGAGGAATCAACTTCCTTCGGGCAAAACATTGTACACGAATCGCAAGATGTACACAGCCACACATTATCGTCCATAATCTTCAATCGTTCATCTACACCTTCATCTCTTGAATCAGAAACAAATCGATAGTTCGTGGCATACGTAGAGGGACCAAGAAATTTCTTGTCTATTGCAGCTGGGCAAGCAGAATAGCAAATCGAACATTTGATGCACAACGACAGGTCCCAATACTTCTTGAGATTCGTAGGCGATTGAATAAATTCCTCGAGCTTCTTTAGGGCCTCTTCAGGCTTAATTAGAACAGACTTTATTCGGTTGTATGCATCAAAAAATGCTTGAAGGTCAACAACCAAGTCCTTTATTATAGGCATGTTCTGAAGCGGTTCAACGACCAAAACGTCGGAGTCTAGCTGAAGCACCTGTGTATAACAAGCCAGCAAAGGTTTTCCATTAACCATGACTCCGCAGCTTCCACACACGCCCATTCTACACGAGTGCCTGAACGCAAATGTACCATCAAAATGATCTTTGATGTACATGAAAGCATCGAGCAAGGTCATTCCCTTGCGGACAGGTACATCGTAGGTGGATACGTAAGGTTTTACGTCTCGAGGATTAAAACGGTGGATTCTGAATTGAATATTTCTGTCGACTTGAGACTTCATGTAGCTCATCTCCTAGTAAGCCCTTGCTGTCGGAGGCCACTTGGTCACGGTGACATGAGCGTACTCAAGCCTCGGGCCCTCCTTTGTGTAGTATGCAAGCGTATGTTTTAGCCAGTTTTTATCATCACGTTTGGGACGATCAAGCCTAGTGTGGGCTCCTCTAGATTCTGTTCTTGCAAGGGCGCTAGCTATTGTAACTTCGGATAGGTCCAAAGTGAAGTCGAGTTGCAGTGCTTCCATAAGCCTCATGTTGAATGCATCATCTTTGTCTTCGATTCTTATGTCCTGGAACCTGCCTTTGAGTTTTCTTATCTCCTTCAGAGCATTCTCAAGTTCGGCGCCCTTTCTGAATACCCACACGTTTTCACTCATGATATGTCTCATCTCATCTCTGATAACTGGGATCAGTTCATCGCCTTCGCTGCCTAGAATTTCATCAAACACCCTCTTCTCCTCTGCCAAAACCTTTGCCTGTGGGATATCTTTGAAATCCTTTGAAAGGGCATGTTTGACGGCTTCTTCGCCCGCCACCGCCCCGAAAACTAGACAGTCGGACGTTGAGTTTGTGCCAAGCCTATTCGCTCCATGCACGTTTAGACATGAACATTCTCCAGCTGCGTAAAACCCTGAAACTGACGTCTCCGTCCTTATATTGGCGTGAATCCCTCCCATGGAGTAGTGGGCAGCAGGCTTGATTGGTATTGGGTCCTCGACCGGGTCTACGCCACTCAACTTCATTGCTACGTCTCGTATAAGGGGCAATCTTTCGTTTATCTTCTCCTCGCCCAAATGTCTAAGATCTAAAGCTATGTACGGTCCATAAGGCCCATCCAGTCCTCGTTCCTCTTGAATCTCCGTTGTCTCTGCTCTGGAAACTATGTCACGAGGGGCCAATTCCATTTTTTCAGGCGCGTAATGTTTCATAAATCGCTCACCCTTAGCGTTGATTAGGTATCCTCCCTCGCCACGAGCTCCTCCTGTAATCAATATTCCTGATGGAACGAGACCTGTAGGATGAAATTGGATGAATTCCATGTCTTTTAGAGGCACGCCAGCTCTGTAGGCCATAGTCATTCCGTCTCCAGTTGCTGTATGGGAGAAAGTTGTGAACTCATATATGCGTGCATAACCACCCGTCGCCATTATAGTAGCCTTACTGCGAAAGACAGCCATTTCACCAGTCTTCAACTCTATAGCTGTCAAACCTGAGACCACATTATCCCCAGCAATGAGGGAGGTAACGAACCATTCGTCATAGAATTTCACGTTATCATAGGTCTTAACTTTTCCATCTAACGTGTGCATTTCGTGAAAACCGGTCATGTCGGCTGCAAAGCATGCTCTCGGGAAACTGTGACCTCCAAAAGGGCGTTGGTTTATCTTTCCATCCTCTGTTCTGCTCCATGGGCATCCCCAATGATCTAATGAAACGATTTCCTGAGGGGCTGCTTTAACAAAGAATTCCACAAGGTCTTGATCGGCAAGGAAGTCTGATCCCTTTACGGTGTCCCAAGCATGTAGATCGTAGGAGTCCCCCTTTCTTAATACAGCAGCGGTTCCTCCTTGGGCGCAGACCGAGTGCGAACGTACTGGATAGACTTTCGAAATCACTGCCACATCGATTCTGCTGCTAGCCTCGGCAGCGGCGATTGCTGCTCTGAGGCCAGCTATGCCCGCTCCTACTATAACTATGTCGTGAGCTAGTGTCTCCAACAAACTCACCTTATATTTGCTGTTTGAAGAGAAACAAGTCTTGCAGACTAACGTTTAAAGCTTGCGTGCTGGCATAAAATGCTTCTTAACGGTGATGGCCAGCACACGAGCTGCGCTTCACTTTCTGGAACTTCAGTTCATCCTAATATGGAAACACGGTTTTTCTGCAGTTATATGGCTTGGGAAAGCAGTTCTGCTATGTCTAGGACTTGAATTTTGCTTTCCAAACCGGTTGTTTTTGCAGCATCTTCAAAGGTTAAGAGGCAGAAAGGACACGCTATGGCCAATATTTGTGCTCCTGCTGCAACAGCGTCTTTAACACGGACTTCTGCAAGACGTTCTCCTGGAATGTCTATCCACATTCTTCCTCCACCACCCTCGCAGCAAAGGCTTCGCTCTCTAGAACGGTCAAACTCTACGAGTTTTATGCCTGGAATGCTTTCGATAACCTTTCGAGGCTCGTCGTATACTTCATTCTGCTTCCCAAGAAAGCAAGGGTCGTGATAGATCACTGTCTTGCTTATTTCTTTTGAAGGTGTAAGTTCGCCTTTACTGATCAAGTCTGCGAGCAGTTGTGTGTGGTGGATGGACTCAAAGTTTGTTTGTCCATATCTGTTTTTGAAGGAATGATAGGAGTGGGGGCAGTTCGTGACAACCTGTTTCACATTGTATTTGCTAAAGAGTTTCATGTTTTCTTCGACTAAGAATTCGAATAAGCCTTTTTCACCCATGCCATATACTTCGTTTCCACTGCAGTTCTCTTCGTTTCCTAGTGTTCCAAAGCTAACTCTCGCTCTTTCGAAGCATTTCACCAAGCTTCTGGCCACGTCCTGTACTCGAGGATCATAAGCCGCCGTACAGCCTACAAAATAGAGAAAATCAACGTCTTCTGCAACGTGTTTAATGTTCAGGCTTTGTGCCCATTCTGATCTCTTGCTTCTTATTCTTCCCCAAGGATTACCGTTCTTGAAGATGCTCTCTAAGGCGTCGCGGAGAGTTGAGGCGATTTGTCCCTTTTCCACTGCAAGGCTTCGGATATCTATTAGAAAATCGTAAGGAATTATCTCTTTAGGACAACGAATTCCACAGGTAGCACATGTTGTACAGCTCCACAGCTCGTTTTGAGGATGTATAGCTAGTTCGCCACCTGCAGAAACTTCACGCATGTATCTTCTTACGTTCAAATTAGCTTTTCGAGCCACCGGACAACTTCCAGTGCATATCCCACAGTGAATGCATTCGAGCAATTTGTGCTTCTGAACGAGTTCCTGCACATTCATTTTCTATGTCTCGTCTTGATAACATGAAACACAAAGGTTTTTTAAGCGTTTTCCTAAGTATGACTTTCTCTCAATTCAAGGAAAGCGAGAGAAGGCAATATGAGTGAAGATTACCCCAGAATCGGAATTTACATCTGCGAGTGCGGCGGAAATATAAGCGATGTCATAGACGTAAAGAAAGCTCTAGAAGCGGTAAAGAACTGGGAGGGAGTTGTAGAAGCAAAGTATCAGAAATACCTCTGTTCGAAACCCTCACAGGATACTATAGCTACCGCTATAAACAGGAAAAATCTGGACCGAGTCGTGGTTGCCAGCTGCACTCCTAGAATGCACCTTCTCACATTTCAAAGCGCCTTGGAACGGGCTGGGTTAAATCCTTACATGCTTGAATTCGTGAACATTAGAGAACAAGCATCATGGGTTCACGGTCCTAAGCCTTCACAAGAAGCCACAGAGAAGGCCATAAGTCTAATAAGGGGTGGTTATGAGCGAAGTTTGGAACTTGAACCTTTAGATAGCATCAGCGAAAAAAGTTCAAGAGAGATCCTAATTATAGGTGGAGGAATAGCAGGAATCACTGCAGCCTTAGAACTTGGCTATTTGGGCCATAAGGTTCACATTGTTGAACGGAATTCGAGTATTGGAGGCAACATGGCTAAACTAACTAAAGTTTTTCCAACTTTGGACTGTGCCCAATGCATACTGACGCCAAGAATGGCAGAGGTCGGAAGGAACCCTAACGTAAATCTGCTTACTTATTCTGAAGTGCAGAGCATAAGTGGACGCCCAGGTAACTACGAAGCAGAGGTCTTTATGAAACCGCGAGGCGTAGACACTGAGAAGTGCAGAAATTGCGGCGTCTGCGCCAAGGTGTGTCCAGTTGCAGTATTGGACCAGTACAACGAAGGATTGTCAGAGAGGAAGGCAGCGTACATAGAGTTTCCGCAGGCGGTCCCTTCAGCTTACGTAATAGATTTTGACGCTTGCACAAAATGCTTGAAATGTGAGGAGCTTTGTCCAGCCAAGGCTGTAAACCTGGAAGACAAGGGGAGAATAATCGACTTGAAAGTGGGGGCTGTGATTATGGCGACTGGCTACGAGCTCTATGATGCTAACATGCTTAAGGAATATGGATATGGCGTTTACAGAGATGTAATTACCATGATGGAATTGGAGAGGACTGTTTCTGCTTCTGGACCCTCAGGTGGCTATGTGAAAAGGGCGGATGGCACCGATGTTAAAAAGATGGCAATTGTTCTTTGTGCGGGTTCTAGGGATAAAAATCATATTCCCTACTGCAGCAGAATATGCTGCATGTACTCGTTGAAACAGGCTTTCTTGCTCAAGAAAATGCTTGGAATCGACGTTCACGTCTATTACATAGATATTAGAGCGACTGGAAAAGGCTATGAAGAGCTTTATTGGCGAGACGAAGAGGCTGGAGTTGTTTTCACTAAGGGAAGAGTAGCTGAAGTCTGGAAAGGCAAAAACGGCAAACTTGTGGTATTGGCAGAGGACACATTGATGGGCGAAGTTAAAGAAGAAGAGTTCGATTTGGTTGCTCTAGCTACACCTATGGTTGCCCCTGCAGGACTTGAAGAGCTAGCTGGTGAAATGAAGCTATCTTTAGGTGAAGAAGGCTTCATAACAGAGAAGCATCCGAAACTTGATCCTGTAGATTCCCTTAGAACAGGAGTCTATGCATGTGGATGTGCACTGAGTCCAAAAGATGTTCGAGATACAGTTTCCGACGCATTGGCTGCAGCCGCCAAAGCTTCTCTCTTCCTCAAAGGAGAACGCATAACAACAAGCCCTGAAAAAGCTTTTGTAATAGAAGACTTGTGCACGGGTTGTGGAGAGTGTGTGCCAATCTGTCCAGTCAAAGCAATAACCATGGAAGCTGGAAAAGCCAAGATCAACCCTTTCATCTGCATCGGTTGTGGAGCATGCATTCCGGTCTGTCCAGAAGAAGCAATAGACTTCAAAAACTCAACAAATAGACAGATCATAGCCAATCTGCGAGGAGTGCTAATGGACAAGGCGGCAAATGAAGTGAGAATAATTGCTTTTGTGGACAAGAACGTCGGATATACTGGAATGGACTTTCTAGGGCTTGACCGTGTCAACTACCCGGAAAACATTCGAATAGTTACAGTTCCTTCAACGGCCATTATAGGCCTAAAACATCTGCTTTACGCCTTCACCTTCGGGGCAGACGGGATACTGCTGATTGAAGGACAAGAGGACATAGATGAACATTTCACTAAGAAGAGAATGATAGAAATGAACCGTTCACTGTCAGATTATAACATAAAAAGCATGCGGGTAAGATACAGCTATGTGCCCTTGCCAGTTTACAAGAAAGCCGCAGACTTATTCACAAGATTCGCAGAAAGAATCAAAAAATTCGGGCCTGTTCCCATGGAAAAACGTAATAAACTCAAAGAAAAGCTAGGAATCCAAGAGAGAAAAGAGCCATGAACGTAATTGTCTGCGTAAAACATGTTCCAGAAACGGCGGAAGCAGATATAGAAATCAACCCAACCGGAAAAGCTATAGAAAAAACTGGTCTAGTCTTTGACATCAACGAGTGGGACGACTACGCCCTAGAAGAAGCAGTGCAAATCAAAGAAAAACTAGGAGGTACGGTCACAGCCATAACAGTAGGCCCTGAAGGCGCGGATAGCACCCTAAGAAAGTGTCTAGCCAGAGGAGCAGACAAGGCCATAAGGCTGACCGACCCAAAGTTTGAAGGCTCTGACAGCTACTCCATTGCAAAAATCCTTCACAAGGCCATCAAAGACTTGCCTTTCGACATCATATTAACAGGAGCCTTAGCCAGCGACGACAGTTACGGATCGGCTGGCCCAATACTGGCACAACTTCTTGAACTCCCCCACACTACTATGGTGAAAAAAATCGAACTTAACGGTGACTTAGCCAGAATCAACCGTGAATTAGAAGGAGGCTTGGAAGAACTAGTTGAGTTGAAGCTCCCTGCTGTGCTTACCATTCAGACAGGAATTAACGAGCCCCGCTACGTCTCCATCATGGGGATAAGGAAAGCAATGCAGAAAGAAACACAAGTTCTAGACTTGGCGAAAATCGGCCTAACTGAAAACGAAGTTGGCCCAGCAGGCTCATGGATAAAAATAGAGAAGATGTATGTGCCACCCGTAGAAAAACAGGCTGAGTTCTTGAAAGGAAGCCCAGAGGAAATGGCTACGAAAATAGCTGAAATCCTGAAAGCAAGGGGGCTTGTGTGATGAAGGAAATCTTCGTCCTCGTCGAGCACAGACGCGGCCGAATCAGAGACATAACCTTTGAAATGCTAACCAAAGCCAGAGAACTGGCCAAAAAAACAAACACAGAACCAACAGCAGTACTCTTCGGAAGGGAAACTAAGGAGCAAGCGAAAAACCTCTCAGAACATGCGACAAAGGTTTTAGTTATTGAAGATGCCAAGCTCAAGAACTTCAACTCCATAGCCTACCAAAAAGCATTATCCAATCTAATCAGACAGCGGAAACCGTTACTAACTCTTATTGGACATACTTCTTTTGGCATAGATTTGGCCCCAAGCCTTGCGACTTCTCTAAATGCACCTTTGGCAACGGACTGCATAGATCTAAAGTTTGAGAATGAAACATTATCCGTCACACGCCAAATGTATGGGGGCAAGGTTAATGTTGATGCGACGCTTCGTAAGGCGGAAAGCTACATTGTAACTATCCGTCAAGCAGCATTTCCAGCGGAAAAGGAAGCTTCTATTAACGGAGAGATCATCGATATACCTTCTCCTCTTTCAGAAGAAATAACTGAAAAACGTTTCATCAAGTATGTTTTGCCTCCCTCAGGCGGTGTTGACATAACAGCTGCTGATATACTCGTGGGAATAGGACGTGGAATAAAAGATGAAAGCGAGATTCCATCAGTAGGTGAGTTGGCCAAAATCCTCGGCGGCGTCTTGGCTTGCTCACGGCCAATTGTAGATAAAGGTTGGCTTCCAAACGACCGTCAAGTTGGAAGTTCAGGAAAAACTGTCAAGCCAAAGCTTTACGTCGCCCTTGGAATAAGTGGCGCCTTTCAACATGTCCTAGGAATGAAAAACTCAGATCTCATCATTGCGATAAACAAGGACCAAAATGCTCCAATCTTCGGCGTCGCAGATTACGGTGTGGTGGAAGACCTGTTCAAGATAGTTCCTGCCTTAAAAGACAAAGTACGTGAACTAAAGGAAGGATAACAACATCATTCTCTCCACATTTTCTTGCAATAGCTGACTCCGGCTGCTGCTTTTCATTTTTCCAGAGACCCTAGATCACGCTTTTTCAGACATAGAAAGCTAGTCCTCTAATTATTCAGCATAGACGATTTTTGAGTTTGACTACGATTTAGCAAGACGCAATATTTAATACATACTGGTGCACATTAATTGTTTAGGAGAGCAACGTTGCAACACGTGAAGAAAGCATCTGCAAAACTAAAAGATGTTCTAAAAAACGCTTTGAAGAAAATCAGATTGCCAGGACTTCGGAAACCGCCTATGCAGAAAGTCATTCCAACAGTACAGCCTAAACCGATGCCTAGAGGGTTCAAGATCGTTGAAAGATATCCACTGTACGAGCCTTTCGCTCACGTGGCTATAGTGCAGAACCCAAAAACTGGTGAGTATAAATATATACTTGACGAGTTACAGTTAGACCCGCTGGAACAGGGCATTTACAATCGTGTTTTGGACATCTTATTGGCAGAAATTGAATCACCTAAACAAAAAATCGAAGATCCTAGAGCGTTTTTTGCCACAGAAGCAAGACAAATCGTTGACAAATACCGCATTAGTCTCGGGTGGCTACCCGACGTTTCTTGGTACAAAATACTCTATCATGCTGAGCGAGATCTTGTAGGTTTCGGAAGAATTGACCCATTAATGCGCGATCCTAACATCGAAGACATATCTTGTGACGGTATCAAAAAACCAGTTTACATATGGCACCGAAAATACGAAAGCATAGAAACAAATCTTGTCTTCCATGAGGATTCCGAGTTAGACAACATGGTGGTCAAGCTGGTTCACATGGCCGGAAAACATGTAAGCTCCGCATTCCCTATAGTTGATGCCTCACTTCCAGGGAAACACAGGCTTGCAGTATGCTACCGACGCGAAATCACACCCTTCGGCACAGCGTTTACCATACGAAAATTCAGAGAAGATCCTTATTCCATCATTGATCTGATCAACCTTGGAACCTTCTCCGAAGAGATGGCTGCATACTTCTGGCTCTGCTTGGAGAACAGAGCATCAATTATGGTCCTAGGAGGCACCGCAGCTGGAAAAACAACAGCTTTAAACGCTCTCGCATGCCTCATCAAACCTGGAAGCAAACTAATCACGATTGAAGAAACTGCTGAACTGAACCTTTCTCATGAGAACTGGGTCTCTTTGATTGCCAGGAGGAGTTACGGTCTTGGCGAAAATCAAACTGGTGAAGTAACGCTTTTTGATCTTGTAAAGACCTCGATGCGGCATAGGCCAGATGTTCTTGTAGTGGGGGAGATTCGAGGCAACGAATCTTATGTTCTGTTTCAAGCGATGGCCACCGGTCACGGCGGCATGAGCACTATGCACGCTGAAGACATAGATTCTGCAGTTAAACGTCTTACTCAAAAACCTATGAACATTTCACCTGCTTACATACCGCTGATGAACATCGTATTATCTGTTCAAAGGGTGCATTTGAAAGTTGAAGGAGAAACAAAGGCATTTAGGCGTGTAATGGAAATAGACGAAGTTGCAAACTATGAGGATTATCGAAGAATTTTCAAATGGCATCCTGCAGAAGACGACTACAAGTCTTCATTTGACAGTAGTGTCATGCTATCTTACATTTCTGAACGCACAGACTTGAGCAAGAAGGGCCTTGAAAAGGAAATTGAGCAACGGAGAAACGTGTTACATTGGATGAGAGAGCAAAACATTAGAAGCTACAAGGATGTCGCCGCGATTATAGCGGAATACTATGCAAGGCCAGAGGAATTCTATGAAAAAGTGTTAATAAGAGAGGTAGATGCGCTTGCCACTGCTAAACACTCTTGAAGGGCTTTCATTCCGTTTTTTCGGAAGAATAGCGCCAGCCTTCTTGAAGAACGTGTTTGAGTTTGAAGACTATCTTCAACGGGCAAACATGAGAATATACCCAGAGACCTATGTATCTCTGATGTTTTTCGTGGCATTCCTAACCCTCCCAGTCAGCATAGTCGCTGTTGTACTCCTCTATATCTTTCAGCTCATTCCCCTGATCTTCTTGGTGCCTACTCCCATCTTTGTTATGATTGTATTCATGCTTACTCCTATGTCAAAAGCTGGTGAACGATCAGCACGGTTAGAAAGAGAGATGCCGTTTGCGGCGACCTACGTGGCTGTTATGGCTTCGGGAGGGATTCCTCCTTATACAAGTTTCAAAAGACTTGGAGAGGCAGAGTTGTTACCTGCTATGAGCCAAGAAGCCAAGAATTTGATTAGAGATGTGGAGATTTTCGGTGTCGATCCGTTAACTGCGATGCAAAAATCTGCAAAAGGCAATCCACTAGACATTTATCGCGAATTTGTTGGAGGTTACGCGTCTACTGTAATCATAGGTGGGGACATTACGAGCTTTCTTGAAACAAAGGCTGAAGAGCTGTTCAAGACAAGAGCCGCAAGAGTGCGAGCAGCCGCGGAACGGCTTGGCATGCTTCTGGAGTCATTCATTATCATAATGGTTCTCATGTCTCTATGTTTCTATATCCTATTCAGCGTAGAGTCAATCTACAGCACAGGAATGTCTACGTATTCAGGAATAATTCTATACACATTTGTCTTTACACCGTTACTATCATTTGTATTCATCTATCTTGCGCACGGTATGCAGCCGAAGTCTCCGATTACAGATTGGAGGCCTTACAAGGCCTTTGGAATCTGTTCAGTCATCGCTGCAGCGGTTCTTATGCTTCTCACCAACTTCTTCGGCATAACACCTTTTCCGTTTCTCGCACCGTTGGCAAATGTTGTTGACGTTCCTACGGCAGTTTCAATCGCTCTAGTGATCTCATCTGGACCCCCAGCCATCGTTCAGATGAGGCTCGCTGGGGAAAGAGCTAGCACTGAGAAAGGAGTTACCCTCTTTCTTCAAGATCTTACTGAAACTAGAAAAACGGGCCTTGCACCAGAAAAATGCATTGAAACTCTTTCAGATCGAGAATACGGCAGCTTCAGCAAGCATTTGAAGAAGATAACAGCTGAACTCTCTTGGGGTATCCCCTTGAGGAAAGTCTTCATGGATTTTGTGAGGCGAACCAAGAGCTGGGCAACACAGATTGTTATGTTTCTTCTAGTAGAGACAATCGATGTGGGCGGTGGCACCATTGCGATGATTGAATCCTTAGCGAGGTTTTGCACTACCACTCAAGAGGTGGAAAAAGAGAAGAAGATGTCCGTTAAGCCTTACATAATGATGCCATACTTTGCCGCTTTAATGCTGGTGGCTACAACTGTCATGATGCTCACTTTTACGACAAGAACAGTTAGCCTTGGTTCCGGAGGCGCATCAAGCCCTATTGACATAGATTCTTTACTGGTAATCTTCACGACTTCAGTCATAATCCATAGCTATCTAATCGGGCTTGTAGGAGGAAAAATAAGCGAGGAATCCGTTGCTGCGGGTTTCAAACACTCGGCATTATTGACGATAATTGCCATAATAGCAGCGAAAGTGGCTCCGTCTCTGATCAGCTTTTAGGGAGGTTAATTGTTGATATGACTTCTGATGTACGCGGAGTCTCGTATGCTATATCTGCAGTTATAATGACTGCAACTATTATAGTCTTAGTGCTTGTAGCTAGTATCTACACCTATCAAGTCCTAGAGCGACAAAAAGGTGCAGCTGAGTTTGAGGTTGCAAAGAAGTCAATCTTAGCCTTTGATGACGCACTAGAAAACATTGCTTGGAAGCCTCAGGGGGCCCGTTCAGCTCGATTCACAGTTAATTATGGGCAGTTGGAGTTAGGACCAAATATGCAGTTAATCGTTAACATCTCAGGCTATGAAGGCGCGAACTATTCCGTCAGTACTGGATACGCAGAATATCGCACAAAGACGACGTATGTCAACTTTGGAGCAAACTATTCCTCATACCTTTTGGGAAGTGACAAAATAATTTCTAACGGTACAGGAAGCTATGGAAGGGCATTAGTAAAACAAGCCTCAGGCTGGGTTGCGTTGACCCTGACTTATGGAGTACGGGTCATGAAAACCTCTGCAGTTAACGTTTCCGAAGGTGGTCAGCAGGTACTTGTCAATTACGTGGACATATGGATCATTAACATTGAGATAGATAAATGGTCAACATACATCGGTGATTTTGATCTTAACGCAAGATGTATTGACGTAAAAACTTTTCCTACTGAGGTTTATGATGTTAATGATGGAAACAAAGATTTCAACGTTACCGCTCAACTGGGAAGTGAACCTGAGAATTCAGCTCAGATTCTGCTCGACAATAACGCCGATAAAGTTGTTTTCAACTTTGTTGTTTCTACTGTGCAGGTGAGCATCTAAGAGGAGATGTGAATTGGTAGCTCCTCTAATGAGTCACCTCATTTGTACCAGCGCCTTGATCACTTTGATTTTTGTGATGCCGTTTTACTATTTCTACATAATAGACAACGTAAATGTCGAGATGATGAAGCGAGAACTAAAGGAAGTTGCAGACTACGTATCCAACTCGTTGGGCAACCTCTACTATCTGGCAAATTCTACTGACAGCGAAGTGGTGTTACGGAAGAATCTCGATTTGCCCTCAAACATTCGAGATTCAGTATATTACGTTGAAGTCGTTCACCTGAACGATTCGACCCAATCCATAAGGGCTCGTTTGAAAGACAATTCGGGGATATATGCGGATTCATGGCTTCTTCCTGGTCTGGAGGCGTATCAAGAAAACTGGTCGGTAGAAAGCAGTGAGAGGATAGTGGTTGCGGAGTGTTTTAGCAATAGCACAGGTGTATGGGTGTGGCTTACAGGGGGGTAAAGAGATGTATCGTAAGACAAAAGACTTAAGAGACATTCCTTACAATCTATACATAGAAAGAGCTTCTAGCTTAAGGAGGGATTAAATTTGGTAGGAGAACTGTATGATTACATAGTTTCCATCGTAGTGGTAGGCATAATTTTCGTATCTGGCGTGCTGGCTGTTCCAGCAATTAGTTATGTTAATCTACTTCATGTAGACGAGCAGCAACTTAGAAACACAGCCTTGAACGTGTTTGACGCGATACTCCTGGGAAGCGGCTCTCCAGCGGATTGGGGATCTACATTCCCTTTTAATCAGAGTGATGTCAGTACTTTTGGGTTAGCTTATGCAGGAGAGTCTTCACTCTACGTCCTTGACACAGACAAGGTGCAAAGATTAGATGAAGACAGCCCAGGATACATAAAATATGAATATGTACAAGACTTGCTTGAACTAAAGGACTATGGCTTTTCGCTCAACATTCTTCGACCTTTTGCAGTTGACTGGAATTTCAATAAGACAACTAGCTATGTCTGGTTTGCAGTTAATGTGACTCGCAGTCAAGATGGCAGACCTATTCCAAATGCCGAAGTAGTTTCAACAATAATTTATTCTGCAAAGAACGAGACTGATGAAGAAGCAGAGCCTTTGGTTGGTTTGACTACGCCCAAGAGTGCGTTCACGAATGTTTTAGGAAGATGTGAAGGAAATGAAACTATAGAAATTCCAGATGGGTTAACGCTCGTAAGAGCTGTTGCGGTCTTAAGGGTAACAGTTGCAGGAATGTCAACTATTGTAGTGGCTGAAGAAGACGAATCAACGCACGTAATGAAGGTTAGTACGTTTGGAGACAATATTACTATCTCCTTCCGAAATGAATCAGTTCCTACGAGCGGAGCGCGATGGATTGAAAACGTAATGATGTACAGCGAAGGAACATTAATGAAGATATATGAAGGAACGAGTGAGGACAAGATAACTTGGGGCTATGGTTATTTGCAGTGGTTCAAGACTTTTCTTGGTCTTAATGCCATTAACCCACCTTTACTGATCTTTACCGTGAGTGTTCCAGTAAAAGGTGAAGGCCGGATACCAGTAATAGTCACTGGTCCGTTTTCATTTTGGGATTCTTCCAGGATTTTCAGTTTTGGTTCTGATTCCGAACAAAGCGGTAATGTTGCGTTAAAGCTTCGTCGTTATGTTGTTCTCTCTGACATGACCTACATTGCAGAGTTGACGTTATGGAAAGAATAGTGATGGGAGCATTGAATAATAAGAAGGGACAGATGCGGGTCATTGAAACCTTGCTTGCTTCATTCATTTTCATATCCGCCTTGACCTTTATCAACATATTTGCTGTGCTGCCTTCTAGTCCGAAATATGAGGCTAGTGATCTTGAGAAAATGGGTCATAATGCTCTTCATGACCTGGATGAAAAAAGGCTTCTGAGTCGCTTCGTTTATAATCAAACGGAGTGGGAAGACCTTAGACTTGCGTTGACGATATTTTTGCCCCCAGATGTTTACTTCAACCTAACCATTTATGATGTAGATTACAACCGAGATGTATCGATATTCTATGGTACCGAAGAGGCTTTCAAAGGTTCAAATCCGACAGCTTCGGTCATTTACATAATCCCCGGGCACCAATCACAATATGACCCAAGAATTCTGGTATTGCAGCTTGTGAGAGGATGAAGCAATGAAAATGGTGGAAGACAAGAGCGGACAATTCATAATCATCGCGGTCATGATGCTAGCAATTATGATGGTGTCCATAGCTGTGACAATGCACGGTGTCGCAACATACTATAAGTACGAGAGGTGGGAAGAATACACAACCCTGATTGACCATATAAAGCTCAACACAATACGACTAGTCGAGATAAGTCTGGCCAACTACACGACAGCGCCCGAGGACAACAACATTTTAAGGGACAGTTTGGCACAATGGCAAATTGACTTAAGGAAGTCATACCCAGGTCACGGAATCGTCCTAACATTCGATTTGGCCAATGGTTCCTATGAGGCTTATAATACAAACGTCAATTATACGCTCGGGCTGGCCCATTATTGGAATGAAAACGCTTCTTTTTCAGCTGCAAATGCTACATTCACTCTTGACCTAGCATCAATAGGATTAACTGGATACAAATTCAGGGCGACACCGTTTCTTGGCTTGACGATCCTTAACACAACCTCTAATGAGATTTACGTAGCTGTGAAAGGAAAAGAGGGAATGCCTGTAGCCAACTTAGAACGAGACAACTTCCAAGTAAGTAACCTGAATGTAACAGGTGTCACAATACACTACGACCAAAGTGAGCAATTTGTATATGTAATAGAATGTGACGGAGCTATTCCTGAACCTGTCACAGTAACAGTGTGGGATGCACAAGGGATACGAGCCGTCGCTGAATCAAATTAGTGACTATGACTTAAACCCTATTAGCGTATCCTCACCACTTCATCGCTCTCTTCATACGGGCATCTCACACCATTACGAGCTTCAGAATTATCCACACAATGTCGCCGACTGTAAGCGCTAGAATCAACCCTAACGTGATGAATATTAACATTGGCAAGCCTGGTGTTGCCCAAACCATGTTCTGCACTTTGCCCCTTCTTTCGGCTTTGACCAGTCTTTCAACGATTTCGTCTCGATCTTCATCTTTTGGAAATAGCAACAGGTGTCTCTTTATCTCTCCCTTTTGTGTTGTCTTCAGGTCTTCAAGGGGGTATGAAAAAGATCTTTTCAAGTCTTCAACTGAAACCTTGTAGCCACACAACAAAGTCAGCGCCTTTCGTCCGAATGATTCGCTTTCATATCCTTCAAAGAGCCTTTGCCCTGTTCGCTGTCTCCATATCAAGTTGCGGAGGAGAGCATAGAAAACGCTGAGCGCTGCTATAATTACTCCGTTGCTGAATACGGTTACGGGAAAAATCGGAGAGACAAACCCTGACAAGGGGATCGTAAGACTAGAGACAGAGGAGACAAAATCTGACAATGGTTCAGTCAAGCTTGGCTCTGGAATTGCCAGGGCTATACACATGAGTGCCTTTGCATCTGCTCCGCCGAATGCTCCAACATAAAAAAGGGCTATCGAAAATACAGAGGTTATTACAAAGAAGCTGCCGTAATAGATCATTGATTGAAAAGCGTCTCCAATAGGAGGGAAAAACAGAAACTGGGCAAAAGTCAGCAAGAAAGCAATGGGCGCAAACACAATCCAGACATTATTGCTGACTTCTCTTGTTTTGAAGTCGCTCCAGGAAGCGTAGACTAGAAAGATCAGGGAGACAAAGATGCGCGCCAAAGATAATAACTCTTCCATTTTGCGCTCCACATATTCAGTTGTCGAATAACGCCATTTATAGAGAAAGAAGTAATAAGAATTTGGCCTTCTTTTCTTTTAGTCTGTTGAAGAGGAACCTTTCAGGTTGATGGTGATTCTCTGATGAATTCCTTAGCTGCTCCAGCTTCAGGCACTACTTTGAAATAATATGTACTTCCATTCGTCCAAGAAGACGCTAAGGAGTTTGGCCAGTCAAGAACCACTGTGACAGACTGATCTACCGGCAGAACTTTTCCTGTGGAACCAAGATCCGTACTCGTTGTGACATCAATGAGGTTTGAAGCCGTGCTGCCTAGGTAGAGCCTGACAATTCTTGCATCGCTTGTTCCTATGTTTCTGATGACTATGCTGGTCGTTGAAGCTGTGGAGTTCCAGTATACATTTTCATCGTTAAGAAAGGTTCCACCTGCACCTGATTGTGCCCCAATGAAGGTCATAACCCAAGCGTAAGTAACGATTATTGCCGCCACTGCTATCACAATTAACAGTAATGTAGCTAGAATTGGAGAAATACCCTTTCTTGATTTCAGAATTCTTGGCAAGTTCAGTTGCACCTCTTCTTTAACCCTTCTGCAAATGCTTATTTAACACATATGAACCCAAAATCCACATAGCTAATCTCAATTTTCCATACTTTCTCGGAGAGGTTGTCAATTTTGTAGAGAACACTTGATAGCTGGATTGGCTTGCCATAGCTTGATATAAGGAGTACCTATAATATAAGTATATTGTTTATTAATATAACAGACAGCTAACAGACAGCTTTCGCTCCTGAAACGATTAGCTGTTATTTCTAGATCTTGTTTTATCAAAGAAAAGAGGGAGAAAAAGCGAGAAAAAAGGGAGGAAGGTTTGTTACTCAACCTTTACCTTCAATGTAACATCAAAGGATTCGCTATTTGTAGCACCTGTCTGGGCTTTGATAATCCATCTCACATACCAGATTTGTCCATTTCCCATTGTAAGGCTTCCTGTTGATGTAACATTTGTTCCGCTGGATACTATTTCGATACTATTCCCTTGTTGAGTACCTCCACCGTTGAATATTGTAACGTTGAGATAGTCGAAGTTCGTGCTAAAATTCCCAGTTATCGAGTAGAGACTAATATTGAGAGCTTTTGTAGCGCCCGCATTGTTTGTTATGTTAACAGCTTCTTCGTAGGTTCTTATTTCACCAGGTTCAAGTGCCGCAATCGTATCAAATGTTACCTCCGTACCCTGTGAGTTTATTGCATCGCCGCCTCCCATGGCGGTAGTATTCGCTCCAGTAGTGAACAATAGACTGGCCGTTCCTATTGATATCGACGTTCCGTGCATAAACAGTTCACTGTAGGTAGCAGCACTGACAAAAGCGATTAGGAATGACGATAGCAGCAAGACTGCCAGTTTTAGGAATTTCTTGTTACTTACTTTCACCATGTTACTTCACCTCCTTTTTGTGCTTTTCCAGCCAGAATCTTAGGAGCACGTAGAGACCTGCTCCTAAGACCCCGATACATGCAATCCCCAAAATTACATAGGCGTATATGGCGCCTGCAATGAAAGCAGGTTCTCCTATAGCGGACTCCATAGCCACGAATGCAGCTCCTCCTGTCAGAAGAGCGCCAGTCGGGATGGCTATTTGCCACCATTTTGGCTTTATCAGTGCGTAGATGCTAATGCTGACTACCATGATGTCAAAAACGAAAACGCTGATGAACATAAGGTCCAAAGGAATCTGTGGAAGTAGGAGTATTGGATCTGTTGCAACAGCTGCATAATTTACAAGGAACAGTGTTGATATGATGAAGGTCGGAGCTGTAGCGATGACTGAGAAAAGCTTTGCGATCGTTTTCTTCCTCCTGTAGAGAAAGAGATAGACATTGAGAGCAGCAACATTAGCAACTGCAATGACTAGGTAGATGAAGCTGTACCAAAAGCGCATGTAAACCGCGAAAGAACCCATGAATTCTCGGGTCACCAGAAGCTGGCCGAAACCTGCTAGAGCTATTAGTTGGTAGAGATAGGAAAGCTTTTCTGGAAAGTGTTTATCGAAGATACATGTTAGTAGACTTGTGGCTAGGAAGAAGTCTATGCCCAAGAGCATGAAGAACTCTGGCATCAAGGATTGCATTTTTTGGTCTTTCCTGCAGGGATGGGAGAGAATTGTTTTGTGTACGATTTAAGGGATATGAATTCTGAATCAGAATTGGATTTAGAATACGAAATCATTCGTCCGGCTTAAACTGAGACAACTGAGTCTTTTCTTTGCGGTGCAATTCTACGATAGAAAAACTAGATACAAACCGTTTTTTGCAGAGAGAGCTTAGATAGCGAATTCGTAAACATACGGTGGGTTTGTAGTGCGAGTTTGAAGGTTTGCGTCGAGAAGAATCTCGAGGTATCCTCGCTGCACTTCAGTGTTGTTGATGTAAGGGGCTTTGATAATTATGTATTTGTCTTTTTGGTAGAAGTCACCAAGCCCTTGGATACGTAGCCGTTTGAAGACTTCTGGCCATTTTTCTTTATCGGTGGGGTCCAGGTTTAAGGTGGCTTCCATGCTGATTTTTGCGGCCTCACCAGCTTTTCTGCCCACTTCATAGTGTTGTTCTGGAGGGACGTATTGGAGCAAGGTGTTGATGAATTCGATGTTGATAAAGGCGATTCTGCTGATTCCAGCGTAGTATTCGCCTGGGTACTTCCAATCGTAGATCATCATGCTTCTGTAGACATCTAGCATTTTGGAGATGAGCTGTTTTATGCCTGCTTCTTTTCCGTCTTGTATTAGTTTGTCTATGTATTGGCGTTCGTCCTCTTCGAGGATTATGGTGGTGCGGCGTACGGTATCTTTCTTGTTTTTTGACGGTGATGCGTCTTTGGCTGGCTGCATACTTCGTATATCTCGCCACATACCTTATATGTTTTGTTGTCTAGTAAGCAGCTAAACAGCGCAGAGTGTCTATGCTGCCCAGAAAGGAGTTGTCCTCTTTCTCATCAATTCTACGTATTTATTCAAAGCTTCTAGTTCTTCGTCCGCTAGTCGGTCTTGGAATTTTGTGAGCAAGGCTTTGGCGTCGGCCTCTGGAACTCGAACGTAAAGAAGGTCTCTCTCATCTATGTGGCGTCCTACTATAGGCTTGTCTAGAGAAACAGCCACCTGCATTTCAGCCACAGCTTCAGATATCGGGTTCCCTCGATCTTGGATCTGCATGATTTCTCCCACGTTTTCTCCGTCTTCCTTTACAAGAACGGCTTTTGGTCTTATTCGCCCTGCTAAAACTTCAACTCCTACAATGGCCGGTTTAGCTTTTCTGAAAACGTAGCCTGGCAGTATTTTGATTACGCCTGGTTTGACGAGGCGATCGAATTCTTCAAGAGCTAGTTTCAGGCGCTCGCTTCGTATCCACTCTGTAGATTCTTCGATTAATTGGTAAATAACATTCTGCTGAAAAATTTTGACCCCGCGATCTCTAGCTTCCTCATCTGCATCGGGAAGCACTTTTACATTGAACGCTAAAATGGCTCCGTACAGCGGCTCATGTTCCTTCACGACATTGGCTTCTATGACGTCCCGTTTTGATACATCGCCAACATCAGCCATTCGTACAGGAATTGTTTCCCTCCTCAAGCTCTCCGCAATGGCCTCCAAGGAACCCAAAGCGTCGGTCTTTAACACAACCCCATCGATGTCAGTAGAGATTTTGACCTTCTCCACTTCCTCGAAAACGGTCTTAGCAAACTTTTCAGTCTCTTCTTTCGTTGGCACCACGTACAACGGAGCCCCAGCTAACGCGGCGTCCAAATCCGGAGCAGCTATCTTTATCCCTGAAGCAGCTGAAACAGAGTCCACCGAAGAGAACTTGTCGCGAGGATCTCTTATTTCATCCAGGGGCTTAGGCAAGAGAACAGCGCGGACTTTTGTTACAATCGGCTTATTTTTCCCTCCAACGACAATTGTGTCTCCCTTACAAAGAACCCCATCATATACAATTGCATTAACAGTCATTCCCAATCCAGCCTCTTCCTTCACCTCTAACACTGTTCCCTTCCCAGGCCCTCTTGTCACTTGCAATCGTCCTGTGAGATACTGTTGTGTTAGTCCTACTAGAACCGATAAGAGTTCTGGAATTCCTTCTCCTGTCTTTGCGCTAGTCGGCACAAGGGCGATTGTCTGAGTGAAATCCTTTATTTTGTCGAAGCGTTCGCATTGGAAACTTAAAGTGGAAAATGAGCCCATGATCGTATAGAGATGGTTGTTGAGGTCCTCAAGTACATAGCTGTCTTGAGACTGGTATGATTCCAGAAAGAGTTTTTGCGGCTTGGACACCCATCCTGAGATGCGGTCGATTTTATTTACGGCAACCAGAAACGGCGTCTTCCGTGTCTTCAGAATGTCCAAAGATTCGTAGGTTTGGGCTTCAAAGCCCTTCAATGCGTCAATTACTAAAATGGCTATGTCAGCGGTGCCTCCCCCTCGTCTCCTTAGATTGGCAAAAGCTTCATGCCCAGGCGTATCAATGACCAAGAGGCCGGGGATCTGAATCTTGCCTTCCAGTTTTCCTAGTAAGGGACCGCATACTTCCATGAGCGTGTCTATGGGAAAGAAACTGGCGCCGATGTGTTGAGTTATGCCCCCTACCTCACGTGCTTGGACGCTGCTTTTCCTGATTTTGTCTAGCAGAAGCGTCTTTCCAGTGTCAACGTGTCCTAGCACGCAAACTATAGGTTGCCTTATTGGCATGGGGTGTGCCTCTGTATTTTTCTTATATGACTCTGTTAGAGCCTCGTAAGAATGCTATTTCCTTGATATAAACAGTTTTGCCTGCCATGCATTTACAGTTATGCTTTAATGCAACTGCTTCCCTTAAAATTGTGGGGCTGTCTGAGAAGAAATGCAGATAGAATCAATTGAAAATCGCTTATTCTCGACAGTAGTAAACCCTGCTTTGAAGACGTTAATCTCCAGGTTTGACATAGACTGCGAAATAGACGGGAACTTGATGGTTAACTCCTTAAAGCAGTTCTTAGGCGCAGACCTAGAACTCTGCGAAAGATGCGCCAAGTTGAGCAACAATGTAGCGAAACCCTTCTACAAAGCAGGCAGCAGGATAATGCGAACAAGCAAGGATTTCATGAAAAGCAACTTTCTCAACCCGAAATATGGCGACGCCTGGTTGAAAGGTTTCGCCTTGATGATGAAAGGAATCGAGAAATATGGAGTTAGAATACCCTTTACTCCTGGTGGTCCGTTTGAAGTTGTTTGGAACTTCACGCATATCTGCAACTTAAGATGTAAACACTGCTACGAAGACGCTGGTACATATAAACCTGAACTATCCACAGAAGAGGCACTTCTTGTCATAGACAAGCTTTCCAGAACAGCTTCAATTGGCCTTCCAGCGCTTTCCTTCTCTGGCGGCGAACCGTTAATGCGCAAAGACTTTTTCGAGGTCGCAGCCTATGCCCACAAGAGAATTCCATATCTAAGCATTGCCACTAACGGAACGTTACTTACGAAGGATAACGTAAGGCGACTAAGAGACACAGGTGTAGACTACGTGGAAATAAGTCTTGATGGCGCAACCCAAAAGGTGCATGAGGGGTTCCGTCGTGTACCTGGATGCTTTGAAAAAACTATGAAGGGGATTCAGAACAGTATAGATGAGGGGCTCGACACCTGTATCGCTACGACTGTACAGAAGGAAAACATTGGTGAGGTCGAGAAGGTCATTGAGCTTGTGGAGAAGCTGGGCATCCGATTTATGCATTTTAATTACATCCCTACTGGGAGGGCTAAGGCTTATGTGGAGTTAGATTTGACTCCGAGGGAACGTCTCTCAGTCCTAGAGATGATAGGGAGAAGAATTGTTGATCTTTCCATAGAGGCTGAGGCAGAGGAAGCCAAAGCAGAGATCCAGGCACGTTCTCCACGAAACATAAGGGTAGACCGTTTTTTTAGCACTTGCCCTCAGTATGCAAGTGTCGTCAAGAGAATAGCTAAGGAAAAAAGAAAAGAGTTTGCGGTCTCTGCGCATTACGCTGCTATGAAAGGTGTGGAAAACGTAGCTAACTTTTTGGGCGGATGTGGTGCTGGAAGACTTTACATTTGTCTAGAGCCAAATGGCGATGTCAAACCTTGCGTGTTCTTTGCCACCAGCAAAGACACCGTTCGAGGCAACATCTTGAAAGACAATTTCGAAAGAATGTGGGACCGCGATGAGATGTTCTGGAGGCTTAGAACAAGAGAGAACTTGAAGTCGTTTGAAATAGAAGGCCGTTCAGTAGGATGCGGCAGTTGCGAAGACAAGTACATTTGCGGTGGTTGCCGCGCCCGTTCTTATAGCTACTTCAACGGCGACCTTGACAGCCCAGACATTGGCTGCATTGATAACAAAGAGATATGGAAAAGAATTGTCATGGCAGCCCTAAACGCTCCAGCAACATCTTGAAATTTACGCTTTGCCTTTTTCTTCTTTTCCGTAATATTTCGTCCACCTGAGCTTTCTCGGGTCTCGGCCTAATTTCAAGCTGTTCTTGCGGCATTTGCTTGAACAGAACCATAGGATAGTGCCGTCGTTTCTAACAAACATTTGACCAGATGTGCCTTGCTGAAATTCATGCCCGCAGAAGGAGCATAGCCTCGACCTCGGCATCCACGATACCTCCACTCTTCTTTCATCTTTCACCGTAACTTCTTAGCTTCTCGTTCTGTCTCTCTTAACATCAATAAGTCATCAACCCGGACAGGACCTTTCACATTTCGAGTAATTATACGGCCCTTGTCGCTACCTTCAAGTATCCGGACCCGTACCTGCGTGATTTCTCCTGTTGCACTCGTGCGACCTATCACCTGAATTACCTCGGCTGGGATGTGTTCTAATTCCTCTGCCTTCTCTTTCGTACTCATGTACTATTTGCCTCGTTGAAGCCCCTCGATCCTACTGATAATCTCCTTGACAAGATTCGCAGCGTCGCCTTCTTTAACGATGCATGCAGATGCGGCAGGAACATCTATTCCAACAGCTGATCCCAGTTTGTTTTTTGCCGGAACGAAGATGCAGGGAATTTTCCTTTCTCCGCAGAGAATGGGAAGATGGGCAACAACTTCTGGCGGGTCAACATCTTCTGCAATGACTACCAGTTTTGCTACGCCTCGTTCTATTGCTTTTGTAGTTTCGTTTGTTCCCCTTCTAACTTGACCAGTTCGAGTAGCGATTTGTAGGGCTTCATAGGCTGCATCTGCGACTTCTTTTGGAGTTTCAAATCTTACGTAAAACGGTTTGGACATTAGCCTTCACCCTCTTGGTTTTGCAGAGTTTATTCGACATTCCTGTTTATAAGGTTTAATGATTTTGCCATAATCCATGTTGTTTCAGACATATAAGCTTTGGAATAGATATTGGCTTTGCTGGTTTTTTGTGTATATGTTCGTCGCAGTGACTAGGGATATGTTGTACTGGATGGTCAGCGCTGGGATAGTTAGATGGAACTCAGATGCAAAGCGTGCGCGACGTTATTTTTTAGCATTTTCTCTTCTGAAGTGCTTTTTCTCGTTTTCTTGGATTGCTTTCAATAGATGGGTGAAGATTTTCATCTCCGTTACGTTGACTATTGGGAGGTTTACTTCTTTTTCCACTTCGTAGTATTTTTTGTATTTCGGAAACTTTGTATAGCAGATTTGACTGATCGGGAATTCGCGTTTGGCAATTTCGTGTTCTAAGGCTTTCTCGTAAACTTCGGCGCACATAAGGTAGCCATCTATCCAAAACAAACGGTTTATGTTAAAGGTTGACGCGCACCAAATAAGATCTTCCAATGAACGCTTGTCGACTCCTAGGACAATGATTTTCTTAGTCGGTGCGATTTCAACATCCAAAGGGGTTTCTTACTCCTTGAAGTGTGTGTTCAAGATTTTCCTCACTTTTTTAGTTATTATTGGTCCAAGGCCATGTACTTCCTGTGCCCAGCCATCTACATTGATTAAAGCGTTCATAGGAGTTTGATAAGATTTAAGTATGGCTAATGCTTTTTCGCGGCCTATGTTTGGAAGACTTGCCACGAAGTATAGCTGCGCATCAGCTAGCGTATCCGTCTTTTTTGCTGCGTGCACTATGGGAAGCCTTTTTTCAACTATCTGTTCTTGTCTGGCAGCAGTGTAGAGAAAGTCAACTGTCCCCTTATAGTTCGTAGTATGGATCAAGGCAATTTCCTGCTTTGCTAAGGCAAACATGGCGCCCCAAACTGCTGACGGATTGATGCGTGTGAACTTGTAAATTATCGGCAGATATCCTTCAAGCAGGATCATGGCGGTTGGATACAGCTCCTTCAGCCGAAAGAGTTGGTCGAACAAATAGCGACGTGTAAGTGTATAGGCGAAATCGTGAACTGTTTTTCGCTCCACAGCGCATTGATCTGAGAGAATGTAGTCGCCTTTTGGCAAAGGATGGGTTTTCACTTCAGCGCCTCGTTCTACTAATCCTTTGACGATTTTTGAAGCACTACTTGCTTCGTGGCTGTCAACAATTATCGTCGGTTGCGGCTCCTTTTTCGGCTCCTTCGTGTAGGGCACTAATGTTTCAGTTCCGACCATTTTCTCAACTCGCAAATAATAGTCAACTATGCTTGCCATCTAATAAAATGTTGAGAAATCTACGTCGCATCTTGCCGATANNCTTGCCGATAAAAAAGCAGGAAGAAATTAGAAAGAACGTTTAGCGTCTTAAGGGCCTTTCTTCGTGACTTCTTTGATCACGCCAGCTGCTACTGTAGTACCCATGTCTCGTACAGCAAATCTTCCCAGCTCTGGAAAGTCAGTGTACGTTTCTACCGCGATAGGATGCAGAGGTTCCATACGAACAATGGCGCCATCTCCCGTCTTCAGGAATGCCGGTTTTTCTTCAACTGTCTGGCCAGTTCGTGGGTCAATTTTCTTGATGAGTTCTTTGAATCGGCAGGCCACCTGTCCTGTGTGATAGTGAAGCACTGGGGTGTAACCCGCTGCTACCGCGGTGGGATGGTAGATTACTATGATTTGTCCAACGAATTCCTGAGCAACACTCGGTGGATCGTCTGGGTGTCCACATACATCTCCGCGCCGTACATCTTTCTTAGATATACCTCGTACATTGAAGCCTATGTTGTCTCCAGGCTCGGCCTTCGGCACTCTTGTATGATGGGTTTCCATGGATTTGACTTCGCCTTTTGCGTTCGATGGCATGAATATGACCGCGTCACCTTCCTTTAGAGATCCAGTTTCAACGCGGCCTACAGGTACGGTGCCGACGCCTGTTATTGTGTAAATATCTTGCACGGGTATACGTAGCGGCTTCTCAAGAGGCTTAGGTGGAACCTCAAAATCGTCCAGAGCCTCGTACAGCGTTGGTCCCTTATACCAAGGCATTTTGTCGCTCTTTTCAGTCAAGTTGTCTCCGGTCCAGCCAGATGTTGGCACAAAGGGGATTTTCTCCGGCTTAAAGCCTACCATTTTAAGCATGCGGCTAATTTCGCTTTTGATTTCTTCGTAACGTTCTTGACTCCACTTGACCGTTGGGTCATCCATCTTGTTGACTGCTACAACGATCTGATGGCAGCCCAGTGTGAAGGCTAGAAAACCATGCTCTCGTGTTTGTCCGCCTGGACCGATTCCAGCTTCAAATTCTCCTCTCTTCGCTGAAACGAAGAGTATGGCGGCGTCTGCTTGGCTGGCACCTGTTACCATGTTTTTGACGAAGTCCCTGTGGCCTGGCGCGTCGATTACTGTGAAAAAGTATTTTGGTGTTTCAAATTTGAGAAATCTCAGGTCAATTGTTAAGCCTCGTTCTCTTTCTTCTTTAAGATTGTCCAGGACCCATGCGAACTTGAAGGTTTCTTTGCCCAGTTTTTTTGCCTCTTCCTCGTAAGACTTTATTATTCGATCGTCGATGGCTCCAGCTCTATAGAGCAAATGTCCAGTCGTTGTAGATTTCCCGTGATCAACGTGTCCAATAATGATTAGGTTAAGGTGCGGCTTCTCTGCTTTGCTCATTTTTCCTCCTCCAATTGTTTTATTTCTTCCTCCAAATATTGGTGAAATTCGGTTTACACCACTGTTCTTTCGACAATATTAAGTTTGCTTTCCACGATAACACTAACAACATCTATGGCCAAGCTTTGCCAACCGACGTAACCTGCAAAACCATTTTTCCCTCCGCATACATAGATATAGTCACACGCTTGGATTCCCGGAGGCTACAATATGCCGACCAACTTGCCAGTAGAAGCAAAAAAGAAGTGGAACGAAGCTTCCATAGCCAGAAACCCGAAAGAGAAGCTTCAACATTTGCAGGAATTTCTAAGCCTAGTTCCAAAACACAAAGGCACAGAAAAACTTCGGGCGCAGGTCAAAAGAAAAATGGCTTCGTTACGAAGAGAAATGGAAGAGAAAAAGCGAAAAGTAAAATCGCGAGGTCCAACTTTTTTCATTGAAAAAGAAGGAGCTGCTCAAATTGTCATTCTAGGACAGACGAAAGTAGGGAGAAGCAGCCTTCTAGCCTCTGTTACAAACGCGAGAGTTGAAGTTTCTACTTATGCATTTTCGACGCGGGAGCCTGTTCCCGGTATGCTGCTTTTTGAGGACATTCAACTTCAAATCGTTGAGGCGCCAGCCTTAATTGAAGGTTCTGCTGAAGGAAAGGCTTGGGGCCTGCAGACTCTGGCCTTGGCGCGGAATGCTGATGGTTTGATTCTGATGGTTGACTTGGACAGAAATCCCTGTGAACAATTTTCGCTTATATTGGATGAGCTTGAAAAAGCTCGCATTCTCGTTAAGAAACCCACTGCCCGAGTGGAAATGGAGAGGAAACATATGGGAGCCGGCTTAAGGGTTTTCACAATCGGTAATTTAGTCAATTGCACGCTAAAAGACGTGAAGCAGCTGTTGAGGAGTTATGGAATTTCCAACGCTGTTGTGAGAATCTACGGCAACGCTACCCTTGATGATATCGAAGAGTCAGTTTTTGAAAGTGTTGTATTTCGCCCAGCGGTCGTGCTGGCAAACAAGTTCGATGTGGAAGGTGCCTCAGAAAGATTCGACAAATTGAAGAGATCTATTGGAGAAGGCTGGAAGCCAATTGCAGTGTCTTGCAAAACAGGATTTGGACTAAGAATGCTCGGTGCCGAGCTCTTTAAATCGCTTGAGGTCATTCGAGTTTATACCAAAAACCCAAGTAGCAAGAAACCATCTCAAGCCCCGTTCATCTTGAAGAAAGATGCCACTATTGAGGAATTGGCGAAACAGATTCACAGCGACTTTTACAGCCGATTTTCTTATGCGAAGGTGTGGTCAAAGAGACTTCCCTTTAGCCCACAAAAGGTAGGTTTATCCTTCGTTTTAGATGATAAAGACGTTGTGGAAATGCATGCACGATAGGCTTATCTATTAGCCCTGGCGATTCTTTCCAATTCGTTGCGTTTAGACACCGCATGGCTTTTTATGTCATTATTTGCGGCCAGAATCAGCTCGTCTGCAATGCATTCTTCTATACTGCGGGGATTGCCAAAGGTTGAATTTCTAGCTCCTTCAGAAAGCAGGCGTAAGGCAACGTCTACTCTTCTTTGAGGTGAAATGTCAACGGCCATGTGATAGGCAACGCCACCGTAGCTTATTCTGGTTGTGGCTTCGCAGGGAGCGGAGTTTTCAACGGCTTTCACAAGGACTTCAATAGGGTTCTTTCCAGTTCGCAGATGGATTATTTCAAAGGCGTTTTTCACAGTGTTTATAGCTCTCGCCTTTTTGCCTGCATGTTTCCCAGGTCTCATCAAGTTGTTTATGAATCTTTCAACGATGTTTACTTCTGCTTTGTGAAATCGGTGATGCTCATGTCTTCCCATGCTGTGAGGCACAAAAACCTGTCCCAAGGAGATGTATTTCTTTAAGCCGAGGTCATGTACCTCGATGTCTTCATAACTCCATTTTCCGAATAGCTGTATCTCCTCCGCTTGTTTAGTCACTTGCTTTCATCCCTCTAGCGCATTGGCTTTTGTTTTCTGCCGTACACAAGTTCCTTTAAGGATACACCGTTCACCGTAGTTACTCTCCATCTTACACCTGGAATGTCGCCCATAGCTCCTCCTCGGGAACCACCAATTCCCTCAACTATTACTTCATCATGTTCATCTACTATGTTTAGGGCTCCGTCGCCAGGTAGAAAAGCAGTGATGGATCGACCATTCTTGATGAGTTGTGTTCTCACACACTTTCTGATCGCGCTGTTGGGCTGCTT
>JABAOH010050631.1_pt1 | contig 43706 bp, 52 predicted proteins | sample 7062181 | NCBI WGS metagenome assembly JABAOH01 (sample SAMN14538630, study PRJNA623070) | marine sediment metagenome | biome: marine biome [ENVO:00000428]; feature: marine pelagic biome [ENVO:01000023]; material: deep marine sediment [ENVO:00002113]; isolation source: pool of 5 deep marine... | reverse complement strand
CACATCAGCATCATCATCTGTAAGAAATTTGTAAGGCCAGTATGCTAATGCTTTAGTTCCAATTCTAATTGTTCTAAGATTTGATAAATTGCTTTCAAGTAAAGCATCAACATATGCTGAAAACATTTTTGCCTTCATAATCATAGGATCTCCTCCAGTAAAGAGAACGTCAGAAATTTCTGGATGCTCTTTTAGATATTGCACTAGTTGCTCTCCTTCTTTCATTGCAAATTTCATGTCATCCATGCCAACAAATTGTGGCCATCTAAAACAAAAACTGCAATATGCATGACATGTCTGACTTTGACTTGGGAAAAAGAGACATGTTTCATGATACTTGTGTTGCATACCATAGAGTTTGGTTCCGTCTTGTAGTTGAGGAACGTTTAGTTCTAGTTGTCCTGCTGGATGAGGATTAAGTTGTAATCTGATTTCGTTTGCGGCTTCTGCAATTTCTTTTTTATCAGCACCTTTCTTTAGGGTTGCTTCCATTTTTTCAAAGTGCTTTGGTTTTAGCATTCCTTTTTGTGGGAATGTTAAAACATACATTGGATCATTTGGAATATTATTCCAATCAATTAGTTGTTCAACAACATAATTGTTAGTCTTAAATGGTAAAACGTTTCCAACAACTTCCATCTCAAATTGTGTTTGTTCAGGTAAATTTGCAATTTGTGGAAGGTTTCTAAAGTTGGATAAGGTATAAGATTTGATTGAAGGAGATTCGGTTTCGCTCCAAACTGATTCTTGAAAGGTCATCTAATAATTTGGATTTTACCATTGTTAAAGGTAATGTGATAATGTCTGAATTAGGCACGAGTTTTAGGTTCAAGCAATCTGTAAAATTTTTCAATAGTATCCAACAATTAGATTTGACTTTACTGCCTATTCTTTGAATTTTTTGAAATAATTCTTAGGAGAAAGTGATTAGCCGTGGCTGAGGATGAAATTATTGGTGCTGTTTCAGGGCAAGTAGGAGAATTTGGGAATGTCTTCCAGCTTATAGCCTCTTCTGAATCTATGCAGATTGCTTTTGGTATTATGATTGTAGGTTTAATCGGAATTGCAATTGGCTATAGAGTATTTTCAAAATGGGTGAAATCTCAAAAATTGCATTATACTAGATCTCATTTTTCAAGATTTGTTAGAGTAATAATTTTACCATTCTTTGCAATAGCGCTTATCACTTCTACAAATGCATACATTCAGGCTTTTGAATTATTTGGTGAACCGGCAATTATGGAAGGTGCAGAAGCGTCAGAATTACGTACACCTTCTGAAACATTTGCAAAAATTCTCAATACAATTAACATTCTAGTCATTGGTTATACATTAGCTCACGCCATTCCTATTTTGATCACTAAAAAACAAAAAACCAATCTAGAAAAATTAGATTTTGAACAATGGAAAGAAATGAAAGGATTTCCAGATGATGAAGGAGATCTTTTCCATAAATTCTTCAAATGGATTCCACCAAAGAAATCTCCAGAAGGTATGGATGAAGAAGAATTTCAACAATATCTTAAGACAGAAGAAGGAAGAAAATATCTTGAAAGTTATCATACCTCAAAAGGGACATCCATTGGAAGCTATGAGGAATTAATAAAAAAACCATATGAAGAGTGGAAAAAATCAGAGAGAGCAAAGTATGAAAAATATTTTTCAGATTGTGTTTCAGGAAACAATGAGTCAGGAAAAAAACTTAGAATGGGTCAAGATCCTGAAGAGATTTATCCTATTGATATTTGGCGTGAAGAAAAAAGAGATCGTGGATATCAACCAATTCTAGCTGGCGGAAAGGCTGCAGGTTATGCTAAAAAGAAAAGAAAAGATTTGCCTAAGTCAGTTACACAGCTAATTCCAGTAGGATTGTTTGTTGCTGTGATAATAGGTGTAGTTAGTTGGTGGGGTGTTGATCTTATTGTATTGGCTACTGCTACAGGAGGATTAGCAATTGGAATTGGCCTTGCACTACAAGAAACAATGCAGAATTGGTTTGCTTACATTTTGATTAGAAAAGACAAAATTGTAGTTGAAGGAGATAGAGTACAACTAGAATCTGGTTATAATGGATATATTCACAAGATAACCTCCAGAGTGACTTATCTCAGACACGCCCTAAACGAATCATTTGCAATAATTCCGACTAGGCAATTGGTTAATGCTCAGATTATCAATTATTCAAAAGATCTCAAAATGGTTCCTGCTCAAGTTGATGTAGGTGTATCTTATCTAAACAATCCAAAAGGTGTAGCTGCAGTTCTTGTAAAAGTAGGAAAAAGGGTTATGAAAGAATGTGTAGACGAAAGAGGACGACATCTTGTGAGTCAGAGAAGATGTCCGTATCTTGATGAAAACAAATCAAGTTGTGGTTGTGATAAAGGAATTCTAGTTGATATCAATCAACCAGTTGTAAGATTTAATCAATTTAATGATTCTTCATTAGATTTTTCAGTGTGGGTGTATGTTAGAGATTATGGTGCACAGTTCAAAACAAAAACTGATATGCGCATGATCATGTATGAAGAGTTCAAGAAGTATGACATTAGAATACCATGGCCTATCAGAACAGTCTACCAAGGAGATGAGAAGCGTGAAGCCGAAGAGATCGGAAAACTTAGAGAAGAACGCAAGAAGGTTATTGAAGAACATGGAATTGGTGACATTGGAAGAGGCGGAGACGAGGAGTAAGGCCTCTTAATCATTCTCAAAATTTAAGTTCCTCTCTTTTATCGTTCATCTATTGGCAAGCATAACAGTGATCGGTGGAAACGCTTCTCAAGATTTAGCAAAAAGACTTTCAAAAAAACTCAATGCCTTCTATGTAAAATCTGAGCTTAGAGTGTTTCCTGATGGTGAAAGTAAAATTACTTTATCCTCAAAACCAAAGAAAGGAAAAATTGTTGTAGTACAATCAACTTATCCACCTGTTGATACAAATTTTCTTCAAGCTATCTCCCTAGTTTCAAAGGCTAGACAATTCTCATCTAATGTTACTGCCGTTATTCCATACATGGGTTATGCAAGACAAGATAGAGAGTTTCTTCCTGGAGAAGTTGTAACAATGCAAGTAATTGCAAAACTCTTCAAAACAGCTGGTGCATCAAAAATCATAGTTGTGGATATTCACAGTTTAATTGGATTAAAGCAATTCAAGATGCATGCAAAGAATGTCTCAGCTGTTCCTGAGTTGGTTAGATATTTCAAAAAATTGAGGCTAAAAGACCCACTTGTAGTATCTCCAGATCTTGGTGGAAAAGAAAGGGCAAAAGAATTTGCTAAACATTTCAAAGTAGATTTTATAGCATTAAAAAAACAGAGAAATCGAAAAACAGGGAAAGTAAAGATAGTATCATCAAATCTCAATGTAGTTGCTAGAAGAGATTTGATTCTAGTTGATGATATGATTAGTACTGGTGGAAGTATTATCAAAGCTACAGAATTTTTGAAAAAGCAAAAATGTAATCGAGTCTATGTAGCATGTACACATGCATTATTGATTGATAATGCTGCTAAAAAGATCAAAAAAGCAGGAGTTACTCAGATTGTTAGTGCAAATACTATTCCAGGTAAAACTTCTGTAGTAGATGTCTCAAATGTGATAGCGAAGGCAATAACTTAATGCCAGAAAGTTTTTTTGTTTTATCAAAAGATAATCTAGAGCTTGCAAAAGATGAGGTAGTAGCTATTGCAAAAGCATATGATAGATTTGCTAAAATTCAGACATTCTCCAATGTTGTATTAATTCAATCAAAAATTCCCTGGCAAAAAATTGCTAAAAGAGCTACTTTTGTTAAAGTCTCAGGTCAGGTACTAAAGAAATTATCAAGTCTTTTTTTAGATGAAGATAGTTTTTCCCTTTTACTTAATGCAAATACATTTGCCTGTAAAGTCATCAATTTATCATCAGAGAGATCAGATGTTACAGAACTTGAAGCAAGTATGGGAAATATGATTTCAAAGTTCTCTAAAGCCAAAGTATCTTTGGATGATCCAGATATTACCGTATATCTTGTATTTACAGAGTCAGATGGATTTTTTGGATTTTCCACAAGGTATGATAAATTTGAACGACCAAGAAAGATCAAGAGTCATCCACATGAACTAGATTGGAAGCTTTGTAGAGCAATGATCAATCTATCAGGTCTAAAGGAAGGGGACACTGTATGTGATCCATTTTGTGGCACAGGAACTACACTTCTGGAGGCAGAATCGATGGGAATTCATTCAATAGGAATTGATTTTGATAAAAAAATGTACCAAAATACGAAAAAAAATCTTGATGCAAATGGATTCAAATCAGGCATTTACAATGCAGACTATACTCATCTAAGAGAAATAATGAACAAATGTGATGGTCTTGTTACAGACATTCCTTATGGTAGAGCATCTAAAACATCAGACAATCCAGAGAAATTGCTGCAAAACCTATTTTCAATGATTCCAAAGAAAAAGAGACTTGTTTTAATGTGTAAGAAAGGTGCTGAAAAAGATCTCAAGCTAAATCCTTCTAGACGATACGAGATCTATAGGCATAAAAGCTTGACACGGACGATTCTAGTTAAATGAAATTAGTATTTTTAGGAACTTCTGCAGCACAGCCTACAGAGGAACGTGGATTGACTTGTATTTGTCTAGAAAGAGAAGGAGAGATCCTGATGTTTGATGCAGGTGAAGGTGCACAAATTTCTTTTCTAAAATCAGGTTTGGGTTGGAATAAAAAAATGAAAATTTTTGTTACACATCTACATGGAGATCATTGTATAGGTATCCTTGGATTATTACAAACAATGACTCTACAGCATAGAACAGAAAAGATAGAAATCTATGGACCAGAAGGAATTGAAGAATTTATTTCAGCAAACATCAAAGTCCTTAATTTTGGTTTATCATTTCCTGTAATGATAACAACGATTGATGAAGGAGTAATAGAAGATGAAAAATCATATTCAGTTTCAGCATGTAAAGCTGATCATTCAACTTTAGCTTACTCATACGTATTTCAAGAAAAGGATAAGCCCGGTAGATTCAATCTGAATAAAGCAAGAGAGCTTGGTATCCCTGAAGGGAATCTATTTCACAAACTCCAGAATGGTGAAGAAGTAGTAGTTAATGGAAAAATAATCAAACCTTCTGATGTTTTGGGGGATAAAAGACAAGGGAAAAAGATTGGGATTTCTGGAGATACACGTCCTACAAAGAAACTAGAAGAATTCTTTAGAGATTGTGATTATCTTAGTTTTGATTCTACGTTTATTGATGAATTAAGAGAAAAGGCAGTAGAAACACATCATTCAACTTCAAGAGAAGCAGCTACATTAGCAAAAAATGCAAATGTTTCAAATCTGATATTAACACATTTTTCTGCCAGATATCAAGATGAATCTGTTCTAGCTGAGGAGGCAAGAAAAATTCATGATTCTGTAATAGCTGCGAGAGATTTGTTAGAAATTGAGATAAAATAAGATGTTTGATTCTGTGGCAAACCAATTAAGAGAAGCAAAAAGAATTGTTTTTGTAACTGGAGCAGGAATTTCTCAAGAAAGTGGAATTCCTACATTTAGAGGTAAAGATGGACATTGGAGAAAGCATGATCCTATGAAATTAGCCACAATTGATGCGTTTTATGACGATCCAAAATTAGTTTGGGAGTGGTATGAGGATAGAAGAGAAAATATTCTTTCTGCTAAACCAAATCCAGGCCATAAAGCAATAGCTGATCTTGAAAAACTTGCTAGAGTAGTAGTACTTACGCAGAACATAGATGGATTACATCAAAGAGCAGGAAGTTCTCGTGTACTTGAGTTGCATGGAAGTATTATTCGAATAAAATGTACTATTTGTGATTATAATGATGAGATTATAGAAGGTTTTGAAAAGTTACCACCACTTTGTAAATGTGGAAATATTCTAAGACCAGATGTAGTATGGTTTGGTGAAGGACTTCCACAAGATGTTTGGCAAGAAGCTATTAGTGAAGCAAATTCATGTGATGTAATGGTTATAGCAGGAACATCGCTTGTTGTATCACCAGCTAATACATTACCAATCTATGCGAAACAAAACAATGCTGTTTTGATTGAAGTAAACCCTGAAGAAACAATTATGACGAGAGATATGGATCTTTCAATCAGAGATTCTTCTGCAAATACATTACCACTTTTAGTAGAGTTTCTAAATTCTGAAAGTCTATCCTGAAGTAAAGACTCCATTAATCATAGCGTCTGTATTTCCTGCTGGATTAAATGCAGATGCTGCTACAGTTCCATATACTTCATGATCAACTATCATGTCAATAAAATGCGAGGTGTCTGCAGCATCTAAAACTTTAGCTTCAAAGCTTGAAGAAAAGAATTGGCCAGTAAATAGGATTTTTTCATCATTTCTCATTGTAACAGTTACGCTCTTTGTTTGACCAGATGTATCTTCATATTTTATCATCACAGTATCATCAACCTGTTTCTCTGTAAGAAGAGTTAGTGTTTCATAAGAAATTGTTTGAGTTTCAGGAGTTGTGATTACGGTTGGAACAGCAATGGCTCCACCTTTGGTAGGACCACTGCCATGTCTTTCGACTGGTTCTTGAATAGTTTCTTCTTCTTGTAGTTTACCATAGAAGATTTCTTCCTCATATTCGATAGGGATAATCTTTTCAGGAGTAACTTGTGTAGATAAGAATTCTTGAGAAGATTTTGTAAAGTCATCAATTCTTGAATTTACTGAATCAATTGAGGTCTCAATGGTTCCTTCTACTTGTTCAATCGCGTCTTCTTGGATGTCACTAAGATCCTCTTTTACTGTATCAACTACAGTTGGAGGGTTTGGTATAAGATCCATTGTTTGTGGTAAAAATGCAATTGCTCCAACTATTAGAATTACACCTGTTATAGCAAGTTTAATTTTCATTAGTTATCAACTTCAAAGGTAACTGTTTGTGTTAGATCCTCTTGTGTAACCTTGATTTTCCAGTCACCTTGTTTTGCATTTGAATCAAGGAAGAAGATTAGTGTGTAAGTACCATCACTTGCTGTACTAGCATTTGCAGATGATTTTTCGTTATCTGGACTAGTTAGTTCTGCAGTTATTGGAGTAGACACTAAACCAATTCCTGTAATTTTTACCATATCACCGGACTTGTATTCTTCCTTGTCAAGAATTGCACTAATAGAAGTGACAGTTTGGGTTGTTGATTCTTCAGAAGTTGAATCATCTATAATAGATATCAACATGGTATCTGTTCCACTCTCTGAAGTTACTTTAATTTTATAATCACCTGGTGAAACAAACTCTGGGATGGGGAATGTGAATACAAAACCTCCAGTAGAATCAGAAAATGTATTCTTTGAGGTAATCAATTCGTTAAATGAGCTAACTAGCTGTACTGTTACTGGTTTTTGTGCTAATGCATTATGGGATGAAACAACTATGGCTTCTCCCTTTTGATATGTAGATTTGTTTAGTGTGATGCTAAATGGTTCTGATGTTTCAACAATTTCTTGTTTTGTCTCAGATGTAATAGATTTGACATTTTCTAATTCAGTCTTAATAATCTCTAACTCTTTAACTGTATCAGTTTCCAGAGTTTCTAATTTTTGAGTAACTTCTAGCAGGGTAGATTGAATTGCTTGGAATTCATCAGTATAATCAATAATTTCGGCGGTAGCAGTTTGGGGAGAAGAGGTAATTTCTAAGCCGCTAATTGAGTATGCAGCAAATGCAGCTACAAAGAGAGTAAGAACGCTAACTGCTAAAATCATAGTCTCTTTTGCCATATGAGAGCATATGAAAATCGTTTTTTTACATCCAAACTAAAAATTTTGATCTTTTTGGCTCGAATTTATTTTACATCAGGGGAATTTCATGAGATAAGCCATTCAATTACACGCTCAATATCACTAGATTTCAGGATTACTTTGATTGGGCCAAGTGGTGATTCATCTGCTTCTCCACACAAAGCAACTCTGTTGACAAAAGCAGCCTGTTTGTTAAGATAAAACCATGTAGAATCATCAACCAGATTGTTATTTAGATTTCTTCTATAGATTCTCTCGGTTTTTCGAGAATGTATAACTTCAAAGATTTTTTCTAATATCTCTAAATTGTCTGAAGTTACTTTAGCTGAATTTTTTTCAAGTGTGATTTTTGCGTCTCCAAAAATGTTTGCTAATGCTTGTTTTACTCTTTTTGGATCTTCTGATGGATATATTGGACAGTATGCAGAGATTTTACACGATACATTTGGAATTAACATCTATTTTGTCCATTCCTGAATAATTTCGAAAGCAGTATCAATAAGTTCTTCTTTTGTTAAATTATTATTTGAGATTGTTTCATCGGCTAAAGCGATTGAAGTGCTTATACCCACACCAAGTTCTCTATCATCTCTTTTCTCAAAAGTTTCTTTATTTTCAGGATCATCTGACCGACCACGTTTTGTAAGATAGTCAAATCTTGTGTCAGTTGATGCATGGATTGAAAGTATCTTTAGTTTGTTAATTTTTTTTAGTATTTCAATTTCTGCATTAGAGCGAATCCCATCTATTACAATAACTTCTGAAGTTGATTCTTGAATTTTAGGTTCGATAAGATTTGCAACAGCTCCAGGTCCATTTTTTTCTCTAAGTTCTAGCATAAGTTTTCCAAGATTTTCTCCGGTTGGTTCTAGGTTTCTATTTTTTGCTTCTTCTCTTACTGCATCGCCCATGTTAATAATTTCAAATCCTTTTGATTTTAGACCATCAGCGATTGTTGATTTGCCTGCTCCAGGCATTCCAGTAAGACATACTATGAGTTTTGACAATTTACAGAACTAGCTGGTTTTATCTAATCTATGAAGCTACCGGAAATCATTATAAACATTCTATCACAAAATTTGTGATGCGAACTTTCGTAGCAATTGAGTTGACAGATTCGGATTTGTTAGATGGAATTAAAAAAATTCAGAGTGAAATGAAAATTGATGCTAAACCAGTAAAATTAGAAAATATTCATTTTACAATGTTGTTTCTTGGAGATGTGACTGAGGGTCAGGCTCAAAGAGTTAAAGATGCATTAAGTTCTTTAGAATTTTCTCCCTTTGATATCAAATTTACAGGAGTGGGTGCTTTTCCCAAACCTAGATTTCCACGAGTAGTATGGGTTGGAACAGATCAAAGTGGAGGCGAGAAGCTTTCTGATTTGGCCAGAAAAATAGAAGATGTTCTATCTCCTTTAGGATTTAAGAGCGATAAACCATTCAAACCACACATAACAATCTTTAGAATTAAAAACAAGATTGGAGATATTTCAAAAGATTTGGCTAAGTTTGAGAATCTAGAGTTTGGTGCACAGAAAATTTTAGAATTTAAATTCAAAAAAAGTGAATTAACTCCTGAGGGACCAATATATTCAGATTTACAGGTGGTTAAAGCGTCATGAAAAATGTATTAGTTCAGGCAACAAAGTTAGTTGTTCCATCAACAAAGTCACAGCATGAAAAAAATTCGGATGCAAAAAAAGCATTTTTGCTTGTGAGTAAACAGATTTCAAAATATCCAGAAATTATTGATGCAGAGTTTGGTGGTTCATATTCTAAGGGAACTTGGTTGCCGGATAAAGCTGATGTTGATATTTTTATAAAATTCAAAAAAACAACTCCAGAAAAAAAATTCACAGATATTGCAAAGAAAGTAGGATTTGATGCATTAAAACAATTCAAACCATATGTTAGATATTCAGAACATCCCTATGTTGAAGCAACAATAAGAAAAACTAAAGTCAACGTAGTTCCTTGTTATGATGTAAAGGCTGGAAAATGGCAAAGCTCAGCTGATCGTTCTCCTTTTCATACAGAATTCATGTTAGAATCACTTTCAGGACAAATGAAAGATGATGTAAGGTTACTCAAATCATTTCTTAAAAGCAATGGAATTTACGGTGCAGAGATCGCTAAACAAGGATTTAGTGGGTATGTAGCTGAAGTGTTAGTATGGAATTTTCGAAGTTTTGAAAAGGTAATCAAGTCAATTGCAAAGATAAAACCAAATGAGGTTATTGGAAAAGCAACTAAGAAATTTGATACTCCAATTGTAATAATGGATCCAATTGATAGTAGTAGGAACCTTGCTGCTGCAATTTCTGAAGAAAATATTGGGAAGTTTGTTTTATCTTGCAGAGCATTCTTGAAAAATCCATCCATTAATTACTTTAAATCAAAATCAAGAAAGATTACTGAGAGTAATTTAGAAAATGTTCTTCTAGTGAGTTTTAACTATAAACCTAGAAGCCCAGATATTATTGCAGGGCAGATTAAGCGTGCAGCAAGTTCACTTGCAGTTCAATTAGATATGGGTGGTTTTAGAGTTCTTAGACATAGCACTGTATCAGATGATAAAAAAGCACATTTGCTCTTTCTAATGCAATCTATAGACATTCCTGAAAATCATGTAAAGGACGGTCCTGAGTTTTTTAGTGAATTTGATTCAAATAGTTTCATTTCAAAAAATGCAAAAAAATCAAAACTGATGTGGGTTGGTAAAGATAAAAAAATTCATTCATTAAAGAAAAGAAAAATCAATGTTGCAACAAAATTTCTTCATGATATTTTAAAAAATCAGCTTAACAAGTCAGGAATTCCGAAAGGATTAGAGAGTGATCTTAGGAAAGGATTCAAGATAGTTTCAGGGGAAAAAGCGTTAAGCAAATCCATTAAAGAGGCAGTTTCAGAACTTGTTTCAACAAATGGAGCAATCTTTTCTTCAAATTAAAAAATTAGTTAATGAACCATATTCAGGAATTCTAGGATATCCTAAAGCAACGAAAAGACAAGTAGAATCTAGAATTTCTGAGCTAAAAAAACTAGGAATTTCTCATGTTTCATTTCAAGGCAAGACAAGAATTGGAATTCTGAATGTACTAGGGAAAGGATATGTCGGAGTTGTCGTTTTGGCAAAAAGAAGAAACAAAATTTTTGCTCTTAAGATTAGAAGACTAGATTCTCAACGAGAAGGAATGAAAAATGAGGCAAATCTCTTAAAATTAGCAAATAAAGTAGGAGTGGGTCCTATTCTTCTTAATAGCACCAAAAATTTTCTTGTCATGGAGTTTTTAGATGGAGAAAAAATTGGTGATTGGATAAATCTCCTTTCTGGAAAAAGAAGTGTGGATAAAATAAAATCAGTAATTAGAAAAATTTTAGAAGATTGCTATAATTTGGATCAGGTAGGATTTGATCATGGCGAATTAAGTAGTATTGTAAAACACGTTATTGTTGGGAAAAAAACTACTATGATTGATTTTGAAAGTTCTAGTACTGAAAGAAGAGTAGCAAACGTAACTTCGGCTACACAAGGAATCTTTATCGGATCAGGTATTTCAAAAAAGGTACAGCGGCTCTACAAGATTCCTCCAAAAGATAAGATAATAGAAGCATTAAGAGAATATAAAAAAGAACAAACTCGAAATAGTTTTGAGAAGCTTTTGAAAATTTTGAAGTTATAGAATGCCAACTGATCCTGCTATTCGGTATTTGAAAAAAGATCCCAAATTAGCTAGAGTAATCGAACAAGTAGGGAAATATCAGATTAAGTTTACCAGAAATAGATATGAATCTCTTATAGAGGCAATTATTACACAACAATTAGCAGGATCGGCAGCAAAATCAATCTCAAAAAGATTTCGTTCTCTCTACAAGACTAGATTTCCTAAACCAATTGATGTCATCAAGACTCCAGATTCAAGATTAAGAAAAACAGGATTATCTGGAATGAAAATAAAATACATCAAGGAGCTTTCAAAAAAAATTGAGTCAAGAGAACTGAGGTTGAATACTCTTTCAAGGCTTTCTGATGAAGAAATTATTTCTCAGCTTACTCAAGTTAAAGGAATTGGAAGGTGGACTGCTGAGATGTTTTTGATATTTACACTTGGCAGACAAGATATTCTTCCTGTTGGAGATCTTGGATTAAAAAAAGGAATTCAACTGTTACATGCCATGCCGGAACTTCCAAAGGAAGATGTCATGGAAGAAATTGCAGAGTCTTGGAGACCATATCGTACGGTAGCTACATGGTATCTTTGGAAGAGTTTGCAAAAATTTGATACAATTGGTTAATGGTGGGACCGGCAGGATTTGAACCTGCGACCTCTAGCACCCCAGGCTAGCATCATAGCCAATCTAGACGACGGCCCCTCATGTTTGAAGCAAAAAGTGAAATTATTAAATCGTCGGATTTGTATAGAACAGTACTTGAAGATTTGTTCAATTTGTCATAAAATTTCAGCAACGGATGATGATCACCTTGATTGTAAAGAGAAAAGAAGAGTTGAGTTAGAAGATGAAGATCTAAAACAAAAACTTCCTGAGAAGTTGGATTTAGCAAAAAATCCAGATGATCTCGGTGTAGAAGTCAGAGCAATCTTAGATCATCTAGCAAGAGAGAAAAAAGAAAACAAGTAGATTATATTTTATCTATCTTGAGTAGTTGGGCGAATTAGAATTTCATTTACGTTAACATGGTTTGGAGATTCTACTGCATAAAGAATTGCGTTTGCAATATCTTCTGCTTGTAGTGCTTCCATTTTTTTGGCATTTTCTACAAATCCTTGGAGAGATTCATCTGTGATAGTGTTTGTTAGTTCTGTAGCAACTACACCGGGTTCTATGCAAGTAACACGAATGTTAGATCTTACGCTTAATTCTTGTCTGAGGCCCTCACTAAATGCTGCAACTGCGTGTTTTGTCGCACAATAAACGCTTCCAGCAGGAAAAACTATTCGTCCTGCAACTGATGAGATATTTACAATATGACCAGATTTTTTCTCCCTCATGTGAGTAACTACTGCTGCGGTACAATACAAGACTCCCTTGATGTTAACATCTACCATTTGGTCCCATTCATCAATTTTGAGATTTTTAACAAAACTCAGTGGCATCAAGCCTGCATTATTTACCAAAATATCAACAGAGCCCCATTTTTGTAAAGCTGCATTAACAAATGAATCACATTCAGATTTTTTTGTTACATCTAATTTTTGAGAAAAGACTTCTCCTCCGTTTTGTTTGATTTCATTTTCTAGCTCTTCAAGTCGTTCGGTTCTTCTAGCACCGATAGCAACTTTGGCACCTGCTTTTGAGAGAGCAAGTGCAGTTGCTCTGCCAATTCCACTACTGGCTCCGGTGATAATTGCAACTTTATCTTTAATCATTAGAAATTTCCCAATCGTGATTCAGCAAGTTGAGACTAAATATGTTTTGAGTGAGTTTTGATTTTAAATATTTTTGAAGAGCTAATTTATTAGAAGAAAATCATGTATTGGTTTTATGAAGCCTGAAAAATGTGCCTATTGTGGAGATATGACAGATATGCCTTTTGAGTGTAATTATTGTAAAGATCCTTTTTGTTCAGAGCATAGACTTCCCGAAGAACATAGGTGTGTTAAGCTAACACAAATTCGTGCTAAAAAATTTGGTCAGAAAAAAGTTATCCGTGATGGTGGAAAAAACAAACCAAGTGTTTTTAGAAGAATGTTTGGAAAATTCAAAGATTAGTAGCTAGATTTACTAGGATCAATTTTTGCTCTACGAGCTTGATAAAATAACGCTATTGCTAATGCAACTAGTACAATTGCAGTTAACCAATGTGCTGTGATTAGTGTAACATAGGCAACTGCAAATCCAATAGAAACTATCCCTTGGATACTGAGTTTCAACCAAGATGGTATTTTTAGAGCCCTACTAATCATCTCAATGATAAATAGTGCTGCAGCTGGATAGATTGTCAGTAATAGAAAATCGATTACATCAACATCTAGGTGAGACATATTGTGACTAGAATTGTGGTATAATTTTTAGCTAGTCTTCTGTTCGGACTTTCATTGCAATATTTTGAGCAATTAGTGCCTGAGCATTCTCAAATGGGATGGTGGCAATATCTTCAGTTCTAAATGGACCGTATTTTTCTAAATCAGCACCAACTATTTGATCCATCTCCTTTAGAAATCTCACAACGACTGATTTGGTTTTATGTTTCTCAGAAATTGATTCAAGAAGTTTAGATTTTCCATTTAGAGTGGCAGAAAGAATCATCTCGCTTCTCTCTCTTAATTCGTCTTCAGAATCGAGAATAAATTTCTCTTCGTCTAGCAAATTTGTAAAATCAATAGTGTTAGTTTTTGTTATCTTATCAAGTCTAATTCTAAGTAAAAGCTCAGTTATTTCTGTAGCCATCATTACAAGTTCGTCTTTGACTTTAGCTTCAATCCCGTCGTATTCTTCTCGTTTTAGTTTTCCAATATAGTCCGAGATTAACCGGTAAAAGTTTGGAGGTAATTCCTGAACAGAATCATTTTCAGTTTCACGTAATACAGATGTATACAATGAGTTTATTGTGATTTCATTTGATTCGGACATTTCTTACCTAATCCTTAAATGCAGGATGTATTTGTGTTAGCTTTAGGTGTAAAATGCCCTATAAAGTTAGTCATGGAAAAGCCCTTCAAATTTCATATTCTCCTGATGAAGTCTTCTCAAAGATCGCACATGAAAACATAAAATTCATTGATTTACAATTTACTAGTCTTACTGGAAGATTTCATCACACTACAATCTCTGCAGATACATTTACTCCACAACAAATGCAAGATGGGCTTCCAAAGCTTGACGGTTCTTCTATTGTTGGTTTTACAAGTATTGATGATTCTGATCTTGTTCTAGTTCCTGATCCAAATACCTTTGCAGTAATTCCATGGATGACCGAAAACAGAACAGCTCGTTTGTTGTGTGATGTTTATTGGGGAGAAGGAAGAGGACGATTATCACGAGATCCTAGAGGAGTAGCACAAAAAGCAGAAGAGTATGTTAAGACTCAAGGATTTGATTATAGTGCTTGGGGACCAGAAGTAGAGTTTTTTGTTTTTGATAAAATTACCTGGGATGTATTAACACCGTACAAAGGACAGTCTTATTCAATTGAATCTACTGAGGCGCCTTGGAGTAAAGAGGGCACAGGTTATCCAATGGGGCTCCAAGAGGGATATTATCCAAGCACACCATCAGATACTCTCACACCATATAGAAATGAATGTGTGAATATTCTAAATCAAAATTTTGGAATTTTATGTGATAATCATCACCATGAAGTTGCAACAGCAGGTCAATGTGAGATTGATATCAAATATGATTATCTCACAAATGCAGCTGATGCAACACAATCCTACAAATTTGTAATTAGAAATATTGCCAAAAAATATGGCAAAGTTGCAACAATGATGCCAAAACCAATTTCAATGGATTCTGGTTCTGGAATGCATACTAATGTAAGCTTATGGAAGGACAAAAAGAATGCATTCTTTGATCCTGATGCAGATGTAGAGCTTAGTCAAATTGGTAGATATTTTTGTGGTGGAATATTAGAACACTCTAAAGCCCTTTGTGCAATCTCAAATCCAACTACAAACTCTTATCACAGATTAGTCCCGGGATATGAAGCCCCTGTTTACATTGCATGGAGTGGAAGCAACAGATCTGCAATTGTTAGAGTTCCAAGACATTTCAAAGGTGAAGGATATGCATTCTTAAAACGATTAGAATTTCGAGCGCCAGATCCATCATCTAATCCATATCTAGTGTTTGCTTCTGTATTAGCTGCAGGTTTTGATGGAATTAAAAAGAAAATTGATTGCGGAGATCAGGTTCAGGAAGATATTTTTAAGATGACAAAATCTGAGCGAGCTAAAAGAGGAATAGGTGTACTTCCAGCAAATTTGGGAGAGGCCCTTGACGAGCTGGAAAGTGATAGGAAGTTCCTCAATCCAATATTCACAAATGATGTTATTGACAAATTAATTGAATTAGAAAGAAGAGACCAACGTGAGATCTCAATTAGACCAACTCCACACGAATTTTATCTATACTTTGATGTTTAGTTTCTAGAATAATGGCCTTCCAGTTAGTTGGAATATGTATGCTAGAGAAATAGCGATTAGTCCGAATCCTCCACCAAGATAAATTCCTCTTCTTTTATCTGATGAAACAGCTTTGTATACCAAAACCCCGCCTGCGAGACCAACAAATAATACGAGGACTCCAACAATTACCGAATCAAAAGGTGCACCAGAAATTAGTGGGTGAAAAAATCCTGCAAGTAATGCAAAAAACATTACCAGATAAACGTACTTTATTCCAGTGATTGCCTTTGAACCTAGCTTATTCAATAGATTTCGTAAAAAAGGTCATCAAATAAACTTTTGAGAGTTTTTGTGTTGAGAGTTTACTGAAAAATTACATTCCCATGGCGCCCATATCAGGCATTCCACCCATACCACCCATTCCTGGTGGCATACCTCCCATTCCAGGTGGCATTCCACCTTCTCCACCTCCTGGTGGTGCAGGTGATTTCGCAGTTGCAACTACATCATCGATTCTTAGAATCATGCAAGCTGCTTCTGACGCAGCAGAAACAATTTGATGTTTTACTGCAAGGGGTTCAATGATATCACTAGATTTCATGTTAGAGATCTTACTTTTCATTACATCAATTCCTGTCCACTTTTCACCTTTGATCTGTTTTGATCTTAGTGCCGTAAGTGTATCAATTGGATCCATTCCTGCATTTTCTGCTAGTGTTAGGGGAATTGCTTCTAATGCATCAGCAAATTTTTCTGCTGCCAATTGTTCACGGCCTTCTAGAGATTTTGCCCAGTTTCTTAGTTTAGTTGCTGCATAGGTTTCTGGTGCTCCCCCACCTGCAACAATGGATGGATTTTCCATCACATCTTTTACAACCATAATTGCATCATGAACAGATCTTTCTACTTCATCAACTACACGTTGTGAGCCTCCGCGTAGAAGAAGTGTAACAGATTTTGGATGTCTACATCCTTCAATGAAGACCCATCTGTCTTCCTCGATCTTTCTTTCTTCAACTATATCAGCTGTACCAAGATCTTTTTCAAATAAATCATCTAGATTGGTAACGATTCTTGCACCAGTAGCTTTTGCAAGTTTTGTAAGATCACTTTCTTTGATTCTTCTAACAGCTAGAATTCCTGATTTTGCTAGATAGTGTTGTGCCATATCGTCAATTCCTTTTTGACATAGAACAACATTTGCGCCAGAACCAATTACTTTATCGACCATTGTCTTGAGCATTCTATTTTCTTCATCAAGAAATGATTTGAGTTGCTGAGGATTTGAGATATTGATTTTAGCATCAGTTTCAGTTTTACTAATTTCAAGTGGAGTGTTAATAAGAGCAATTTTTGCATCTGCAATCTTCTTGGGCATTCCACCATGAACAATTTCTTTATCAAGAACAATTCCTTGAATTAAGGCTGAATCTTTGATAGAACCGCCTGCTTTCTTTTCTACTTTAATATCATCAACATCAACGAGGAATTTTTCACCTTCACGTTCGGCTACAGCAAGAACTGCTTTTACAATCACATCTGCAAGTAGATCTGAGTCTTTTCGAACAAGTTTTGTTTGCATGGAGGTTTTTGCAATCTTACTTAGTGTAGTTTTATCATTAGCAGATACTTTATCTGCAATATCTTGTAGGTATTGTTTTGCTCTTTTTGCTGCTTTTCTATAACCATCTACAATAATTGTTGGATGTACATCTTGTATTAAGAGAGATTCTGCATTTTCAAGCAGGGCTCCTGCCAAAACTACAGCAGAGGTTGTTCCATCTCCTACTTCATTATCAGTAGTTTTTGAAATCTCAACTAACATTTTTGCTGCAGGATGTTGAACATCAATTTCTTTGAGAATAGTAGCGCCATCATTTGTAATTGTAACATCGCCAAGAGAATCAACAAGCATCTTATCCATTCCACGTGGACCAAGACTGGAGTGTACAATTTCGGCAACTATTTTTGCTGCTGCGATATTATTTTTTTGAGCTTCACGCCCCTTAGTTTCTGATGCTCCTTCCTTAAGCAAAACCACTGGCATATTTCCTTTTGAAGCTGCTTGTACACTCATCGATCACTGAGCACTGAATTCCCTTTTTATACCTTAGTTTACTGGATAGTGATTTTTTTATCTCTGTAATTAATCGGTGTTTTTAAATTGGGAAAATTAATTGCCAGAGGCATGGCTGGCAAAGGTTCACAAAATAAAGAATCTTACAAGAAAATTTTCTCAAAGTTACAAGATCATAACAAATGGTTTGAAAATTCCATCCCACTCATTGCAAGTGAGAATATTCCTAGTCCTGCAGTTCGTGAAGCAATAATCTCTGATTTCGGAAATCGATATGCTGAAGGTTGGCCTGGGGAGCGAGTTTATGCTGGATGTGTGTATATTGATGAAGTCGAATTTGAATGCATGAAACTTGCAAAAAAATTATTCAAAGCAAAGTTTGCAGATGTTAGACCCATTTCAGGTGTTGTCGCAAATCTTGCAGTATATTCTGCTTTTACTAATCCAGGTGATGTAATGATTGCCCCTTCTATTCCTGCAGGTGGGCATATCTCTCATGGTAAAAAAGAACATTCAGGTACAGCTGGTTTAGTTCATGGTTTAGAGATTGAGTTCTATCCTTTTGATGCAGAAGAGATGACTATTGATGTTGATAAAACAAAACAAAAGGTAAAAGATCTCAAAAAGTCTGGTCGCCTTCCTAAGATGGCAATGTTTGGTGGCTCATTGTTTTTGTTTCCTCATCCTGTTAAAGAATTGGCAGAGTTCCTCAAAGGTTATGAAATGCATGTTAATTATGATGCAGCACATGTTGCTGGTTTGATTGCTGGTGGATTGTTCCAAGATCCATTAAGAGAAGGTGCTGATACAATGACAATGAGTACTCATAAGACTTTGTTTGGACCACAAGGTGGTTTAGTTTTAGGTTCTGAAAAACATGAAGAGTCAATCAAAAAAGCAACATTCCCAGGATTAACAAGTAGCCATCATATTCATCATATGGCAGCAAAGGCTGTAACATTTGCTGAAGCATTAGAGTTCGGAAGAGATTATGCAAAACAAGTTATCAAAAATGCAAAAGACTTTGCAGGAGCATTGAGTAGTGAAGGGTTCAAAGTTTTAGGTGAAAAGAGAGGTTTTACAAAATCGCATCAAATCGCAGTTAACGTTTTAGATTATTCAGATGGAGGAAAAGTTGAAGCTGATTTAGAAAAAGCCAACATAATTGTAAATAGACAATTAATTCCTGGCGACATTAAAGCTGGTAGAAACTATTTCCACCCAGGTGGAATTAGGTTAGGAGTTTCTGAAATTACAAGACTCGGTATGAAAAAATCTGAGATGAAAGAGATTGCTTCTTTGATAAAACAAGTAGTAATCGATAAGAAGGACCCAAAGAAGCTTTTGCCCAAAGTAAAGTCGTTTAGAAAGGACTTTCAAAAGGTTCATTATTGCTTTGATAATAAGTTGGGTGCCTACGAATACGTAAAACTTCGATGATTATACTGCATAATCCGTAAGAAGTGATTGATCACCTTTACTTTTACCAAAAACTAGATTGATTTCATTTGCTAAAGCATGAATTCTGTTTTTTTGATATTTTCCAACATTGTATTTTTCAACCAATCTTTTTGCAAGTTTAAGATATTTTTCAACAGAAGCTCGAGTGATGGTCTGTATTAGTTGATGACCACAGATACATTTTTGCTGTAATGGCATTCTTCTGAATCTTCTGCCACAAGCAGTACATCTAAAACTCTGCCTTGCGTATGCCCTAAGATTTCCCATAATATCTGGAACAAGATGTGTAGAGATTACATTAGATACTATTTCGTTTGTATCAACTGCATCAATCATGTCAGCATTTCGTATTTGAAGATCAAATTTGTCTAGCATAGAACCGAGTGTAGAGTACGCACTTCGTGATTTTGAAGTTGTAAGAGCAGAAGTAGGATGAGTAAAGTGATATCCAAAAAATTGCTCTTTTGTTTCTAGTCTAGATTTAATTATCTCAACAGATGTCACATCAGATGCTTTTTGTTGTAGCAATGTAGCTTCAAAAAATTCCAGAGGTAATGCTTTTGTGACTTCAAGGTTATGTGCTTGGGGTTGCGATTCATGAGGTAAGACAAGTGGTTGGATAAGAAGTGGAGCATCCATTAATCCACCAATTTTGTCTGAGAGAAATTGTCTTGAGAAATTTAGTAATGCGTCCATTAGAAGCATAATAGAATCTGCATCTCCATCTGCATCCCTTCTTTTTGCAGAATGCCAGTTTGGAGTTCCAAAACAAACATGAGTGTTTGTGTATCCAATGATTCTACCAACAATTCCTACAGATGTGTGCGGTGCTAGTCCAATGATTAAGTGACCAATGAGATCATCAGTTGTTTTGATTTTGTAGTATGGATTTCTCTGGTAGAGTTTTTCTAATTCAAGATCAACATACTTGGAAATCTCTACAAGATATTTTCCACTATCATGTGGAATAATGATGTCTTGCATCAAAATCTCTACTGTTTGATTAGGTCTGGTTAATGGATTACCGTCAATGTCGTTTGTATATCCAAGTTCTTTGAGTTTTTCAATAGATGTTCCTATCCAAGAAGGTTTGAAATGAGTAAGAGGTGAATTGGTTGCATCAAATCTTACTGTCCCGTCTTTAAAGACAGTAAGTTCATGGCTTTGCCTAATCAGACCCTTTTCAAGTGGTTCGGCAATTCTATCCTGATTGATGAGTTCCTTTACTCCTTTGAATGGTTCTTGGGCACGAATTCCAGTTTTTTCTTGCGCAGTTGCTAGTTTCTTCTTTAGAGGAAAGGCGTGATACGAGTACGATTTTGTATTTTTTTTACATTTTTGACAAAATGTTTCAGAGAGATTATCACGGCAGCTTGGACAGATGTAGTTTATGGAGGTTTTTTCTCCACAATTGTGACATTTGATTCCAATAGATGGTTCATTGCATTTTTTGCAAAACCGATTGTAGATGTTTGTATAAAAATCAGATTTGTTAGAGGCCTTGAGTAAATCACGAGTGGCTCCTCCTTTATCACCTATTGGAAATAATGTGTGAATTGGTGGTTTCATAAGTCTTGGAGCTGCTTTTTCTGGCCTCCCAATTCTAACCCCAATTGAAGTCGAGAATTTATTGCGAATTGTAATTCCAGAAGTTTTAGATATGATTTTTGGAATTGAAGATTCGTTTAGAGTGATTGGATTTCTAAATAGGAGATTGTAAAAGATTCTAGCTTCGTCTTCTTGTAAAACTATTGAACTATCAGAAATTTTGTGAGGTACTCCAAGTTTTTCCAAAATTGGTTTGCAGGTTATGGGATAAGATATCGTATCATTTTCAATATTATTAGGTTGAAGAATTTCTTTGAATTCATCTGGTGTAATTACATCCCAGAAAAACAGATAATGTGGATGTAGGGGAATTTTGAAGTTTAGAGATATTTCAAAGGCTTCATCAAGTGTAGGAGTTTGTGAGAGAAACTTTGTTAGTTCATCTGATTTGTATTCAGAAATTTTCTTTTTCAGCTCCTCAATCCAGAATTCTTCCACATATCCACTAGGCACAAGTTGAGCATTATTTTCTAAAAAGTCTCCAAAAGAGATTAGGGCATCACCCAGATGAAGGATTTTTTCTATTTGATTTTTGATTTTTATTCCATGTGGTGTATCTTGAATTTTTATTACTTCACCATCTTTTAGGCGGACTATTGGTGTTTCAATACTATCGACGAATCCAACTGTTGCACCTTTTCCAGGTATGTCTGTTTTTACCTGTGTTCCAACGGCAATAGTATGATCTAAAATTTCTGCAATTACAGGGTGAAATCCAATAGAGGCAAACCCGGTATTACAGGATCTTCCATATCTCAGTCTGAAGCCGCCTATCTTGTTAGGCATTGAAAGAACCGATCTGCCAGTAATAACCTCGCTCATTCTTTTTGCAGCAGCGTCTTCTTCTTTCTCGCCTGTCTGGACAGCTCCTTTAAGATTATTGAGCCATTCCCATCCATCAAGGTTGTATAACTCAATTCTTTTCAGAAGTTTTTTAGATCTTCCAATAAGACCATCATTTAGAACACGAAGGGCGCCTCCCCTTACTCTATCAGTCTTTATTCTGGTCATGCCTTTGTGATTTACAACCTCAAATGGGTCAGTATCCACTCCATCAAGCTCTACTGGAAGATTTGAAATTACAGTGCTAATGTCTTCATCAAGAACATGGAATTGAAAGTTGCTAGCTTCTCTTTCATAGATTCTTAATTCTTCTACAAATCTTCCAGTTTCATCATCAAATGAGTTTGCTTGGTAAGCAGAAAGTCCAACTGCTTTTCTCACATGATCTGCAATTAGCATTGTTACTGCAGATTCCGTTCCCCCTGCTGAACGCATAGGACCGGCAATTGAGATTGAAAGAAACTCAGAACCATCTTTGTTTTTCTTTATTTTTACAGCTGAAATTCCTTGAAGTGGCGCTATAGTAACTCCCTCAGTAACTATTGCAAGTCCTACCCTAACGGCAAGGTCAAGTTTTTCTTCTAATGTGGCATCAGAAGCGGAGTATTTTCCATCTGCAATCTCTTTTGATAAGATTAATGCAGATAGTTCTTTTCCATTTGTTTTTAGGAGTTCCCTGAGAGGCTCGGCGATATCGATTTCGTGCATTTTTGCAACTCTGTCTGCCAAGTCAAATGCAATCTTTGGTTCAATAATTCCTGATGAATCAACCAATGATGATTTAGCCTCAGCAGCATGTTCAAAAATGGAATATGCCTCTTTTGATAATCCTGAATAATACTGATAGTAGTACTCAGGCATCTCTAGATTTTTGATACGTAGAATGGCGTCGTTCTCAGACATTGTAATATCTTATTTTTTAGTGCCTTGAATTGCTTTTGCTATTTCTGAGAGTTTTTTGAGTTTTCCGCCTTTTTCAAGTAAGGTTCCAATAACGAGGGCGTCTGCTCCGGCAGCTGCAATTTGTTTTGCAGTCTTTGCATCTTTAATGCCACCACCCACAATTAGAAATCCACCAAATAGTTTACGCACTGTTTTTACCATTTCTGAAGTAACATTTTGTTTTGCGCCAGAGCCGGCTTCAAGGTATACGAATCTCATGCCTAGGAATTGTGCAGCTAATGCGTAAGCAGCGGCAATTTTTGGTTTATCGAATGGGATTCCTCTAGCAGAGCCAACAAACCAAGCTGATGTACCCTCACCAATCACTAGGTACGCAGTTGGTAAGGGCTCTAAGCCGAATTTTAGCACACTTGGAGCTCCTAATGCCTGAGCCTGAGTGATAAAATAGGGATTCTCTGAATTCATTAAAGAGCTAAATAGAATTGCATCAGCCTGTGGAACTACACCAGTAACATTTCCTGGAAATAGAATAATTGGGATTTTAATTGATTTCTTAATTGAGTTAACGACTTGAGCCATTTCCATCTGATCCGTAGCAGATGAGCCTCCTACCAAAATTGCTGAAGCTCCTATCTTCTCAACCTCGTTTGCTAGTTTAGTAGAGGCTTTGATGTTTGAAACTTCAGAGTCGATAAGCACGAAAATGAGTGTTTTTTTCTTCTTAAGTTGAGAATGAAGATACTTCTCAACCTCGTTTTTAGGCATAAAACAGATTCGAGAGTAGCTCTTTAAAGTTTAATTGGAATGTTGGTATACAGATTTGTATAGCTATGTCGGAGTTTGATTCATCTAATTTTAACAATATTTTAAGACAAATTATCAAAAAATCACTATTTACAGAACGACAAGTTGAAATTATTTTAAATCAGAAAAATCTTATTGAATCTAATTTTGGAATAACTAAAGGTGCGTATTACAGGCAGTTAAGTCAGTCTAGAAATAAACTAATGGGTTTTTACTATACAATTGTGCTTTTTCGTAGTCTAGGCATACTATTACCAGATGATATTGATGTGATGTCGCGCCTATCTGAGCAGGTACGTGTGATAAAAGATAGTGATGTTTTTCCTGAGAGAGAAGAGGAAGTTTTGGGTGTGATAGATAGAGTAATTCGTCAGGCATGTAATGTGTGATTCAAGTGATTTTTATCGAGTTTTTCATATTTCCAAGTCGTGACCTTGACAAATTCTTTTGTTGATGTAAAGTGTGAAATTATGTTGTTCTATCACGATAAATCACAAATGGTTTGATAAAACGTGATGTTAGTGGAAATTCCTGATCCTGAAGTGATTTTGGGCATAGTTGCAGCTTTTGTGATAGGAGTTCTTGCTCTGTTTTTTTATAATAAACTAAAACCATATGTAAATTTGAAGTCAAAAATCCCAGATCCTGGCTATATGGAACGTTTAGAGTATTATGAAAGACAATTAATTGATATGAAAATTAGGTTAGATGCTCTAGATATTACTGATTATGGCATAAAATCTCCTGATTTACCTCCAGAGATAAAAAATATTGAAACTAAAGTGGTTGAGACGCCTAAAGAGATGCCTGTTCCAAAAAAGGAGAGTTTTGGAGGTGGGGTTAATGCTGAACGTATGCCTAATCAAGGCTATGGTGATGTGATAAGCCATGTTTTACGACTAATCACAGACAAATCAATGACATCACGTGACATCCAAATCACAATTGGAAGAACTAGAGAACATACATCTCGATTAATGAAGAAACTTTTCGAAGATGGTTTTGTAGAAAGAAACACCAACACTAAACCTTTCACATATTCTATAACAGAAAAGGGTCGGAAAAAGTTAGGTATCCTTGGTTCTACTCCAACAGTTGTTTGAGATAGAAATTTCTATTATAGAATTGTTAGAAATTAGATTTTGTAAGGCTAATTTGTAATAATTTAATAATATTCTATTTAAATAAATTATATATATTATAATTTTATAATAATGTTATGGCATCGGAAAATGATTACCAGGAGACTATAGTAAAGATCACTTCGGTTGGGACCATTTCATTACCAAAGCAATTTCGTAAGTATATGGATATGCAAAAGGGTGATTATGTCAAAGTAATCATGGGTAAAGATAGGTTAATTGTTAGAAAAGCAACTATTTCCTAGTCTATTCAGGGTTTCTTTGGGCTAATCTTATAGTTTGGTAGGTCCATTCACGTCCATTTCTTGAGCGCTCAATCCTGCCTTTGGTAGAGAATCTTGAGAGGTATGTCGAAATTATACTTTGTTTTATTGGCTCATTATACTCATCTTCATATTTTTCAAGAATGGTAGATGATGTGAATTTACCCACGGGAAAGTGCTTGTCTACTATATTCCATATTTTTGAGCCTACCGAGTCTAGATTTGGGGCTTCAGGTCCTTCTTCAATATTCATCAAGTCCATCATTTCAAAGATTTTGAGTACTTTCTCACGAGTGACATTTCCCTCTAGTTTAATATCATATTTGGCACCTTCAGAATCTTCCATATCGATTCTAATACGCTTCTTAGCCATTGTGATCAATCAGGAGTGGATGTTAACTCTTCAATAGATCCGGCGATATTTGTTAACTAAATGGTTTGTTAACATTGACTGCGTAAGTCACGCCTAGCCTCTTCTTAGAAGTTAACAATAATTTATCCAACATAATAAGGAAAATATCTAATTTTATACCTGGAGTGGAAATGATGGGGTTAGATTTTTGATATTAACATTGTTAACTTCAATCTTAACGCCTGGACTGGAAATTAAGGGGTGATTTTGGGGTTTTTTGGATTTAATCTTAACAGAAAGTTAACTGGTTGTTAACCGATTCTTAAACCTAAACCCACACACCAATATTTCCACTCTTATTTTTTTAATTTTTTTTTTGAAAAATTATATTATATTATCTATAATCTATTTTCTAATTACTTAGAATCCTTTTTGATTTTGATGAGAAACAAAGGTGTGTGAGTGCGATCTGAGACGATCTAAAAAAGCTAAGCTAAACGATCCGATTTGTTAAAAATAACCATAGGATCCATTGAAGTGTACTTGAAAGATCCGATTGATCCTGAAATGAGCGTAACTACTGTAGACCCAGTTGAGAGATTGCTAGATGCAGCTGAGACTGGCAAATCACTTATCAAAAATCGCAATATTTTGCACTTTACATTCATTCCCAACATCATACATCATAGAGACTCTGAACAAGAACAAGTTACCCAATCCCTACTACCAATTCTCAAGCAATCAAGACCATCTAACCTACTTGTTTATGGCAAACCTGGAACAGGTAAGACTTTAGTTGTGAGAAAGATTCTCTCCAAAATTCAAGAAAGGGTAGAAAAGAGTAACTTTCCAATAAAACTCGTTTATGCAAATTCAAAAGAAGAGACTACCCTCTATGGCCTTTTGGTTAGTTTTGGAAGACAATTAGGATTAACAGAAAAAGAACTACCTCCTACAGGGCTAGCAATCAGCGAAGTCTTCAAACGACTTCTTAGGACTTTGGATGATAACAAAATTAATGCAATTTTTGTAATTGACGAAATTGATTATCTAGCCCACCTTGTCTCAAAAACAGGCAAAGATATCTTATACCAACTAACCCGAGCAAATGAGAGGCTCTCACAAGGCTCATTAACTTTGGTTGGAATATCAAACGACCTCACCTTCAAAGAAAGACTGGACCCCAGAGTGATTAGTAGCCTGGGAGAAGAAGAGATCGTATTTACTAATTATACAGTTGAGCAAATCCACAAAATTCTTCAAGAGCGAATCAATGAGGCACTAATTGAAGGCTCAATCAACGATTCAGCCTTGAATCTATGTGCTGCTATGGCAGGAAGAGAACATGGTGACGCTAGACGTGCAATTGATCTCCTTCGAGTAGCAGCTGAGATGGCAGAACGAGAACAATCTGATATTATATCTGAAGATCACATCAGAGCAGCATCACAAAAAATTGAAGAAAATAAAGAGGTTACCGCATTACATTCCTACCCACTACATGAAAAACTTGTAATCGTTGCAGTAATGAGAACTGCTGACTCGTCCACAGGTGAAATATTTTCAGCATACAAAGAGCTCTGCAAGGCAGTAAGGCAAAACGAGCTTACCCAAAGACGAGTAACTCAAATGCTTAGTGAGATTGAGATGTCAGGAATTATCTCGGGCCGAATAATCCACCAAGGAATTCATGGTAGGACCAAGAAATACAAACTAACAATCTCACCAGACATGGTCAAAAATACCTTCAAAGAAGATCTGGTCTTAGAAGATATTATCTAATCTTAATTGAAATCCTTTGAGAAAACCTTGAAGGTTTTCAAATTCACAATAAGGGCTAATCCGGGAGTTGGAACAACCCCAACGCTTGCCTGAAACGGAGTCTGTTTTTGCCATGCCCCTGAATTTATCATTAAAACACCTCGATACACATCAAGACCAACCACATGAACATGGCCTACATGGAAGATATCTGGAACTTCATCAATAGTTAGCATATCCTCTAATTCAGGAGCCAAAGGAGTAAGACTTCCATAAATTGGACTAAGATGTCTTGCCCTCAAAAGATGCTTCATTACATCTGCTGGTTTGTCATAGCTCAGACCAGGAGTAGTCTTTACAATATCATCTATACTTTGGCCATGAAACATCATAACTTTAACGCCATTTAATGAGACCATCGATGGGTTTCCAACCATGAAGAAATTCTCTTTCTCCCAGAGTTCAGAATTATATTTTTTTGGCAGTGCAGGCTGAGGCAAAGCTCGTCTTCCAGGATCATGATTTCCTGGACTGATGAAGACCTTGATATTCTTAGGAATTTTCTCTAAAATCTCCTGGGTTTTTTTGAGCTGTTCTTCCAAAGTTTGATGAATTAATTCTTTGTCCTGATTTGGGTAAATTCCAACCCCATCTACAACATCTCCTGCTATCATAATAAAACGAATTTTTCTTGCAATAGGATCAGGAGTAGAAAGCCATGAAACAAACTCATTTAGCTCATCTTCCATGAAATATCTACTACCAATGTGAAGATCTGAAAGAAACACAGCATATGTCTCAGTTTCTGACCTGTTTGAAGCCCTATCTGAGATGTCTGGTGTAATGATGTCTTTTGCAACAAATCCACCATTTTTCCCAACTACTATTCTTAACATAACGAACTGATCAATTAGAAGAGAATTTGCAATCTTTTGGAGTTCATTATCAAAGACAATGGCCTCAATTGAGCCAGTTTGATCATCTACCACTAATTTGGTAATATTTCTCTCAGAGCTTCTACTTGAAACAAGCCCACAGACGTACATATCTGAATCAGATTTTGTGGCAATAACTGAAGCAATTGACTTTAGCTGATTTGCTTCTGGCCTAATTGAGATTATCTTCTTTAGTTTTGAGAATCGACTAGCAAATAATGCATTAAATCCATCAACACCTTCGGCTGACGTTATCTTTGGAGTAGGATCAAACAAAATTTTGTGCTCATTTTGAAGATTTTCATCCTCTTTTATTCCAAGAAACGACTCTAAATCATCCTGATTTATCAAAAACATCTTCTGTTTAGTTTTTTCACGGACAATATCCTTGATAATTTGTTGAAGTTGTCTAGAATCAATATCTTCTAAAATCTTTAGAGCATCTGGATGAATCTGAAATCCTTTTGTTAATGCATAATTTAGAGCAAGAGTAACATCTTTTTTCAACATCAAAAAATGTTTAGAGTTTTAATTAAATCTGCGCACATAGAACACCACTATCCTCATATATTGTGATAAAAAAATTTCAATGACTTGATGAGAAGAATTTTGATCTTTTTTATCTTCATGGGACTATTTTCTGCATCGTATCAAATTGGCTCTATGATGGAAGTTGACGACGAAGAGGCTCAAAAATTTCTTGAAGAATTTGCAGATATTATAGAAGATATTGACGGTTTTGGAATTTTCGTACATAACACAACCATTGCACTTCCAATGTTTATTCCTGGATTTGGTGTTGGTTGGGGATTTTTTTCAGCCTGGTCAACAGGATACGCTTTTGCATCAGTAGTATCACAAGTCCCAGAACTAAGTCAGATTCCAGCTTTAACACTACTTTATGTTTCACCATTTGGAGCAATGGAGCTAGTTGCTTATTCTCTTGGAATTTCAAGAAGTTACATCCTGATCAGAATGATTATCAAGAAAATGGATCTTAGACCTGCTATCAAAGGCACATCAATTGAAGTTGGAATAATGATAGGTTTGTTGCTTGCAGGTGGATTTTTAGAATTCTACATGATACAGCTTGCTGCAGAACAAGGATTTAGTTTAGGATTCTAAATCCTCATGGAATTGCGTAATCAGTCTAAAATAATTTAGTAGTAAATTATAAACCAAATCAAACTAAATTCTCATATTGAAAGCACCGGTAATTCTTACCCTAGTTGCTATTGGAGTTATTTCTATAGGATTTTCATTTGATTCAGCAGAAGCTAAACTTACGGCAAATAACGCATTTGTTTTAGAAGGCTCTGGATTTGCAGTTACTGAAAACACAATAAAAAACTCTCAAATTGATTTTGTAATTTCTACTGGGGATATCAAAAACGGTAGAGGTACAATTACTTTTGAGGATGGTTTTGTAACCTTAGATGAAGATGATTTTATCACAGATAATATCATTGGAACTATCTTACGTGATGGAAGATACCTGAGAATTTCTGGAACAGCTGATGATGCTGGTGGAAATGAGCTAAGTGTTAGATTATTTGGAAGGTTAATTGAAGACAGTCAAGCTGGTTCAATTTACAGCTTTACTGGAAGAATAACGCATGATAATACTGAATACAAAATTCTTTACACCTCAAAACTATCAGGGTTTGATTCAGGAATTATTTCTGGGCCAGCACCAATAAACGCAGAAACTGAAGAAAACGTACTTCGTATTCTTGAAGGTGCATCTTCTCAAAGTTCAACAGCTGGATATATTGGAACATTAGCAGGAGCACCTAGAGTAGCTGGATATTTCAACGTAGATAGATTAGCAATTGAGCCTGGAACAACAATAACCATTGTTAATGATGACACTGTTACTCATACTCTTGTAAGTGGAAGCGGTCTAGGATCACATAGTAGTGCCCTTTCTGGTTCTTTTGTATTATGCGCTGAAGATGACACAAATCTTCCTGAAGGATTCAGTTATTCTCAAACAGGTTGTGATTTTACTTATGATGGAAGAATAAACACCGGTGAAATTTTACCTGGTCAATCTGTAGAAATAACCTTTAATGAATTAGGTTTCTACAGATTACTTGAACCAGATTATCCTTGGATGAGTCTAACAGTTTATTCATTCCCAGATGTTGGCTCTCTGGTAATAGGAACACCTGGACATTCATTTAACTAATCTAGCCACTGCCACTTGTAATTCATATACGAATCTAATTCAGCTTTGTTGAAAACCATCACACAAAGATCAGAAAATTCCTTTCCTTCTAATTCATGAACTGTTCCCTCAAATGATGCTTCATTCTCATTTGTCAAAAACTCAAAAACATGAACTTTTAATTTTGAAGTATCAAAACCATTTTTCTTAAGATAAATTGCTATCTCTGAAGGCATAAAATGTTTCTCAGGCATTTTTGGCCATGGTCTTGGCACCAAAATAACACTAAAACCATCAAGAAGAGCTTTTTGTAATTCTAATTTTTTCTCCTCAATAGAGCTTGTAACATGCATTGTAATTACACGTGACTTGTCAAGTGGTACTCTCGCTTTTGATGCAGCAACTTGTATTGAACTTACACCTGGAACAACAATTACATCACCAAAAATTTCTATCAGTCTATCTACAACTTCTGATTCTGAAAAATTTACATCTCCAGTAAATGGAATAACAAGAATCTTCTCGCCAATATTTTTTGCAACATCTTGATACACCTGCTCTTGATCTTGCATAGTTATTTCATGAACTTCTTTTCCAGAAACAAACTCTTCAATTGTTTTTAATGTATACTTGTACCCAACAATAACATCTGATTTTAAAATAATATCCTTAACAATTTTTGTCACATAGTCTGGAGAACCTGGACCTACACCAACTGCATAAACTGTTGCCAATTTCACTCTGTGAATTTCTGTCTATCTTTAATATATTGAACAAAAGGTTTCCAGTCAACCTTCATGCGTTTTGTTGGATCTTTTACAGGATACTTTACCCAATCTTGTGCAACAGAATACTGGAACTTTTCTTTTTTACCATCTTTTTCATATTCTAAATTCAAAGCACTACCCCAATCTTTTTCCTCATAACCAATTTTCATAATATCATCAAATGCCAACTCTACATTTTTTTCATTTTCTAAATCATCCAAAAGATCTTCTTCATCATATCCATCATGTCTAATCATTGTATTTTTTGATTTAAGAAACATCAAAACTTGTCTTGGAACAACAGCTTGCCACCACTTCATCTTTGCCTGAGTCTTATGGACAAACATCAAATGTCTGTCAGTAAGAAGTAACATTCCTTCTCTTCCACCAATTGACATGAAATTTTTAGATTCTCTCCAAATGGAAACAATATGTGCTTGTATGTGTTCATCAGACTCCATAATCAGACATTTTGAGACTTTTTTAAAAATTAATGCATACTATGGGCTTTTATTTGAGTTGGAAAACTCGTTTTCATGCACAAAAAATTAATCATTTTTGGATTTGCCTTTTTACTACTAAACATTCCAAACATATCATTTGCCCAAGAAAACGACAAACTTGTAATTTTACACACAAAGTCTGGGGATATAGTAATAGAATTCTTTCCAGAAGATTCTCCAAATCACGTAGAAAATTTTGTCAAACTAGTTGATGAGGGATTCTATGATCGTTCGGTTTTTCATAGAGTTATCAAAGATTTTATGATTCAAGGCGGTGATCCAAAAACAAGACCTGGAAACTTTCAATCTTTTTATGAATGGGGAACAGGAAATCCAGGATATTCGATTGATGCAGAATTTAATGACATTAAACACAATCGAGGAATTGTTTCTATGGCAAGATCAGCTGATCCCGACAGTGCAGGGTCTCAATTTTTTATTGTTCATAAAGATTCTAACTTCTTAGATGGTCAGTATACTGTCTTTGGAAGAATTGTAACCCAAGAAAGTTTTGCAACCCTTGATAAAATCGCACTACTTGATACTCCACACTCAATAGGACAAGCCTCATCTGGTGAACAAGGCTCTACAATCCCTATCAAGTGGGGGGAAGCAGAAATTTTATCTGCCGAAGTTGTTAATCGTTCTGAAATATCCAATATTTTGAATCTAGATGAACCTGAAAGAATGTCTTCTACACCCGAAAAACCGCCATCTAGCGGAGAATATTCCAATGAAGAATTAGGATTTTCATTTCTTGCTCCAACAGGATGGCAGATTCAAGAGCCCACCAAAACTCATCCTTCGGTGCCCGATGTTGTAGCTATAGGCCCAAAAATTGGGGAGATTAATCCATACATTGCGGTCTCATTAAATTCTACAAGTATTGATTTTCAACAATTTCTTTCAGAAAAAAAAGACACTCTTCAGTCATTAGTTAATTCTGGTCTTATAGAAATTATTTCTGAAGAACCAACTAATGTCAACAACAAAAATGCATTTGTTTGGGAATCAAGAACTGCAGTTAATCAAGATGGGACAGTAATCAATGCAAAATTCAAAGAAATTACAATTGCAGTTCCTGGAAAATTTTATACAATCACATATTTTGCTGAAGAAGCTCACTTTGAAAATAATATAGACGATTTTAATGAAGCAGTAAACTCCTTTGTGATATTATCAGACAATGGACAGGCTAATCAGACTCCATCTGAGGGAGGAGGTTGCCTTATTGCAACGGCTGCATATGGTTCGGAATTAGCACCACAAGTACAGCAATTACGAGAATTAAGAGACAATACAATTCTAAAGACAAGATCTGGCTTGGACTTTATGTCTGGATTCAACCAATTTTACTATTCATTTTCTCCAGCAATAGCTGATTTAGCAAGGGAAAACCCATTCTTCAAAGAAACCATCAAGCTTGCAATTACTCCTCTTTTATCATCCCTCTCAATTCTAAATTTTGTAGATATTGATTCTGAGGAAGAAATGTTAGGTTACGGAGTTAGTATTATTCTACTGAATATTGGAATGTATTTTGCTGGTCCAGCATTTGCAATTAGAAAATTAACTAGAAGATAACATCTAACTGCTTTTAGACATATTTAGAAAAATTTTCTAAAATTACCAAACCTCATCTACTTCATCAAGAGGCTGGAACTCTTTTTTTAGAGGTTTTTTCATAATCTTCATTCTTGAGATGTCTCTATCAAAGAATAGATCAACCGTCCAATCAATCAAAACTCTAAATCGTTTATCCCATCTTGGAATCTTTGAGAGATACACATTCATCCATAGTACCCAGGCCCAAAAACCTGAAATGCTTGAACCAAATAAAGAAGCAATTCCTGTCCTTTTTCCAATTACCGCCATTTGTCCCTTTGATTCAAACTCAAATTCTTCTTTTTCTTGATTTTTTATGGCAGCATACAAATTCTTTGCAGCTACTTTTGCTTGAGCTTCTGCAAGCTGTGCAGTAGGTGGAAATGGCTTTTCTGTTTTTGGATTAAGAAATAATGCACAATCTCCAATTGCATATGTTCCGGGAAATTCTGGAATCTCTAAGAATTTGTTTATTATAACTAATCCTCTCTCTTTTTTGAAAATCGAACGCTGAATTGTGTTGGCTGGCATAACCCCTGCAGTCCAAATTAATGTATTAGTTCTAATAGAATCCATTTTAGCATCTTCTTTTGAATCATCTAATTTTTTCATCATAACTTCTGTTCCATCAAATTCTGTAACTGCAGTCTTTAATCGAATATCAATTCCTCTCTCAAGTAATTTTTCATGAGCAAACTTTGCTAGCTTTGGAGCAAATCCGGGTAATATGGATGGTAATGCCTCTAAAACAACTACTTTGATATCATCTTTGTCAATATGTGGATAGAATTTTCTTACATCTACCAACAAATCCATTAACTCACCAGCTGTTTCAATTCCTGCAAATCCTCCGCCAACCACAACAAAAGTAAGGAGGCTTTTCTTGAGGATGGGATTGTTTTCATTCTCAGACTGCTCTAACATATCGATAATTCTATTTCGTAAAACTACTGCATCATTGAGAGTCTTCATTTCATATGCATTTTCCTTAACATCATTCATTCCAAAGAAATTGGTCTGACTTCCCAAAGCTAAAATTAGATAATCATAATGAATTGAAACCCCGCGCTTTTCTACTGTTCCATATAGTGATACTATCTTTCCATAAGGATCTATACTCCTTATTCGTCCTTCAAAGAAGGTTGCATTTTTGATGATTGTTCTAATTGGCATAACAACATGACGCGTTTCAATCATGCCAGATGCAACCTGAGGTAAAAGCGGAGTAAATAGAAGAAAATTATCTTCACTAATTAGAACAATTTCAATATTTGACTCATCTTTGAAAAGCACCTCTAATTGTCTAGTACACTCAATTCCTGCAAATCCTCCTCCTAGGACAACAATCTTTCTCTTTCCGCGTTCCATCTAAAAAATTCAAAAAAACAGCTGCATATATCCTGTAAGCTCGCTTATTGTAGCCAAAAAGACTATCTTACTACCTGAGAACGTAAAATCTCATAGGCTCTTGATGCGTCCTTTTCATTAAGAATTAGGGTGATGTTGTGTTGGCCAAAAAAGGCATTGACAATCTCAATTCCATTCTCATGAAGAATCTCTGCAACATATGAAACTGCATCAGAACGATTTTGCTCAGGGGGTATTGTGATCTTTATCTTAGCAAGACCTGTACTGAATAAATTCTCTCCATCTGGGATGGATTCAAACAAGCGTCTGATATCTGCAATATCTTCTGTTAGAAACCTAAAGGAATCTGCCATTCTAAAAAAATCATAATCTGGAGTAATCTGAGAGAATTTATCTAAAAGAGATGCAGCATTCTGGTCTCCAAGATCATTTACGGAAACTTTGATATCTAAAATCCCATCTGTTAAAGACAATCTAGCATCTTTGAGAACAGATTCATCTTTGATGCCTTCTTTCTGTTCAAAAGAATCTGCATATCGTTTTATGGCAACAACTATGGTGTTTAGATTCGCTGGCCCTCCAAGAACTCTTTCAACATCAGGCTGAATCTTTACTGCTAAAGCTGTATAGTTAATCACATCCATCTTCATACAATCATAAATTGAACGATTTTTAGTGATGATTTCACGAACGGCCTCAGGCACAGAAATGCTTGACGTTCTCATGTCAAATATTATATAATGTCAATTATAATAGGATTATGTAAGATTTCATTCAAATCGGACATATATTTATATAATGTCATATATATTACATACTATAGGTGAATATGACAAATGTTCTTTGATGACGAATTTGATAAACTCTTCAAAAAAATGTCTAGTTCATTTTTTGATATAGATGACCTGTTTGAGGAGGCAAAACATTCAGGAAACGTTTCTGGTCCATTTTATTATGGTTATACAATGACCGTTGGCCCTGACGGAAAACCTGTGGTAAAAGAATATGGAAATGTCAAACCCGGTCTTTTACCAACAGCTGATACCAGAGAACCACTAGTTGACACAATTGTTGATGACAAAGAAAATGTGGTAAAGTTGGTAGCTGAAATGCCTGGTGTAGAAAAACCTGATGTCAAAATTGTGGTAGAGGGAAAAACAGTAAACATCGATGCTGAACATGGTGAGAAAAAATACCATGCCAAAGTACCAATCAAACACAAAGTTGATGAGAATTCTGCAAAGGCTTCTTACAAGAATGGAATTCTTGAACTAGTTTTCAAGCTCCAGACCCCAGAAAAACCCAAAGGAAAAACAGTGGAGGTCCAATAACCTCCTTTTTTATGGTGATTAAAAATGAGTGAAATTGAATTAAAAATTGAGGAGATTCCTCAGCAACATGTTGGAAAAGGAAGGGCTATAGTAGATCCTAAAATTATTGAAGAAAATAATTGGAATACAGGACAGATCCTTGAATTAACTTATAATAAAAAATCTCATGTAAAATTATGGCCAGGACCTACTGAAGACTATGGAACACATCTAATCAAAATTGATGGTCTTACAAGATTAAACATAGGTGCTGGAATTGGTGATAAAATAAAGATCAAAACAGTTGAAGCTACCAATGCTGAGCAAATTGTCTTGTCCCCAACAGAAAAGGTCAGTGTGCCAGATGAAGCAATCCAAGAATTTATGACAAATCAATACTTCAATCATGTTTTTACAACAGGTGATACAATTTTAATTCCATTTCAAATGGGAGTCAAAATTCAGTTTATCGTTACTAGCACAAAACCATCAAAACCTGTAATTGTTACAGAGCAAACTACTTTCAAACTTGGCTCAATGACAAAGGCAGTAGATGCTACAATCCCCAGAATTACTTATGATGAATTAGGAGGCCTCAAAAATGAGGTTCAAAAAATTCGTGAAATGGTAGAGCTTCCAATGAGACACCCAGAACTCTTTGACAAAATTGGAGTGGAAGCACCAAAAGGAGTTCTTTTGTATGGACCTCCAGGAACTGGAAAGACCCTATTAGCAAAAGCAGTTGCTGGGGAGACAAATGCCCATTTTACTTCACTGAGTGGACCCGAAATTATGGGAAAATATTATGGTGAAAGTGAAGAGAGAATTAGAGAGATCTTTAAGCAAGCAGAAGAGAACTCTCCTAGCATTATCTTCATTGATGAAATTGATTCTATTGCCCCAAAAAGAGAGGAAGTCACTGGCGAAGTAGAAAAAAGAATTGTTTCACAACTACTCACTTTGATGGATGGAATGAAGAGTCGAGGAAAAGTAGTTGTAATTGCTGCAACAAACAGACCTGATTCAATTGATCCTGCACTTAGACGCCCTGGCAGATTTGATAGAGAAATTGAGATTGGAATACCTGATCAAGAAGGACGACATGAGATTCTCAACATCCACACGCGCGGAATGCCTCTAGATGAAAAAGTTGATCTTAACCAAATCTCAAAAACAACTCATGGGTTTGTAGGAGCTGATCTTGAAATCCTAGCAAAAGAAGCAGCTATGAGATCTCTACGAAGAGTTTTGCCTGAAATTGATTTAGATCAAGAAAAAATTTCTACGGAGATTTTACAAAAGATCAAAGTTTCAAGTGAAGACTTTAGAGATGCACTAAAAGAAGTTCGCCCATCTGCATTAAGAGAGGTACTTGTACAAATTCCAAATGTTACGTGGGATGATGTTGGAGGCCTTGAGTCACTCAAAGAGGAACTACGTGAAACAATAGAATGGCCAATCAAACACAAAGAAGCGTTTGATTATGTCAATGTGGATACTCCCAAAGGAATTCTATTACATGGTCCGCCTGGTACTGGAAAGACTTTGATTGCAAAGGCAGTTGCAAAGATGACAGAATCTAATTTTATCAGTGTAAAGGGGCCTGAACTATTATCAAAGTGGGTAGGAGAGTCTGAAAAGGGAGTAAGAGAAATTTTTAGAAAAGCACGACAAGCAGCTCCATGCATAATCTTCTTTGATGAAGTTGATGCAATTGTTCCTAGAAGGGGAAGTGGAAGCTCAGATTCACATGTAACAGAAAATGTTGTATCACAAATTCTAACAGAGATTGATGGTATTGAAGAACTACACAATGTATTGATTATTGGTGCAACAAACAGACTAGACATTGTTGATCCTGCATTACTCCGACCTGGAAGATTTGATAGAATAATTGAAGTTCCAAAACCAGATCCAAAAGGAAGAGAACACATCTTTAAGATTCACACAAACAAAAAACCATTATCAGATGATGTTGACTTTGCAAAACTTGTAAAACTAACAGATGGTTTCTCTGGTGCAGAGATTGAATCAGTTGCAAACAGAGCGGCATTAGCTGCACTCAAACGATATGTTGGTGCCAAGTCACAAAACATCAAAGAGATTAAAATAACACATGCTGATCTAGAAACTGCAATTAAACATGTCAAACCGGCTCATCTAAAACTTGAGGAGCCTATGACGCAAACAATACAGTAGGAAGACTAAATATCTATGAGAAATGAGTTATAACATGAAACTCTACCTTGATTTTGAACCATGTGATGAATGCAAAGAAATGATGAATGAGCTTAGTAGTCCTGAAATGGTTTTTGCTGATGAAAAAATTCGAGCAGATGAATCTGCAAAATTCCTAAGACATCTCACTTACAATCATACTGAAGTTGTTCAAGCTGTAATGCAAGATCTACCAAAACAAAAGAAAAATCAAGAATTTGACTTTTTCAAATAACTAAAAGTGATTTGATAATTTTAGAACTCTTTTGATTAGTGCTGCCCTGTTTCTAATAGTAACATCACTTACTCCAGCAGCTTCGGAGAACTTTTTCTGACTTAGTTTTTCTCCATTCATTATACAAGATAGATAAAGTGATGCTGCTGCTTGTGCTACTGGATGCTTTCCAGAAGTAATCTTCTCATCCTCTGATCTTTTGAGAATTGATAGGGCCTCACGCTTTGTTTTTTCCTTCAAATTCATATTATTTGCAATCTTTACAATAAATGCCGCTGTATCATATTGCTCTAGTGTCAAATTTAGCCTCTTGATCAGAGTTCTAAGGTCACGAGAGAGAATCCTTCTTTCTACATTTCCCGCCTTTGCAATATCATCAAGTGTTCTTGGTGTGTTAGTACCTCTACATGCTGCATAAAGTGAGGCAGAAATCAGAGATGACATAGTTCTTCCTCTAGTTAATCTTGCGGCAACTGCTTTTCTGTAAATGTAAGCTGCACTCTCTACAACAGAATCTGGAACCCCCAACTTTGTTTTCATTGCATTTAGCTGTGTGAATGCTTTGCTTAGTGAAGTTGTAGAACGTGATTTACTTCTTTGATCCCAGGTTCTTAATCTGTTAAATGTTGATCTTGTTGCATTTGAAATTCTGTTTCCTGTAGAATCAACATCCTTTCCAATTACAGTTGATAATCCTTTGTCATGCATTGTAAGAGATGTTGCAGGTCCTGTTCTTGTTTGTGTCATAAACTCTTCTTGAGTATAACCATGACTTTCATGAGACTGATCTTCCATATTTTGCAATAGGACAAGACCGCATCCCCCACAGTATACTTCTCCTCGTTCTGAATCAGTAATGACGGGGTAGGTTTTGCAAGTGTCTAATTCACACTTGACATCAAAATCAATAGGATAATTCCTTACCACAGTTAACTATTATTAGTCTGCACACAATAAAAGGAATTTGAATCCGGCAAATTTCTTATTCAAAACTGATTTTGTTTGCAAAAAATGCATATCTTATTTTTAAAAATTACTTGTTAATTTGTATTATTCAAAAGTAGTATTATATGTTTTGCAAATTAAAACAAAAGAAAATTTTTGTAAAATTGTTTTAGCAAAAAACACTAAAACAAATTTTACAAATCAAAGTTTTTTAATTTCCTTTGTTTCTACTTTTACGACTACCAGTACCTCTACCAGTTACTCTGGTCATACCTTCTGTAGAACGTCTTGGTTTTGGGTCTGGAAGATCTTTTAGTTTTACGCTGCCGGTTCCACGACCTGTGTGAACTCGTCTATTTCCTGCAGCTTCTTTTCGTTTCTTCTGCTCCTCTCTGTAGGCATCTCCTGCCCATTTTTGGTCTTCTACATCTGCTTTTCTAGAACCGGTACCTCTTCCAGTTATTCTTCTAACTTTCATAATTATAGTAAAAATTTCTCATATTTATCAAACACGAAAAATATCAAAAATGACTAGTCTGATTATTCATCTTTAATGGAATCTCTAGAATGGCCTTTATGGACGACCATCTGAATTACTGCGTCTTTGGAATAATCAATTCCATGTTCTGATTCAAAATGTTCTCTTAACTTCTCTAATGTTGGAATACTTTTTGGGCCTTCAAGTATAAAATCGCACTCAAAACCATATTCACGACATTCAAGTTTTATGCTCATTATGGGACCGTCAATAGAAAACCTATAAAAATCCTATACCGAATTACGAATATCGGCTATGACATTAGCCATTTTTGATTCCAAATTTTTTTGAATTTAAGAGATACTCTAGATTATCAATTTGTGCATAAATTGGAGGAAAATCTTTAATGAGTTTAATTGTAAATAGCTAGTTGTAAGGACTATACTGTTTGTAAATTTTTGATACTGACTGGTGATACATCTTGATAATATCCTCTTCAGTTGAAACTGCTAACTGATTCACAAGATCTGTTGCAGTAATCATTCCCACAACCTGGTCATTATCTATGACTGGAAGTTTTCTTACTCCTCTAGTATACATCAAATCTGCTGCCATCAAAACAGTCTCTTCTGAACCGATGGCAATGAGTGGGGATGACATTATTTTCTTTATTGGCTCTGAAATCTGGTAAGCATGAGCAGCTACTTTAACTGCAAAATCCCTATCAGTTACAATTCCTATAGGAGTGTTGTTTTCCATAACAATAATTGCTCCAACTTTGGTATCTTCCATCATCTTAGCAGCTTCATTTACAGTAGATGATGCATCCACAGAAATCACTGATTTTGTCATCACATCTTTTACCGCAATCTTTGATGCATCTTGTGCCATAGAAATCAAATTGATTCCGTTTTATTCCTATAATATAGATAGCTATAATCTCATTTGTGAAAATCAAGAACGAGAATTTGTAAACCATTTTAAGGCACTGGGAATTTAGAAAAAAACATGAAAAGAATCGACGCAATCGTCAATCCTGATATGAAAGACAAAGTAGTAAAAGCTGTCAAAAAAGTCGGAGTCGGCGGAGTTACCGTTGAACATGCTCAAGGACAAGGCGCAGCAGATCCACCTCTCACTGGACAATACTTTTCAAAAGAGAGAATTGTCTGTGTAGTTGAAGACTCTAAGGTAGATTCAGTTTTGGATTCTATTGCTAATGTAGCTTGCACAGGATCTAAAGGTGATGGTAAAGTCTTTGTAACAAATGTTGAAGAAGCTCTAGATATTTGTACAAAAGAAAGAGGAGAAAAAGCAATCTAAGCTTTCTTTTTCTGCAAATTCAATACTACCCTTGATAATCTGGAGTATCTCTTAAATTCAAAAAAATTTGGAATCAAACATGGCTAATTCTATTAAAAAAATTCTAGTTCCACTGGATGGCTCTAAAAATTCCATGAGAGGATTAGATGAAGCAATCTACATTGCTAGACAATGTCAGGCTACAGTAACTGGAATCTACATAATTCCGATTTATCCCAGAAATCTTGCAGATGCTATTATGCCATATCAGATTCATTTAACAAAAGAAGCAAAAAAATACATGAGTACTGCAAAGACTCGTGCTGCACAAAAAGGTATTCTCTTTAAATCAAAAATTGTTTACGGTAGTCCGTCTTCAGAGATCATAGATCTAGCTAAAGACAAAAAATTTGATCTTATTGTAATTGGTTCCAGAGGACATGGTGGAATTAAAGAAGTCTTTCTTGGGAGTGTTGCAAGTGCAGTAGTACACAAATCAAAAGTTCCTGTATTGGTAGTGAAGTAGTGATAGTATGTTTTCAAGTTTGTTTACAAGAATCTTAGTTCCATATGATGGATCAAAGTTTTCAAAAAAGGCTTTACAGAGGGCAATTGAAGTGGCTCACAATTTAGATTCTGAAATCTATCTTTTTTCAGTAGTCAATGTTGGCTACATCTCGCCACCAGGAATGCTTCATGGCTTAACTAGAACAAAATCTGAAAAAGAAGCTGTGAAGAAATGGACTAGAACTGTTAAAAAAGATGCAGAAAAAATGCTTCAATCTGCAGTAAATCAGTGTAAAAGTAAAGGAATTACTGCTAGATATAATGTGACTNNCCATGAGAGGATTAGATGAAGCAATCTACATTGCTAGACAATGTCAGGCTACAGTAACTGGATTGTATGTAACACCAATGTCTCAGCCTCAAACTGATGAACAAATCTCATACATGGAAAAATATCTGTTAAAACACGCGGCAACATTTATGGCCAAAGCAAAAAAGCGTTCTGCTCAAAATGGGATTTTATTTGAAGACAAAATTGTCTATGGAGACGAAGGTCCTAAAATTGTCAAGTTTGCTAAAGACAAAAAATTTGATCTTATTGTAATTGGTTCGCGTGGCATGGGTTCTGCAAAAGAACTATTCTTAGGAAGTACATCTAACTATGTACTACACAAATCTCTCATTCCAGTATTGATTGTTAAATAATTAATCTTAACAAAACAAGATTCTAAAATCTGATAATAATGATCTGTTTTTATTAGCTTGATTTTATTGATTTGACTATGGCACACACTTTCGTGCAAGATGTTATGAAAAAAGAACTGATAACCGTCGATTCTTCACAGTCAATAAAAGATGCTGCTAAAATGATGGATCAACAAAATGTAGGATGCGTTATTGTAACAAGAGATAATGTTCCAGTTGGCATTATAACAGAGCGGGATTTTGTTAAAAGAATTGTTTCAAAAGAAAAAGATCTTTCTTTACCAGTCTCTGATGTAATGTCTTCTCCACTAATAGTTGCAAAACTTGATGATACGGTTTGGGACGCAGCTGAAACTATGAAAGTTAAGAACATCCATAAAATTCCAGTTCAAGATGGTAACAAGATTATCGGAATACTTACTACGACCGATCTTGTAGAGATTTGCAGTTTGGGATCTGATTCAGAAATGAGAAGAATCTGTGATCAAATCCTATTACGAATGGAAAAAACACCATAAGTGGATGGTATGGTATATTCATATCAAGTGATAAAATTTTCAAGTATCTCTTTAGTAAACGCTACTCATTGGAGTCAGTCTATTGGTGATAAAGGAGTTTTGTATAAAGCAATCAGAGATCCATATTCTAAATTAATTATACAACCACTTAATGGAACAAAAAAATTATTTCATGTACCTAAAGACAGAACTGTTTTAGTTACAAACGAAGTTGCACACTTTTTAGGCGAAGTAGGTTAAACTATTTTGCAAATAATACAGGACACGATGCATACTGAGATACATCCATTGCCACACTACCTAATCGCATATGCTTAGGGCCACCTGCTCTACCTCTTGTTCCCATAACTATTAGATCAGCCTTTTGTGAACTGGCAAATGAAAGAATTGTTTCAGAAACAGAACTAGAAACTATTACTTCAGTTGTAAGAGGAACGTTGCTTTTTGCAGCTAACATTTTCATTTCCTTGAAAATCTTTGCTAATCTTCTTAGACGTGTTTTTTCAATGGATGTTTGATGTGCAGCCAAATCTAGAAATGAGCTCCCAACAATACCACTATACATTACAGACACAGCAGAAACTTTTGCGCCATATTTTTTTGCCAAATCTAAAGCAATATCAAATGCTGCATCAGAATATGCTGAATCATCATATGGAACAAGAATATGTCTAATAAGAAGAGCCCTTGGTTCTTCAAGCTTTTGAGTCTTATAGCTTAACAGCTGATTGCTTTTCTTTGACATACATTAAGTTAAAATTTTTCGTAAAATTATGATTGTATGTTCATTTTGAACTAATGATGAATCTGAGATGAACTTATCTTACTATCAAAACTGGGCAATGGGCATGTTCTGAAACTTTTCTTGAAACACTTCCTAGGGACTTTAACTTTTCAATTCCATGAAGCCCCTGACTACCAATTATGATGATAGTAGCTTTTTTCTTATTTGCAAAATCCAAAATCTCTTTTGAAACATTTCCATCAGTCACATTATATCTAGCAGTAATTCCTTTACTTTTACACTGATTTACTGCAGATT
>JABAOH010000291.1_pt1 | contig 43744 bp, 37 predicted proteins | sample 7062181 | NCBI WGS metagenome assembly JABAOH01 (sample SAMN14538630, study PRJNA623070) | marine sediment metagenome | biome: marine biome [ENVO:00000428]; feature: marine pelagic biome [ENVO:01000023]; material: deep marine sediment [ENVO:00002113]; isolation source: pool of 5 deep marine... | reverse complement strand
CCTTCTTTTTTTAAGGGGATAAGCATTCCTTTCTCTAGTGTTCCAAAATAAAGATGAAATTTTCGCTCAGGAAAACATTGAAATAAGTTTATGTTTTCTTTTCCTCTATCCCGGACGTAGATTATATTTCCTTTGAGCTCAGGGTCATTATAAATAAATCCGGATCCCCACCAGCCATCTGGAAAAAATTCAATTGGGTGATAAATGAATTTCATGATAACAAGGGCTTTCTCATGATGGAGCGATTTCAGTGTGTGATTTATGTTGGGAGTGACACAGGCAAATTTATTTGTAAATCCGTGATAATACCATTGGGTATCCTTGGGCCAGAGCCATCGAGGAAAGCGGATTAAAAAAGCATAAGCTGTAAATATGATCAAAATTACAGTCAATATTTTTTTAAGGTTAACAATATCAATTTTTTTATATCTTGAGCAGATAAGTCTTGGAATCTCAGTGGCTCCTCTTGCGCTAAGCAAAAAGAGTATCGGTATTACTTCAAAGCTCATTCTTGCGCCAATTAATATGTATGTTCCCCAAAAGACGAAGAGACCGGCCAAAAGAAAAAAGAAGCCTGAAGCCAAAATAAGGTCTTTCTTCCTGTACATGAAGTTTATTTTTGTGAAGAAAAATAAGGGAAATATAGCCAAAAAAGAAGATAAGGGCCAGCCGAACAAATATTTATTTATTGCTTTAATATAGTTAAATGTTTGTGTGAAACCTAAAAATACTGTATGTGGCGTATCAGTATATCCAGTTTTGCCAAAGCCTATTCCATGCTGCTTTCCATGGCAAACTTCATACCCAAAAGTAAAAAAATTATCATTTGTAATATCGTTGTAGATGAACAAAATAAATACTGAAATAGCCAGGATTAAGATTAATGCAATTGAATTTTTTAGAATTATTTTGAAATTCCTAAATAATTTTAATGCGTAAAATAGCGAAAACGGTACAGATATTAAAAGAGCTGTATAAGGCCGAATAAGAAAAGCCATTCCCAACCCCAAACCAGCTAGCAGGCCGTTGATAATAGATGGCTTTTTGAAAGAGCGAAATAGATAAAGCAGAAACAAAGATATAAAAAACATACAACTTGTATGAGACATCATTGTGGAAGACATTAACAGAAACCAGATGGAAATAGACCCAAAAATTGCAGCGAGAAGACCCACCTGGCTGTCATAAATTTCTTTGCCCAAGAAATAGAAAAGAATGATTGAAAATGCAGCCAAAAGGGGATTTATTAGCCATGGTGCTTGTATGAAAAGACCCAGCAATAACAAGAAAGGATATCCGGGAGTGTACTGACTGTACCATTTACCATTATTGATTATATGGGGGAAGTTAAAAGAATCCTTAGCGCAGGGAGATGGGGCATATAATTGGCCAGTTTTAAATATTTTTGCTTGAAACAAATAAGAGACCTCATCATTAATATGAGGGATATGTTCAAAGATAAAAAAGGAGGATAAATTAGTGAAGATAAAGACAAAAAGAGCGCAGGCTATTACTGGCCAGGGGATGTTAATTTTCTTTTGCATTGGAAATTTTTTTTAGCCTAATTTTGGATCTTTAGCGGCATCAGAATAAGCTCTAGGCTTTCTAATTTGGGGGGAAGGCCGAAGTATTGAGTGCTGTTGTTTCATATTATTGTTAGCCGTAAATGAGGTTAGCATTTTGGCAAAAGAATAGTGATTGGTCAATCGTCTCTTATGGTGAATCCAGAGATGATTTTTTTTAGCATTTTCTCATCTGAAAAGGTGAGACTAAGATTTTTATTAATCAATCTCGCTTACCCTATCTCAGACCGTAAATTTTATGGAGTTGAACAGAAAGGCTTATATTTCTTAGTCCAGCCTTTAAAGCTTGTCTTAAAAGTTTTATTCCCAAAGCCATGCTCCATTTCCTGTTGGATTGAGGCTGGAGCAGGATCGGAGTTTTCTCTGGAAACCGCATCCTCAGACGGCGAATCGATTCAAGATCCAGGTTTTTTGTTACGATTATCTTCACTTCTTTTGCCCTTTCCCTGTATTCAGGCCGGTAGTCGTAACTTTCCGGCTTAGGAGATATGGAGTACCAGTCAACAGGTAAAGTGCGGTAGAGAGTGGCATTGGTCTCCACCTGAATTTTTAATCCTTCCTTTTTCAGGGATTTGGTCAATCCGCCAATGTCATGCAAAAGCGGCTCTCCCCCCGTGAAGCAGATCCACCGGGCTGGGAAGCCCTTCCTTATTTTTCGCACTTCATCGAGAACCTGAGCCACGGAATACTGCTGACCTTCTTCCCAGGCATACTTGGTGTCGCAGAAGGAACATTTCAGGTTGCAGCCAGAAAGCCGAATGAAGATGGTGGCTTCTCCTTGTCTTAGACCTTCGCCTTGAATGGAGGGGAATATTTCAGTTATTTTCAGAATATGTTGCTGAGGCATCTTCAGATTCCCATACTGTCACTTTAGCAACCGGGAAGTGTCTTTTCAATTCCGAGAAAAAGTGACGGGCTAGGTTTTCTGCCGATGGATTAAAATCATAAACCTCATTGAGAAGAGTATGATCGGGCAGAATTTTAGATAACTTTTGCTTTATTTTGGTGAAATCTATGCCTATCCCTGTTTTATCAAGCTCCTTCACCTCGATTTCAACCTCTACATAAAAAGTATGACCATGAATTTTTTCGCACTTTCCCTTATACTCTTTCAAAAAATGTGCAGCCTGAAACCTGTCCTTTACTTTTAATATCCAGCTCATATTTTTCCTTCTTCCTCCAATCTAAGGATTAATGGGTCTTGAAGTCCAACTTCTTTCCAGGCTTTTTGTCGCAATAAACAGGAAGAACATTTCTGACAAGGAATCTCTTCTCCAGAATAACAGGATATAGCGAAAGAGTAATCAGCGCCCAAAGAAAGACCTTTCTTTATAATATCTGACTTTTTCATGTTTAGAAAAGGCGCAATGATTTGAATTTTTTTCGGGCTGAGCGATGCTTTTGTTCCCTGGTTTATAGCTTCTTGCATAGCTTGCACAAATTTGTTTCGAGTATCAGGATAGTTCGGGGAATCTATGACGTTAAAGCCGCAGACAATCTCGTTTATTCCATCCACTTCAGCCCGAGCTGCGGCCAAGGCTAAGAATATTCCGTTTCTGAACGGGACATATGTCGAAGACAGACCTTCCTTGATTTCTTCCATACGTTCATATTGGGGTAATGAAAGTTTTGTATCAGTGAGGGAAGAGCCTCCGATCTGCTGGAGGTCCACCCGAAGAATCTTCTGAGGGACATTAAGCTTTTGCGCCATCTTGCGAGCCATTTCTAGCTCGATCTTGTTACGCTGCCCGTAATCAAAGGTCAAAGCAAAGATTTTATCGTAGCAATCAAGAGCCCAATAGAGAGCGGTTGTTGAGTCTATACCGCCGGAAAAGAGAACGATGCTTTTTTTCATTGGCGAAGGTTCCATGCCTGATGATAAAAGATAAGCTCTTTTTTTTCAAGGAGAGGAAAAATGAGGCCATAAAAATGGGGCCATAGAAATGGGGCCTGGCCCCATTTTTAATGGCCNNTTTTCTAATCTAATCTTTTGTCCACAAGTTGAGAGTATCCTCTCTCTAAAAAAAATGGGGCCTGGCCCCATTTTTAAGGCTATTTCATCTATAGCCAAATTCTCTTACGTTATGTATGATTACTTCCTCATTAAGGAAAATGATATTTTTTCATGGAGCTGACTTGACATCCCTTAATGGCGATGCTATATGTTTCGAAGCTTTCAGCTTAGAAGCGTTAAAGAATGGTGAAGAAGCTCAGGATTCGAAGAGAGCTTTTTGACCATTAAGCAGATAAATATAGGCCATGAATAAAGAGGATAAATTATAGATGGAAGACAAAAGTAGGAAAGACAAAAATGCGGAGCTCCCAGAGAAAGCTTACGAACTTCTTTCCTGGGCTGGCAAAGGAACGGATGTTACAGTCAGAGATGATCAGTACGAATTTCCATGGCTTTTGGATTCTGTCAAGCTTTGCCGAAAAAAAGGAGCTCGCTTTCGCCTGATTGACTCAGGCAAGCTCGATCGCTTCCAGCTTGAGTGGCTTGGAGAAGCAGGAGCAGACCTTTACACCTCGGATGAAGCGCGGGCCGAAGCGTCTGAATTGGAGCGCGTGAATAGAGCCTGCCAGAAAGGAGGAGCTTTCGTTGCTTATTTTCATCACGGGAGTCTTGAGTCCGAAGAAGAGTCAAGTTCCATTTCTTTTTTTGACCTTAAGGATATGGGAAGAAGTGGAATATATTTTTATATGTCCAACAGGGAAATGAAAAGAGAAATTTCAAAGCTTAATGAATTGGCGCATGCTTGCCGAAAGGGGGGAAGCTGGCTTGTTTATTATCTTCATGGTTTATTGGAGAATTCTCTTGAAGATCTGGCAAGAAATGAGACCTGGATTCATATTTCCGATCAGATATTTCAAGAGCCTGAGGATCCGGCTCTTGTCTTGGATAAGTTAAAATCTGTTGTTTCTGCAGGAGCAAAACTAATTCTTCATGTGGAGAAAGGATTAGATCTCTCCCTGCTTCGCGATTTTATCAAAACTCAGGCTATTGTCCTTTTCGAGTCTTCTCTTTTTGACTACAGATCTCCTTTTAGAGCTTTGGAAAGGAAGATGAGGAAAAGAAAGCTTGATTTCCGTGCTTATTATCTTTATCCAACCTTTCTGCCCTGATATAGGGGCTTGATTCATCTGTAGGGGCTTGATTCGTCTGTAGGGGCTTGATTCATCAAGCCCACCTTAATAAAATGAAAAAATTTATTTGCATAAACAAAGATGCATGTTTGACAAATCAAACGCCTACAAAATATTTAAAACGGAGAAGCGAAAGCATATCCTCATCGTCTTTGCTCTTTAAAAAGGAAAAGGTATTGGATATAATAGTTTTCCGAATCTTCTGCCAGCGAAAGATTCTGGAGGGAAATACGGAGGAAAGACTCTGTTAAAGAAAATAAGTTATTGGGCACATAGAAAATAAAGGATCATAAAGATGGGCGAAAAAAAAAGTAAAAGCGATGTTCTCACCGCTGTAGAAAAGGTTAAAGATGCTGAGGAAAAAGCACGAAGGATCATTCAAGACGCTCGAGAAAAGAAAGCTGCAAGAGTCATCCAGGACGCTTATGATGAGGCAAGGAAAATCAAGGAGAAAAAATTAAACGGGGCCCGTAAAAAAGCTGAAGAGAGAATGAAGGCCATAATCCAGACTGCTTCGAACGAAGCGGAGAAAATAAGGAAAAAATCTGAGGAGGATGCGGCTCGTATGAATCAAAAAGCTGAAGCAGCCATGTCCAGAACAGTTGAAAAGATCGCAGAAAAAATTAAGAACTTTTTCGAGGGAGAAAAGCTTTAACTCATGGCCATAGCCGAAGTTCAAAAGGTCCAAATTCTTGCCCATGCTGGTGTGAAGATGGAAATTCTTTCCACTCTCCAAGAAGAAGGACTGATTCAACTTGAAAGAGCAAACTTCGAAGAATTAGACCTCGAATCTTCCTTCCAGGAAGTTTCTCACCTTGAGCACCGTCTTCATCGGCTATCCTCTGCTTTGGTCTATCTTTCCCGCTGGGAGGAAAAGGGATTTGTGAAAAAACTCTTTGCTCAAAAGCCACAAATCGACCGCCAGAAAAGAGAAGAAATTTTAGACTTTGATTATCTTCCTGTTTTGGACAAGATTGAAAAACTCGAAGCTGAAAAAGACGAGTTGCTTTCAGAGATTAGATTTTTAGAGAAAGAAGAAGAGTTTCTCAATCCGCTCGAAGGCTTGGAATTACCTCTGAGATCTTTGAAGCCGACTGATTCGACAGAAATCCTCCTGGGTTCCCTGCCCCTTTCTCAGGAGCAATCATTCAAGGAGTTGGCAGAGAAAGAAGCCATCTGGTTTGAAGTCATAAATCGCAGAAAAAGAATAATTTATCTTTTTCTTATTTATCCCAAGGGGGAAAGAGAGTATTTTGAACAAATCCTTAAAGATTTGAACTTTGTCCATCTTTATTTTACCGAGAACATGCTGAATAAGGCAGATGAGAATGACAAAGTGAAAAATGTCATGGAGAAAATCAAGGAAGAGATAAAGGAAAAAGAGGGAAAGCTTGCCAACCTGGAGAGAGAAGGCCAGAATCTCTTTATTCATCGTGAAAATCTCATGCTCCTTCATGATGTTCTTCTTAATGAGCGGGGAAAAATATTCTCCTCTCATCTTTTAGGCGAGACAGAACGTGTTTTTTACATGGAAGGGTGGATTCGGTCTTCGGATGCTGAGAAACTCAAATCAAAGCTTCAGCCTTACACCGATGCCATAGAGATTTATGCTCGGGCTCCTCTTCCTGAGGAAGAACCGCCAGTTATCCTGAAAAATCCAAAGCCGGGGAAGCCTTTTGAGCTATTGACTAAACTTTACGGTCTTCCCCAGCGCGGCTCGTTTGATCCTACTCTTCCCATGGCTCCATTTTTTTTCCTTTTCGTAGGCCTGTGTGTCAGTGAGGCGGGATATGGACTGCTCGCTGCGCTTCTAAGCTTGCTCTTAATCAAATTCGCAAAGCCAAAAGGGGGCCTGCTTCAATTCTTAAAGCTTTTTACACTCTTAGGAGTCTCAACCGCTATTCTTGGAGCTTTGATCGGCGGCTGGTTTGGTTTTCCTGTGAGCGAGTTGATGGTTTTGGACCCTCTCCAAGACCCGCTTTCGTTCTTGATTCTTGCTCTTGTCCTTGGCTTTGTTCAGGTCTGGTTTGGAACGCTCCTCAATATGATCAACGGAATAAAGAACAAACTCTACCTTGAATCCATTTTTGCCCAGGGAGGATGGTTGTTGCTCTTGCCAACCCTTGTCATTTATTTTCAGACCAAACAGTCCATCTGGGGAATTTTATCTCTCGTGGGGGCCAGCGGGATTGTTTTCTTTGGCTCTCCCAGTCGTAATCCGTTTGCCCGTTTTTTTGGCGGGCTGTACAGTCTCTACGGGATCTCGCGATATTTGGCGGATGTTCTTTCCTATTCACGTCTCCTGGCTTTGGGACTGGCAACATCTGTAATTGCCATGGTGGTGAATACTCTCTGCCAGACAGCCCTGGGCATCCCCTGGGTTGGCTGGTTGTTGGCTGCTCTGATATTTATCGGAGGTCATTTGTTTAATTTAGGTATCAGCTTTTTGGGTGGCTTTGTTCATTCCATGCGCCTTCAGTTTGTTGAATTCTTCAGCAAATTCTTCAAATCTGGGGGCAAGCCTTTTAGTCCTTTTGAACTTGAAAGCAAGTTTGTTGAATTTATCTGAATAAATTTGTTAAATGAGAATGTGAGGAGGTGGCAGAAATGGAGTTGGGATTCACATTAGCTGTCTTTGGAGGAGCTCTTGCCGTTGTCCTGGGTGGCATTGGTTCAGCTATTGGTGTTGGACTGGCAGGCCAAGCCTCAAGTGGAGTCATGAGTGAGGATCCAGAAAAATTTGGAAGCTATCTCTTGCTTGTGGCTCTTCCTGGCACTCAGGGCATTTATGGATTTTTAAGCGCCTTTTTGGTCATGTTAAGCCTGGGTCTTGTGGGAGGACCCTTGAAGTCTCCAACGATTTACCAGGGCTGGCAGATACTTATCGCCTGTCTGCCTGTTGCCCTTGCCGGGCTGGTTTCAGGGATCCATCAAGGAAAAGTCTGTGCTTCTGGTGTTTATATGGTAGCCAAGCAGCCCAAAGACCTGATGAAACCGGTGATCATGGCTGCATTGGTGGAGACATATGCAGTGCTGGGATTACTCATTACCATCCTTCTGCTCAACGGCATAAACCTTTAGAAGTTAAGAGAGAATCATGAGTTTAGAGAAAATCCTGGAAAGAATTATTAAGGATGCCCAGACTGAGGCAGATGAAATCGTCCTTGAGAGCAAGAAGAAGGCTGCGGAGATTAAAGAAAAAGCTCGAAAAGAAGCTTCTGATATAGCCGCAGCCCTGCTGAAAGAAGCGGAGAGGCAAGGTCACCTTGAAGCAAGCCGTATTGTCACTCAGGCTCGTCTTGAGAAGAAAATCAATACCCTCTCCCGCAAAAAAGAGCTCATTGAACAAGTTCTGGAGAAAGCTTTCCAGAAAGGGGCTAAGGGAAAAGAGGGCCCTAAAAGGAAAATCATCATGAAAGAGGGAGAAAGCGAAGAGCCCTATGATGAGGAAAAATTAAAGGAAGAACTTCGTTCCAAACTTGAAAGCGAAATATTAGAGGCCTTAAAAATATGAAGAAACCCTCCAGACTGAATTATGCCTATGCTGTGGGCCGAGTGCGCGCGCTTGAGAAAAGGTTAGTCGAGAAGGCCATCTTCAGCGAGGCTTCGGAGGAGAGTGATTTTTCTTCTGCTATGAAAGTCATATTCGACGTAGGAAGTTTTTCAGAAGAGATGGTTCAAATCAAGGATTCAGATGAGTTGGATGAATACCTAGAAAAGGAAGAAAGAAACCTTTATCGTTTACTGGAAGAAGTTCTCCTTGAAGGAGATATCCTCAAGATATTCCTTGAAGAAAACCATCCTAAGAATGCGATGTCGATTGCTGAGAGAGCGGGTTATTCCTTTATCAAAGACTATATCAGGCATAAAATTGATTTAGGCAACCTTAAGGTTTTTCTCCGTGTTAAATATTTGGGTCTTTCGCGAAAAAAGTTTGAAAGCTTGATCTTAAAAGGCGGTTTTTTGGATGAGAAGATTTTGCTCCAAAACTTTGATCTTTCTTTCGCCGAGATTGGAGAGAAACTTCAAGCCAGCCCTTATCAAGACCTTTGGAACAAAGCGAGCGAGGCGCTTGAATTAGGGGAGACATTTATTGTGCTGGAACGAGAGATCGAGGACTTTTTAATGAAATATTTGAAGAGAGCAAAATACATCGTGTTTGGACCTGAGCCAGTCTTCACCTACGGACTGGCAAAGCGAAGAGAATTGAATCTGGTGAGACTTATTGGCATCGGGAAAATCAACCAGATTCCTCATGAATTTTTAAGAGGAAGGATAAGTGAGACCTATGTTTGATAAAGTTGCAATTGTAGGAGACACCGATATTGTCTTTGCTCTAAGGGCACTGGGAGTAAAGGTTTTTTCACCCAAGAATTTAGAAGAGGCCAGTGAAGCTCTGGAAACTATTGAAAAGGAAAATTTTGCCCTATGCTTTTTACATGATAAATTTTTAGAACCTCTCAAAGACAAAAGAGAGGCTTTAAGAGACAAATTTTGCCCTGTAGTGGTTGGGTTTTCGGATTACAGGAAGGTCACAGATCACCTTGAGCGAATGATGCGAGATGTGGCCATCAAAGCCACCGGATCGGATGCCGTGGTTAAAAGAAAGGAAGAAGATGAAAGAAGGTAAAATTATTCGTGTCGCAGGCCCTCTGGTCGTCGCTTCAGGCTGCCTGGGGGCAAAAATGTACGACATGGTCAAGATTGGAGAGTTAGGACTTATAGGAGAAATTATCGAACTCAAAGAAGACTTGGCTTTTATCCAGGTCTACGAGGACACCACAGGCATCGGCCCAGAGGAACCAGTGTTCTTAACAGGGGAGCCCTTAAGTGTTGAATTGGGGCCGGGTTTGATAAGCTCCATTTATGATGGAATCCAGAGACCCTTGGATGTCATAAGGAGCAAAGAAGGAGACTTTATCACACGAGGTGTCGAATTGCCGCCCTTGGACCGGGATAAAAAATGGAAGTTCACTCCCTTGGTCACCAAAGGTCAGGAGGTCAAAGAGGGTGATTTCCTGGGCGAGGTGGAGGAAACTTCTCTTGTTAAACATAAAATCATGGTTCCTGCTGGCGCAGCCGGAAAAATCGTAGAGATCAAAAAAGGAAGTCTGTCTATAGAAGATGTGGTGGCACGGATACAGGCCAAAAAAGATGTGAAAGACGTAAAGATGTTTCAGACATGGTCAATCCGCAGAAACAGAAGCGTTCATGAACGTCTCATGCCCGATGAGCCTCTGACTACAGGGCAGAGAGTTCTTGATACTCTGTTTCCCTTAGCGAAGGGAGGAACAGGCTGCGTGCCCGGTCCATTCGGCAGCGGCAAGACCGTTGTCCAGCACCAGCTTGCCAAATGGTCTGATGCTCAGATCATTGTCTTCGTTGCCTGTGGGGAGAGGGGTAACGAAACAGCTGACCTTCTTCTCAGCTTCCCTGAATTGGAAGATCCCCATACGGGCCGGCCACTTTTAGAGCGCACAGTTATTATAGCCAATACCTCTAACATGCCTGTTGCTGCTCGAGAAGCATCTATCTATACCGGAATGAGCATCGCTGAATATTTCCGTGATATGGGTTATTCTGTGGCCGTCATGGCAGATTCTACAAGCAGGTGGGCGGAAGCTTTAAGGGAGATTTCAGGACGTATGGAGGAGATGCCAGGAGAAGAAGGTTATCCTGCCTATCTGGCAAGCCGCATCGCTGAATTCTATGAGCGGGCTGGAAAAGTTATCTGCTTGGGCTCGGATAGGAGGTCAGGGGCCCTGAGTGTTATGGGTGCCGTCTCTCCTCCAGGAGGAGATTTATCCGATCCAGTCGTACAAGCCACTCTCAAGGTGGTCAAAGTCTTCTGGGCGTTGGATGATAGGCTGGCAAACATGCGGCACTTTCCCGCCATTAACTGGCTTTTAAGCTATTCTCTGTACGTTGAAAACATAAAGGATTACCTGAATAGCAGCGTAGCCGAAGAATTTACGGTCCTCAGGCAGCAAGCCATGCAGCTTCTTGAGGAGGAGTCAGAGCTTCAAGAAATTGCCCGGCTTGTCGGTATAGAATCCCTTTCCACCAAGGAAAGGCTTATCCTTGAGTCTGCACGATCAATCCGAGAGGACTTTCTTCATCAGAATGCCTTTCATCCGCAGGATACTTACACATCCTTGAGGAAGCAGTATTTGATGCTTCGAACAATCCTCCATTTTCACAACTCGGGCCTTAAAGCTCTTGAGGAAGAGAAAAGCCTGGAAGAGATTTTAGCTCTTGGGGTCAGAGAGAAAATTTCAAAAATGAAATTCCTCCCTGAAGGAGAATCTGGCCTTCTGGAAGTTTATATCGAAGTCGACAACGCCTTTAGAGAGCTGTTACAGAAGAAAGGGATGAGTGAAGAAAATGTATAAAGAGTATCTGACTGTCTCCAACATTGTCGGACCTTTGGTTATCGTCGAGCGAATCAGGGACGTAAAATATGGCGAATTGGTAGAAATTGAAGCTCCAGGAGGTTTTTTACGCCGGGGCACAGTTCTTGATATCTCCACAGAAAAAGCAATCGTTCAGGTTTTTGAAGGGACCATAGGGCTTGATGTGGATAAATCCCGGGTGAGGTTTTTAGGACGTTCCCAGCAGCTGGGTGTTTCAGATGAGATTATCGGTCGAATTTTTGATGGTTCAGGAAGACCTAAAGACCACGGCCCTCAAATAATTGCCAAGAAAATGCTTGATATCACTGGAAACCCTATAAATCCTGATGCTCGGGACTACCCTTCTGAGTTCATCCAGACTGGAATATCTTCTATTGACGGGATGAATCCCCTGGTAAGGGGACAGAAACTTCCTTTGTTTTCAGGGAGCGGGCTGCCCCATGCCCGGATTGCTGCCCAGATTGCCAGACAGGCTTCTGTGTTAGGAAAAGCAGAGAAATTTGCCGTAGTTTTTGGCGCAATGGGCATAACCTTTGAAGAGGCAAACTTTTTCATAGAGGATTTCCGTAACACAGGAGCATTAGAGAGGGCGGTGCTTTTCCTCAACTTGGCGAACGAGCCCACCATCGAGCGCATCGCCACACCGCGTCTAGCCTTAACATGTGCAGAGTATCTGGCATTTGACCTTGATATGCATGTTCTGGTGATCTTAATGGATATGACCTTCTATGCTGAGGCGCTTCGAGAAATCGCTGCAGCTCGAAAAGAAGTTCCTGGCCGAAGGGGATATCCTGGTTACCTCTACACAGACCTGGCTACCATGTATGAGAGAGCAGGCAGAATTAAAAGCAAAAAGGGATCAATCACTCTCATCCCTATCCTCACTATGCCTGAGGACGACAAAACACATCCGATTGCTGATTTGACGGGCTACATCACGGAAGGCCAGATCATGCTCAGCCGGGAGATTCATCGGAAGGGAATCTATCCTCCCATAGATGTGCTTCCCAGCCTTTCCCGACTCAAGGATAAAGGAATTGGCGAAGGGAAAACACGAGAGGATCATGCCGACGTCCTCAACCAGCTTTTTGCCTGTTATGCTCGAGGAAAAGAAGCCAGAGAGCTCGCCCTAATCTTGGGAGAGGCAGCCCTCGGTGATTTGGATAAGCTGTATTTAGAGTTTGCTGACTATTATGAGGATGGATTCGTTAGGCAGGGTGAGTTCGAATCTCGTTCTATCAAAGACACACTGGACCTTGGCTGGAAACTTCTCCATAAAATCCCGAGGGCAGAACTCAAGAGAATTCGCCCCGAATATTTAGAGAAATATTACCCTGAAAAGAAATGAGACTTGCCGTTAATCCTAATAGGATGGAGTTTCTGAGGCTCCGCAGGCGTCTTGTTCTGGCTGAGAGGGGGCATAAACTTCTCAAGGACAAGCTCGAAGAGATAATGCGTCGTTTTCTGCGGCTTGTGAGAGAGCTTTATGATCTTCAAGAAATAGTGAGCTTGAAACTAAAAAAAGTCTTCCTTTCTTTTGCCCTTGCCCGTTCACGTAACTCTCACAAAGAACTGGAAAAGCTCATACCGCAAGGAAAATTGACCTTGGCAACAAAGAGAGAAAGAATTTTCAATCTTACTATCCCTCGATTTGAGATAGAAGAAAAAGAAGTCTCTGATTATGACCTTCTCAACACTGAAAGCGAGCTTGATATTGGAATAAAAAAGACTCAGGAGTTACTCAAGGATTTGATGGAGATGTCTCGGCTCTGGAAGGCAGTGGAGCTCTTGTCTCATGAGATTGAGGTCACACGCCGTCGGGTCAATGCTTTAGAGCATATTCTTATTCCCAGTATTAAAGAGACCATAGTTTATATTTCAAGCCGCTTGGAAGAGATGGAGCGCTCCTATCAGGTCCAGCTGATGAGAGTTAAAGAAATCCTCCGCCGCCATTAGATTTGATTCATGTAGGGGCTTGATTCATCAAACCCACCTTATTCATATATGGATTAATTCTTGGATGGATTTATTCTTCGCTTCTTTGCCTCTTCTATCGCAGCCTCCAGAGCTTTGGAATCTTCGACCTTTATATGAGGGATCACTCCGACATTTTCCCAATTTGTCTTGGTTATGGCATTTTCAGATCGCCTAAAAGGCACAGATATCCGGAAAAGCTTGTTAATGACCAGTTCTTTAGAGGGATGAGCCATTCCAAGAGTGGTCTCTCCCACAATGGTTGCTTTTTTGAAATGTTTTAATATGTAGGCAAATCCCTCGGCTGCTGAACCCGTACGATTGCTGGTTAAGATGTAAACTGGCAGGGCCGGGTCAAACCGCTTTCCCGGGATATCTTCAAGTGTTTTGCCGGTGCCAATTATTTGTCCGGTACGATCATAGGAATGCCCGGTGATCGTTTGTTCTTTGAAAAAATAGCTGATGATGAGTTGAGCCGTTCCCCACTCGCCGCCTATGTTATCACGAATATCAAAAATCAAGGCATCGCAATGAGCAACAAACGCAAGGGCGGAAGCGGCGATTTCAAGGGCTTCTTCGTCGTCATAGATCATGTCGAACTTGATGTATCCGACGTTGCCAGGCAGGATCTCAGTCTTTCGGAAGCCGTAGTTGTCTCGACGAAGGTCCTCCACGCTGCGGTTATATGCATAAATCGATTGGTCGTGCAAGGGATTAGTTGCTTCAATCCAAAGATGGCGATCCTTGCAGAGGGCGACCATGTCTTCTGTAAGCTTGTCAGCGAGCTTGCCTGTGCTTTTGTGCTCATCATAAAGACCAGCTGATAAATTCTGCATGAGCTTATCTGCCATTTTTTGGCCCATCTCGGGATAGAGATATTCCTCTCGTAAGCCTCTTGCAGCCTTCTCGACTGTGTCCTTTCGCATTGCGTCGTCAACGGGCTGGGCTCTGTTAGCAACGTAGTTGATGGTCTCTTGGATTTCTTTTGTTGCGTTTGATGAGGAAAAGTCTACTCCATCAATATTTATTGCGGAAACGGTCATAAATTCGATTTTATATGGTTTAGCATCTCTGAGCTGAAAGCGGAAAACTATGCCGTTATCAGTACCGGATGCGGTGCAGAGCAAAGAGATCTGCCGTTCGAGACTCAAACCCAGATAGGCTGGTGTGAGTGTTTGAAATATTTCACGAAGTTGATAGTATCTTTTGAGGCGACTCTCAATAGACCGTTCTTTGAGGTCAGAATCAGAATAATACTGCTTGAAGAAACTCTTCATCTTAGTGACATCGGCAGAATTGAATGATTCAACGTATGTAGAGGCGCATCGGCCAGCAGGTGTTTCCGGCATTTTAAGTTTAGTTGCGGGTGCTGCCTGAAAACTCTTGCTCTCTGAAAAGGCTTTCGGCACGCACAATGCAAGAATCAACAAGCCCATGATTCCAATCGTCTTATGTTTTCTCATCTTCTACTCCAATTCTTTTTTGATTTCTCCGTATTTGCATCAAGGGAGACGTTCCCCATGGGGAAATTCTTATTATTATTTTTTTTACTTATACAGCAAATACTTCTGGCGCTTCTCCCTGAAGCTCTTTTCCTCCTGCTCCACCTGAGAGATTAATTCTTCATAGCTTATTTTTCCCTCGATATAATCGCTTAAATGGTTGCTTCCGAAAATCTTGTTTAGATAGCCAGAAGGCGTAGTGAGTTTATGTTGCTGCTGATTTTTAAGAGCTTTTATTATTTCATACGAAAATCGAAGAGAGAAGAATTTTTCTTTCTGCAGGATTCGAACTCGTATTCCATGACATTCTTTATTTTTATACAGCGGATGAAGTGCTTTTCCGGGCAGAGAACGGGGCGTATAGTTTACAGCTTCAAGCTTAATGCCGAACTGTTCCCCTCCGTTTAATTTTTTTATCAGGAGGGAGGGATCAAGCCAGGGCGCTCCGAATTGAAGAAAAGGATGGGGCGTTCCCCTACCTTCATTAAGTTTCACAGTTCCAAGAACGCTCGATCCTGGATAAATGATGGCTGTCTCAGGCGTTGGCATATTGGGGGAAGGGGGAATCCAGGGAAGACCAGTGTCTTCCCAAAAGTAGCTTCTCTTCCAGTTTTTCATCCTGACCACATGGAGGTCAAACTCCTTCGGAACCCATCCTTCGCCCTTCATCATCATCGCCAGCTCACCTGGAGTTAAACCGTACCTTACAGGGATAGGCAATGCACCGATGAAAGATTCGTATTCTGGACGTAAAAGGGGTCCCTCGATGATATCTCCGCCTGCTGGGTTGGGTCTGTCCAGAACATAGACCGGGATTTGAGCTTCAGCAGCTGCTTCGAGGACATATTTCAGTGTAGTGATATAGGTGTAAAATCTGGTTCCCACGTCTTGGATATCATAAACAAAAGCATCAATTCCATAAGTTTGCTCTGGTGTCGGCCTTTTATTTTTTTCATAAAGGCTGTATATCATTATGTCTTTCAGCTGGCTGTCTTTTACTTCTTTCCCTGCTTCCACTTTTCCCGAAAACCCATGTTCTGGAGAAAAAATAGCTTGAATTTTTTGCCCTTTATCCAGAAGAGCCTGGAATAGAGGCCTTCCTGGAGGAAGGACAGAGGTGTGATTGATGACAAGTCCCAGGGATTTTCCTTGGAGTTCGGAAGAGAAATTTTTAACGAACATTTCATTCCCAAGTTCCACTTGTCTTTCGGGCGCAAGAGCGATTTTTGTCGGGAAAAACCAAAAAAGCAGGATTGTGCTGATGAAAAAAATTGAAAGAACTCCCCCCGTATTTCTTCTCCTTAGCGCTTCTTTATTTTTATTGAGATATAACATTTGAAAGATACTTGCTCAGTCCAGTTTCTTTTACGATGCTTAAGGTCTTACTTCGTATAAGGCTATTTTCTGATCGAAAGGACTCGAGGATCCGAATGATAGAAAAGGCGACCTCTGCGGTCTGCCCTGCTTCTTTCTTTTTATCTTTGAGATAGTTTATGGCGTCAAACAAAACAGCGTTTGCTTCGCCGTATGAAATTGGCCTTCGTATTCCATAGAGCTTTACCCAGGTGGGATGGCTCAGGACGTCGTTGACGTGGGATTGAACGAGGTATGTCGCCCGACCTATAAGCTTGAGATTACTCGGGCTAACATTGGTCATCGTGTTTCCGATGACCTTTCCCAGGCGCGCCATTACTCCCGTCGAATGGGCATTAAGCAGGATCTTGAGGGCAATCCGCTGATTGATGCCAAGTGGGTCGTTTTTTCTCTCTATATTGACAACGACAAGGGTGTTTTTTCCTTCAGCTCCGAAATCAGGTATTTTCCGGATGAGCTTTGATATTTTCTTCGAGGATTCGTCAGTTATAAGAATAACGGCCACACTCGCCCCCTTCTTGGAGAAGAGGTCTATGAATTTCCGGAAATCAGAATTTTCCTTTCCAAGCTCACCTTCTTCAGGGCTAATAAGCACTGCAACTCCCAGGTCTCCCTGCAATGGTTCTCGATTTTTCAGGTTGAAATCAGCGAAAGAAAAATCGTAGAGAAACTGCTGGTCGTTTCCTGCGTTTTTTAGGCTTTCCAGAGCAGCCTTTTGAAGGTATGGGTCATCTATTTCCTCTTCAAAAGGCTTTCTGTAGAATTCGGGCGATAGTCCTCTGAATGGCCTTCCGAGAAATGCTTGCCAGGCATCCTGGAGATTATCGGCAGGAGTCCAGACCTGAATCCAGCTTTTCCTTTTTTCTTCCTTGACTGTGTCCAAGGGAAAAAGGCGAAACGTCGGGCTTCTTTCAGTGCTGTCGATAAAGACTGTGATCAAGCCTTTTTGGGCAAAATAGGTAGAGAAACTCCCCATTTTATAAGTTTGAGCTTCAAGCTGTGTGAATTTGGCTATGTCCGAAAGGTTTTCTTTGACCTGGTCTAGAATATAAGAAAATTCTTTTAGTTTGTCTTCGAGATAAAGTTCACTTTTGAATCCAAGGGCTGTCATCTGTTTTTTCGATAGGAATTTTCTTAAGGAGCGATCAAGCGCTTGCTGCAGAATATTCCCGACGACAAAAGTTTCGATTGTAGTAGCCTGCATCCGGGTTGAGCCGGTTATCGACTGAGGCCCTGTTGTGAGATTTATTTTTGTGATTCCGGGTTCTTCAAGGACTTTTCGACTCCTATCGAAGGGACGAAGCTTTTCATCAGGATTGTTGTAAACAAAATAGAGCTTCTTTTTGGTCTGCTCTGGGTCATAAGACTCGGCTGTTTTCCACTGGTCTAAAGCGGCCAAAATCGTTCCGATAACAGAAGAGGTTTCACCTCCTTCTGTCACGCAGATGACCACATCTCCTTTCTCGACCTTTCTGTCCTCAAGCTGAAGACGTCCTATAAGCAGCAGGTCTTCAAATCCTTCAAGCGAGCTGATAAGGGCTCGGTCTCCACCGGTCATCTCGCCGACGAGCTGATTCTCGACGTAATCCCCCATATGGCGTTTGATCTTTGACCATATCCTTCTCTTTTTTCTGGCTTTTTGCCAGAAAGGACGCCAGAACGTGCTTTCCATCTGTTTGGCTAGACGACCTGTGGCGCCGCAGCCATAGATGTATATTTTTTGGTTGGAGAGGAGAGCTTGTTCTACCGCCTGAGCAGCTTGTTCCAGGATCTCTTTTTCCCTGGACAGAGCTTCAAGTTTTTCCACAATATCTTCATCTACAGAGAAAAGCATACGAAGGCCGCTCCTGCAATCCTTCTGGATTCTTTCGCTTAAATCCCAGGTTTTTGGATGACGCTGTTCTGTAAGAAGTGTGTGAAGCTGAAATTGAGTTTTATTCTTGACATAATCTATGGATTCAGAAGAAGGAATGATCCTCAGAAGATTAAGGATACTGACTTTGGTCTTCGAGACTTCTTGCGTTTCCTGTTGGCAGATGGAAAAAGCCTGAAATCCCAGCAGCAGAAAAACCAGTATGAGGAGTAAGAAAGAGAAAGTTAGGCGCGAGCTCATTTTAAGTCCTCCGTACTTATTCGAATATCATTCTGCAAAATAGCTGCAGAAGATATTTAAGTTATCTTAACCATATTGGTGGCTATCATCGAGAATATCGCCTTGCTGCCAGTCCTTAATCCACTCGCTCACACGGAAAATTTTCATTTTACCATCGGATGTAGAGGAGATTATACGGTTTAGGCCGGCATTGATAATCATTTTCTTGCAGATATAACAGGGGAAAGCGTCTATTGGTTTATCTTTTCCGAAAACACTGCCGTAGATGTAGATGTCGCCTCCCAGGAGGCTGACTCCAGCTCGGGCAGCGTTGATGATAGCGTTTTGCTCTGCATGGACGCTTCGGCACAGCTCGTAGCGCTGGCCGTGGGGTATTTTCAACCTGTCTCTGAGGCAGAAGCCGTGTTCGAAGCTGTCCTTGGTTTTTCTCGGTGCTCCCACGTATCCTGTGGAGATGATTTGGTCATCACGGATGATGATGGCCCCTATGGCTCGACGGAAGCAAGTGCTTCGCCGTCCAACTTCTTCTGCTATCCCCAAATAGTATTCGTCCTTGGAAATTCTTTTCTTTTTCATAACAATTCCTCCACTTTTTGGTGTAAATCCTTGAGGGAACCATCATTGATCACGAGGAAATCTGCCATTTTCATGCAGTTGTGAAGCTGTTGTCCTTTCTCACGGTCTGTCATCTCTTCTGCCTCTTTTTTGACAAACTCCTCAAGAGTTGAGGCTGACTCCGCTCTTCCTCTTAGCCTCGCTCTCTCGTATCTTAAATCCACAGGCGCATCAACGGCCACGAGGATAAAATCTCTCTGCTTTCTCAAATATTCAACCTCTCTGGGATTGCGAATGCTGTCTATTACAGATTTGTCTTTGATCTTTTTCATAACACGCCTAGCCAGGATATCATGGCCTCCTTTTTCTCTCAACTCGTTTCCCATTTTTATCAAGTTGTCCCTGGTCACCTCTTTTCCTATTTTTCGGAGCTCTTCACGAATCAGATCAGAAAGAGAGAAATAGGTATAGCCCTTTTTTTCAAGGTAAGCAGCGACCTCTCCTTTTCCAGCGCTATTTGTTCCTGTTAAGCCTATGATTCTCGCATCTTTTTTCATTTTTTTAAGAATCTGGGAATACCTTTTATAAAATTAAGAATCGGAGTTCCAGCTTTTATCAGAGACCAGTAAGATAAGAGGGAAAAGGTAGCCTTAATTTTTTTAAAAAGCCGGTCGTCGTAAAAAAGGACAAATGATTTATCCAAAACCTTTGGCCAGTCTGCGCTGTAGGGATACCACCAGATCTGGGTCTTTTTTTTAGCAAGATCGAGACTGATATATTTGATATTCACAAGTTTCTGAAGGCCGAACTGTCCATGGGTGTATCCTTTTCCAGTTTGCTTCACTCCTCCCCATATTGCCCCGGGTTCCATAAAGGAAAACATGTGATCGTTCACGGTCACGGTACCTGCTTCGATTCTCTCAGCCATCCAGGATGCCATTTTCTTGCTTCTTGTCCAGATAGAGGCAGTCAACCCGAACCGGGAATCGTTAGCCAGGGAAACAGCTTCTTCTGGTTCAGAAAAAGGTATGATAGGAAGGACCGGACCGAAGGTCTCCTCCTGCATGACTTTCATCGAGTGATTGACCTCGGAGAGAACGGTCGGTTGGAAAAAGTAACCGGGGAGGTTTTCTATCTTTTGTCCTCCCAATAGCACTTGCGCTCCTTTTCTTACTGCATCCTCTACCTGTTCCTCTACAACTTTTAGCTGGCTGAGATTGGCCATAGGACCCATATCAACTTCAGGTTCAAGAGGATTGCCCACCTTTAACTTTTTAGCGTGATTCAAAACTTTGCTTATAAATTCGTCTGCAATTTCTTGAGCAACATAGACTCTCTCGACAGAAGCGCAGCTTTGGCCCGCATTCATGAAAGCGCTCCAGACCGCTCCCCTGGATGCTCTCTCAAGGTCTGCATCCTTGAGAATAATCATGGGGTCTTTTCCTCCCAGCTCCAGTACAATATTATGTAAATTTTGGCTGGCGAGCTCCATAATTCTTTTTCCCGTGGGAACGCTCCCGGTAAACATGACTGTCTCAACATCCTTGCTCAATATTAAATCTTCTGCCTGGGCGACTTTGCAGTTGACGATATTCAAAACGCCGGGAGGCAGACCGGCCTCTAATAAAATGTCTCCTATCAGAAGTCCAACCAAAGGCGTTGATGTCGACGGTCTGAAGACCACTGTGTTCCCCGTAGCCAGGGCAGCAATGATATCGTAAAAAGGAATAATGAAAGGAAAATTCCAAGGGGAGATGACGAGTGTTACTCCTAATGGCTGAAAATGAAAGGAACTTTTTTTGTGGAAAAAAAGAACAATATTATGTTTCGCCTTCGTTGACTTTAATGATTTCCTCAAATTCTGGCTGTAATAGTCCAGGACTTCGAGACCTCCCATGACTTCTACTGATAAGGACTCCGGAAGGGGTGAGCCTTTCTCAAGGGTTAAGAGCTGGGCCACCTCGCTGCTTCTCCGGAGGAGGATCTTTTTTGCCCTTCGGAAAACATCTCTTTTTTTCTCCCAGGAAAGTTCTTTCCAGAGCGGATAAGCCCTTTTCGCTGCTTGAACCGCCTCCTGGCATTTTGCAGGAGAAGCGAGGCAGGCTTCACCCACAGATTCTAGAGTGGCAGGATTAAAGGATTTAATTTTCTCTTTGGTTTCAACCCGGTTGTTTTCGATTATGAGCCTTCCGTCCATAGACCTTACAACCTGCCTTTGATAAATCTTTTACACCAGGAGATAAAAAGGAAAAAATAAGCATCGATGATAATATCAAACCTGAAAAGGGGATTGAGAATTCCAGCTTTTAAGAAAAACAAGAGGACGAGGTCTTTGTGCCTTGGCGGGCAGCCTCTGATTTTTCTTTTCTTTCGAGCTCGAACCTTTCCCTGGATCTCAGAGCAGGTGCCTATAACCATCAATTTAGAAGCCGAGACATCGCCTGAATGCTTACCTATGACAACTGTCCATGCAGGAAGATTCTTCCAGAGTTCAGGCTTTCTGTCTTTAAACATATATAGCCAGTCCAAAAAAATACCATGACATCCGCCAGGGCAATAGGGTTCGCCAGCAATTGTTCTTATATTGCAGTTAACTTCATCCACTCTAACCACGCCGAGATCCAAATTTTTTGTTTTTTGCCTGATTTCTTCGAGAGGTATATCGCCTTTGATCTCGATATCATCAAGGCTGAGTGAGCCGTAGCCCCTTTCTTGGGCAAGACGGAGATACTGAATATGCTCAGGATCAAGGTGAAGGATATGAGAACAGACAACATCGTGGGCTACAGGATTTGTGGCCATCAGGATTATCCCTAAGCGCCTTCCGTGTTGAGTAAGCTGATTCCCTCCAAGGGAAATTTCAATAGCATCTGTGGCGATAAAATCCGGGAAGCCTACTTCCAGGAGATCGGCTATTTTCTTATCCAGGTTAAAATTGTGATTCCACAATCTTTTTCTGTCCAGGAGGAGTCCCATGTTGAGCTTTATGGCTGCTGTCAGGCCCTGACACAGCACATTGCTTTTAAGTTTTGGTGCATAGACGAGAAAATCATTGTCCACAATTTCTCGGGCCGTGGTCACTTCTTCGTGAACTTCTCCTTTTTGAAGGCGTATGGTCCTCTTTCTGGATTCTTCTATCGGAACGAGCTTAATTCTGTATTTTTTTTTAAGATTGTAGTAACCAGCTCTCCTGAACATCCTGGTGGTGGGAAGCCCTGCTCCGGTTTTTTCAGCCAGAACGATTTTCTGAGTATCTTTTTTCCCATCCGTCAAGGCACCGAGGAGACCGTTGAGAAATTCTGGGCGGGTAAATGCTGAGGGAGCGACCTTATGGTGAGCCATGACCACATTAGGCTTGATGGTGATTCTTCCCTTTACTTTCGAACTAAGACCAAACTCGCCCAGGCCTTCCCGGACAATTTTTTTGATATTTTCTGGATTGTAATCCAGAGCCCTGCGAACAATAACCTTCTCTTTTTTCCTCATTCTTTGGTCTGTAAGAAATCTAATTATCCGGCTAATTCTTCTTCAGCTTTTTTATTTTCTCTTTTTCTTCTTTTTTCTGAAAGGAAGGCAATCAGAATGCTCAAGCCGTAAAGAGCTAACATAGGAACAGCGATGATACTTTGGGTGACCATATCTGGAGTGGGAGTGATAATAGCAGCAATGATAAAAACAACCAAGACTGCGTACTTGAAATTTTTTATCATCCATCTGGAAGTAACAATCCCGATACGGGATAGGAAGAAAACGAGAGTGGGCAATTCAAAAACCAGAGCGATTCCTAAGAGTACCCGGAGAGCCAGGCTGAAATATTTATCAACCGTGATAACAGGCTCAAAATCAGCCCCCATACCAAGGAAAAAGCGGCAGGCCCAGGGGAAGACCACAAAGTAGCCGAAGAGAGCACCGAGGGAAAAAAAGATCGTTGTGAATAAAACAAACGGAATAACATATTTTTTTTCTTTCTTGTAGAGACCAGGAGCAACGAACATCCAGAATTGGAGAAAGATAAAAGGCGAAGTGATAAATATCGATGTTAAGAAAGAAACTTTGATGTAGAGCATAAAGGGAGCTGTTAGTGTTGTATAGGCCATTTTTGTGTCTTCAGGAAGAAATTGGGTGACCGGAAGGGCCAAGATTTTATAGATATCTTTACTGAAAAACCAGGCTGGGATGACAGCGACGATGATGGCGATGAAGGAGTAAAATATCCTTTTTCTGAGATCTTCGAGATGTTCGAGGAAGGTCATACGGTCAGGAGACTTTTTTCCCTTCCTCATTTTCTTCAATATCCTTTTTAATCTCTTCCTTTATGTCTCTAAACTCTTCAACTTGGATTTCTTCTTCTATCTTTTCTTTGATTTCATCGGATGTTTTTCTGAATTCTCGCAGCGCCCTACCTATAGACCTTCCCACTTCGGGAAGCTTTTTAGGCCCAAAGATGAGAAGGGCAATGGCGAGAATGATGAGTAATTCAGGAAATCCTATGTTTCCGAACATTTCTTTCTTTTCTTTTGAGTCCTGAATGCTTATGGAAATATAGCCGTTCAACCAGATTAAGTCAAGTAAGCATCGTTTTTTCATAAGTCAACAATAACTTTACAAGACCAGTAGGCTTTGGTAGTATTTGAGTGGACTGAGACAGAAATGAAAAGAAAGATAATTTTGCTGTTTGCTTTGATCTTTGTGCTCATCCTCGTTCCTGCTCGGATGGAGGACATCTGGAGTCCATATTTTGAGAAGGTATCCTCCATTGTTTCCCTCATAGAAAAAAACTACTATCGTAACATTGACCAAAAGCAGCTTGCCTATTCTTCTATAAAAGGGATGCTTCAGACTCTGGATCCTCATTCTTATTTTCTCGATCCACGTCATTTCTCTCGGTTGAGAGAAGAACACGTGGGGAAATATCACGGCCTGGGAATCATAATCCAGAAGCAGGAAGAACGTTTGGTAGTGATCTCTCCCATCGAAGGAGGGCCTGCCTACAGGTTGGGCATTCAGGCCGGAGATGTTATTTCTCATATTAACGGCGAGAGCACAAAGCCAATATCGAGTTACGAAGCAATGCTGAGGTTAAGGGGCCCTAAGGGAACCAAGGTCAGCATAACGGTTGTCCGTGAGGCAATGGAAAGGCCTTTTGATTTAACCATAAAGAGGGAGGAGATCCCTCTTTACAGTGTTCCCTATTCCTTTATGCTTCAAGACGGGATTGGATACATTTTCATCCGAAATTTTTCTGCAACCACGACCAAGGAATTTGAAGAAAAAATGAAGTCTTTAGTCAGCCAGGGAATGAAGGAGCTCATTCTTGATATGAGGACGAACGGTGGCGGCACTTTTATTCAATCAATAGAGATTTCGGATGAATTTCTGCCGAGAGGCACTCTTATTGTTTCCATGAAAGGGAAAAACAAGGAATACAATAAAGAATTCCGAGCCATATACAACAATCAATATGAAAAGATTCCCCTTGTCATCCTGATAAATAGAGGAAGTGCCAGCGCTCCCGAAATCGTAAGCGGAGCCATAAAGGATAATGATAGAGGTTTTATCGTGGGCGAAACCTCCTTTGGAAAAGGGCTGGTTCAGACAGTTCACCCTCTTTCTCTCAATGCTGCGGTTGCCCTGACGACTGCAAAATATTTTACGCCGAGCGGCAGGTCAATCCAGAGAGATTATACTCATCTTGAAGATTATAGGTTCACAAGAAGAATTCAAGGAGAAAGAGAAGTCAGGTTTACTTCAAGAGGTAGAGAGGTTCTGGGCCAGGGAGGAATATCCCCTGATTATGAGGTGAAATTCTCTTTCAAGACTATAACAGCAGAGCTGCTGATTAAGGGAGCCTTTTTCTCCTATGCTCAAAGGTTCACGAACAAAAATACTCCTCTGTCGAAAACAATCAGCTTTCCCCCAAAAAGCCAGAAACGGGAAAAAGATCCCGGCAGAAAAAAAGCTGTAGGAAGAGATTTTATTGTCGGCTCTCTGGTTATGGAAGATTTCAAGAACTATCTTAGAGAAAGTAAGATTGATTATGACTCAAATCAATTTGAAGAGGCGAAAGAAGAAATAAAGAGAGAACTGGAAAGAGAGATATTCTCTTCACTCTGGGGTATGGAGGAAGGGATAAAGGTTTACCGGAAAAGCGATCCTGTTGTTTTAAAAGCGATAGAAGTTTTACCCGAAGCTTCAGCCCTCATCGAAAAATAAAATGGGGCCATAAAATGGGGCCAGGCCCCATTTTTATCAATTCCATTATTGTAGGGGTTTGATTCATCAAACCCACCTTTTTTATATATCAATTGTTTGCAGGGATTTAATTTATATTGTAGGGGTTTGATTCATCAAACCCACCTTTTTTAGGTATATTTTTTTATTTAAAATAGGAAAGATAGGATAAAATGATTTAAATTTAAGTTGGAGAAGCAACCATGGCCATGATCTCTATCAACCGGGATTCTTGCATTCAGTGTGGAGCGTGTGCAGACATCTGCTATGCTCGAGATGTATTCGGGATGAAAGAGGATGGACCACATGTGATCCATCCTGAGAAATGCCGCTTGTGTGGTCACTGCCTCGCTGTATGCACAACTGACTCTATCAATCATGAAGAGATTCCTCTTCAGGAGTGTCCTCTGATCGATCCTAAGCAGCTTCCATCCCTGGAAATGCTGTTAACAGCATTTCGAGCTCGCCGTTCTTATCGTAGATATCAAGCGCGTCAGGTTCCCCGCAAGTTGATCCAGGATTTGATCTTTTGTTCAAGATATATTCCAACCGGCGAAAATCGCCAATTTCTAGATTGGATCGTTTTGGATAATGAACATAACATCATAAAATTACTCCAGCGTACTCTTGACGAAGTCAGGCTTAGCACCAAAGAGGGGCGGGACGCCTCTAAATTTCTGGGAGGACTTTCCATCGAAGAAATCGATCGATTCATCGAAGAAGGACTACAAAAGAAAAAACGATTCTTTTTCAATGCTCCTGTAATCCTGGCCGGATTCTGTGATAAAGGCTTTGTTTGCGCCCGTGAGGAAGCAACATATGCTGCCTACAACATCACTCTAGCAGCAGAGCGGATGGGGCTGGGGACTTGTCATATAGGAAGCATCCAGTTGCTTCTTGAAGAGTTCCCCCATCTGCAGCACGAAGTCCTCGGTATACCTGACGAAAAAGAGGTGCATGTTCTACTTACTCTTGGATATCCGGCCTGGAACTTCCGCCGAGTGGTGCCGCGTAGGAAGCCGAACATTGAGTGGAATCCATGTTAGTACTGAAGGAGAAGGAAGAGCAAATATTTCTGCCGATATCTCCTCAATAATCCTTTTATTATAGCTGGATAGACTATCTTCCTCCAAAGCAAAATCTACTTTTACTAATCCTCCTGAGAATCTCTCGCATGTTTTCCTCCTTTTAGCTTAACGAACTCTCTTTTTCTCACTAGCTCTTATAGCAGATTTTGTGGCTTATTTGTGATAGGGGATAGGTTTGGTCTTAATTTGTATAATCATGTATTTCCTGACCCGTTAATGAAATAACAAAAAAACAAATGGTGAAGCAAACGCTTAAAATATTTCGTTTATGATTTATACTGAGCTCCTGATATGCTTGATCAAATCAATCTTTTTCTTGATATTTCAGCTGTTTCAATTTTTCAAGATGAACATATCTCCTCTGTGTTCTGGGCAGAAGATCTTTATATGGTCTTTATATTTTTCGAGAGTGGCGGCCACTTCCAAAAGAACAAACTCTGTCGAATCGCCTCCTGAGGCAAGAAAGGCTTTAGGTTTGAGCGTTTTGACGGCATAGTCGACGCCCTCCAGGTTGATGGGAAAAATCCGGCCCAAAGCGAAATTGCCCGGAAGAATCAACAGGTCGATTTCTATGCCTCTTTCCTTCAGTGTGTCGATGGGCTTACGGAAGGCTTCTTTTTGGGATTCACTGCGTAGCAGGTGTTTGCCGCCGTAAAAGATCATCAGTCCATCCACCTCCACAAGGAATCCCGAACCCTTGTTACCATGAGCCGAAACCACCGGGATGGTTTCCACTTTCACGCCTTCAATGTTCTTTTTCTCTCGATCGGGCAGATAGATGTATTTGGGGCCTTCCACGTCCTTGAAGTATCTCGGATTCCTGCCGAGCTTGTCCTCGAAGCTGTAAACAAAAGTGATGTTTTTGTGGATTTTCTGCCATTTGTTGAATATTTCGGGATGGTGATGCGAGTGGTGTGGGCTTCCGGCAAAAACGATGGTGCGGCAGTCGGCAATTTCGTCGAGATGGATACGTCCGTTAGCCAGACGGGGTTCTTCTGGGAGACCGGCACCGGAGCCGTGGCTGTAGTTGAACAGGAGGAAGTGGTTTTTTATTTTGACGGCATATCCGGCATGGCCCATATACCAGGCATAAGCCTCGCCTTCTTTCAGGGCTTTTTTAAGGTAAGGAGAAAACCCGAAATGTTTTGGATCGATGTCCCCCTGGGCTCCCGAGGATTTCAACAGTTTTGCCACCTTTTCATGGCCATATTGGTTGGCGTAATCGAGGGCCGTTTTCCCGGCCGCATCCCTTTCATTGACATTGGCGCCTTTTTTCACGAGCGCATCGATAATATCAAGTTGACCGTACAGAGCGGCGAAATGCAGTGCTGTCCTTTTGTAGTTATTGTCCTTGAGGCTGATGTCCGCATCACTGTCGAGGAACAGCCTGGCCAGCTGGGGATTGCCTTCGATGGCGCTGATGATCAACGGGGTCCTTCCCAGTTCTGTAGTGGGATTGACATTCGCTCCCTTATCGATCAGGAATTTTGTTACCTCGATCCGGTCCCAACGGATGGAACTTAAAAGAGGGGTGTGGCCGAAAGACGTTATCGCTTCAATGTCCGCCCCATGCTCGAGCAGGAGTTCCACGGCCTCTAGGTTCCCTTTATAGGCTTGGCTGTGCAAGGGCGTCCACTGGCCATCGCTTCGGGCCTTGATGTCCGCCCCGTTTTGAATCAGGTATTCGACCAGTTCCCGGTTGTTGTAGGCCACGTGCAGCAGGGTCCAGCCACCGGTCTCTTTGGCATTTTTCATGTCGGGATATTTCTCCAACATGTATTTGACGGTTGTGAAGTCCCCCTTCCTAGCTGCCGCAAAGAGTTCATTTTTGGTTTTTTGCCTGTCCTGAACGCCCTCTTCTTGGGCTTTAATGCTTATTGCCGCCACCACCATCAAACAGACGATGAGAATTATTTTTTTCATTTTGATTCCTCCTTAACACTTGATTCATGTACATCGCTATTCCCTCGGTCGCAGCGCTTCAATGATTTTTGCATCCACCCAATAGATATCCCCCCACCTTTTTCATGTATTAAAATGGCTACAGGCCCCATTATTAATTTTTAATCATTAATAAAGTCATTAATCTGCATTAAACTATGCAGTCAAGTAACACACTAACGGGACTCGGTCTCATATATTTCATTCATACCTTAAGCTTTCCACTGGATTGGCTGTAGCGGCTTTGATTGATTTGTAGCTTACAGTCACTACAGCAATAGCCAATGCGATCAAGGCGGCCAAGGCAAAGCTCCAAACTTCTATCTTCGTTCGATAAGCGAAACCCTGCAGCCATTTAGACATCGCGTAATAAGCAACAGGCCAGGCGAAAATATTTGCGATCAGAACCCATTTGATAAATTCCTTGTTGAGCAGAATGACAACGCCTGAGACTGGGGCTCCCAGGACTTTTCTGATGCCGATTTCCTTTGTCCGTTTCTCAGCCATGAAGGATGCCAGTCCAAACAAGCCAAGGCAGGATATCAATATGGCCAGCCCTGTGAAGTAATTAAAAAGAGTGCCCATCTGTTGCTCAGTCCGGTAGAGCTTGCCATAAGCCTCGTCGAGGAAATGATATTCAAACGGTGTATCAGGGAAAAAAGTCTTCCATGTGCTTTCAATATTGGCCAAAGTGCTGGGGATATCTCCTGAATCAAGCTTAATAAGGATATATCGGTAGAGCGAAGGAGCATTGATCAATAGGAGGGGTTCTATTTCGCTGTGTAAGGATCTGAAATGATAATCTTTCACGATTCCGATTATCGGCAATTCTGAATCCGGTAGCATCAGTCGCTTCCCTACAGGATTTTCCATTCCTATCAACTTTTGTGCCGTCTCATTGATCACTACCGCATTTTCATCCGCGGGATATTCTTCGGAAAAACTCCTTCCTTGGATTATCTCCATATTTAACGTCTCTATAAAATCGTATCCTGTGGAAGTCGCATGAAAAACCTTGGTATCCTCTGGATCTTTCCCTTCCCAGGTGATGTAATCTAACGTCAATATCACTCCATATGTGGGGATGTTTGAGGATGCCGCCACATTTCTGATGCCTGCCCTTTTTAATAATTCTATTTTTAGCGAGTCATACTTCCCGACCTGTTCACTTCGTATCGGGAGATAAACCACTTGCTCTTTATCCAGTCCCAGCTTCCTGTTTCTCATGTAGTCAACCTGAATGGAGACAAGGATTGTACATATTATGAGAAGGATGGACAGAGAAAATTGAGAAACCACAAGTATCTTCCGGAATAAATAACCACGCCCTTCAGTTTTTAGTCTCCCTTTCAAGACCTTTACGGGTCGGAGGGAAGAAAGAAACAAGGCGGGATAGGTTCCGGAGAGAAATCCGGTAATCAGTGTCATGACGACAATGGCCAGCAGAACGTTTATATTACTGGAAAATCCCAGGTCGAGTGGTTTTCCGGAGAGGTCTCTGAATGCAGGGAGAAATAGTTCGACCAGGACGACAGCTAGGATGAGAGAAAGTAAAGCCATAAGGACGGATTCATAGAAGAATTGTCCCATAAGCTGTGGACGCCTGGCGCCAACTACCTTTCTTAAACCGACTTCCTTGGCTCGGTTGGATGATCGGGCAGTAGCCAGATTCATAAAGTTTATACACGCGATGATCAGGACAAAAAATGCGACGACAGAGAAGATATAGACATACTTGATATTCCCCTGGCCTTCGATACCGAATTGAATATGAGAAGAATATAGATGAATATCTTTCAAAGGCTGAAGATAAAGGAGGTCTTTTGATTGTGCGACGTGTTTTAGAATAAAGTCTTTGATTTTGTGATTGAGCTCCTGCAGTGATGTGTTCTTTTTGAGCAGGACATAGGTTGCAAAACCGCTGAGCGTCCAGTTATCCAGCACGGCCCACTCTTTTTCGAAATCTTCAATCCTGATAAAGGGGACCAAAAAATCAAATTTAAGGTGAGAGTTATGGGGTACATTCTTCATGATGCCTGTCACAGTGAAGTCATATTCATTATTGATGTTGAGAGTTTTTCCCAGCGGATTTTCTGAACCAAAATATTTTGTTGCCATTTCCTCTGAAATAACAAGTGAGTTCGGGTTGGATAGAACACTTGCGGGATCACCTTGCAATAGAGGGAAGGTAAACATCTCGAAAAAGTCAGGATCTGTTAGGCAAATCTGAGTCTCCAGGAGGCTTTTCTCCCCGTATTTGACCAGTTGGCCTCTTCTCAGATGGGTGAAGCGTGCGGCTTTGATTATTTCTGGATAGTTCTCTTTAAGGGCTGGAGCCAGAGGAGCAGACACAGGCCAGTAATGGGTGGCCGGCTCTGTTTTATGGTATTCTTTGACTGCTCTATAAAGGTCATCTGCTTTGGAATGGAACCTGTCATAGCTGAGTTCATCCTGGACCCAAAGAAGGATCAGAATGCAGCAGGCTAATCCCACGGCGAGTCCAATGATATTGATAAAGGAATACCCCTTATATCTTTTGATGTTTCGCCATGTGACTTTCAAATAATTCCAAAACATTTCTGCCTCTTGTTGGTGGAATAGACAATATAAAGATGAATAAGAATCATTATTGTTCGGGATTCGGGATAAGGTATCCAGTATCGAGCATCGTTGCCCTCCTATATCTCTTCTCCTTGTTTTTCATTCTGTTTCATTCATACCTCAAGCTATCCACCGGATTGGCTTGGGCGGCTTTGATGGACTGGAAACTGACTGTAAAAAGGGCAATGATGAGAGTCAATCCTCCAGAGATACAGTACACGAGCGGGCCGATGCTGACCTTGTAGGCAAAATCCCGCAGCCACTGACTCATCACGAGGTAGGCGACTGGCCAGGCAACTAGGTTGGCTGCGGCGACCCATTTCAGGAATTCTCTGGTCGTCAGGCTGACTATACCCAGAATAGAAGCCCCTAAAATCTTGCGGATACCGATTTCCTTAGTCCTCTGCTCTGCCGTGTATGCAGCCAGCCCGAACAGTCCTAAACAGGAGATTACTATAGAAAGCAGACTGAACACGTTGAAAAGCCGGCCAAGCTGATGTTCTGACATATACTGCCGATTATAAGCCTCATCGTAAAACATGAACCGATAGGGATACCCCGGTACAGAAGTTTTAAATGTGTTCTCGATTGTGCCAAGAGCTTCCTGGACCTGCGCTCTGTCGATCTTGATGAAGATATACTGATGCCAGGGCCTGTACATCCGGAATACAAAAGGCCTCACGGCAGTGCGAAGGGTGCGATCATGAAAATCCTTGACGACTCCTATGACACGAGCCTTTCGAAAAGATTCTTCCCATGCCGGGTGACCCATGTATATGCTCGTGCCGATTGGATTTTCCAGTCCCATGCGCTTCGCAGCCAATTCGTTGATGATACATGCCTCGTCTATATCCGTCGCGAACTCAGGCGAAAAGCTCCTCCCTTGCGTTATCTCCATACCAAAGGTTTTAAAAAAATCATAATCCACCACGGTGTAATCAACCGGAAGCCAGTCATCACTTGGATTTCCTTCCCAATCTATGGAAATGCTCTCGCCGACCCAGGTGGGTCCCTGAGCCGCTGAGGTGACACTCTTTATCCCGGGTTTTGTTTGAAGCCTGTCTTTGAAGAGTTCAAACCGCGGTCGCAACTCAGGATTGTTTAAGAGGATAACCACATTTTCCCTGTTCAGACCGATGTCAAGCCTTTGAATGTAATTCAGTTGTCTGGAAACGATCAATGTGCAGGTGATGAGACCCACAGAGATGGCAAACTGAAAAACGATGAGTATTTTTCTGACAGCCGACCCTCGATTCTCGAATTTTAATTGACCTTTCAGAGTGTGCACTGGTTGGAATGACGAGAGGAAGAGTGCAGGATAGCTTCCCGCCAGCAAGCCGACCGCAAAAGTCGTAAGGATAAGAGTCAGGATTATAGATAAGCTGGCCAGCGACAGGAACGCTAAAGACTTGCCTGTAAAGAGGTTAAACTGAGGCAGGAAAACCTCTACCAATAGCACTGCCAGGATCAGGGAAAAAAAGGCGACCACTAAGGCTTCCCCCAGAAACTGTCTCATGATCTGCGACCGTAAAGCTCCTATGACCTTGCGCATGCCCACTTCTTTAGCCCGCTGGGCCGACCGGGCTGTAGTCAGGTTAATGAAATTGATACAGGCCATGATGAGAATGAAAATCGCGATGACAGAAAAGACGTATACCTTTTTTATGCTTCCCGGAACACCGAATTCATAGAGATGAACCTTGGTCAGGGATTGAAGCACCGGAGAAAAGGTGACTTCCGGATCAACATTCTCTTTATAAATGTCCGCAATCTTTGTGGTGAATGCCGAGGCAGAAGCGTCCTTTCTTAAGAGAATGTAACAGGGCCCGGTCCATTCCTCCCAGCGGGCCAGGCGGTCCTCTCCCAGAAATTCAACCCTGATCATAAAATCAAACTGCATGTGGGAATTCGGAGGAATGTTCTCGATTACGCCAGTGACTGTGAAATCAGCCCTATCTTCGGCTAAATAGAGCACCTTGCCGATTGGGTCCTCTGTGTCGAAATACCTGAGGGCCGCGTCTTCTGTGAGAACAATGGCTTTCCTATCCGCAAGAGCGGTCTCGGGTTCGCCCTTTACGAACGGAAAGGAAAACATCCGGAAGAAACCAGGGTCGGCCATATAAATCCTGTCTTCCTCAAAGCTTTTATCTCTATATTTAACGAGCGAGCTGTGCCAGAACCAGACGCGGGAGAACTCCTCGACTTCCGGATACAGGGATTTCAGAGCCGGAGCCAGCGCATATGTGGGCGAAGGGATGAAATCACCCTCATCTGTCTTGTTCAGGATCCTGAAAATCCGTTCCTTTTTTTGGTGGAATTGGTCGAAACTCAGCTCATCCCGCACCCAAAGTCCTATCAGGATGAAGCAGGCCATCCCGATGGTCAGGCCCATGATTTTGATGAACGAGTATCCTTTTTGGCGTGCGAGATGGCGGAGAGCTATTTTTATATGGCTTATGATCACAGTCAACCTCCATGTCGTTGTTTCGAGAATGAATGAAAACAAACAGCGATAAATTAAATCTGCAAGAAATATGCCAATACTGCCTTAGGGGTTTTCCAATGGCTATCAAACAATGTATGTTCATTTTTGAACAATCTCTATCCGCATGCGAACACCAAAATTGGGGACAGTCCCCATTATAAATCAAAAAGTCAGCCCATCTTAATGGAGACAATCCCTCATTCCTAATCAACAGGGTTATATAAACGTCAGGTAATTTCATTATTGTACGGGCTTGATTGTAGGGCTTTTATTTATATTGTAGGGGCTTGATTTATCAAGCCCACATGTTTATTTTTATAATATATAATAGAGGTGGATTTGATAAATCAAACCCCTCCAGAATATAAATCAAACTTCTTCATGTAAATCATGATTCTCCAGAAGACGTGTAGGAAGTAAGCCAGGGCCATATTCCCTTTCTTCGAGACAATCTTGTGTTTAACACTATTTAAAATATTGTTATAATGACACATCAATAATTACAGGATAAAAAAATAAGGCGTTTAAAAAGAAAACAGGGAATAGGCCCCTAAAAAAGAATTTTCATAATAGCCGATTAATAATTTCTTAAAAAGGGGACTGTTCCCATTACTTATGGTTAAAATGGGGCCTGGCCCCATTATTATTGTAGGGGCTTGATTCATCAAGCCCACCGATTTATTTACAGAATCAAAAAAGGTGTGTTTGATAAATCAAACACCTACAGGAGATAAATCAAAATACAAAAATATATAGATTCAAAAAGGAGAGGAGGAAGAGGTGAAAATAGCCACAGCTTCAGATCATGCAGGGTATGAGCTTAAGAAGGAAATCATAGCCTATCTTTCAGAGAAGGGAATACAGTACGAGGATTTTGGCTGCGGTCCAGGAGAAAAGGTTGATTATGTTGATTATGGGGAGAAAGCCGCAGCGAAGGTCTCTTCAGGTGAGTACGACCGGGCAATCCTGGTTTGCGGTTCAGGGCTTGGAATGGCCATCGTTGCCAACAAATACAAACGGATAAGAGCAACTCCCTGCACGGATGATTATTCGGCTGAGATGAGCCGCAAGCACAACGATTCAAACTGCCTTACCTTAGCAGCGAGGATCGTTCCCGTGGATGAGGCCCTCAACATTGTCCGTATATGGCTTGAAACAGGGTTTGAGGGTGGACGGCATCAAAGAAGAATCGATAAGATTCTTGATATAGAAGAGAGAAATTTTAAATAAATTAGAGAGGAGGAAGGGTAATGTCTTCATTTTATGAAAAAATCCATAATTTGTCTCAAAAGATAATAGAGAATAATAATTGGAGGCAGAGGGAATCTTTTAACCTCATTCCCTCTGAGACGACTCCTTCGCCTCTGGTGAAGATGTGTGAGATATCTGATCCCTCTGGCCGCTATGCGGAACACAGGACCATGAAGGGAGAAGAGATCTATTTTTACCAAGGAACAGATTTCATTAGGGATGTTGAAGAGGAAGCTCGACGCGAATTCCAGCGCTTCTTTGATTGTACAGAAGTAGAATTGAGAACAATAAGCGGACAGATGGCCAACGAAGTTGTCTTCAAAGGATTGGTTCGCTTTCTCAATCGCGACCGCCCTCAAGGACAGCCGATGCGGAAGATGAAGCTGGTCATGAATAATGCGCTGACAAAAGGTGGACATCTCAGCTCTCAGCCCATGGGAGCTCTTTTCAATTTCGTAGAGGAGGATCCAGAGACAGGAAAGGAAAATGTCATCAATTTTCCTGTTTTAGAAGAAAATCCGTACAAGACGGATGTCGATAAACTCGGAGAAATTTTAAACCAGCACAAGCCTGAGCTTGTGGTGTTTGGCAAAAGCATGTTTCTCTATCAAGAGCCTGTCAAATTTGTTCATGATGTTGTTAAAGACTGGGATGTGCCGCCCGTCATCATGTTTGATATGGCACATGTTTTGGGGATATATGGTGCTTTTCAGGCACCCTTAAGCGAAGGGGCTAATGTTGTAACCGGAAGCACTCATAAAACCTTTTTTGGCCCTCAAAGGGGCATAGTCGCGGGCAACTTTCCCAAAGGGAGTCCGCTTCGAAAGTTATGGCTGGATATCAAAGGCCGTGCTTTTCCCGGTTCTACCAGCAACCATCATTTGGGAACCCTCCTTGCTCTATTGATGGCTGTTTACGAAATGAATGAGTTTAAAGAAGAATACCAGAAACAGGTTAGAGCCAATGCCAAAGCTTTTGCCCGGGCTTTGAAAGATACGGGAATTCAGGTAGAGGGAGATGAGAAGGATGGGTTTACAGAGACTCATCAAGTTGTTATCCGCGTCAAAGCCTACGGCGACGGCCAGGAGATTGCTCGGCGCCTCGAAGAAAACAATATTGTCACCAATTATCAGGCGTTGCCGGATGATGAGACCTTTCTCAAATCGAGCGGAATCCGGACGGGCGTCCAGGAAATGACCCGCTTCGGGATGAAAGAGAAAGATTTTGAAAAACTTTCAGGCTTTATAGCAGACGTTATAATCAGGAACAAAAAGGTTAAGGAAGAGGTGAAAAAATTTCGCGCCGACTTCCTCCATATGAAGTACTGCCTCTCTCCCCAGGAAGCCCTCCCTATCGCAGCGAAAATAATTAAAAGCATCTTTCCCTACCCTGATTTTGCTGATTTATTCATTGAGAACTTAGAGAAAAACATCTGAAAGGTGACCGCCCCAGACTCTTATTGACGAGCAGGTCCTTTTTTGTAAGAATGATTCAAAAAATAACGATGGAGTTAGGATGAAGATTTTAGTCGTCGGTTCAGGCGGAAGAGAACATGCCCTCGCCTGGAAAATATCTCAGAGCCCCCAACTTAAGAAACTCTTCTGCGCTCCCGGAAATCCAGGCACGATGAGTATTGCTGAAAATGTTGTCATCGATTCTTCTGATATCAAGGGGCTGGCTGATTTTGCCGCAAAGGAGAAGATTGGTCTGACAGTGGTAGGACCTGAGCTTCCCTTGACACTGGGCATAGTTGATGAGTTTGAGGAGAGAGGTTTAAAGATATTCGGCCCAGATAAAAGTTCAGCCCAATTAGAAGGAAGCAAGGTATTTGCCAAGCAATTCATGGAACGCCACAAGATACCAACCGGCAGAGCCAGGATTGCAGGGTCTCCAGAGGAGGCAGAAGAGATCTTGAATTCAAGGGAATTTTCTTTTCCCCTGGTTGTAAAAGCAGACGGGTTGGCTGCAGGAAAAGGAGTCATAATCTGTGGAGACCTGAAAGAAGCAGAGCAAGCTGTTCACTTAATAATGGTAGACCGGAAATTCGGTGAATCAGGAAAAAGAGTTCTTGTAGAAGAACATCTGAGAGGAAAAGAGGCTTCCTTTATAGTCCTATCAGATGGAAAAGAGATTGTGCCGCTGGTCACGACCATGGACCATAAGCCTGTCTATGACGGCGATAAGGGCCCGAATACAGGAGGAATGGCGGCAATTTCCCCCTCTCCTTTTATTGACAGAGAGCTGTTTTCGGGAATCATGAGGTCCATTGTCTATCCGACAGTGAACCACATGCGTGAAGAGGGAAGAAAATACAAGGGCGTTCTTTATGTAGGATTGATGCTGACAGAGGAGGGGCCTAAGGTGCTCGAGTACAATTGCCGTTTTGGAGACCCGGAGACTCAACCCCAGGTATTGAAGATGGAGAGCGACCTTGTGGATATTCTCCTGGCCATAATAGAAGAAGATGCACAAGGAAAAGGAATACAATGGAGCCCTAGAGCATCCGGCTGCGTGGTTCTGGCTTCAGGCGGTTATCCGCTTGCCTACGAGAAAGGAAAGAGGATAGAAGGCCTGGTACAGGCCTCTGAGACACCGGGCATCGTTATCTTCCATGCAGGCACGAAGTTCGAAGAAGGAGAATATTATACAAGCGGTGGTAGAGTGCTGGGTGTTTGTGCTTCAGAGGAAAATTTAGGTGAAACCATGGCCAAGATATACAAAGCCATCTCCGGGATATCCTTTGAAGGCATGCATTTCAGGAGAGATATCGGTGCTCGAAGGGAGGAACAAGGATGAAAATTGCGATATTCATCGGAAGCGATTCGGATCACGGGGTCGTTAAGGATGCTTTAGCCATACTCAAAGAGTTTAAAGTCTCTTTCGGCCTGGAGGTCACCTCTGCCCACCGTTCTCCTGCCAGGACCTTCAAACTCATAAAAGATTATGAAGAGAAAGGAGTCGAAGTTTTCATCGCTGTCGCAGGTAAAGCTGCTCATTTAGCGGGCATTGTGGCTGCGCACACTGTCAAGCCTGTGATCGGAGTTCCGGTAGAAAGTTCTTCTCTGGATGGTCTCGATGCTCTTCTCTCCACAGTTCAGATGCCAAAAGGAGTGCCAGTGGCAACTATGGCCTTGGGCAAAACCGGCGCGGCAAACGCTGCTCTCCTGGCCATCCAGATCTTGAGCCTTAAGGATTCTTCCCTGGTCACAAAATTGAAGGAATACCGGGAGAAAATGGCCGCCCAGATTGAAGCTAAGTCAAAAAAAATTCAGCAAAAATCATGACATCTTTTTCGATTCAAACCTTTGGCTGCCGTTCGAATCAAGCTGAGGCTTTTTTATGGGCTGACGTTTTTCAAAAGCACGGGCTGAAGTATGAAAAGGATTTTTCCCGAAGCGACTTAGTCGTAGTTAATTCCTGTACTCTTACCAGCCGGGCGGACAGCGATACAAGAAGCTTTATCAGAAGAGTTTCGCGCGTAAATCCCAAAGCAAGATTGATCGTTACCGGATGCTATGCCGAGCGTGCCCCTGAAGAATTGAGAAATATGCCTCAGGTCTCATGCCTTTTGTCCAATAAGGAAAAGAAAAATTTAGATGCAAAAGTCCTCTCTTTTGCTGATCCCGGAAAAGAAAAGCAAATTTCACCTTTCCGTTCCCGCGCCTCTGTTAAAATTCAGGATGGGTGCAATTTCCGCTGCACTTTTTGTATTATTCCCAGTGTTAGGGGGAGAAGTGTAAGCTCTGAGAGGAGAGAAATCCTCGACCGAATTAAAGAATTCATAAGCCAGGGTTTCAACGAGATAGTTCTGACAGGAATTCACCTCTGTTCTTATGGTCTTGATCTTAAGCCTAAAAGCTCTATACTCGAGCTGCTCCAGGCGATAGAAAGCTTAAAAGGGCTCCGGAAATTGCGGTTGAGTTCTCTTGACCCTCGATTTTTAAGTCCCTCCTTGATTGAGCACATCACGACAAGCGAGAAAGTATGCCCTCATTTTCATCTTTCTTTACAGAGCGGATCTGAGGATATACTGCATCGTATGGGGCGAAAGGTAAGAATCGAGGATTACAAAAAAATTCTTGTTTGCTTGCGCGAGAAGTCTCCCCGGGCATCTTTAGGAGCAGACATTATTGTGGGATTCCCCGGAGAAACTGAGGAAGATTTCAGCCAGACTTACCGCTTCCTGGAACAATCACCTTTGACCTATTTCCATGTGTTCTCTTACTCTCCTCGCCCCAGGACTGCTGCCGCCCCCTGGCCCCAGGTAAACGGCAACGTAAAAAAGAGGAGAGCGAGACTTTTGAGAGACTTATCCAGGAGGAAGAATACGAACTTTCGCCGGCTTTTTGCAGGGAAGGAATGCGAGGCCATTGTCATAAAAAATAGAAAAGCTGGCGCTGAAGTTTTAACATCCAATTATTTTAAAGTTTTCGTTCCTTCCTGTCCTCATGATGAGGGAAAAGAAGTAAGAGTGAAAATCACAAAGGTCGATACAGGAAAGACAACAGGGCAAATAGTCAATTTGCCGAGCTCATAAAAAATTATGTAGCCATCTCCAAAAAATATTTCTGGATTTCATTTAAATCCATATTCCCCTATTAACTGTTAAAAAATTATACATATTGTTTGAAGTGCGCTTGAATATCCCCTTGGATAATTTTGGGATGTTTAATGCTATTAATATCCATAGCGGATATTAATTGGAGAAAATCATGCCGAAATTCATGACCCGTAATGAAGATTGGTACATTATTTGCATCACTAAACGGGGAATACGCGGTAATTGAACTATTTTCCTTCTGTTACGTATATTTGTTACGTAAGCGTTTACTTAATTATGTGCGATCAAAGAACAAAATAAGGAATGAAGATGGTTATCTCAAAGAAAAAAATTATTATTGGATCAATTGTAATCCTGGTAATCGGGGTAATGATTATTTTAATTTCGACGAGAAATAAAGGTAATCAAGGAATTGCGGTGGAAACTGCAAAAGTTGAACGACACAAAATCGTGGAAACGGTTACTGCGACAGGAAGAATTCAGCCTAAAACAAAGGTCAAGATAAGCGCTGATGTTGCCGCGAAAATTACCGACTTGAATGTAAAAGAAGGTGAATGGGTTGAGAAGGGCAAACTTCTTGTACAATTGGATCGGGAGCGTTTTTTAGCTGCAATGGAAAGCGCAGAAGCAAATTTGAAGGCAAGCGAGTCTAATGCTACGTTGGCAAAAGAAAATATGCTCAAAGCTGAAAAGGATTATGTTCGAATCAAAGAATTATTCGAACAAAATCTGGAAACCCAGGCAAATTTAGACCAAGCTTATGCGGCTGACAAGGCAGAAAAAGCACGTTACAATTCTGCGTTACAGCAGGTAGAGCAGGCAAAGGCTGCACTTAAACAAGCAAAAGATGATCTGTCCAAGACCACTATCTATGCGCCAATATCCGGAACTATTAGTGAACTCAACAAAGAAGTAGGTGAAATTGCTCTTGGTTCTCAATTTCAAGAAGATGTGATCATGACTGTTTCCAAGCTTTCCGGAATGGAAACATTGGTGAATGTTGATGAGAACGATATTGTTTCTGTGGCTGTGGGAGACAGTGCAACAATAGAAGTGGATGCATTGCCAGATCAAGTTTTCCATGGTGTAGTAAGCGAAATTGCCAGCAGTGCAACAATCACTGGATCAGGTACACTGGACCAAAAAACCGAATTTGAGGTTAAAATTTCTATCACCGATCCTGGCAGAGAGTTAAGACCTGGCATGACTGCAAGTAGTGATATTATTACAGAAATCAGGGAAGACGCGCTTGGTATCCCCATTCAATGTGTCACTGTTAGAACTCCGGAGCAGCTAAAAAAGAAAGAACCAGAAGCTGGTGGTGTTGCTGTTGCTGACAATTCATCCGAAGAAAATTACGTTCCAGATAAAGATGGCTTTGTAGAAGTGGTTTTTATCGTGGAAGATGGCATTGCGAAGGCAAGACAGGTGAAAACCGGCATCCAGAGTGAAACTCACATTGAAATTATCGAAGGATTATCTGAAGGCGAAGAAATTGTTACTGGAAGTTATCGTGCGATAAGCCAAACATTGCAAAATCAATCCCGGGTAGAAGTAAAAAAAGTGGATCAGCAAAAATAATATAGGTTTCTTTTATGCGATCAATTTATGAAAAAGTTGAATCTTTTAAAATAGCTCTTTCAGCTATAAAGGAAAATAGAACCAGGGGCATCCTCACAGCGCTTGGAATCATTATCGGAATTTTAGCAGTTATCACAACAATGACAGTGGCAAACGGGTTGGGGAATAATTTTAAAGAAAGCATATCTGCTCTTGGCTCTGATGTACTCTATGTGTCAAGAATGCCCTGGATCATCACCGGCAACTTTTTCGAGTATAGGAACCGACCGAATTTAACATTCAAGCAGAGTGAAAAATTAGAGCGTCGTTTAAAAAGCGCCCGAGCGGTAAATCCATCAACAAGCACAATAAATAATGTTAAATACCGCTCCAATGTGCTGGAAGGAATTCCTGTCATCGGAACGACTGAGAATCAGATTGTCGTTTCAACCTCACTGCCGGATTTTGGCAGGTTTTTGACTTCATTCGATGTGCAGAATAAAAAATTTGTTTGCGTTATTGGCACTGAAATAAAAGATCATCTTTTTAAAGATATTGATCCGATAAACAAAAAGATGAAGATCGGTCGCTATAATTTCCGTGTAGTTGGGATTATGGAAAAACAGGGGAGCTCCGGTTTTTTTGGCGGACCTAATTTTGACAGGCAGATTTTTGTTCCAATCAGTACTTTTATAAAAGCGTTTGGCAGCAGAAACCGTCAATTTAATATCGCTGTGAAAGCTCCGAGTCAGGAATCCATGCAAGATTTCAGGTATGAAATTATTGGTGAAATGCGAAAAATAAGAAAATTGAAGCCAACTGAAAAAGATAATTTCTCCATAAATTCCATGGATACATTGATGAATGCTTATAATAATGTCATGGGTGTGGTGATTCTGATCGGTCTGGTGGTTACGAGTATATCCCTGTTTGTCGGCGGAATCGGGGTGATGAATATCATGTTCATTTCTGTGACGGAAAGAACCAGGGAGATCGGTATCCGAAAAGCGCTTGGTGCAAGACGAAGAGTAATTCTTTCACAATTTCTATATGAAGCTTCTGCGATTTGTTTAACCGGGGGATTATTGGGATTAATAGTTTCTTTTGGTGTGACCTCTCTTATTAACAAGTTTGTGCTGCCGGCTGCTGTCTCAATGCCGATTGCAATTATAGCCTTACTGATTTCTATTCTTGTTGGTGTTTTGTCCGGGATCATCCCGGCGTTTAGAGCTTCCCGATTAAACCCAATTGAAGCGTTGAGGTATGAGTAAAAAAATGTTTAAATTGAACGAAAATTTCTGCAAATAAGGCGAAAAAAGAGGATTAAAATGTATATCCTTGAAGCATTTAAAATGGCAATTACAGCCATCATGTCTCATAAATTAAGATCTTTTCTTACTTTAATAGGAATTATCGCTGGCATTGCTTCAATTATTGCCGTTATGACGGGCATTTCTGTAATTCAGACAACTATTGAGAAAGAAATAAGTGTCTTAGGTACCCAGACGTTTCAGGTGCAAAAATGGGCTGCAGCCGGTCCAATCAGTCAAGAAGAAATGCGAAAAATTATGAAAAGAAGACCGACTACGGTTGAACATGCCAACGCGATCAGGGATAAAGTTAAAACAGTTGACCTTGTTGGAGCAGAATTGTGGAGTTTCGGACACGTCGCTAAATACAGGGATATAAGCACTAATCAAAATTTGACCATTTGCGGCGGTACGCCGGAATATCCGGAGAACAATACACATTACATTGAAATTGGATTAAATCTCACCAACGAAGATGTAAAGATAGGTAGAAGTGTGGTGGTGCTTGGTCATGCTGTTGCCGAAAAACTATTTCCGTGGACTGATCCTCTGCAAAAAATAATAAAAATTGATGGCAGGAAATACCGGGTCATTGGCGTAATGGAAGAAAAGAAATCAGCATTGGGTGGTAATTTCGATAATTACCTGCTGATACCGATTACTAAATTTAAACGAATATATGGAATGCGAGATAATCGGGGAAGAGATCGTTCTGTTAATATAACTGTTCGAGCAAGATCACCTGGCTTGCTTCAGGAAGCCATAGCGGAGACACGGGCAGTAATGAGAATGGAAAGAGGTCTCAAACCACACGAGGAAGACGACTTTACCATTTTTACAAATGACAGTAACATTAAAACATTCAATGAGACCACGGCGGGAATAAAAGTCGGCGCTTTTGTCATTGGAATTGTTGCACTAATTGTTGCTGGAATCGGAATTATGAACATTATGTTCGTATCGGTTACGGAACGAACCAGGGAAATAGGAATCAGGAAGGCGTTAGGAGCGAAAAGAAAGAATATTCTGATGCAATTTCTGTTGGAAGCACTGATCCTGAGTAATATTGGAGGTGTTTTTGGTGTTGCAGTGGGATTTGGACTGGGAAATATTGTAAGTATGCTTACTGACTTTGCGGCTAATGTGCCGCTTCAGTGGGCAATTGTGGGAGTTATATTTTGTACCAGCGTGGGACTCACTTTTGGCTTCTGGCCTGCATTTAGGGCATCAAGACTGGATCCGATTGTCGCTTTGCGGTACGAATAATTTTAAATTCGAATTACAGATTGTAAATATTGGATAAAACAATCTTTTTAGTTTTCTTCCTTATATAGAAATTAAAAAAGAATTCTCTTTAAAATGATACTCCCGGTTTCATTTTATTCCCGCCCAACACTTAAAGTTTTGGAGGATCTGATCGGAAAGGTCTTGGTCATGAAGTCCGAAGAAGGTTTAACTTCTGGAGTTATCGTCGAAGCTGAGGCCTATTCCGGGGAAGATGATCCGGCTTCTTATGCCTTCGTAGGAAAAACAAAAAGAAGTGAAATAATGTACGGGCCTCCGGGCAGGGCCTTTGTCCACTTTACCTACGGAATGCATCATATGCTCAACCTGGTCACAGAAAAAGAAGAATTTCCAGCCGCAATTCTAGTCCGGGCTCTTGAACCACGTGAGGGGATTTCGTTGATGAAGAAAAGGCGAAAGACCGAGGAGCTTTATAACTTATGCTCAGGACCAGCCAAGATATGTCAGGCCTTTGGTATAGATCGCTCTCTCCACGGTGTCCGGCTTTTTTCTTTAAGGTCTCCGCTTTTTATTAAAGAGGGAGAGAGGAGAGAGAAACGAGAGAGAGGACAGAAAGAAGAGAGAAGAAAGAAAGGAAGAGAAGAGTTAATCTGGACGTCAAGGATAGGAATTGGGGAAGGAAAGCAGCGGCTGTGGCGAGCCTATCTTAAAGGGAGCCCTTTCATATCAGCTGAATAGGCCCATATTCCAGATATTAAGATCAAAAAGCACATAACAAAATCATCCTAAGTTGTTATTATATAACAAGATAGA
>JABAOH010014193.1_pt1 | contig 43829 bp, 39 predicted proteins | sample 7062181 | NCBI WGS metagenome assembly JABAOH01 (sample SAMN14538630, study PRJNA623070) | marine sediment metagenome | biome: marine biome [ENVO:00000428]; feature: marine pelagic biome [ENVO:01000023]; material: deep marine sediment [ENVO:00002113]; isolation source: pool of 5 deep marine... | reverse complement strand
GTTCCAGTCTACTTTACTGATACTTACCCTGGCGGTCCCGTGCAGACGGTTACTCCCGGATTTGGTGACAACATTGATCACCGCACCGGTTCCACGTCCGTATTCGGCCGGGGCACCCTGGGCCACAACCTGCATTTCCTCGAAATTGTCGAAGTTCATGGCGGTTGACCAGGTCTTGGTCAATGGGTCGGTAGACTCCATACCATCGAACTGGTAAATGTTGTCTGACCCGGATGCACCCATCATTGCCGGGTTGTTACCGTGAACGGCTCCGGGCATCATTTCCATGATGGTCTGGTACTGACGGTCATTGGCCAGGGTTTCAACAATTTCTTTGGAAATGTTGAGTTGGTTGGTGCTGGATTTGGGGTCAACAATGGGAATTTCACCGGTTACAACGACATGTTCGGTAATCTCACCGAACTTCATCATCACATTGATGGAGCTTTCTTTTGCCAGCTCAATGCGGATGTCCTTCTTAATGACTTTTTTAAAGCCTTTCAACGTGAACGTCGCCTGGTACTTCGGACCCACATTCAACTGGGCTATCCTGAAGAACCCAGTGTTGTTGGTAATGGTGGTCCTGGTTCCCATCAATGCGGGGCCTTCCACCATGACTTCAACACCGGGTAATCCAACGCCGCTTTCATCCACAACCGTACCGGAAAGGATACCATATTGTTCAATAGCCAATCCGTAGGTGGACAGCAGCAGCAGCCCTAAACATACTGTTAAAAAGAGATTCTTTTTAAGCATAAATGATTAACCTCCTAAAGTTTTGTGCGTTTTGATACAAAACAAAACCAGCAATTTTATTTCCAAAATAGAAGTCCAGGTATAGCGGTAAATTGCACCAAAATGGTTTTGGAAATTCAAGAAAATGGATTTCTGACCAATATTTTGAATCCTGTTGTGCATTTCCATCATTCCAAAATTATAATTGCTGTTGAGATAAAATTTATCTTGGCAATATTAATTAATATATGATAAAATAAAAAGACTTAAAACAAAAAAATAAGGAGCCGTCAAATGAAGAAGACTGTAGGACTTATTTTAATGGTACTCCTATTGGTGGTGATTATGGTGTGGTTCCAACCATTGGAGGCGAAAAAGAAATCCAAAAAGCCTGTAGATCTCCTCTCCGATAAGTATAAACGCTGGTTGAACGAGGTCCAGTACATCATCACCAAAACTGAGAAAGAGGTTTTTCTCAAGTTAACAACCGACAGGGAGCGGGATATTTTCCTTAATGCCTTCTGGAAGCACAGGGACCCCACAGAAGGCACCCCTGAGAATGAGTACAAACAGGAGCATTACCGCCGGCTTCGTCGGGTTGAGGTGCTCTATGGACGCGGTGGCAGGAGAGAAGGGTGGAAGACCGACCGGGGCAAGGTCTATATTATCCTTGGTCCCCCGTTGGCTATCCAGAAATTCGACACCTACACCAAGATTTATCCCACCGAAGTGTGGCACTACCAACAAGCGCCGCGCCACGGTTTACCACCTGCCTTTAATGTGGTTTTCTACGACAAATACAACATCGGTGACTATGTCCTTTATTCACCCCTTGCCGATGGGCCCATGAAATTAGTAATCGGTTTCGATGGAAAACCCGACGACTACCTCAAAGCCTATGAACAAATATATGAGCTTGATTCCTTCCTGGCACGCACCACCATTTCCCTGGTGCCTGGAGAGGATATCTCACCCGGCCGCCCATCCATGTCTTCCGAATTCCTGCTGCGAAATATCGAAGCCTCCCCAAGGAAACAGGTAGAAGACCTCTACGCCAGGAAGTTCCTGAGATATAAAGGCATGGTAGAGGTTGAATATTCTGTCAATTATATACTGAGTAAAAGCTTATCCCAATTGATTAAAGATAGAGACGGCAATCACTTTTTTAACTATATGATCGAGTTCAAAAAGTTAACCGTTGACCAATTTGACGATTTTTACTATGCCAATATAGAATTGTACGGGCACTTAACCGACCCTGCCGGCAAGACCATCTACCAGTATGAAAAAACCTTTAATGTGAAATTGGATGCCCGGCAATTTCAGCGGATTCAAAAGAGTTCCTTTGCCATTACGGATCAATTTCCAGTTATCCCGGGGGATTACAGGTTATCCATTTTGGTAAAAAATACCAATTCCAAAGAATTTACCGCATATGAGACCAATATATCGGTTCCCCAACCGGCTGCCAGCAAACTTTCCCTCTCCACCCCTTTATTGGCTTATGATGTCAAGGGGAAGGATTTACCGGCCCCATCCCAGGCTGCAGCTCCTTTTGGAACGCCCAAAGGGCATTTCCTGGTAGACCCTGAGAATAGATTCAACCGCGGCGATCAATTGAATCTCTTTTTCCAACTGTACGGCATGTCCGGCCAATTGAGAAACACCGGTAACGTTAAACTGGAGATTCAAGGGGAACGAGATTTCCAGCGGGAGATTTCCCGGGCCTTGTCGGAATTCCCGGGAAATGATACCGACTTTATCATGGAAATACCATTAAAGGATTTTCCCTCTGATTATTATAACCTGGTGATATCAGTGGAGGATGAAGCCGGCACCACCCTGGCCAGCCAGAGCAGGAGGTTTGTGGTTACGCCGTTAAGTAATATTGCCAGGCCGCAGACCTTTTCAAAATATTCCGCCCTGAATCGTGGGGCCATAACTGCCTTTATCCTGGGAAGCCAGTACATGAATACCAATAAGCTTCCCCTGGCATTGAAGTTGATGCAAAAGGCCCACAATCTCAACCCCAATATAAAACAATTTGCCCTGGGGCTTGCTCAAGTGTATCTTGATCTCGACAATTACGCTAAAGTGGGGCCTCTTTTGGCGCCTTTTGCCGACCCGGAAAAACCGGATTTCCAGATGTATTTTATGCTGGGCAATGCCAATCAGAAACTGGGGAAGTACGCGGAAGCAGTTAAATATTTCAGGAGGCTCATTATTTATCATGGGTTAAATGTGGATGTTCTCAACTGCCTGGCTTCTTGCTATTACCATATGGGAGAAATACAAGAAGCGAAACGGGCATGGGAGCAATCTTTAAAAGTTGACCCGAAACAGGAGAAAGTAAAAAAAGCACTAAAGGGGTTAAAAAAATGAAAATTAAAAATCAAATCAAAAAAAATAAAAATTTAGTGTCAGCCCTTATTACCGGGGCCTTGTTGTTGGTTTTTGCTTTTGATTCTGCGTTGATATTGGCAAAGCAAAAGATGTCATCTGAGAGCGCAGAATTTCTCTCCAAAGTCAGGTACATCATCAGCAAAGATGAGAAAAAATTCTTTAAGAACCTGCCGGATGATAAGCGGGAGGAGTTCATCAAACAATTCTGGGAAGCTCGTGATCCCAACAGCGAAACCCTGGAGAATGAATTCAAAGAAGAGTATTTCCAACGTATCGATGATGCGAACCGGAAGTTTACCGTTGGTCTGGAGGGGTGGTTGACCGACAGAGGGAAAACCTACATCCTGCTGGGACCTCCCCGGCATGTCTCCGAGTACCCGATTGGAGATATTTATGATCGCAGACCATACGTGGTATGGCATTATGAAGAAGTATTCCTGGTTTTCGTCGATGTGTACGGTGACGGCGACTTACGGGTACTTTATGTTCCCATGCCTTCGGTTATGGCTCATCAAGCACTGGTCCAGGAGGCGTTCCTCAAGGCCAAACAAAATTTAAGCTACATGGAAGATTTGTTTAATTACAGCTTCGGTTATAAAAAAATCAAAAATGCTCCACACCTTCTGTTTACCTTTGATCTTGCTAAAATGAGCTTCAAACCGGAAGGGGATAAAATGGTATCCCAATTGGAAATCGTTGTGACTGCCAGGGATCGCGGCTACAATAAGGCCTGGACCTACCGAAAAACACATGATATTAATTTTAAAACCGGTGAGGATTTACCAAAGAAAATCACTGTTCATGTTCCCATAGATAAGAAATTGAAGAAGGGTAAGTACTTTTTCTATACTTCCGTTAAGAAGATGGATGAAAAAAATAAGGTATTTAACAATAGATTAATCAAAGTCAAATGAGGAGGTGAACCATAATGGCTATTATGAAGGCAAAAAAGATTGCTGTTTTAATCGTTGTCCTGGCGGTTGCTTTAGTGATTTATGGTGCTGTTCTTGGAAAATTAAGGGTGAAAGTTGTGGATTCGCAGGGGGAACCGATTCCCGGGGTAAAAATTACGTTACAAAGTACAAGGGTTTCCACCGTGGTGTTTAACATAACCACCAAGAAAAATGGAGTCGCTGTGCAAACCGGACTTCAGAATCATGTATTTATCGTTACCCTGGAGAAGGAAGGGTACCAGACGGTTAAGAAAAATGTGAAGATACCTGCGGGGTTGCTCCAAAAAGAAGAAGTAACCATGGTTACCACAAAGGAAGCCCTTGAACAAAGTATAGCCAACGACCCTCGCGCCCAGGCGATAAATGCCTTTAATAAAGCGGCAGTCCTTATTAATCAAAAGAAATACGATGAAGCCCTCGAACCCCTGGAAGAAGCTATTTCCCTTGATGATAGCATTCACCAGGCCCATTATTACCTCGGATTTATCTATTTTTCAAAAGGGAAATACCAGGAAGCTCTTCAGTCACTGTTGAAGGTTGTTGAACTTGATGAAGAGAATGCACAGGCTTACCGCCTTTTGGCAGCTGTTTCTGAAAAACTGGGTAAAAAGGAAGAGGCCGAAAAATATACGCAATTGGCCCAGGAAAAGGGTGGAAAAACTCCCCTCGACGCTTATAATGAAGGCATACACGCCTTTAACGCCGGGGAAACCGACAAAGCCATCGCCGCCTTTGAACAGTGCCTCAAATTGGACGAAAGATATGCTGACGCTTACTATCGCCTGGGGTTGTGTTATTTGAATAAGAATGAAAACGACAAAGCCATTGCCGCGTTAAAAAAATACATCCAGTTAAACCCAAGGGGCGAAGAAGTAGAAACAGCTAAAGCGATCTTAGACAGCCTTAAATAGCCCCGTGAGTCAGTGAGTCAGTGAATGTAAGGGCAGCGCGCTGCAGCTGCCCATACTTACTTTATTTCATTATTGTTAATTTTTACTTTTTTTCTTGTTTTTGCTTTTCTTCATCCTTGTGGGGGTACATTTTTTTCAATTTTTCCAACACATTTTTCACCTGGGGGACAAATTTTCCGTTGGGATCCAATTCAAGATATTTTTGATAATATTTGATTCCATTCACGCCATCTCTATTGTACACATAGCTGTTACCCAGGTACATGTATGTTTCCGCTGCGATTTCCGGGTTGACTTTAATGGCTGCGGAATAAAAAATGATGGCACTTTTATGATCCTTTTTCATGTAATAATAAGAGCCCAGATCGCTGCAGAGGAGGGAATCCTTTTGATCCAACGTTCCCACCTTTTGTTTGATACCGAGATAATTCTGGAAAAAAGGAACTGCCTTATCCCTTTGATTTATTGCTTGAAAACAATTGCCGGTCTGAAAATAGATTTTCGCATCTTCAAGGGTCAAGTTGCCTTCTTTTTGGCGTACATCCAGGTACAGCACGAAATAGTGGGCGGCTTTTTCATAGTCTTTTTTGAATAAGTATAATTCCCCCAGGGTTTTTAAAGCGGGTTTATAATCCTTCTGGATCTCTGCTGCTTTTTCCAGGTGTTTGATGGCATCATCCCTCTTTTTCGCAGACATATACATGACCGCCAGGTTATAATGTCCTTCGGCGTATTTGGGTTCGATTTCCAGGGCTTTTAAAATATGCTTAATGGCTTTTTTGGTGTTTTTTTCTACCATGGCTTTCCTGGATTTTTCCACTTCCTTCATGGCTTTTTCGGAAATAGCCAGACCGGCACTACCAGCTTTCCTCGCTCTTAAAACCAGGTCTTGCGGTTTGTATTCATCTTGTTCTGAAGCATTAAGAAACAACTTGATGCGGGTGGGTAGATAATTTTCTATATTTCTCACGAACACATAATAAACCCCCGGGATGGGAACACCGCTTATCTTGTATTCTCCCTTTTCATTGCTGGTTACCGTGGTAAATATACCATCTCCTACACTTACTTTTAATCGTTCTATCACATCATCTATTTCAATTTCAGGGAGGTTGAGGTCTCTTTTCAGTTCTACCTCCGGGGCTAATTCCATTTCTAGTTTTATGTTGGGAACAGGATTTCCTTGTTCATCGACAACTTTTCCCAGGATTTTAATATTCTTGAAGCTCAACTGGTCGAGAGTTTTAGGTTCCTGGGCTAAGCAGAAGAGGTTTAGTGCCACTAATGCAGCCATTCCTACACACAAAACAATTAACTTTTTCACGTTTGTTCTCCTTTTTTTGATTTCCATCATCAACGCGCTGGTTCATGATCCATGAATCCAAAAATCAACGGTTGATGATTTTCATTTTTTATTTTAAAGGAAATTATTATATCATTTTTATTAAAACAATACAAACGGTGAATTGAAACAATTCCCTCAAGGGTTGGGGGAATTGTATATGGAGCAAAGACAATTGTATATGGAGCAGAACCATTTGTATATGGAGCAGAATTGTCCGTATTTGGAGCAAAAATACTTGTATATGGAGCAGAGGTAGGTGCAACACAAAGGTGCACAAGATTTGACGATTAGGTAACCTATCTCCTGCGGCGGCGGGGACCTCTTTCCCTATCTTCGTGCCTTCTTCGCCTGGGGCCGCGGCCCCCATCTCCTCCGTTTCCACCGTCATCCTTAAATTTGTCGAAATTGGGAGGGTAACTTCCGGTCACTTCATTAATGATTTCAGAGATTCCTCTGGCATCGTCGAAATCGTCTTCGTCCTTTTTATGCATGGTCTCAAAGGCATATTTGTTTTTAAAGGGGGCAGTGGGCACGGTTCGAAAGAAATCCCGCAGCGAGTTTTCCCACCAGATTTGATTGGGTTTCGGGTGCCAGCCGTCGGCACTGAGCCAGAATCTCCTGGTATGGCCCTCTTGCAGGCTTAATTTTTCAAAGGTTTTGGCACTGAGATTGTGGACAGTTGAGAACCATTTATGTTTTTGTTTGTTCCACCAGTGGTCGTGGTAAGTTTCCAGGAAGGGTTCCCTGAAATTCCGGTACTCCCGCGTATCCCATTCCACGCCCATCACGATATCTTCGTCGGGAACATCTCGACTGATCAACCGTTTATAGGTTTCGAAACCGGAGTGCTGGAAATCCATGTCCAGGGGTTCGTTGCACAGTTCGTACCCCACGTTTTTACCTTCGAAAGTTTCAAGGATTTTATTTTCCCATGCTTCCCGGTAATCGTCGGCATCCCGTTTATACCAGGCGTTTCTCAGGCCCTGGACATTGTTGGTCCAGGGGACAAAGTCCCTTTTGCCGTATCTTTCTTTTATATTGCAAGCCTCATACAGGCTGAAATAAAATTTCAGGTTGTAGGAGTTTGCAATATCCACCATTTTGCGCAGGTTTTCAAAGTACAGGGGATTGAATTGGTTGAGGTCGAATTTACCGTCTGTAAAGATATAGGGTGCGAAGATGTGGTCCTGCTGTTTTTCCAGCCAGAAAGGCATTTCCCTCATGCCGGATGCGCCGTTATTGGCGGTTCTCCTGCACATTTCTTTCCAATCATCCCCCAGCAGTTTTCCGTCCTCGCCGATTACACTGATGTGATACTCGGAGTCCATGATCCTGCTAATGGCTCCATAATAACTACTGATAATCTCGATATCCATCTATTTTCTCCTTTAATTGTTTAGCTGCGAATGATGACACACGAACGCTTTGTATTCTTTTTCATTGTCCCTCTTCCATGGTAAAAAAGCCCTTTTGTTTTCCTGAAAATAAAATCACTAATCACTTTATCCTTTTAGGACGACTTATTTAAGCACACTGGGGAAAAAAAGTCAAGTGCCCAAGGGCTTCATTTTGATTTTTTTCCATCCTGCGTATACGCTGCGTTCATTTCCGGTTCTTCCAGGGTGAAGATTACGCCGTCCAAAAAAACTTCGCTTTTTTCCACAGGCGCTTTTTGTCCGAAATACAGCCCCTGTAAATCCTGGAAGTTGTTTTTCTCATCCCTGGGGAATACAGGGAATGTTAACACTAAAATGGAAAATGCGAAAATGGGGACAGGCGAGTTGAGGGGCGAAGGAGCGAGTTTAGATGGCCATGGTTGCTTACAATTTATCAAAAAACTCTTTTAATATACCGAAAAACTTTTCCATATGAATCAGGGCAGGTATATGCCCCGTACCTTTAGGGAAGGTATAGAGTTCGTTATTGGGAAGATTTTCAGTCAGGTATCCTACCTGCTTATACCCCGGATCATCTTCGCTGGTAATAATCAATACCTTGCCTTTCCAGTCCGTGAAATCTTCCTTTTTATAATTATCTTCCACATTAAAAGCGAAAAACATTTCCAACTGCGAAACCAGTGATTTTTTAGCGAATTTTGTACTAATAACTTCTTTTAGAGAGGCAGTGGTAAAAGCGAGCCTGGCTTCAGCTTCCGGCGGCACATCGGCCTCTGTCAATTTGGTCATCTTTTTTTGGGCGATGGCCTTTATCAAAAAAGCCGGGATGACCCGGAAAAGCCATAATGCCCACTTTTTCTTTTCTTTTTCCTGGTTGGGAGGAACAGTATTATAGAGTATCATGGCCTCGACTTTATGAAAATTTCTCTTGAAATAGGACTGGCCGAATATACCCGCGCCTGATCCTCCTAATATTATCACCTTTTCCACATCTTCGGCATCCAGGACCATATTAATAAACTCGCTCAGATCAACCAATTTATTCACTGGAGCCGTGCCCGGTGCAATAATTTTATAATTCTCTTCAAAATGCGAAATGGTCCTGAAATTATATTCCGGTGGAAAAAGTCCGCCCCCGCCGCCCGGGGGAAGGAGGATTGTCTTTTCTCCCTTGCCGCAGCAGTAGTATTCGACGCTTTGCCCCTTATAATCGATATATTTCGGTTTATGGCTTGCCTTAAAATCCCGGAACTTTTTCACTTCTTCGGCAGGAACTCCCTGGTAAAATTTAGCAAACGAATCGGAATTCATTTTATCAACCTCCTTTTTTTAACATCTCCATCTTACTAAATATTCATTTTATATTCAACCCCGACTGTGCGCCTTAAACCACCACTTGATTTAATAAAGGGTCAGGCAAGATGGACAATTGGTAGGAATAAGAAAATTGGCATGTTCCGCTTTTTGATGAAAGGGCGTTTCCACTGAAATCGATTGTTATACAAGTTCTTTCAGAGATTGATGAGATTTTAATCGATGACTCAGGGATTTCCTGGATTATGATCCGGAGTTGAGAATATCACCCAGAGATTCTCTGGGTTATGATCCGGACCTGAGAATATGACCTGGAGATTCGTCAGGTCATGCTAATTTAGCTCACCCACCAGGGTTAGGCCAGTTTTCAATCTCATTTTGTTATTATCTTTGCTAATTCTGCAATCTTAGTTTTATCCCCAAGGTCGCTTGAAGTGAAATTAATATGTTGGATTACATTTAATCTTCTAGGGATTCTGCAACTCCGATAAACGATAGGAAAGACGGGTTTATCCTCTTTAAAAAAAGTGTATAATTCACTTTGTACTTCATTCGAATTTACTGCATCGGGCGAAAGAATTATCAACATTCTAGTGCACTTATAGAGTGCTTCATCAATAGATTTATCCCAATTATCTCCCGGGGCGATATCCCATTGGTCCACCCAAATCTCAACTCCTACCTCTTTTAGCTTTTTACAGAGATGTAAAACAAAATCTTCATCTCTTCTCGAATAAGAAATAAAAGATAATTCTTTATCAATCTTATCAGATGGACGCTGCTTTAAGGCCTGTTGTTCCCGGGCCAGAGATTTAAAATATTTCCTGATTGCTTCATTTCCCTTCTTGATGATCTCCGCGGGCGGTGATTCCAGGGGGTTGTCTCCCNNGAGGTCCAATTTTCCATTTTATATCCAGCCCCAGGTCAAGAAATTCAGCGGGCATATGAGTGATTCTATTATCCATTAAATATAAGTGTTTTAAATTCTTCAACTCTTTGAGGCTTGATATATCGCTGATTCGATTGCTCGGCAGGACCAGCTTTTCCAGTTGTTGAAATTTTGAGAGCAGTGCAGGTAGGCGAAGCAGTTTTTCATCCCAAAACGCCAGACCCCGCACCCGACCGTTATCGTCCGCTGCGAAACCGGTAACATTATAAATTCCTATCATTTCCATGGGAACCTCCTTCAATTTTATTCCGGTCTCCTTTTCAAATTGCTGAACAAGCTTTAAGTCGTCACTCATCGTCGCCTCCATGACAATTATAGCAGAAGAGAGGGGAAAATTAAAAAGTAAAAACGAAAAATTAAAAAGTAAAAATGGAAGCGAAAAGATTGGAGGTGGTTTTTCTTTCTTTTTTTTCGCCGAAGGTGTTAACCCAAAACGTCCGAAGGACACAGATTTCATTTTTAATTTTGCGTTTTTAATTTTTTACTTTTTACTTCGCACAGCCCTTCGCATTTTTATTCGCTTGGCCCCTTTTCTTCTTTTCTTGCCAGAACTCTCGTACCGCACGGGCACTCTAAAAAAGCTGATGCCCTCCGTGCGGATCTACTACCCTCTATTTTTATCTACAGGATGGACATAAAAACTAAAAAAACTTAAAAACTTTTCGTATGTCCATCCTGAACTCCTATAAGAACTCTGTGAGAACTTTTTTTGCCTCCGGCAGCCAGGGGGGCTCTTTTCGAGAAAACTGCCCCCCTGGACCCCCCGCAAAAGCTTTTCATAGACGGACAGTCATCGTACCACGCCTCACAACATCTTGCCTCATTTGATATCAATTTACCTTTGCTCCTTGCTTCGATGCGGTTTTGATGATAGAATCTATTGACAGGTAAATCATCCGCAAAAATGACCCTGAAAAAAAACAATACAAATATGAATCGATGGCACCGCTTTTTACCCGGTAAAAGGGTTGACGAAGACTTGTACAACCGTTTCAAATGCAGCGCCGAAGCATTGACCGTCACCGTACTGAGAGCCGTTTCACAAGAAGATGCTGCACACTTAATTTCTGAGCAAATCAAACAAATGAACATTCAAAAAGTGGTCTCAACACCATTAAATTTAGTGAATATTAAAACCCTGGAAGAATATGCCCACTCCCTGGACCTGGATTTTTCACAGCAATTGGACCAGGGAAAAATCGAACAAGCAGATATGGGTATTTCGGAATTTGAAATGGGAATCGCCCAATTGGGCTGCATTTTCCAGGATGCCTCCGATCTCCACAGACGATTGGTTTCCATGCTTCCACCGGTTCACCTGGCTCTCCTGCGCACCTCCTCCCTGGTGGACTCCTTTGTAGATGCCCTTGAGATAATCGAAAAGGTATATAATGGACAAATGCCGCCATTTCTCTCGTTTATTACCGGTCCCAGTAAAACCGCCGATATCGAACGGGAATTGACCATCGGTGTTCATGGACCGGAAAATCTTGTGGTATTATTTATCGATAAAGAATAACGATTAACTAAAATGCCGGTAAATAAAAAATTCAGGAAAAAAGTGCGGGAAGCTTTGGATAGCAAACCGCTGCGCTCTGCCCTGGGAAACTTTGCCCGCGCCTATCCCCAGGCCAGGGAAACCGCATATGAAGGCATTGATTTTGAATCCCTGAGAGAGGCAATCGAAACCATAAAAATAAATGCCGCGGAGAACGTCGAAGCACTGGCGCAGCGCTTTGAACAAAAGGTGACGGAACAAGGGGGAAAATTCTACCGAGCGGCAGATGGAGAAGCATCAGCATCTATTATTAAAAAAATTGCCCGGCAGCACAATGCCGCATTGTGCGTGAAATCAAAATCCATGGCTTCGGAAGAAATTCACCTGAACCATCGCCTCAAAGACATACTGAAAGTGGTGGAAACCGACCTGGGAGAATGGATCATCCAGCAGATCGATGAACGGCCTTCCCATATGGTAATGCCGGCCATTCACCTGAGCCGGGAAGAATGCGCAGAGATATTCTCAAACGTACTGGGTACCGAGGTGAAACCCGATATTCCCCGCATGGTCAAATTGGCCCGGCAAATATTGAGGGCCGAATTCCTGGTTGCAGACATCGGCATTACCGGCTGCAATATCGCAGTGGCGGAAACAGGCACCATGGTCATTTTTACCAATGAAGGCAACGGCAGGCTGACAGCAACACTGCCGCCGGTTCATATCGTACTGCTGGGTTATGAAAAACTGGTTTCCCGCTTCAAAGATATCGGGCCGCTGGCAAACGCGCTGCCCCGGAGTGCCACCTGCCAGTTTATGACGTCTTATGTAACCATGATTTCAGGCCCCTGCCCAACCTTTAAAGGACTTGGAAACGATGAGGTTGTTCAAAAAGAATTACACGTGATCCTGTTGGACAATGGCAGACTGCAATTGTTGAAAGACCCGGTTTTCAAAACCATCGGTCAATGTATTCGCTGTGCCTCCTGTTTGAATGTTTGCCCGGTTTACGGTCTGGTAGGCGGCCAGGTATACGGCGATATCTATTCCGGCGGTATCGGCGCACTGTTGACTGCTTTTTTACGTTCTCCCCAACATGCGGAAAAAATCCAGGAACTCTGCTTGAATTGCGGCAAATGCCGCGAGTTCTGCCCGGCTAAAATCAATATCCCCGAATTGATCCTGGAACTGCGAAGCAGTATCCGCAAGAAAATACCGCCGCCGTTTCTCAACAAGACAATTATCGATCATTTACTTCACCATAAACGGATGGTCGATATATCAATGAAAATAGGCGCCCCGGCTATTCGCTACTTGCGCCGACTCCCGGTTCCTCCTCCGGCACCGCAATCCTTCAACAAAATTTGCAAAAATCTAAAGCAAGAAATAAAACAACACCCGGACCAGGAAGGGAAGAAAGGAACCATTGCTTTCTTCTACGGCTGCCTCATCGATTATTTCTACCCTGAAATCGGTGAGTCCATGGTTCGTCTGCTCAATCGCAGCGGTTACCGGGTGGTTTTCCCGGACCAGAGCTGCTGCGGCGCCCCGGCCGTTTACACCGGCCTGGAGAAAAGCGCCAAAAAAATGGCCGGCAAAAACTTGCAGCAGCTTTCAACGGATGTGGATACATATGATTATATTGTTACTGCCTGTCCCACCGGGACCGTGATGCTAACAAAACATTGGCAGCACCTTTTTGAGAATGACCCGGAAATTTTTCATTGCACGGAAATGGTGGCGGAGAAAACCGTTGATTTTATCCGCTTGATTCATATGCTGCAAAAACAAGGCCTTTTATATGGGAAACGTACATCCAGCGCAAAAGAGATAAAAGTTACTTACCATTATTCCTGTCATTTGAAGCGGGATTCAGGGATAGACGCCGAACCCCGTGAAGTGGTGTCGGCAATTCCCGGTGTGCAGTGGATTGAAATGGATGAAGCTGACCGCTGCTGTGGTTTTGCCGGTACTTATAGCATGAAGCTCCCGGAAATATCTTCCCAGTTGCTAAAACAAAAGATAGAAAATATAGAGAAAAGTGGTGCTGAAATCCTGTTGGTGGATTGTCCCGGGTGCCTGACCTGGTTAAGACACGGCCTGGAAACGGCAAATTCCAATATTCGGGTGCTTCATACCGCTGTTTTCCTGGCAGAAGGGTTAAGTAGAGACACAAAAAGTTTTTGACTTAGACCGGGAAAAAAACGGCGAAGACCTTGCATATTTCGTGAATATATGTATAATTAGATTTCGACTTTTTTTATACACCATGAGGAGGCAATAGGATTATGGATAGAAAGTATAATTTTTACGCTGGACCGGCTATTCTTCCCTATGAGGTCATGAAAAAAGTCCAGGAAGAATTACTGGATTACAATGGTATTGGCCTTTCAGTGATGGAGATCAGCCACCGTTCCAAAGATTTTATAAATATCCTCGAGGCGGCCGAAGAGAAAATCAGGTCCCTGATGAAAATACCGGATAATTATGCGGTGATGTTTATCCAGGGCGGCGCCACCCTGCAATTCGATATGATCCCCATGAATTTCTTGAAAGGCGGCAAGGCCGATTATGTCAACACGGGTTCATGGGCTAAAAAAGCGATCAAAGAAGCCAAATTATTCGGAAACGTTAACATTGCCGGGACTTCCGAAGACAGGAATTTTAATTATATCCCTGATATTGCCCTGTCAGCGGATGCGGCTTATGTGCATGTTACCTCCAATGAAACCATTGGCGGGATTCAATTTCACACATTTCCCGAGACCGGGGATATACCATTGATAGTAGACATGTCCTCGGATATTTTCAGCCGAAAGCTGGATATTACTAAATTTGGAGCCATTTATGCCGGAGCGCAGAAGAATATGGGACCCGCTGGTGTGACCGTGGTGATTATGAGAAATGATTTGGTTGATAAGGGCCCGGAAGACATCGCCTCCATGCTGAGCTACAGGACCTACAGGGAAAATAAATCCTCGTTTAATACACCCCCTTGCTTTGCCATTTATATCGTCAAATTGGTGATGGAGTGGCTGGAAACCCAGGGCGGTCTTGAGGCCATAGAAGCCAGGAATAATGAAAAAGCAAAAATCCTGTATGAAGCAATTGACAACCTTTCGCTTTATAAAGGAGCTGCAGAGGTCAAAGACCGTTCCAAAATGAACGTCACCTTCCGTATCTACCCGGAAGAACTGGAAGCCAAATTTCTCAAAGAGGCAGGAGAACAGGGTATGATCGGGTTGAAGGGGCATCGCAGCGTTGGTGGATGCCGTGCCTCTATATACAATGCCATGCCATTGGCTGGCGTGAAAACACTGGTCAATTTTATGGAGAAATTCGAAAAGGAAAATAAATAGAAATTGTAGGGATATAGCGGACTGTGCTCCTATGTATATATTTATAAGAGGTGGATTTTACATTGATTCGTTCTTGACAGATACGCAAAAATTTGATAATCTTAATAGCGAACGTTTCAGGAGGATTGTGATTGATTAAGGTATTGCTTACGGACACACTGAGTCAAAAAGCGGTGGAACTTTTAAAGGAGATACCGGAATTTGAGATCGTGGTAAAGAGTGGGATGACTCCCGAACAACTGCGGCAAGAGATTAAGAACTATGAGGCGGTAGTGGTGAGAGGTATGACCCGGTTGGATGGGGAGACCCTGGAAGGGGCGGAGCATTTACGAATTATTGTTAACGCCGGTGTGGGATTGGATAACATCGATGTGGAGGCGGCCAAATCACGACATATTGAAGTGAGAGATACCCCTTCTGCGACTGCAGTTACTGTTGCCGAATATACCCTGGCCCAGATGTTAGCTATTTGCCGGTATATCGGACCGGCATACCAAAGTATGAAAGCGCATAAGTGGGAAAAAAAGCTGTTTTCGGATGGAATGGAACTTTACGGAAAAACAGCCGGGATTATAGGGATGGGGCGAATAGGAAAGGAAGTGGCCAAACGAGAATTGGTAATGGGAATGAAGGTGTTGTATTACGACATTGTTGAGGTTCAAACCGATATGAATGCCAGACAGGTCTCCCTGGAAGAACTGCTGAGAAGTTCTGATTTTATTTCCATTCACCTCCCTTTAACGGAATCCACCAGGAACCTGATATCCGTTGAGGCGTTTGAAAAAATGAAAGATGGGGTAGTGTTTGTCAATGTTGCCCGCGGCGGAGTAGTTGATGAAAGTGCCCTGCGGGAAGCGCTGGAAACGGGTAAAATTAAAGCGGTTGCAATAGATGTCTATGAACAGGAACCCCTGGAAGATTTCAGTTTGATCGATCAGGAAAGGGTATTCCCTGCCCCTCATCTCGGCGCCTCAACCGTTGAAGCCCAGGAACGGGCCGGACTGGAGGCCATTTTAATCCTAAAAGAGTTTTTCAATGCTTAAACTCATTTGTGAATACGACATATGGAAAAGAAAATGCAACTTTTAATTAACGTAGGGAAAACATGATAACGCTGGTTGGTAACGTATTAAATTCAAACAACAAAAAAGTCCTGGATAAAATGCATAAAATGGACTTTGAATATGTTCGGCGAGAGGTGATTGCTCAAATCGAAGATGGTGCAGAATTTATTGAACTAAATGCTGTTTCGCTCCTGGATAATGAATTCCCTTTCTTAAAGGAAGCCATTCGTATTATTGAAAGCAGCGGCAGTAAAGCACTGGTTAGAAGTAATAATGCGTACACCCTTGTGCAAGTGATCAATTTAGTTAAAAAAGAAGTGGTGGTGGGTGACGTTGAATTCAACATCGAAAAGATCGATTTTATACTGGATAATATCAAAGACAAGAATGTCAAAATAATTGCCTCTATAAGGGACCCAAAAGATGAAGATGACGTATCACCGGAAAAATCACTGTTGATTGCTCAACGGTATATCGATTATCTGCTGGACCGCGGCATTAAACGAAGCAATATCTTGCTGGACCCGGTGGTAAGACCCCTGGAACAGCACAATGAGAACGGAAAAATATTTCTCAATACACTGGAATTATTCAAACTGGATTTTCCCCAGGTAAAAACCATCGCTAATTTAGCTGCTTTGTCTGAGGGACTCCCGATGAGGTGGCTGATCTCTTCCAACTTTGTCTCCCTCGCCATTGAAAAAGGACTGGACTATATCGTACTGGATGTGATGGAAAAACCCATTATCGAGTCTATCATTACGACTCTTACCATTATTGGCAAAGACAAAAATATGCAGTCATATTTGCGTTTTTGCCGAAACAATCGAGAATCAAGACGAAAAGGTGCATAACCATGACATTTAAAATTAATTTGAACGATCAAAAAATAAAAGAGATTTTAATTAAACAAAACGAAAACTTTAAAAGCTTAAACCAAAAACACCAGGAATTCGACCGAAGACTAAAAGAGCTTAATAATATCAATTTTAAGACAGATAAAGAATTGATAGAAGTACGAAACTTAAAAAAACGTAAACTGAAAATAAAAGATTCTATGCAAAAGTACATTTTTAATTATAAAAAGAGTATGATGCAGTAACCCGGGAACCGTGCCCGGGAGTTAAAGTGAATGATGAATAATTAAGATTAAGGAGGATTAAAATTAAAAGGAGAAACAGAATAAGACGGAAACGAAGGGTAAATCCCGAGAAGTTAACCAGGTTCTCGTTTTTACCGTCGATATTTACAATATTGAGCCTTTTTTTGGGTTTCTGGGCGTTATTGGAAATATTTAAGAGCAGATTCTACTTCGCGGTGCTTCTTATGACCGGGAGTGTTATCCTGGATGGATTTGATGGTACTGTGGCACGATTGACCAAAACCGAGTCCAATTTTGGGGTACAATTGGATTCGTTAGTGGACGCTGTCACCTTTGGCCTGGTCGCTTCAGTGATGATTTACATGTGGGGCTTTCAGAATACAAATCCCCCTATTGGCCAGGTGATTGGGTTTATTTTCTTAAGTGCCGGTGTTATCCGCCTGGCACGATTTAATGTGTTAAAAGAAGCCAAAGCTCAGCCCTCTAATGTATTTGTCGGCCTGCCCATCCCCATCGGCGCACTGGCTATCGCATCGGTGGTTCTTGTTTTTGAAACTCCCCTGGAAGATCAATCTCACGTTACCATCTTTGCCTTTTATGTCCTGCTGGTGTCTTTGTTAATGGTTTCATCCATCCGCTACCGGACCATGAAAAAAATGAATTCAAAGAATAACTTATTGGTTTTATTTCTTGCGGCTATTATCATCGCCATCGCCATTAAATTCCCCACGTATACCATCCCGACGTTAACACTGTTGTATATGATATCACCATTACTCTTTTACGTGTATAATAAAGTAAGAAAATATAAGGCACCTACCGTTCCCATTGAAAGTGTCCCGGATAAAGTAGGAGAATCCTGAAAAGGTTGGATATTGTATGGTTAATGAAGATCGCCTGCTCAGTTATGTAAAACCTTTTGTTTCGCGGTTTATTTTTGCCCTTTTTTTCATGGCCATGATTGCCGCCTTTACCGTGCTGCTTCCCCTGGTGATCGAACTCCTGGTAAACGAGTTATCTATTCGCAGTGGTGGTACGGTATCCGGAGAAGCCCAGGAGTTCCGGGAGTTTATCATGCAAACCTTCAATATCGCTGAGAAAAACCTAGCTCCACTTTTGCCGGTAATGCTGTTAGCGGTTTTCTTCGGACAGGCGGTGTTTACCTTCCTCTCTCTCTATCTTATGAAAACCCTGGGATTAAAAGTAATCCGTAACATTCGTGATAAATTGTACCGGAACCTGGTGCATCAATCCGTGGATTTTCTTTCTAAGGCCAAGACCGGGGATTTAACCTCACGGATATCCAATGACATTGAGAAAATTCGTTTTGCCGTATCCGAAACCCTGGCCGTGTATATCAGGGAAAGTTTGATATTAGTGGGGCTTATTATTTATATATTTCTCAGGGATTGGCAGATGTCCCTTTTTTCGATGGTGATTCTGCCGATTGCAGCAATGCCCATGATCTATTTCGGGAAACGAGTGAAAAAGCGGGGAATCCAATCCCAGGAGACCATTGCCGAATTGTCCAATTTCCTGGCTGAAACCGTGGGCGGGAATAAAATTGTTAAAGCATACAATATGGAGGAATATGAAATCGAAAAATTCCGCAAGATGAACCAGAAGCACTATAAGATTAACTCGAAAATTGCCATGGTTTATTCGTTAGCTTCTCCGGTAATGACCTTTATTGGCGGGTTGGTAGCGTTTGCTGTTTTTTCGGTAGGAACGCAGCGCATGGCCGTGGGGAGCATGGATCCCGGTAAATTTGCTGCTTTTTTTCTCGCCATCCTGATGATGTACAACCCCATAAAGAAACTCTCCCAGGCACACAACGATTACCAGCAAGGAATATCCGGTTACTACCGCGTCCGGCAAATTTTCAGTGCCACCAGGCCTGTTAAAGACATACCCACGGCCGTCGAACTTAAGGAGGTAAAAGGGGAGGTAACCTTTAAAGATGTAAGTTTTTCTTACCGCGAAGATATTCCTGTGATACGAAATATTAGTTTTTTTGCCAAACCCAACCGCATGATTGCACTGGTGGGGGGCAGTGGCTCGGGGAAAAGTACGTTGATGTATTTATTGCTGCGCTTTTATGAACCCGATTCCGGGGAGATATTGATCGATGGGAAGGACATTCTCCATGTTACCCATAAATCCCTCAGGGAGGCCATCAGCCTGGTGACCCAGGATGTTTTTATTTTTAATGATACCATTGAGAATAATATCGCTTACGGCAGAAAAAATTACACCTTTGACGAAGTGAAACGAGCCGCCGAAATTGCCCGGGCGGCTGATTTTATCGAGGAACTCCCCCTTAAGTACCAGACCATTGTCGGTGAACGGGGGGCCTTTTTATCCATGGGGCAGCGCCAGCGAATTTCAATTGCCAGGGCTGTATTGAAAAAACCTGCCATATTAATTTTTGATGAAGCCACTTCCTCCCTGGATTCCGAATCGGAAAAACTGATCCAGGAAGCAATGACTGAGGTGATGAAGGGGAGAACCACCTTTGTTATTGCTCATCGCCTCTCTACCATTCTTGAAGCAGATAAAATCCTGGTGATCGAAAACGGCGAAATTAAAGAAAGCGGCAGTCATAAAGAACTACTGGTCAACCGGGGCCTATATTATTCACTTTATAATTTGCAATTTCCTGAGATGGATATTATAATGTAGCTTGAACAATGAAAAGTATGACAGGTTTTGCCCAGGGACGCTTTGAGTATAACAATATTTCCATTAATATCATATTTAAATCAGTCAATCACCGTTTCCTGGATATAAATTTCAAAGGCACCGGTATTAATCCCACCACAGAGAAGTTAATCAAAGAAACCGTAAAAAACAAGATTTTTCGGGGAAAGCTGGAGGTTATTTTTGATCTCTTTGATGCCAATGAACGAAAATGCAATATTCATTTTAATGAACAGTTATCTTCGGAGATTCTTGACGAGCTGTTATATTTTAAAAAGAGGTACAAAGAAAGGATCAGTTTGTCTTTGGATTCGTTATTACGAATTCCCATGATATTTCACCTGGACTACATGCCTAATAATTACAGCGAGGAAGAGATAAACCAGATCAAACATACCATTGGAGAGGTTTTTGATGAGTTTTTGCAAAGTCGGGAACAGGAAGGCCAGGCTATTTTAAAGGATTTGTTGGTCAGCGTTGAAAAAATTGGAAGTATCCTGGAGCTCGTTGAAAAAGAGGCGGAAACAGTTGAAAAAGAACTATTTCTCAAGTTTAAAGAAAAAATTACCAGGTATTTGGATGAGTATGAGATTGATGAGCGGCGAATTATTCAAGAAGCAGCCATCCTGGCGGAGAAGTCCTGTATTAATGAAGAAATCAATCGTATCACTACTCATAATAAACGGTTGAAAGAGTTGCTGGCCGACGATGCCGTGGAAGTTAAGGGAAGAGAAGCCGATTTCCTGGCCCAGGAAATGCAGCGAGAGGCCCATACGATTGCTTCCAAAACTACTTCCCTGGAAGTGCACCAGCATGTTCTGAACATCAGGAGAGAAATCGAAAAAATCAAGCAGCAGGTTCAGAATGTCGAATAATATCATTGTCATTTCCGGTCCTTCCGGCAGTGGAAAGTCCACTTTAATTGATCGGTTAATGGCACAGCACCCGGAGATTATTTTTTCCACTTCTCATACCACACGTCCCCTCCGGGGACGCGAGAGGGACGGGGAGGATTATTATTTTGTTTCCGAAAAACAATTTTTGCAGATGGCGGAGCGCGGTGAGTTCGTGGAGTGGGCAAAGGTCTATGAAGACTATTACGGCACTTCCTACAAGGAAATTGAAACCAAGACCAAAACAGGGAAAGATCTTGTCCTGGACATCGATGTCCAGGGTGCCGGAAACATAAAAAAAAAATACCCCGATGCCCTGTTTATCCTGGTGGCTCCTCCCTCAATGGAAGAGCTGCGGAACCGCCTGGTGGAAAGAGAACAAAAGATTGACCCCCATATTGAAAAACGGCTGGAAATTGCCAGGGAAGAGTTAAGCCAGTACGATATTTACGATTACATCGTCATCAATGACAACCTGGAAGATGCGTTTGCCGTTTTAAATGCTATTTATATCGCGTTCCGGAATACCATATCCAGGCATGAAACGTTTATGAAACAATTGGTGGAAAAGTCAGGAGGTAAGAGGTAAGAAGTAGGCAGTTGGCAGTTGGCAGTTGGCAAAAAGAAAGAGAAGAAAAGAAGAGGTTAAATATGAATATAGTGTTAGGAGTTACCGGATCTATCAGTGCTTTTAAGGCGGTAGATATTATGCGGTTGTTTCAGAAAGACGGGCATTTGGTCCGGGTCATAATGACCGCATCGGCGCAGCGGTTTATTGCTCCTCTAACGTTTGAAACTTTTAGCCCAGGTAATGTATTCACCGATATGTTTGAGAAGCACCAGGACCCGTTGGCGCACATCAATATCTGCCGGGACAGTGATCTCCTTTTAATTGCTCCGGCCACGGCCAATATTATCGGTAAAATGGCTAACGGTATTGCCGATGACCTGTTGTCTACTGCTTTCCTGGCGTTTTATAAAAAGGTCGTGGTTGCCCCTGCCATGAATTCTTATATGTTGGAGAACCCCGTGGTCCAGGAGAATCTTTCAAAGTTAAAGGCGCGGGGTGTTGGGATTATTGAGCCTGAGGAGGGTACGCTGGCCTGTGACTATAAGGGAAAAGGCAGACTGCCTGAACCACAGCAGATTTACGATTTTTGTATGAAGTTTGCCGTTGGTGCTGTCGATGTTTAAACGGGTAATTATTACCTCTGGTCCTACTATTGAGCCCATTGACCCGGTGCGGTTTATTTCCAACCGTTCATCGGGAAAAAGCGGGTATCATCTGGCCCATGAAGCTGTCAAAAGAAAAATCCCGGAGATTATTTTTATTACCGGTCCTACCTGTTGTATCCCCACCGGTGTCACGCTTATCCAGGTGGAGACCGCACTGGAAATGAGGGAGCAATTGCATCGATACAGTGATGATGCCGATGTTATTATCATGGCGTCTGCGGTTAGTGATTACCGTGTGGTCCATTATTCACCGGAGAAAATAAAAAAGGACCAGGATAACCTGACGCTTCAGCTGGTAAAAAATCCCGATCTTTTATTTGAATTGGGGCAGCAGAAACCGCTGCATCAAATTCTTGTAGGGTATGCGGCAGAAACCCACAATGCCCTGGAAAATGCCAGGGAAAAATTTAAAAAAAAGAACCTGGATCTGTTGGTTCTGAATGAAGTATCGGTTGATAACCCCGCGTTTAGTGCGGAGGACAACCAGGTGTATTTTGTTACTAAAGATGGTGCCCGGAAGTTGGATAGAATGGAGAAGTCCGTCCTTGCTACCCGCATTTGGGACCAGGTTGATCGGATAAAAAAGGTGAAGGTTGAGATTAAATGAGTGAATTATTGGAAATATTGAAATTTTATAAGGAAATCGGTGCTGAATTTGTAGAGCATATGGAGCTGGAGTTTGGCGAGGAGCAGCAGGTTGATCCCCGGGCAGAGCTGGAGGCTGTTCAACGAGAGATCATGGGCTGCAGCAAATGTGAGCTTCACAAGAACAAAAAGAACTATGTTCCCGGTGAAGGGAGCAGTTGCCCGGACATTATATTTATTGGCGAAGGTCCTGGCGAAGTAGAAGACAATTATGGCAGGCCCTTTGTTGGCCCGGCCGGGAAACTGCTGGACAAAATGATTGCCAAAATGGGATACAGCCGTGAAACGGTTTTTATTGGGAACATTGTCAAATGTCGTCCTCCCCGTAATCGTGATCCACTCAAAAATGAAGTAGAGGCTTGCATGCCTTACCTGGTTCGGCAGATTCAAATATTGAACCCCAAAGTCATTGTGTGTCTTGGAAAAGTTGCCATGAATAATTTACTGGGTGTTGATTATTCCATTATGAGGGAAAGGGGAAAACAGTTTGAATTCATGGGAATACCGGTGATTCCAACGTTTCATCCTGCTTATATCTTGCGGCAGCAAACCAGGGAAGCCATTTCAAAGGCCAAGTGGGAGGTGTGGCGCGATATGGAAAAAGTCCTGGCAATCGTAAGAAGAGCTATGGAGTGATGGAGTGATGGAGTGTTCATGCGTGTACAGGTTTCGCCCTCGCTGAATATATTCGATACTCTTACCTATAACTATACCGGTGATCCTGCTTTCTTGAAACCCGGTCTCCGGGTAGTGGTTCCTGTGGGTAATCGCCTGACCAACGGCTGGATAACGGATACCCGGTCTCAATACAAGGGCAGGGTTAAAGATATCATCGCTGTGATCCGGGATGATTATGTACCTGGCAGCGGTTTTACAGCGTTTGTAAAAGCCATCTCCAATCTTTACTTTGCCTCTCTGGGAACGCTGCTGGATGCGTCACTGCCCCCAAGAAAGAAATCCATTGGTAGTCTCTATTTTGAGAATAAGGCAAGTGGTAAAATTGAAAAGTTGAATAAATATTCCTTTAACGAGCTTCAGCAGTTATCCGGGGGCCGTGCCATCCCGTGTTTTTACGGGGCCGGAAACCGGGCCGCGGTTTTCCCTGAACCTGTTGTCCGGGAACCCGGACCTTCCGCAGCGCCGGGGCATCGATTCCTGGTTAGTTTTCAACGGGAGTCTTATTACCGCGAGATCATTGGCGATTGCCTTAGCCGGGGGGAAAGTGTGTTGATTACGGTGCCGGATAATTTAACCGCTGCTTTCCTTAAGGAGAGGTTGGAAGACCTTGAAATTGGCGGAGATATCGATATTTACAATTCCGAAGTCAAACCGAAGGACCGGGATGCTCTCTGGGAAGAATACGTAATAAAAGGTAAAACCGGTGTGGTGGTGGGAGGGCAGTCTGCCGTGCTTCTGCCCATTGGGAATTTAGGGTTGATTATCTCGGACCGTGCTGGTTCCTCGATTTATAAGCGCAGCTTTTTTTCACCTTACAATGTGAATGTCCTGTCACGTCTAAGGGCTTCTCATTTTAACATTCCCCTGGTGGAAGGTNNTCGTTTTTTTTCACCCTATAATGTGAATGTACTATCACGACTCAGGGCTTCCCATTTTAACATTCCCCTGGTGGAAGGTTTTTCTACTTATACGATCAATGTCCGGGCCCGGCAAAATCGCTCACAGGTATCTATAGAGGACAGGCGGGAACAGGAAGAAAAAGCATGTTTGACTGTCGATGTGCGCATGATAAAGAGCAAAACCAGGGGTATTCCCGAAGCCTTCCTGGAATTACTAAACACTTATTTCCCGGAAAACAAAAAAATAATGGTGGTGCTGAATAGAAAAGAGAGTGTGAATTTTTTATTTTGCGACAAATGTAAAAAAATGCGCAGGTGTCCGTCTTGTGGAGGTTATATTGATGTGGATGACCAATTCAACATCAAATGCCGGCGCTGCAGCCGCGAAATAGAATCCCATACTCATTGCCCTGAGTGCAGCGAACCCCTGAACCTCGCAGAGGATATCAGCATTGCTTCGGTCAAAAAACTCATCAAACAACGGGTGGTGGAAACCGGTATCATGAGTCTCTCTTCTGAAGGATTAAAAAAGGAGCACATCCATTCGGTTTTGAAGAGAATCCACAGCAGTAAAATCGTTATAGCCACGCCTGTTATTGTTAACCCGTTTTTTAACAATATATTTGATGCCATTATTTACCTCCGGCCCGAATCCTTTTTTAACCTGGATGAATATGATGCAGCGGAAAAGATTTTTTCAATGGTTTCCCAGTTTAAGGAGATGGTAAAAAGCGGCGGCAGCATCGATATATTCTCTACCTTCCATTTTCATTATTCCTTAAAATTGATCAACGATGAACAGGGTTTTTTTGAACGGGAACTGAAATACCGGAAATGGTTTCATTTGCCGCCTTTTTGCAATGTGTACCATATTGAAGTCAAAGGCAGACAATTACGTGAGTTGGCCGCAGAAATGCGGGGAATTTATACGAAATTCAAAGAGCCGTTAAAAATCAAACGGGCATACTTATCCACCCGGCAGGTGGTCAGGGGGACTTACAAAGGGGTCCTGGAAGCCCACGCCCTGCCGGAGGCCATCATTGAATCCCGCCTTCTTAGAAAACGCGATATTTCAATCCAATTGGTGCTGATTTAGCCGCGTATGAACACGGATCAGGTAAGAAGTGTTTGATTTACTGTTGTTGTGCAGCCTGAACAAGTTTCCGTACTAATTATGGGAGGTATCGGTTGAGCTGGAATTTCAGCACCCGGGTCCTGCTCAAATCCCCCGCCGTAGATATTTCTAATTTCATTGGTGTTGAGGTTAGCAATAGTGGTTTTGCTTAACCTTAATGCGTTGAATTTTTTCGTTTTCATCATATCCTCCAGGAAAAGAAATGTAAGTATAATGCCAGCAGTAAGAGGTCAAGTCTTTCTTTATCACATTCGATGAAGTCTGTTTTATAGAAAAACTTGACCTTCCTTACTGCTTACTGTTCATTTCTTTTCGCTTTACCAGAGCCTGATTTTTTATCTAGGCCGGGTAATTATTAACAGTAGTAGAAGAGCTAATGGGGATAGGTTCTCCCGGCTCCGCGGATACAGTGGTGGAACTCGAAGAGATAGGTACAGGGTTGAGTTCAGCATCTTGATCCTGCTCGAATCCTCCGCCGTAGATGGCTCTCATTTCATTTACGTTCAGGTTAGCGACCGTTGTTTTGCTTAACCCCAATCGTTTGGTTTTTTTAATTCTCATGATATCCTCCTATTCTTGGATTAGTCCACCATAAGAAATGCAAATATGATGCCAGGGGCACCGAGCCCCATTCCTGGTAATCGATTTTTCCGTTTCACTTCTTTAGAAACCTGGCTGTATCAACATTATCAGCAGTTGAAAAATAAAACGGAAAACCGGGAATCTCCAGGAAGGTTAACCGGGAAAATCGTAATTTTTTTCGATTTTTTCCCCCACCCCGCGGCGGGTAAGGTGGAGCAGTACAAGTAAGCAAGTAAGGGGTCAAGTGTTTCTTTATCACATTTGATGACGTAAGCCCAAAAATGTTTCAAAGGAAAACTTGATCCTACTTACTGCTTACTGTTCATTGCTCATCGCTTTACAAGAACCTGATTTTTTGTCTAGGCCGGATAATTATTAATAGGACCACCGCACGTTGAGTTGCAGGTATGGGTTTCAGGATAAATGGGCTCTCCTGGCAGCTGGCATGGATTGCAGGAATCCGTATAGGGTTGAGCTGGAATTTCAGCACCTTGATCCTGATCAAATCCACCGCCGTAGATATGTCCCATTTCACTGACGTTCAGGTTAGCAATGGTTTCTTTGCTAAACCTTAATTTTTTAATGGTTTTGTGGGTTTTCATGGTATCCTCCTATTTCTTGGTTTAGTCCATTCCAGGGGATGCAATTTTGATGCCAGATGAAGCGACGCCTATTACCGGCGGTCCATTTTTCCGTCTCATTTCTTTAGAAACGCTTCTGTATAGAGATTATCAACGTTTGAAATCTAAAAGAGAAGGCCGGGAATTCCCTGGAACATGAAGGGGAGAAATCGAAATTTTTTTCGATTTTTTCGTAATTTATTTCGAAATGTCGTCAGGCAAAAAAATAATGAACTGTACATCTGGTGAATTTTGGATTATAATTGGAAATTAAGCAGAAAATAGGAGAATAGGATGAATCGCTTTTTTAATACAGCCGGGCCAATTAGAAAGAAAAACCATTACTGTATCGACCCTTTAACCAGGATAGACCTCAGCGAAATTCTTTCCCTCATCAACCAGGAAAAATATTTTGTGCTTCATGCCCCCTGGCAAACCGGTAAGACCTCATACTTAATTGCTTTGATGGATTACTTAAATAAACAGGGGAAATACAGTTGTTTATACTCGAACCTGGAAGCTGTCCAGGCAGCCAGGGAAAATGTAAAAGAGGGGATAGGATCGGTTCTTAGTACGTTAGCCAGTGATGCCCTTGACTATTTAAACGATACGTTTATTGAAGACAATTGGCGGCAGATTTTTAAAAAAAACGGTGCATTTACGGCCTTGAAGGAAACATTAAAGCAGTGGTGCAAAACCAGTTCAAAACCGGTGGTTCTTTTTTTTGATGAAGTCGATTCACTGGTGGGTGATACCTTGATTTCGCTGCTTCGGCAGTTGCGCAGCGGTTACAGCAAACGTCCCGGGATGTTTCCCCAGAGCATTATCTTATGCGGTGTCCGTGATGTCAGGGATTATCGTATCCATTCGGATAAAGAAAAAACAGTGATCACCGGCGGCAGCGCCTTTAATATTAAAGCAAAATCATTAAGGCTGGGTAATTTTAACTTAGATGAAATAAAAATGTTGTATGAACAGCATACAACAGATACAGGCCAATCGTTTTACCAGGATGTTTTTCAGCTGGTATGGGAACTAACCGAAGGTCAGCCGTGGTTAGTGAATGCCATGGCCTATGAGGCCTGTTTTGAAATGAAAGCGGGACAGGACCGCGAAAGACCAATTACCAGGGATATGTTACTCCAGGCAAAAGAGAATCTCATTTTAAGGCGTGAAACCCACCTGGACCAGTTGGCGGATAAATTGAGTGAAGAACGGGTGAGGCGGGTGATTGAGCCCATCCTGTCCGGTTCCAATGAAGCGGAGAAAATTCCTGTGGATGATGTAGATTATGCAGTGGATTTGGGGTTGATAAAAAAAGCCCCCCAGTTGAAAATAGCCAACCGGATTTACCAGGAGGTAATTCCCAGGGAATTGATCTATACGACCCAGTTGACTATTAACCAGGATCCCCAGTGGTATATAGATAATGATGGTTATTTGAATATGGATAAACTGTTGAGGGCGTTCCAGGTTTTTTTCAGGAAGCATTTTGAGCATTGGGTGGATGGTTTTAATTACAGTGAAGCCGGGCCGCAGTTGTTATTACAGGCTTTTTTGCAGAGGATCGTCAACAGTGGTGGGAGAGTGGAACGTGAATACGGGTTGGGACGGCAGCGCACCGATCTCCTGGTGATTTGGCCCTATAAGAAAGGCACACAGCAAGCGGTGCTGGAGTTAAAAATCAAATACGGCAGCCTGGAAAAAACCATTGAACAGGGTTTGGAGCAGACCCGGGAATATATGGATAAATGCGGGACCAATGAAGGTTACTTATTGGTGTTTAACCGTGCGGAAAAAACACCGTGGCAGGAAAAAATATTCAAGCAAAAGAAAACCTTTAAAGGTGTCACCATTAATGTGTACGGCCTGTGACGGTTATAATCTTTTGCTGTCATGTTTTTATCGGCCTTGACAAATGAACATGAGTGCAATAAGATAAACGTATGACAGGAAAAAAAGCAGGTATTAACGGGAAGATGTATCGAAAACCGATACGTATATTTGAAAAATCAGGATCGGTAAATCCTGAAGCGTCTTACCATGTTCATTTAGAAAATGTGGTCAATACCGATAACCAGGATATCAAAACCATGGTGGACCGGGGCCGGTACTTTTCTATTTTTGCCCCCAGGCAGAGCGGTAAGACAACATTTTTGAAAAGAATTTGCGAGCAATTACATACAGACCCCACTTATGTCGCCGTAATATTGTGTTTCGAGGACTATAAGAACCTGGACAAAACCGAGTTTTATTCAGAGATAGAGGCGGACCTCTATGAGCAATTGATAAACAGGTTAAGAGAGGTGCGCTGTGAAAAAACCGAAGCCGTAGAGCAATTGTTAAACGGTCACCGCCTGACCAGCCATATTTCTTTCAGGCAGTTGTTCGAGAAATTAAACCGCATCATTCAATTCAAAAAAATCGTCATTTTCATCGATGAATTTGACGGCATTCCCTTTAAGGAATTAGAAAATTTTCTTACTTCATTAAGGAAGTTATACATAAAAACCAAGGATATAGAACAAAAGGCCCTTTATTCTGTGGGTTTGATTGGAATCAGGAATATCACCAAACTCGTTGTCGGCGGGGTGTCGCCGTTTAATATCGCCGACCAGGTGGACCTGCCGCCCTTTTCATTGAAAAATGTCCGTGATCTCTATGCCCAGTATACGGAAGAAACGAACCAGCCTTTCACAAAAGAAGCCATAAAAAAGGTCTATGAAGAAACTGCCGGCCAAACCTGGTTGGTCAACCGCCTGGGAACCATCCTGACCGTGAAGCTAAAACCCGGAACCGTGGAACCTATCGATGAAAAAGATGTAGAAAAAGCGATTCAAATCCTGCTGTTAGAGCGAAACGACCACTTCGACAACCTCTATGAAAAGGCCAAACTCCACAAAGAAACGTTTATAGAGATCATATTCGATCATGTGGAGTACAATCAATACGATGAGGAACAGTCCTGGTTGGAGCAATATGGCCTGATAAAGAATAGAGACGGCCATGCCGTTGTCGCTAATAACATATACAATACCATACATGTTAAAGCTTTTTTTAAAGAAGTGAAAGCCTATGAAACCATCTCTATAAAAGAATATGCATTACCCGGTGACAGGCTGGATATGAAACGGATTCTTCTCAATTTTGAAAAATATATCTCCCGGATCGGTGTCGGCGCATTTTACCGGCAGGGTAAACCCTATGAAAAGGCGGGTCAATTTCTACTTACTGCCTGGCTTTACCAATTTGTACGGGGAGGGGAAGGGGAACTCCATTATGAAGTGCGCAGCGGGTTAGGGAGAATGGATATTTTTTTAACCTATAAAGGCAAGAAATATATCATCGAGACAAAAGTAAATCGTCACGATGATTTATCCGGGATAATCGAGGAAGGTATTCTGCAGCTTTCAAGTAAGTATTTAGCGTCGGAGAAGACGACTGAGGGATATCTTGTCATCTATGATACGAAGACACTGGTAGGCGCCGTTTGTGAACCGCATTACCACCAGGCGGGAGACAAAAAAGTGGCCAGTTTCACCATCGGCATAGGGAAACCGTCGTAAAAAGAGAGGTGTCCTTCGGACGAATTTAAATTTAAAAATTTTTGCCTATCACATTTTTCAAAAAAAGCGGATACCGATCAGCTTGTTATCCAGGCTTTTCAGAAGGTAATGGTAGAAAACACAAAAGTGGCCGCTGCCTGAGATTGATTTTATCTGTACGCTCCTTTCATCATTCATCATTCATCATTCATCATTCATCACTCATCACTCATCATTTAGCTGATGATTTCTCTGAAATCAAAAAACGTAACGGTTCCGTTGGCATTGGCGGTGGCAAAGATGCCGGGTTTCGTGGGATGGGCTTTGATTTCTAAAGGTATCCACAGCAATTCTATTGTTTTGATGCATTGACCGGTTTCGATGTCCCAGAGTTTGAGGATATAATCATCGGAGCCGGAGATCACCTGGCTGGCGTCGGGGCTGAAACAGGCTAGTATCAATCTTTCCTTTTTTCAAGGAAAAAAATAAAAATATCTTCCTTAATCTTATTTTTTGCATCCAGCGGCCAGGGGGGCTATTTAGTTGAGTAAGGTGAGTAGGGTGAGTAAGGTAAGTAAGTTGAAGGCTTCCCCAAACGTTTGAAACAACATCCCTCTTTTAAATTCATGTGAATTTCAAAAGTGGTTACCCGGTTGGTTGATCCTGGTAAGGAAGCCTTCGAGATGGCCCGAAGGGCCTGCTTAGGCTCCACGCGCCGCGGGGCCCTGGATCCCCCGCAAAAACTTTTGATTTATTTAATTCGTTTTCTTGCCTGGCGAGTTTTTTGTTTTTGCCACAGAAGACACGGAGGTCACAAAGGAGAAGTGAAAAAACAAAAAATCCAAAAATCAAAGTTCCGTCCCTCTTTTTCGGGTGAATTAAGGTTTTGGAAGCTGTTTCGGTTAAAATTTAAAAGCTCTTCATTCAAATTACGTGCTGAATATGCTATAATGGGCAATACGATTTTTAATTGGGAAAAAAGAAAAATTTGAAACCGGAGACACTTAAATGAAAGAACCAAGACCGACGTCAACGTATAAGGACAGAAGCAAAGCTAAAAGCAGCTGGGGCAGAAAAACAGATTATAAAGATAAGAAAAACAACTACCAAAGCAAGTTCATCACCGATTCCCTCTGGCATATCATCAGACGTTTCGACCATATGATCGAAACCACCAATACGAAAGCCGCTTTAATTATCGCCTTTAATACGTTTATCCTGGGCGGTATCGTGCTGAAATGGGGAGAGCTGTTACCCCCAAATCCTTTATGGCTGAAAATTGCCGGCAGTATCATCTTAGCCGCAGCCGCAGGGGCCTGTGTGGTTTCACTTTTTTTTACCTTTCGCGCTCTAGCGCCTTACTTGAAATCACACAACTATCGCTCCAATGTATTCTTCAAGGATATTGAAAAACATCAGGAACCGGAAGAATACCACAAAGAAATGACGGGCTTAACACCCGATCACCTTACCAGGGACCTGAGCTTCCAGGTCCACGTTATATCCGGGGGAATGTCGGATAAATTCAAATGCCTGGAAAAAGCCATTCATGCTGTATTCTATGCCCAATTACCCGCCCTGCTGCTGTTTGTGGTGGTAAGATTCATTGCCTTTTTCGTAAACTAAGGATAAAAAGAAGTAGCCACGAAGTACACGAAGAGCACGAAGAAAAATTTTTGGGGGAGAAATCTAACCTTTTTTATCATTTTGTGATATAAAAGGTATGATAGAAATCGAAATGGCAATGAAACCGGATGCGTTAAGTTCAACCGTTAAAAAAGCCGCAGCTTTCTTTAGAAGCAAAGAGACCGCGGAGATCAGCAGGGAAATGTTCCAATTCCTTTTAAACCCCATCAAAGAAAACCTGTATAATTTTATCCTGAAATCACTGTACTTTTCTGAAGATGCGGACGATGTCTACCAGGATACGGTTTTGCGGGCCTTTAAATATAAAAATACCTATGATGAAAACCGGTCCTTTAAAACCTGGCTCTTTACCATTGCCCATAACGAAATCAAACGCTATTTCAACAAAACCAAAAAAGTGCCGGACACCCTGGCCCCGGCTGCAAACCTTTCCAGTGCCCATGACACAGGAGACAAAACATTGGTACAGGACATCTACGAGATCGCCGGACAATTAAACCCTAACCGGAGAAAAGTGTTTTTCCTCTTTTACGACCAGCGCTTTTCCATCCAGGAAATCAGCCAAATCACCGGTTTAAAACAGGGAAATATCAAATTTATCCTCAACCAGGCCAGGGAAAAAATTAAACAAAAACTGGGCTTCAAGGGAGGCCAAAATGACGGATATAATAAATAATAACAAAATCGATGAACTAGATGCCGTGATTTCAACCCATGTCCGGTCGGTTCAATACAAAATCCCGGACAACGTTGAAGAAAAAGTAAACGCAGCAATTACTAAGGATAAGAAGCCTTTGCTGTGGTTCCGTGTATCTGTATCTGCGGCTGCCGCAGCATTGGTGTTGATTGCAGTTGTTTTTATCTTTCAGCCGTTTCTGAAAGATCCAGGTGAACCGGTTTCATTGATTACGGAAATCAAAACCGAGTTTGAATTAAAGGATAAAAATATAAAAATCCTGTGGGTGCAAAAAAAAGACTTTGAGTTAAAATTAAGGAGGAAATAAAAAATGAAGAAAATCATTATTTTGCTTGTGATTGTGCTGTTGGTGGTTACGGTTTTCGGATTTGGCGATAAGCAACAATCGGAAAAGCCAAAACAAAAAACCGTACATCAGGATGTGGTTACCAAAACCTATGTTTTGAAGCACATTTCGCCTGATGTTGCTCACAAGACTCTGCGGCTGTATTTTTGGGAATCATATTACGATAGAAATGGCAAGATGTTTACCGTAAAAATTCCTAAAGAAAATATTGCTACGTTTGAAAAACTGTTGAAACAGTTGGATGTTGAAAGGAAGAAAATCCTGATACGCATCTTTACTGTGATTGCGTCCCGGGAGGGTAAAGGTGGTCCGATTGACAACAAAGATCTAAGGCAAGTGCTTAACGAATTGCAAAAGGTATTAAGCTTTAAATCCTTTCGCCTGGATGGTATATCTGCTGTAACCGTAACTGACGGCCAGCGTCACAGTAGGCTGTTTCTTTCTTCCCAGGTGCCGTTAGAACTGAGATTGGAAGATATTTACATCCGTGAAGGAAAGGATGGAAAACAGACCGTTGGATTCGAGTTCCGGTTGCAAAAAGAGGTAGCAAGTTATGTCCGGGACGGTAAATTGATAGACAATGACCAAACGCTGATCGAATCGCAAACCTCGGTGAAAGAAAACGGTTACCTGGTGGCGGGTGTTTCAAGACTGGGAAACGGGGATTCCCTGGTGCTGGTGATCAATGCTGAGATAAAAGAGTAAGCAGTTGGCAGTTGGCAGTTGGCAACATGGAAGATGTAGGGGCAGGTCTCCGTGCCTGCCCTTCTTTGTTTCTCCCATTTTTGTGTTTTTTTATCCTCTAGTGTCGTGTTAATGCTGAAATGACGGATAAGAATAATAAATTCGAATATCGAAATTCGAAACAAATCCGAAATTCAAATGTTCAAATGTTCAAAACATCTTTAAAGACCTCTAATAAAGGAACTGATGCTCCTTAAGCTCTTGTTTTGAATTTTGGAATTTTGGTCATTTGAATTTGTTTCGGATTTCGTGCTTCGTGCTTCGAATTTAATTCATTTCTACGTCATTTGATGCGTGACATGACACTAGTGGGTAATAATGCGGCCGTTTTCCATTTGATTGACATAATCTGCCAGGAATCCCACCCGCTTGAGGTGGTGAGAAATATAAAGTACACCCACATTTAAGTGTTCCACGATGGTTTTAAAAAACCTGAGTAAACGGGCCGCCATAATTTCATCCAGCGCAGAAAAAGGTTCATCCAAAATAATAAATCCCGGTTCCAGGACCAGTGCGCGGGCCAGGACAATACGCTGCAATTCCCCACCTGACAGCTCTGAAGGGTATTTGTCTAAAAAGGAACATGGAATTTTTAACATTTCCAATAAATGATTGATTTTTTCATTTATTTCCTTTTTATCTCTTTTGTAGATAATTAAAGGTTCTGAGAGGATTTTATAAACGCTGAAACAGGGATTAACCGAAAGCAAAGGATTCTGGAATACCATTTGATTCTCTTTTCTGAATTCTTTTCCGGGGATCGTTTTAATATTCTTTCCTTTGTAGAGAATCTCACCACCGTCATATTCTTCCAGTCTCATCACGATTCTTGCCAGTGTGGATTTCCCGCAGCCTGATTTTCCCACCAGTGCATTTATTTTTTTGTCATAGATTTTAAGATAAATGTCTTGCAATACCGGAACCAGGGATGCTTTATTACCGGGGAGCAAGGTATATCGCGTATGGACGCCGTCCACTTTTTGCTTATAAAATTTAGATATCCCTTTTAATTCAAACCTGGTTTTCACGACTCAACTATCATGTCCTGGCGTTGCTATGTTTGGTTTGGTATTGCCTGGGCGCAGTTGCTTTTTTGTATTTTTTACTCTTGTTTTGACCCGGGAATGTCGGAAACGGGAGGAGTTTCTTTTTTTTCCTCCGGTTTTTCTGGCGGTCCTGGTTGTTCTTTTTGTTCTTGCTCTAGTTGGGCTTCTTGATCGGTGATTAGGGATGGTTTGACCATTTCTTTGGTATTTACTCTTTCCTCTTCCAGGTTGATGGTGCCTTTTATTACCGCACCTTCAGCCACGGCGATTTTATCGGATTGAATATTTCCGTTGTATTTTCCTTCGGAAGAAATCTCCAGCTTTTCTGAAGCTTTGATATGGCCTTCGGCTTCACCACTAATGCGAACCACATTTGCCGATATTTCGCCGTTCACATACCCATCTCTGCCGATAGTTAAAGTTTTACTAACCTCCAGTTGACCGCTTACTTTTCCTTCGATGGTGATGTCTTCATCCGAGGTGATTTCACCTTCGATTCTCATGGTTTTTCCAAAAAAGGAACCAGATGACGAATCACCGGAACCGTATCCGTATCCCTGAAAATCTCTGGAACCGGTTTTTTTTTCAGAGCCAAAAGCCATAATGATTTCTCCTTAGGTTTTTAAAGCACCAGGCAGGATTCGAACCTGCAGCACCGGGATTAAGACCACCAGTACTGTGATTATCAAGCACTAATGGAGTATAGCATAAAAATATAGAGAATGCAATTATAAAATCAGTGCTCTCCCCTTTCCACTTTTCTTCAGCCTAAGTCTGTCTTGCTTTCTGCCACGGTTATAATCTGCTGCTCTTGTAGTTTTTTCACCAGACGATTATTATTTACCTCTTCATCGGGAATCACTCCTGAAGTGGTTCCAGTCTCTAAAAACAGATTTTTTCCGCTGTTGAGACGTAAAATCACATGCCTGTCGGCGTTGTTTCTTATATACTTAGACATGATCAAAACCTCCACCATATTTAATCAAGCCTCTACTATATTTGTGATCATTTATTTCCAGGGCAGCAGCCTATGCTTCCGCCTGTCCCATTTTTTTACTTCTCGTTCCTGGAACATTGGTCCTCCTTTAACCGATGCACCTATATTAAGGGAAAAGAAGAATGGATGCTATAACAAAAACGCCAAAAAATATAAAATTTCGATCACAAGAGTTAGTTGAGTAGGGTGAGTAAGGTGAGTGGGTGAGTCGTGCATGCACCCTGTGCCTTTAGTCACTTGCATACCTGTGGGGCAGCCGGTGAAACTTTTCTTTGAAACAGCGGGTGAAATAGTTGGAACTGGAGAAACCGACCTCGAAGGCCACTTCAGGGACATTGCCGAAATTGGCTTTCAAAAGCTGTGCTGCCCGTTTGAGGCGATAAGATTGGATAAATTGGTTGGGGGACTCGCCGGTGAGGGCCTTTACTTTCCGGTTCAGGGAGGTGCGGCTCATATAGAGAGACTTTGCCAGCTCATCGACACCGAATTCCATATCCGCTAAGTTCTTCTCTATGGCTTCTTTTAGTTCATTCATAAACTCCCGGTCAATGGAGGAGACGGCAATCTCAGTAGGCTGCAGCATCATCTCCCGTTGGATGGTTTCCTGCAGGCGGCGGCGCAGGTCGATGAGGTTCTTGATGCGGGCCAGCAATATTTTGGTATTGAAGGGTTTGGTGATGTAGTCGTCGGCACCGGTTTCCAGGCCCTCCACCACACTGGCTTCCGAGGCTTTGGCTGTTAACAGGACAATGGGAATATGGCTGGTCTTGACATCTTTCCCATTTACGCCGGTTTCTATATGGCTCTCTTCCTTGTCTTCGCCGCCCTCATGCATTTCAAACTCTTCCAGCGCCGCATCGTCAACAGTGATACCCTGTACTTGTGTCGCGTCAATCTTATTATTGCCTCCGGCGGCCAGGGGGGCTTTTTTGAAAAACCGCCCCCCTGGACCCCCCGAAAAACTTTTTATAGCCCTTCGGGCGGTTGGTTTACCGTCATTTGAGGGTTGAAGTGACACTAGTGGCAGACGGATGGTAAATTCCGTGCCTTTGCCTTCCCGGCTGGCGACATGGATATCGCCGTGATGAAGGGTGACCAGCTCTTTGGCCAGGGCCAAACCGATACCGGAGCCTTTGTGTTTATGCTCATGAGAAAAATAACCGTCTGCCTGGTAAAAGCGGTCGAATATGTAAGGCAACTGCTCTTCCGGGATACCCATGCCCGTGTCGCAGACGGGTATTTCCAGGTTATCGTCAGCAGGGACACCCTGCTCCCTGGCCGCGGCGGTTACGGTGATTTTCCCGCCCGCGGGGGTGAACTTCACGGCATTGGCTAAAAGGTTGACAATCACTTTTTCCAGTTTTTCCGGGTCAAAGTAGAGGGTAATATTTTCTTCTTCGGCAATAAAGGTTAAATCCAGTTTTTCCCGGACCGCCAGGGACTTGAAAGACCCCACCAGACCCTTTAAAAAGGGGATGATGTTTTGCCGTGAGGTCTGTAATTGCATCTTGCCGCTGTCCAGTTTGGAGAGGTCCAGGAGTTGGTTGATTAAAGTAAGCAAGCGGTGGGAATTGCCCAGGGCCATTTTGATGATTTCATGGAGTCTTTGGTACTCCTCCCCGCGGTAATCGGAGAGTACTTGTTCCAGGGGTCCCATAATCAATGTCAGCGGTGTACGGAACTCATGGGAGATGTTGGCAAAAAAGCGGGATTTGATTTTATCCATCTCTTTCAATTTTTCCGATTTTTCTTCTAATTTGACCAGTAATTCGCTCTTGGCCAGGTTGGCTTGCACTACTTTTTCTTTTTCCCAGGCTCAATTCCTGGATTTTATTTTTTTGTTTCAAAGATTCATTCTCTGCTTCCTTTTTCTCCACTTCATACTGGGTTCGTATCCTGGTAATTTCTTTGGTTTTTTCTGTGTTAAAAATATTCTCCTTTAATTCAGTGTAACGCCGGTGATATTCGAAGGCTTTTTTATAATTTTTCAATGCAGCATAAGTTCCTGATAAACTTTCACAAATTTCTTTCATGTCATATTTAGCGTTCATTTCTTCTGCTAATTTTAAACTTTTATGCAAATACTCCAATGATTTTTTTAACCGTCCCGATTCCTTATAAGTTATACCGATACTATTGTAAGAAATGGAGATCATTTGTTTATTGCCGATCTCTTCCCTGATGCGCAAACTCTTGAAAAAGTACTCCAATGCCTGGCTGTAATTGCCCTGGTCTAGATAAAAACTCCCGATAAGATTAAAGCAATCGGCAAGGCCCTTTTGATAATTGATTTTCTTGCTTAGTTTTACCCCCTGCTTCGCATAGTTCAACGCTTTTCCCGGCTCGATGTAGAGATATTCGCTGCCGAGTTCCGTGAGAATATTGACGAGTTCAGGGCCTTCTCCTGTTTTTTTTAGCTCTTTTAAAAGCCGGTTTATTTTTTATTACAACCTGAAGCCGCAGGGATATTTTAATGCAAACATCCCGGTATTGCAATAGGAAAGAATCAGACACCGCTTGTCTTCATTAATCCCAGGCAAGATTTACTCTTTCCTGCGCAATTTAAAGCCGTTCCCACGGAGGTTAGCAGCAAGAGCTACAGGGTTCTACGGAAAAACCGGAACCCCGGATTTGCAATTCTTCAGGCGACACTTCCTTTTCTTATACTGGGTGGGTGTCATCCCGGTATATTTCTTAAATACATAATTGAAGGCAGCTTTGGTATTAAATCCCACTTCAAAGGCAATGGATAATACCTTTTGCCCTGCCCATTTGGGATCAGTCAGAAGCCTTTTGGCCTCTTCGATGCGAAAGGTATTGATAAAATCCGAAAAACCCTTGTTCAATTTTTCGTTGATGATTTGGGAAAGGCGGTAAGGAGGGATAGATAATTTTTCTGACAGGGATTGCAAAGAAATGGTTTCGTCACGGAAGACTTTTTCAACTTCCATGAAATAAGTAAGCTTTTTTAGGCACTGGTCCACATAAAGAGGATTCAGGTGTGAATTTTTATATTTTATTTTCCCGTTTTTGGCAAAGGGTGGCCTCTTATGCATATACAGGTACAGCAAATATGAGGCGGATGAGGCAAAAAGCAAGAAAACCAGGGAAAGCGATACCTTAAAAGGGATGGTTTCATGAAAAAGGGGACTGGAGATAAAGGTCATTAAAGGGCAAGAGTAAAGAAAGACAAAAATAAAAGCGATTTTCACAATTAAATCAATCTTATTGCGAAATCGTTTTACTCTCTTTGTTACCTTTTTTTTCATTGATATCCTCCTTTAAACAAAACTACATTAAATTAGACACAGAAAAATACAATATGTGACAACAAACGCTAAAAAACAGTAAACTTGCGAAATGAGAGATTATATTGTATAATGAAGAAAAACGATGGAGCTTCTATCATGGAGAACCTGTTTAATAAAGACGATACGTCGGAATCTACCGATGAATGGTTGATCACTGAGGCAGTGAATGGAAACCGGAAGGCACTGGAAGAATTACTCCAACGTCATCACCGCTGGATTTACAATATTGCGCTGCGAATGGTGGGGGAACCCTTCGATGCTGAAGATGTCACCCAGGAGGTGCTGATAAAAATTCTATTAAATATTCCCAAATTTAAAATGAAGAGCAGGTTTCGCACCTGGGCATACCGGATCGTGGTGAACCATGTAATTAATATGAAAAAGAGAGAATGCGAGAAAAAAAGGACTTCGTTTAATCAATACTCAACGGCCATCGATAATACACCGGATATGGATTTACCAGACCCACAGCATTTACCGGTAGATACTTCATTGATCCTTGAGGAAGTAAAAATACACTGCATGATGGGAATGCTTTTGTGTTTAAATCGAAAGGAGAGGCTGGTATTTGTTTTTGGAGAAATATTTCAATTCAGCGGTCCGGTTTCCAGTGAAATACTGGAGTGCAGTAACGATAACTTTCGGCAGATATTATCCCGTGCCCGGCGCAAGGTGTACAATTTTATGAGAGGGAAATGCGGTCTTATTGATAAGAAAAATACCTGCCATTGTAACCGCAAAGCAAAAGCCCTGATGGATGGCGGTGTAATCGATCCGCACAATTTGTATTTCACCGGCCATTCCCTTTTCAAGCTCAGTACATTAATGAAAAAGAAATACTACCGTTTGCATGACCTGGTAAAAACTCAATGCCAGAGATTATTTAAGGAGCAACCTTTTTTTGAATCCCCTGACTTTGTTAAAACCTTTCGCCAGATATTAGACAGCAATGAATTCAAAGACGTTTTCAGTTTAAATTAATCATCAGCCCCTTGTCCTTCCGGTTCCGGTATTAACTTTCCGATCTCCTCAAGGCTTCTTAGAAAAGCGAAGGCTGTATTTTTAAAGGACATGTCCAACTTTATATCGAACCGTTTCATCTTCTCACAAAGCGTGGGTGGATTCAACCCCAGCAGAAAGGCCGCTTTCCGCTGATTCTCTTCGGAAATAAGCAGGGCATATTTGATGATTTCTGTCTCCAATTCATCCATAAATTCATTCAAGGATAGAATTTGATCGGCAAAATTCTTAAGCAGATATGCTTTTATCAGGTTTTCCCTGGCTGTATCCAGGTTCTTCCCGATCTCATCAGAACTGATTTGTTTTTTAGTAGGATTATNNGCATTTTCGTTTTCCGGGTCCATTTCTAAAAACGTTTTGAAATACTCTTTGGCTTTGGCGTTATCATTCATACCCAGGTAGATAATACCCAACTGGTAAAAAGCATCGGCATAATTGGGGTCCAGGGAGATCAGTTTTTCAAAGACGGTTTTGGCTTCACTGCTGTTTCCCAGGTTTATCAGGCAGGCACCGTAGTTGTACAGGGCTACGGTATCGGTGATCTCCAGGTCAAAGGCTTTCTTGTAATATTCCACTGCTTTGGCAAAATCTCCTTTTATGGCAAAGATTTTTCCCAGGGCTGAGAGGGATAATAAGAAGTCGGGTTTTAACTCCAGTGATTTTTGGAAATCAACAATGGCTTTTTCTTTATCGCCTTTTTTCTCAAAGCAAACGGCTCGATTGTAATACAATACAAAACTGCCCGGGTCTTTCTCGACAGCCTGGGTGATTTTGACAATCGCTTCATCGTACTTGCCGGCGGCCATTAATTTTTGGGCGGCGCTTACCAAATCAAGCGCAGCTTTGGCAGCTCTGATTTCCATCTTCTCCAACTGGACAGTTATCTCTTGCCGGTCATCCGCCTTCAGCCGGATAGCGGATTGCGCCGGCACATATCCTTCCTTCTCAAAGGAAACACGGTACATACCGTTTTGCAGCCCGCCTTTATAAAAACTTCCTTTTTTATCAGTAAAAAGCTCATAGCGAGCCGTTGCGGTTCGAAGAGACGCTATGATTACTCTTACTTTTTCTAAAGGTGTGTCTGTTCCTTTTTCTGTTACAACTCCTTTGAGGGAACTATTCTGCGAAAAAGCCAGGGTGGGAAAAATAGAAAAAAATGAAATAAATACGACTGTTGTCACCAACACCCCAAAGACGCTGCGAAGTTGACCACCTGGTTTCGAATAATTACTCATGGTTATTCTCCTTTTTTTTATCTTCGTCCTGGTTTTTTTGTGGGATATCTTTATTTTTTAATTTTCGTGCCCGTTCATAATAAACCATTGCTTTATCCCGGTTACCCATGCTGAGGTAGGTAGCGGCTATTAACTGGTTGATTTCTACGCTGTCTCCATATTTCCGTACTTCTTGCAGGTATTTAAGGGCACGGGGATGCAGTTTTAACTCGATGGAAGAATTCGCCAGCATCAGCAGGGTGGGATATTCTTTTTTGACATCCTCTCTTTCCAGCAGCTGGATTACCCTGGCGTAATCTCCTTTCAGGTAATAAGCCCTGGCAATGACGGGCAGGGAGGCGGCATTCCACAGGGAAGAGGGAATTTTATTAAAATACGCGATGGCCTGATCCACGTTACGGGCCTCCAGGTACTGCTGCGCTTGCACAAAAATATAATTATTCCGGGCAGCTGCCGGTTCGGGCCTCTCAATGGCAAACGGCCGCTTCACATCGATGTAAAAAGGTAAGATGTGAATCTTTTGGGTAATAGTCCCAGGCTGGCCACCAGGCTCTCTGATGGTTAACCAGTAATTACCGTCTTTTATTTCTGATAAAGGTTTCCGGAATTTATAGAGTTTGATGTTCTGGTACTGCCCGGTCTCTGCTGCCTGAGCCTGGATGTGTACGATATAACGTTTATCGTTGGTTTTTTCCAGGAAAATTTCCAGGGGGCCATGGCTGTCCCCGGGAGCGTTAACTAAAACAATTCCTTCCAGGGCATCTTTTTGGCAGAAGGTAGAACGTGGGTCGGTTAGCACCAGGAACCTGTCAGCAGCAAAGGGGACATAACCCTTCATATCGATTTCCTTCAATGTAAATCCCACCACAGCAGAAAGTGTGTGTTTTCCTACTGTGATTTGTTTTGTATGGGTAAAGAATTCCTGGGTGGTTTTATTCATAAACGTGGTAACAACGTTGAAATCCCCTGTAGTGATGGGGGCGAAATCCCGGAATACCACGCGTTGGTTATCTATCTTTTGTTTTTTTACCGGGTCTATTTTCAGGTCGATCTGCCGGCGATTCTGATACATAATATTGCCTTTTAGATCTTCGATACTAATATGCAGGTTGATTTCTGCTGTATATAAATTTTTGGAGACTTGTCTCAGTTTCAACACATCCGGCATCAGGGCGTAATGGACAAAGGGAATGCCTTTGTTCCAGGTGACGGTAATATAGCCGAACCCGCGAATAGCATTGGTGGAATGTGAAACCTCCACATGTCCGCTGGGTGATAAGAAATTCTTGATGTAACCGGATTCCGCCTCTCGTTCCGGCAGTGTATAAATCCGGTTCAGGGCATAATTAGAGGAACTGATGGACATGGCAATGCGGGGGTCTCCTTCGCTGGGTATGACGGACAGGGAGGCACTGGCCAGTTCGGCTGAAATCATCTTTATCTCTCTATAAGCCTGCAGCTCATTTCGAATCCTGGTGTTATGTTGGGGGGCCAGCAAGTCCCTGGGTTTATGAATACCGGGATGGTACAACTGAAAATCCCCCAAATCGCGGGGTTTGAAAAATAACAGGTTCATAAAGGGCAGCAGCCCGGGCCTGTCTTTTCCTTCGTAATTCCACAATTCACATTCCACCAGCATCGCTTGACCCACAAAATTGGTTTTGTTCTCTGGCTGGCCCATCAGGACATATATCCGGCCCCTGTCCGACTTGACACCATTGAGAAATTTGTTGGCATAGTACAGCCGACTGTAATACTCCACCCGGTATTCATTCTCAGGAGTACTGGTTTCCAGGTCACGGGCTTTCCAGAACATTTGTTTAAATCGCTTTCGTTCTTCTTCGGTTTTCAGCATCCTGGCCACGGATCGTTCTATCCGGGTGATAATGGGGTCTACTTCATCCAGCCACTGCTTCCAGGGGTCTTTCTTTTCCTCAGAAAAAAGGTCCGAACCCGTGCCCAAACAGATGATGGCTAAAAAAACCACCAGTACAATATGTGTAATATACGTTTTCATCAGGTTATTATATCAAAATTACCGGCAAAATAACAGGGTGCAAATTTTTCACCACAGAGGGCCTGGTGTTGTGTCAAGTTTTAATTGACGGTGCCTTCGGCGACCAGGGGGTTCTTTTGGAAAAACCCCACTGCGTGGCGCATAGCGTTACGGAGCATTTGCAGAGCAATGGAGGCGTACGGTGTTTAAACTGACGTATCGCCTCTTCGGACACTCTTAAATACTGCACTGTAAGTGCCCCTGGACCCCCATAAGCGCAAACTTAAAGAAAAACAATAGGTGCCCTTCGGGCGGTTGGTTATAAAGCGCCTGCCAGCGCTAAACTGTTTTTTCTAAACAAAAGTTTTGCAGGGGTCCAGGGGGTGGTTTTTCAAAAGAACCCCCTGGCCGTCGGAGACAAAAAAAAGTTCTTTTAGAGTTCTAATAGGAGTTTCAGGATGGACATTCTTAAATTTTATTAGTTGTTATGTCCATCCTGTAGATAAAAATACTGGACAGTATATCCGCACGGAGGGCATTCGTTTTTTTAGAGTGCCCGTGCGGTAGGAGAGATCAAGCCCCCAAAGGGGGAAATTCCAAATTACAAACAAAGGGGCGTCCTTCGGACATGTTTAAATAAAACGCCTGCGGCGATTCCACTGTTAGCCCAGGTGCATTGTTTTGGTCATTTGAATTTCGGTCATTCTGATTTGTTTCGGATTTCGAAATTCGTATTTCGGATTTTCTTTCCCTTCCCCTATCAGAGGGGAAACCCCCTACGGGGGAAATTCCAAATCACAAATCCCAAATTACAAACAAAGGGGCGT
>JABAOH010027562.1_pt1 | contig 43839 bp, 47 predicted proteins | sample 7062181 | NCBI WGS metagenome assembly JABAOH01 (sample SAMN14538630, study PRJNA623070) | marine sediment metagenome | biome: marine biome [ENVO:00000428]; feature: marine pelagic biome [ENVO:01000023]; material: deep marine sediment [ENVO:00002113]; isolation source: pool of 5 deep marine... | reverse complement strand
CCGCCGGGATGGGCGACCACCCCTAGGACCTCCATCTCCTGGAGCTTTCCGACCTCCTGGGCCTCGGCAGGGCCGGGAATGGTACTCAAGAGCAGCAGGGGGAGCAGCACGATCCCCCACCTGGAAGGGAGGCTAGTACCGTTCCAACTTATTGCCCCGAACACGGACGAGAAAGCCAGCAAGCCAGGTCTTCGCATTACACACCTCTCTATTGGGTGAGAAAGGTTGGAACGGCGCTAGCTGCCATTGTGACCTCCTTCGATTGGTCGGGCTTCTGGGAAGGTGTCCTTGGAGTTGATGCACCGCACGAGACGCCAGCCGCTTAACAGGTTGACGCGGTGGATCTGATCGGCGGTGAGACCCACCTGCTGGAGGAGCGGCGTCAGTTGGAGGTCCGGTTTGAATAAGCCTGTCCGGGTGATGAGCGGAGCCATCAGTCCCTCGAGCCGCCCCATGACGGGGTGCTCGCTTTTGAAGTGATTCAGAATGATGATGTGGCCCTTCGGCCGACACACGCGCTTGATCTCCCGGAGGACCTGGGTCGGATCCGGGACAGCGCTGATGACATACGTGGCGAGGACATGGTCAAAGCTATTGTCGTGGAAGCCCATCCGCAGGGCGTCCATCACCGCGAGACGCACGTAGGCGGCGTTGAGATCGCGGACCCGCCCCCGGGCCTTTCGGAGCATCTGCTCCGAGAAATCCATCCCGACCAGCCGGCGGTGACGCGGGTACAGGGGCAGATTCAAGCCGGTGCCGATCCCGACCTCCAGAATCTGATCGTCCGGACCGAGGTCCAAGAGCTTGATGGCCTCGAGGCGTCCGGGAAAAAAGATCCGATCGAACAAAAGATCGTACACAGGAGAGACGGCAGCGTAGGCCCGCTTGACCGACTTGTGAGACAGCTGCCATCTCGATTCCATGCGGTCGTCCCCCCTCTAGGTTAGGCGGCCCGTATTCTATCCGATGCGGGGTGGAATGGAAACGGTTTTTCTCCCTCAGTCCTCGCTTGCAGGGGAGTCCGACTGGGATGATCAAGAAGTCGGATGGTCAGCGGCGCGAGATTTGGGGACAGATGGAAACGGATGTCTGAGAACCGACGACGGCATTAGGCGGGGTCGATCTGAACGCGAGATCCCTCTTTGACCTTCTTGAAGATGGTGGGATCTCCCTCGATGCGGCCGATGATGTTGACCGCGCTCGCGGGGCGGATTTCGGTTCCGGTGCTGGCTGGGGTGGGCCCGAAAAAGATACAGAAAGCTCGACCGGGTGGCCAGTATCCCAGGTCTCCCATTTCCACCGTCTCTCGCGCGGTGGGCTCGAGGTCCGCCTTGACCGGGATCGCGAAGTAGATTTCATCTCCCCATGTATTGGCCTTACCGGTGATCGGAAGGGCCTCCCAGATTGCCTCGGCCGTCGGGCCATCGTTGAGGTCCCCCTCGGCCGTGACATCTCCTGCTTTGATCAGAATTTTGTGACTCATGCTCCTCTCCAGAGAAACGTCGCCCTTATACCACGTGCTGTCCCCAACGTCAATCTCGCCCATGGCTCCTGTTCGACGACCGATGACCGACGATATCTAGCGATCGGAAGGCTGTCACATCTCTATCGGAGTATTCCACTTGCGGGGGATCAACCCTCCAAAGTTTTTTCTGTTCCGGCATCACCCGCATGCCCCTCGCTCGGGGCCTCACCATTGCAGTCGGGCCCGGAAGGGCTCGGGGAGTGGGTCTTCCCCGGCGGAAAATTTCACGGGTTGGTTTGGCGTTAGCTCTGTATTCCGCGCCGAATGACCCTTGGTGCAACAGGACGGCCACCCCCACCTACGCTTCGCTCCGGCGGCGGGACCCCGGCCGGACGCAAACCAGGTTCCGCCGGGTCCAGGCCCAGCTCCCCTCGCCCTCCTGACGCCACCCGACTCTCCTCGCGACACTAACACTCACCTTGAGGACCCAATTTTGCTTTCGTTGGGCAGCACCTGAAGGCCCCGAGAGACATTGCCGGGAGCGGCGGGGTCCCTCGACAGGCGACGGCCAGGGAAACCGAGGCGCGAGCCGTGCTAGACTTCTTTGCACGGATCGTGAACACGGAGGGACCCTGGCCGTAAGCCGTCGCACAGGGTCGCCGCGGGAGGCCCGGAGCGAGGGGCCTGCTGGTGGTGCTTGCAGACAGGAAACAAGAGGGCGAGATCCGCTGACGAGCGGGACGCCCCTCGTGAGGCTCAAATAATGTGAAGCGCGGAGGGAGGAGCCGAAGGTGCTGTTCCAACAGAATCAACGACCCGTGGAATTTTCAGCCGACGAAGAATGCTTCCCGAGTCACTCTGCCCAACGTCAATTCCAGCTACACTCTGCAGTCAGCAGCGAGATGCACATAGCTCTTGGCTCATCGCTCGTATTTTGGATTCCAAAAACCAAAAACCACGTGCTACGTGCCATGTGGTATTTGTGGTCCTCAGTCATCGCGTCACGACGGGGCAGTCCCCTTGGCGACGGCCACGCGGGCCTCCCACCGGCGGCTCACGAGCGACATGGAATACGTGCAGATGAAGTACACGACCGCGATGAACGTGAAGACCTCGAAGGCCCGAAACTCCCGTTCCGCGATGATTTTTGCCACCCGGGTCAACTCACGAAAGCCGATGATATAGGCCAGCGAGGTGTCCATGAAGAGGATGATAAAGCGGGTCACCAAGGCGGGGATCATGTTCCGGATAGCCTGCGGGAGGATAATGTGTCGCATGGCCTGGACGTGACTCAATCCTGTAGAGCTGGCGGCGTCCACCTGGCCGACGGGAACAGACTGGATTCCTGCCCGAATGATCTCGGCGAGGTAGGCCCCCTCGAAGACGACGAACGCAATCAGGGCACTGGTGAAGTTGTCCAACGGCCGGCCGGCAATGATAGGCGACACGAAGTAAAACCAAAAGATGACCATGATCAAGGGAACACCTCGGATGACCTCGATATAGAGCACCGCAGGATAATAGAGCAGGCGATTGCGAGAGAGGCGCAGTGCCCCGGCGACAACCCCGAGCCAAAAGGAGAGCCCGATGGCCAGGATCGCCAGCTTCAAGGTGTTGACAAACCCGCTGAGTAAGAGCTGCCAGTTCTCGACGATGATGGTCCAGTCGAGTCCCATCAGGGACCCCCCGCCCCCCGAGCGATGAGACCCGGGATCGCGTATTTTTTCTCAACCTGGCTCATGCCGGCGGCGATGATCAGCGAAATGATGAGGTAGAGAAGAGTCCCGGCGGTGACCGCCTCCAGGCCATGGAAGGTGTAGGAGTCGACCTGTTGCGTCATAAAAGTGATCTCGGCAAAGCCGATGGTCGTGGCCAGAGAGGAGTTCTTGAAGATGGTCAGAAACTCCGTGGTGATAGGGGGAATCACGATCCGAAACCCGATCGGCACCAAGACGTACCGATACACCTGAGTCCAAGAGAGGCCGGTGGAAACGGCGGCCTCCACCTGGAGCTTGGGGATGGATTCGATGCCGGCCCGGACGGTCTCGCTGACGCGGGAAGAGGTATAAATGCCAAGACCGATCAGGGAGGCGAGAAACTCGTAGTTGAGGGTCAGCAGGGGCGTTTCAACGTGGAGGGTATTTACCGCATCCCGGATGGGGCCGGCCGGGAGGATCTGAGGCACGGCGAAGTACCAAAAGAAGAGCTGGACCAGGAGGGGGGTGTTCCGGAAAAACTCCACGTAGCCGGTGGCCAGCGCCCGGGGAATCCACCATCGGCTGGTTCGCAGGATCCCAAGGATGATCCCCAAGACCAGGGCGATGATCCAGGCCAGTGAAGAGAGCAGGATGGTGTTCTTGATCCCCTGGAGGATCCAATAACCAAAAGGATCCTCCCAGAGGACACTCCACCGAAAGTCGTATTGCAGCCCGAACACAAAAAGAGGCATGGGGAGTAAGGGGGGTCAGGAGGCTGGGGCAGCAGGGGACCTTCCCGCCCCGTGTCCCTAACCCCCCGACCTTCATTGGCTACTCAGGCATCGCCTGCATCTGAAGATACTCTCGGACCTCATAGCTCATCGGATAGGGGACGACCCCCTTGGGTCCAAACCACTTTTCGTACATGGTGAAGAATTCCCCGCTATCGACGAGCTCCCAGATCGTGTGATTGACAAAGTCTCTCCAGTTGGAGTCGTTCTCGGGGACAATGCAGGAATACGGATCCGCGCTAAAGAGGGGTCCCACGACTTGGTACGCGTCAGGGGTCTTTGACTTGGCCGCCAGACCGGCGAGGAGGATCCCATCGGTGACGTAGGTTTCGATCTTGCCCTGCTCGAGGGCGAGAAAGCCCGCGGCGTGGTCTTGGAAGGGGACGATAATGGCCTTCGGCTGGACTCGGCGCAGGGCCTTTTCATTCGTCGTCCCCTGCGTGGCGCCGGTCCGCTTCCCCACGAGGTCATCGGTGTCCTTGATCTTGCTTCCCTTCTTCACCAGGAGCTGGGACCCGGTGAAGAAAAAGTTGCTGGTGAAGTCCACCGTCTCGTCACGCCGCCGGTTAAACGTGGTCGATCCGCACTCGAGGTCCACGGTGTTATTGGCCACCATGGCGATGCGGGTCTTCGGGTTGACCTCCTTCTTATCCAGCTTGATCGGTTTGCCGAGCTTTGCTTCGAGGCGCGCCCGGAGCTTTTCGAGCAGGTCGACGGCAAATCCTTTCCAGACGTTGTCTTTATCGATATACGCGAAGGGGATCGATGCCGTCCGGGTTCCCGCGGTGAGGACACCGGTTCGCTCGATCTTTTCCAGTCGCGTCTCGGCGTCGGCCCGCGGCACCGCCGTGACCAGAATGCCGACGAGTGCGAGGACACCTCCGACTGCAAGAATGCGCCTGTATCTCATTGCCTCTCCCCCTTTGATGAAAGGTTAGTGGACCAAAATCTTACTCAGGAAGACCCGCGTCCGCTCTTCCTTCGGATAGCTGAAGAAGGTTTCGGGGCTGCCCTCTTCGACAATGCGACCCTCATCCATGAAGATGATGCGATCAGCCACTTTCTTCGCAAAGCCCATCTCGTGGGTGACCACGATCATGGTCATTCCTTCCTTGGCGAGCGAGACCATGACATCGAGGACCTCGTTGATCATTTCCGGGTCGAGGGCGGAGGTAGGCTCGTCGAAGAGCATGATCTTGGGCTGCATGGCCAAGGCGCGGGCAATGGCCACCCGCTGCTGCTGCCCCCCGGAGAGCTGGGCGGGGTAGGCGTCGGCCTTCTCCGGGATGCCCACCTTGACGAGCAGTTCGCGGGCGACCGCGTCCGCCTGCGATGGCGACAGTTTCCGGACCTTGACCGGAGCGAGGGTGATATTCTCGACCGCGGTCATATGGGGGTACAGATTAAACTGCTGAAAAACCATCCCAACTTCAGCCCTAAGCTTGGTGATGTCCGTCTTGGGATCATTCAGGAGCATCCCGTCGACGACGATCTCCCCCTGTTGGACTGGCTCCAGTTTGTTAATACAACGAATGAGGGTACTCTTTCCCGAGCCGCTGGGCCCACAGACCACCACCACTTCTCCCGGGCGGATCCTGAGATTGACACCGTTCAAGACCTGAAGTGAGCCGAACCACTTATTCACATTTTGAAAGTGAATCATCCTAAAACCCCGTTTGATTATCCGTGATCAGTTTATAGATCCCTCGGCCTCTTGTCAACGACTACACAAGGGCACCTCGAGTGAATGGCTTTACTTCCCCTTGAAGATGCGTTAGATTTTTCAAGAGGAGTAGTCACGAGCGTCCGAGTGCCGAGCGATAACACAGGGCCCGTGGCGATCCTTCGTTCGACAACGGGGAAAATGTATTGCCCGTGCGCCGGAGAGTGCCAGCTCCCTGACCCCCGTCGTGCTCTGGAGGATCTGCGCGGTTCTTTTTACCCCCGGATGGCTGTCCGTGGTGAGCTCGACTTCCCGGCGACGTTTGTGAGGCGCGTTCGCAAGGCCACCGTGTCCAAAGCGGTTGCGGGAATAGGAAAGAGAGTCAGGACGGTCGATCCGATGTATCCCAATGGCTATGAAACGTGAAATCATCGTGAATTCTTCGATGGTAGAGACCCGCGTGGCGGTCCTAGAGGACGGTCAACTGGCGGAGCTGATGATTGGGGACGCCAGGAACGAAGGATTCGCCGGAAACATCTATAAGGGGCGGGTACTGAAGATCCTACCCGGCATGCAGGCCGCCTTCGTGGATATCGGCCTCAACAAGGATGCCTTCCTCTACGTTCGAGACATCTACGAAGATTTGGAGGACTACGAGCAGTTCTTCGGAGCGGGTGAGGAAGCCGAGGGGGAGGACAGGATCCCGCCCCCCCCTCCCCCTAAGCGGCCACCCCGGCAGGGCCAGCCCTCCATCGAAGAATTGCTCAAGGAGGGGCAGGAGGTTTTGGTTCAAGTGGCCCGAGAACCTTTGGGGACGAAGGGGGCCCGGATTACTTCCCACATCACCCTCCCGGGGCGCTTTCTGGTCTACATGCCCACCGAGCAGCATATCGGAATCTCCCGGAAGATCGAAAACGAGGGAGAACGAGCCCGTCTCCGTCAGATTGTGCAGGAATTGAGCATGGGGACGGAAGGGGTGATTGTCCGCACCGCCGGGATGGGGAAAAAACGCGATGAGATTGCATCAGATCTAGAGTTTCTCCGCTCCCTGTGGCGGCAGATCAAGGCCAGGACCGACACGGTCAATGCGCCCGCGCTCGTTCAGAGGGATCTCGACCTGGTCTTTCGGATCTTCCGTGACCTCTTCACGCGCGAGGTCACTCGGTTGGTGGTGGACAGTGAAGCGGAATATGAGCGGTGTCTCGAGTTTGTGGAAGCGCTCTTCCCTGATCTCCGTTCGCACCTCTTCCTCTACACCGAGGAGGATTCTATCTTTCGCTCCTTCGGGGTGGAACGAGAGATCGAAAAAGCCCTCCGGCCTAAGGTGTGGCTCAAATCGGGTGGATATCTCGTCATCGAGGAGACCGAGGCCTTGGTCTCGATTGATGTCAATACCGGGCGCTACGTGGGCAAACACGACTTCGAGGAGACCGTCTTCAAGACGAATCTCGAGGCTGCCCGGGAGATCGCCCGTCAGGTGCGCCTCCGGGATCTGGGGGGGATTGTCATTATCGACTTCATCGATATGGCCCGGCAGGATCACCGAGATCGGGTCCTCGTTGAGCTCAAGGAACACCTCAAGTTCGACCGCTCTCCTACGAATGTTGCCCTGCTTTCAGAACTCGGCCTCGTGGAGATGACCCGCAAGCGGGTGAAGCAAGGACTCATTCGCTCCCTCAGCGTGAGCTGTCCCACCTGCGGGGGGACAGGTCTCCTCCGGGCCATCCCCTCCCTCGCCCATCAGATTCTCCGGGAGGCGGAGTGGCGGCTGGTCAAGCGGAAGCCGGACCATGTCAGGATTCGCGCTAATGCTGAAGTGATCAACTGGCTGAGGGCAGAGGAGGCAGAAGCGATTGAAGCCTTGCAGCAGAAGTTCGGGAGTGAGATCTCTCTCACGCCCGAAGAGGGATGGCCAGCCCAGAAGTATCAGGTTTCCGAAGGCTGACCGCTCGTTCCGGACTGCGTCGGGGATTTTCCTGGTGGAGCAGAGGTGTCTTACGGGTGCCCCGGTGGACTGGGGGGTTTCTTGACAGACGAGAGCATTCCTGGTAGATAAGAAGGTCCGCAGAGCGAGTGCCACAGGGAGAGGTCGGGATGTATGCCGTTGTGGAGACAGGAGGGAAGCAATATCGGGTGGCCCCCGGAGGGGTTATCTCTGTAGAACGTCTACCCGGCAGCGTGGGTGAGGTGATAGAGCTTTCCCGAGTCCTGCTGGTTGGCGAGGGAGAGGAGGTTAAGGTCGGGTCTCCGGTCGTCGCGGGGGCGAGGGTGCTGGCGACAATTCTGGGAGAGATCCGGGGTCCCAAGATCACGGTCTTTAAGTTCCGGCGGCGGCGGAAGTACCGGCGGAAGACCGGGCACCGTCAACAGCTGACCCGTCTGCGGGTCGAGGAAATCGCTGTTGGTTCATAGTTCAGCGGTTCATGGTTCAGAGATGAAGTTCCAGAAATGCTCTCTCTGAGGAATTTGCCATGAACTATGAACCATGAACGGAGGAAGAGATGGCACATAAGAAGGGAATGGGCAGCTCGAGAAACGGCCGGGAGAGCGAGTCGAAGCGGCTCGGGATGAAGGCCTTCTCGGGGCAAATGGTTCCCGGCGGAAGCATCCTGGTCCGGCAGCGGGGCACTCGATTCAAACCTGGCTGGAATGTCGGGATCGGTCGGGATGACACCCTCTACGCGAAGGTCACTGGGATCGTTTCCGTCGTGCAGCGGGGTGGCCGGGGCCGGTTTGTCAACATCATCCCGGTGCAGAATGAGGGCACGCCCTTCGATGACCGTTGACCGTTATCCGATGACCGAAAGGGACTAAACGATCCTTTGTCGGTCGTCTGTCGTCGGTCAGCGGTCAACAGTCCGTCCTAGGACGAGATTCTGTGTTCATCGATGTTGCCCGGATCAGCGTTAAAGCGGGTCACGGTGGAAAGGGCTGCATCAGCTTTCGGCGCGAGAAGTATGTTCCCCGAGGGGGACCGGACGGGGGGGACGGAGGACGGGGAGGGAACGTCCTTGTGGAAGCCTCCCGGTCGGTGAGCACCCTTATCGATTTGAAGTATCAGCGGCTCTATCGGGCGCCACGCGGAGGACACGGACAGGGGAAGAACAAGCGTGGTCGTGACGGGGCCGATGTGATGATCCGGGTTCCCCTGGGCACGGTGATCAAGGACGACGAGACTGGTGGGCTCCTAGGGGACCTCACGGAAGAGGGGCAACGGGTCTTGGTCGCGCGTGGCGGCCGCGGCGGCCGAGGGAACGCTGCCTTTGCGACGGCGACGCGTCGGGCCCCGCGAATTGCCGAGGAGGGGGCGGTGGGCGAGGAGCGGGGCCTCCTCTTTGAGCTCAAGCTGTTAGCCGACGTCGGGTTGGTGGGCGTTCCCAATGCCGGCAAATCCACGCTTCTTCGGGCCTTGACCGCAGCGCAGCCGAAGATTGCTGATTATCCCTTCACCACCCTCGTCCCCAATCTAGGGGTCCTCGATTTCTCCCCGACCGCGCGAGTCACCGTTGCCGACATTCCGGGACTCATCGCTGGGGCCTCGGAAGGCGCCGGGCTTGGACTCGCCTTCCTTCGGCACATCGAGCGGGTTCGCTTGATCGTGCACGTGCTCGATATCTCGGAGGGTCAGGACCCTCTCAAGGCGTTTGAGGTCGTGGAGGAAGAGCTTCAAGCGTACAGTCCCACCTTCACGCATCTCCCGAGATTGGTGGCAGCCAATAAGGTCGACCTGCCTCATGACAAGAATCTGGCGCACTGCCAACCCTATTTCGCCGGCCGGGGGATCCCCGTGTACCCCGTGTCGGCCTTGACAGGAACAGGCCTCTCCACTCTCAAAGAGGGAGTCCGGGAGCGGCTCAGCTCAGCGCAAGAGCGAAGGGAGACCGGTGGATCGCGCCGAGCTCTGTAAACAGGTTCGACGCCTGGTGATTAAGGTAGGCTCAGGGGTCCTCTCCAGGGGAACCGTTTCCCTGCAAAGGGAATCAATCCAGGGGCTCGCAAAGCAGATCGCATCGTTGATGGCCCAAGGAATGCAAACCCTTCTGGTCTCCTCGGGAGCCGTGATGGCCGGGATGGAAAGGCTCGAGGGCAAGGAACGGCTCCGAAGCATCCCCCTGAAACAGGCAGTCGCCGCCATCGGCCAGGGGAGGCTGATGGCCATGTACGAGGAGACCTTTGCGCCGTTTGGGATCAAGGTGGCCCAGATCCTCCTCACGCAAGATGACGTGCGGGACCGGGTCCGCTATCTGAACGCGCGGAACACGCTTTTTACACTGCTCGACCTCGGGGTTCTCCCCATCGTGAACGAAAATGATACGGTAGCGGTGGAAGAGATCAAGTTCGGAGATAATGACATCCTTTCGGCACTCGTCGCCTCATTGGTGGATGCGGATCTCTTAGTGATGCTCACCGACCAGGAGGGGCTCCATACGGCGGATCCGCGCACCGATCCTGAGGCGCGGCTGATCCCTGTGATCTCCAGTCCGTTTCCGCCCGATGCGTTTTGGGCGGGCCCGACCCGAACCCTCACCGGGATCGGAGGGATGGTGTCCAAAGTCGAGGCGGCCCGGTTGGCAACTGCTTCCCACATTCCCGCGATGGTGGCAAACGGTTTCACGGCGGACATCCTCCTCCGACTGTGTGCCGGCGAATCCCTGGGGACCCTCTTTCTCCCCCAGGCGGCACGGATGGGGAGCCGGAAGCGGTGGTTGGCCTTCGCCACACGACCGAAGGGAGGGATCGAAGTGGATGCGGGGGCCAAACGAGCCCTCACACACCACGGGCGGAGCCTCCTCCCTTCCGGAGTCGAGAGGACGGTGAAGGTATTTCACGCCGGGGATGTCGTGTCGATCCTGGGGGCAGAGGGCCAAGAATTTGCCCGGGGTCTCGTCAACTACAGCGCGGAGGAGATAGAACGGATCAAGGGGCGGAGAACCGACGAGATCGAGCGGGTCCTCGGATACAAACACTCTGACGAGGTCGTTCACCGGGATAACCTGGTGATCCTGGAGGAGCGGAAGTGAGCGAAGTGGAAGCCTTAGCCCACCAGGCCCGGGAAGCGGCGAGGGCTATGGCGGCAGCTTCTACTGAGGTCAAGGATCGGGCCCTTCACGCGATGGCGCAGGGCCTTCTTGATCGCCACGAGGAGATTCTCCAGGCTAACACGGCCGATCTGGCTGCGGTGCAGGGGAAAGGATACCCGCCGGCGTTCTTGGATCGGCTCAGGCTGACCGTCGAGCGGGTGCGGACGATGGCGCGAGGATTACAGGAAGTGGCGGCTCTTCCGGATCCGGTGGGGGAAGTGATCGGGATGGAGCGCCGCCCCAACGGCCTGTGGGTGGGCCGTATGCGGGTTCCCTTGGGTGTGATCGCCGTGATCTACGAGTCCCGGCCCAATGTGACCGCCGATGTGACGGGCTTGTGCCTCAAGGCTGGCAATGCGATCCTCCTGCGAGGCGGCTCCGAAGCCATCCGGAGTAATACGGCCATCGCCGCGGTGTTGACGACCTCAGCGGAGGCCGCGGGACTCCCCAAGGGGGCGGTCGGGATTGTAGAGATCACCGATCGGGCGGCGGTGCATGCCTTGCTCAAATTGGATGGATTCATCGATCTCGTCATCCCCCGAGGGGGCGAGGAGCTGGTCCGGACGGTGAAGGAGGCGTCCACGATCCCGGTGATCGCTCACGAGAAAGGCCTATGTCATATCTATGTGGACGAAGCAGCTGATCACTCGATGGCCGAGGAAGTGGTCTTGAATGCCAAGGTGGAACGGCCGGGGGTCTGCAATGCCCTCGAGACGCTGCTCGTACACGAGCAGGTTGCTGCTGTGCTCCTCCCGGGGATCGGGGCACGGCTGGCGGCAGCGGGCGTGGAGCTCAGAGGATGTCCCAAGACCAGGAAGATCCTGCCCGATCTCACCGAGGCCACGGAAAGCGATTGGCAGACGGAGTATCTGGATCTGATCCTGTCCATCAAGGTCGTGGACTCCTTCGGCGAGGCCGTGGCGCACATCCGTCAGTACGGGTCCGGGCTCGCGGAGGGGATCGTGACCGCCGATTATCATCGGGCGCTCTGCTTTCTGCGAGAAGTAGATGCGGGGGTGGTGTTCGTCAATGCCTCCACCCGCTTTGCCGATGGGGGGGAATTTGGATTAGGGGCGGAGATTGGCATCAGCACGCAGAAGCTCCACGCGCGGGGTCCCATGGGGCTTAAAGAATTGACCTGTACGAAATTCATCGTGCTGGGGGAAGGCCAGGTCCGGGACTCCCGCCGTGTAGGAGGTTGACAGTTCACAGTTCACGGTTCACGGAGAGACAGGAGAAACCTGTTTATGCTGTTCAAACGGCTGTGAACGGTGAACCGTGAACCTAGTGGGGTGGTAAGGATGCGTATCGGGGTGATGGGGGGAACTTTTGATCCGATCCATCTCGGTCATCTGCGGGCGGCCGAGGAGATCTACTGGGCCTTCGGGCTTGATCACATCATTTTTGTCCCGGCGGCCCGCCCACCCCATAAGGGTGAGGAGGACGTGGCGGCTCCAATCCACCGCTATGAAATGGTCTCATTGGCGACGGTCTTTACCCCGTACTTCAGCGTCTCCCCCATAGAGCTCAACCGACCAGGCCAATCGTACTCCGTGGAGACGGTACGGGAACTGCTGAGGCTGCACGGCCCTGAGACCTATCTGTGCTTTATCATGGGGGTGGATGCCTTCCTGGAGATGAGTACCTGGAAAGACGCGAAGGAGATCCTGCGGTTGACGCAGGTGGTCGTTACCGCTCGACCGGGCTGGCGTCTGGATGAGGTAGAGGAGACCTTGACGCCGGAGCAGCGCCGACAACTCGGCCACCCTCAGTTTAAGTACCTGAGGATCTCAGAGGTGACGCCGAAGTTGAGTCACGAGGGGCCGGTCCCTGGTCTGGTCCTGCTCGTGGAAGTGGTCTCTCTCGATATCTCGTCCCGAGAGATCCGGCAGCTGGTGGAAGAGGGGCGAAGCATCCGGTTCTTGGTTCCAGACACCGTGGCCGCTTACATGGGGAAAAACAGACTTTATCAGGGACAGAAGGGGCCCAGGGCAGAGGGAGTTCAGGGTAGCCTGCTGGGAGGATGGGAAGAATAGATCCGGAGCAACTGGTTGGTCTGGCAGCGCACGCCGCCTGGGAGGTCAAGGCGCACAATCTGACCATCCTGGACCTTCGGGGGATCTCCAGTATTGCAGATCACTTTCTTATCTGCAGTGGGGAATCAGAGCGGCACGTGCGTGCCATTGCTGATCACATTGGAGAGTGTCTGGATAAAGCCGACGTCCGATTGCATCACGAAGAAGGATTTCCAGGGACGCGGTGGATTTTGCTTGACTATCACGACCTCATCATCCATATTTTTGACGAAGAAACACGGCGCTATTATGACCTGGAGCGGCTCTGGGGAGATGCGCCACTGCGGGAATACCGGGGCTAGAGGGGGGCGAGATGCTTCCCTCTTTCGTTACTCAGGACTCTTTTTCGAGTGAGGGGTGACATCCTTCTCGGCAAGATCGTCCGGTCTGAATCCAGGGGAACCAGGATGAAGGAGGTCTGTTAGGTGAGGGCATCTAAGCTGAAGGAACTTGAGAAACGTCTTCTGGATAAGCGGAAGGAGCTCTTAAGCGGGGTCCGCACGCGCAATGCGACCAGGTTCGAGACCGGTAGTGGAACGTTAGACCTGGCCGACCAGGCAGCGAACGCGTATACTAAGGAGTTTCTCCTCTCCTTGGGCGATGCCGAAAGGCGGTCTTTGCGTCAAGTCGATGCTGCGTTAAAGAAGATCCGTCTCCGCACGTACGGCAAGTGCGAGAAGTGCGGAGAGGAGATTGCCGTCAAGCGGTTGGAAGCCCTCCCGTTTGCCGAGTACTGCATTGCATGCCAGGAGGAGGAGGAGCGGCGGTAAGCCGCTTCCTCACAGACCATTCTCTCACCCCCGATTTAAACCTACCCTCGGTACCGTTCCTCGGCGGGAAGTAACAGATGGAGCTTGCGTGGTTGAAGCGCTCGAGCCTGGAACTCTATTTTGCCCTTCTCCGCTTCCTGGTCCCGGGCGGGTGTGCCATCTGTGACGATACGCTCGGAATCGGATCTCGGTCGGTCGTCTGCGGCACTTGCTGGAGAGGGATCCGGGTTCTTAAAGCCCCCTTCTGTCCTCGATGCGGGCGTCCTTTTTGGGGGAAGGGCCACGCCCATCCTCCATCTCACCGGTGCCAGGCCTGTCGAACCCGCCCCCCCCAGTACCGTCTAGCCCGTTCAGCCGTCCTCTATGAACGGGACGATCCCCTCCGGGAGATTCTTCTGCTGTTCAAGCACGGTCGGCGGATCGCCCTCGGGGGACATCTAGGTCGCCTCATGGCCAGGCGGGCAGCAGACCTCCTGGGTCACCCCACTGTTGATTCGATTGTGCCGGTCCCCCTCCACCGGGGACGAGAGCGTGAGCGAGGTTTCAATCAGGCCGATATCCTCGCCAGTGCTGTCGGGAAATGTCTCCGTCGCCCGGTCCTCCGGAGCACCGTGCGCCGCATCCGTGCAACCCCACCGCAGGTCGGCAAGCCGAGGGAGCGTGCGCGGAATGTGCGGGGCGCCTTCGCCGTCCTCAACCCCGAGCAGATCGAAGGCCGATCCATCCTCTTGATTGACGATGTGCTGACGACGGGGGCCACGGTCAACGAATGTGCAAAAGTCTTAATGAAGGCCGGCGCGCGGACGGTCCTCGTTTACACCCTGGCGCGAGCGCTGTGAGGTTGACTTCCCGCGGCATCGCGTCTATCATTGAGAAGATTTTTTTGGGCTGAGAAGATTTTTTTGGGCTTTCTCTGATGAATGTTCCGCCCTGGCGCGGCAGGAGGAGAGGAGGAGCATGATGACCATTCGCGTTGGAATCAACGGCTTCGGGCGAATTGGGCGGAACCTTTACCGGGCGGCCTTCCAGGACCCGACGCTCGAATTTGTGGCGGTAAACGACATTACCAATGCCAAAACTCTCGCCCATCTATTGAAGTACGACTCGATCCTGGGGAGGCTGAATGCGCAAATCGAGGCCAAAGACGACGCCATTATAGTGAATGGGAAGGCGATGAAGGTTCTGGCTGAGCGGGACCCGGTTGGTTTGCCCTGGAAAGAGCTGGGCGTGGAATATGTGGTGGAATCCACGGGGATCTTCACCGACCGCGAGGGTGCGTCGAAGCACCTCCAGGCCGGCGCGAAAAAGGTGATCATCTCTGCGCCGGCCAAGGGTCCTGACATCACCATCGTGCTCGGGGTCAACGAAAAGACGTACGATCCCCAGAAGCATCACGTGATCTCCAATGCCTCGTGTACCACCAATTGCATCGCGCCTGTGGCCAAGGTCGTGCACGAGCATTTCCGCATCAAGCACGGGTTCATGACCACGATTCACTCGTACACGAATGATCAGCAGCTCCTCGACCTCCCGCATAAGGATCTCAGACGCGCCCGGGCGGCGGCCCTCTCGCAGATTCCGACCACCACGGGGGCGGCCAAGGCAGTCGGGTTGGTCCTCCCCGAACTCCAGGGGAAGCTGCATGGCATCGCGATCCGCGTTCCCACTGCCAACGTGTCGTTGGTGGATTTCGTGGCGGAGGTCGAACGGGTAACGTCAGAGGAAGAGCTAAACCAGGCCTTTAAGAAGGCGACCGAGCAGGAGTTGAAAGGGGTCCTGGAGTATACGGAGGAACCTCTCGTCTCAATCGATTTCGTCCATAACCCGCATTCCGCCATCGTGGATGGTCCCTCCACCGGGGTCATCGACAGCACACTGGTAAAGGTCTTGGCCTGGTATGACAACGAGTGGGGCTATTCCTGCCGCCTCCAAGATCTAATCAAGTTTATGGCTTCCCGCTAGAACGGTTCACAGTTCACGGTTCATGGTTCATGGGAAAGCGGAGTTCAACAACGATGAACTATGAACAGTGAGCCATGATCGAGGCGTAGCGTCTGTGATGTTTAATAAGGTGTGTATAGACGAAGTGCCATTGACCAGGAGGCGTGTCCTGATCCGGGTCGATTTTAATGTTCCCTTGGAGGAGGGGCGTGTTGCCGATGATACCCGGATTCGGGAAAGTTTGCCCACCATCCGTTACGCCCGTGATCAGAAGGCGAGGGTCATTCTCTGCTCCCACCTCGGTCGACCTAAGGGCAAGCCATCCCCGACATTGAGCCTCAGACCGGTTGCAGAACGTCTGTCGGAGCTTATCGGGGCACCCGTCGGCATGGCGGGGGATAGCATCGGGGAGGGGGTGCAGGGAGCCGTCGCGGGGCTGCAACCGGGGGGGGTGCTCCTCCTGGAAAACCTGCGTTTTCACGTGGAAGAGGAAAAAAACGCCGAGGACTTTGCGCGGGCGCTGGCGGACCTCTGCGACGTGTATGTCAACGACGCCTTTGGTGCGGCACACCGGGCCCATGCTTCAACTGCTGGCATCACCCGCTATGTCCCCGTTGCGGCGTCCGGCTTTCTGCTGAAGAAAGAAGTCGAACACCTGGGGAAGCTCCTGACCGCTCCGGAGCATCCATTTGTGGCAGTCCTGGGAGGAGCCAAGGTGTCCGACAAGGTCGGCGTGCTGAAGAACCTCATCGGGAAGGTGGATACATTTCTCATTGGTGGGGCGATGGCCTATACCTTTCTGAGGGCGGCCGGGCATTCGGTGGGAGGGTCCAGAGTTGAAGACGACAAGCTGGAATTGGCCCGAGAGACAATGCACGCCGCCCGTGATGCGAAGGTTGCGTTCCTGCTCGCTTCCGATCATGTGATCGCCGAGCGAATCGAGCCCAATGCTTTTGCCCGCGTCGTAGATGATCCAGAGATCCCCGATGGATGGAAGGGCGTGGACATCGGTCCCAAGACGCGGGAGGCCTTTGCCTCGACGATCCAGGGGGCGCGCACGATTCTGTGGAACGGCCCCATGGGAGTCTTTGAAACCCCCCCTTTTCAGGCCGGGACATGGGCGATAGCGGCTGCGATCGCGGCGAGCGGAGGCACCTCGATTATCGGCGGGGGCGATACCGTATCGGCGGTGACCCAAGCAGGGGTGGCAGACAAGATGACCCATATGTCCACAGGCGGTGGAGCCTCATTGGAGTTTTTGGAGGGCAGGGAGCTGCCCGGGATTGCTGCACTCAGCAACAAAACATGACGCAGTCAGCTTTCAGCTGTCAGCAAGGAGGAAGTTGCTGTAAGCCTATCAGCTGATAGCGGACAGCCATAAAGCTGAATCCCTAATGTTGACTGCTGACAGCTGATTGCCGAGGTTGATGTGCGGAAGCCGTTGATTGCAGCCAACTGGAAAATGTACCAAACCATCCCAGATGGGGTGGCCTTGGTCCGGCGTCTCAGGGTTCTACTAGGGGATGATGACGAGGTTGAGGTGGTGGTCTGTCCACCGTTTACCGCGTTGTCCGCAGTCGGCGAGGCACTCGAGGGTTCTCGGATCGGTCTCGGGGCCCAGGACATGCACTGGGAAAGGGAGGGAGCGTATACCGGCGAGATCTCCCCCGTGATGTTAACAGATGTCGGCTGCCACTACGTGATTGTGGGGCACTCCGAGCGGCGGCAGTCCTTTGGCGAGACCGATCCACAGGTCAACCGGAAGCTGAAGGGTGCTCTGGAACACCAACTCGTCCCTATCCTCTGCGTCGGCGAGACGTTAGCAGAGCGGGAGAACGGACAGACCCTTGAGGTGGTAGAAGTGCAGCTCCAAGGGGCGCTCAGCGAAGTCGCTCCTCAGCCAGCCACGGGGATCGCCATCGCCTATGAACCCGTCTGGGCAATTGGAACCGGACGCACCGCCGCTCCAGAGCAGGCAGCGGAGGTTCACACGTTTATCCGGAAGTGCCTCGCAAAAACCTGGGGGGAGGCGGCGGCCACAGCAATTCGCATCCTTTACGGGGGGAGCGTAAGGCCTGATAATATAGATGCGTTGATGGCCGAGGCTGAGATCGATGGGGCGCTGGTGGGGGGGGCGAGCCTGAAGGCGGATAACTTTGCCCGGATCGTCCACTTTGAGAAAGTCCGGGGTTCGAAGTCCTAAGTCCGAAGTCGAAAGGCAAGGGAAAAAAAGTCCGGACGAAAGAACCTTACGAGGGGCTTGACATCGGACGTCGGACATAGGACGTTTAAGAGGGAGGATTCAATGTATGGGATGCTTATAGTTCTGCATGTCCTGCTGGCCTTGGGCATGATTGGGGTAATCTTGGTCCAGACCGGGAAGGGTGCAGACATCGGTGCAGCCTTTGGCGGGGGGTCCTCCCAGACTGTCTTCGGCGCGCGCGGGCCGACCACCTTTCTCCATCGGTTGACTACCGGCATTGCTATCCTATTCATGGTGACCTCGGTCGTCCTCACAATCTATGCCACACGACAAGGACCGGCATCGGTGATCTCGGAGGAGCCGGCCCAGACAGCGCCGGCCCCGACGCAGTAGGGACCGTACAGGCGGGATGCAGATGAGCCGCCGAGCGCGCACACCTTTCTGCTCTTCCTCGGCCCATCGTCAAACTTTCCGCCCGCCTCGCAGGCGGGTGCCACCCCCTCGGGTTTCCCCATGTGGGTAAAGCGGACCCTCATCCTGGCTCCGACGCTCGTCAGCCTTTTCCTGCTCCAATCGTATTTTTGGGTTCCCACGTTCGAGGACCAGGTGAAGGGAGATCCGGGCCGCCTCATCCGGTATATTGAAACCTCCATCGGAGATGCGTCCATCCTCAATCCCACCCTGGCCGCCGATTCAGCCAGTGCCGACATCAACGCCCTTGTCTTCGAGGGGTTGATCGATCGGGACCTTGATCTCTCCTTCCGCGGGCGGCTCGCTACATCGTGGAGGATCTACGAAGAAGCCTATCTGATCGTCGATGAATCTCAGCGGCTACCCGACAGCACCTCGGTGACCGCCGACGGGCTTCGCCGGTACCTGGAACGGGCACGGGCATCGGGCGATCCAGCCCTCGGACTCGTACAGAAGATCGAGCTGCTCCCCGGGCGGTCGCGAATCGAGCAGATCGACGTCGTGACTGCTGGGCCGGAGCCGGGTAAAGCTGTCAAGAAAAAGATTGAGATGAGGGTGAGTCAGCCTCCTCGACTCAGGTTCACCCTCCGTGAGGTCGATCAGGATTTCTTCGTCAACCTCGACCACTTGCTCGGTGGCTACGCAGAGCGAATCGATCCCTCGCGCTTTGTCGAGGCGGCCGAGCCGGTCCTCACCCGGGACCAGGCCGCCGCGCTCGTCCCGCCCACCGAGCACAACCCCGTAGTTCTCTTCCGGCTGCGCAAGGGTGTCCTCTTCCAAGACGGTCACGAGTTCGACGCCGGGGACGTGAAGTTCACCTACGAGACGATCATGGCACCGGAAAACCTTTCGCCCCGGGTCCCAGACTTTGAACCGGTCAAGTCGGTGGAGCCTCTCGACCGGTACACCGTGAAGATCACCTATAAGAGACTGTTCGAACCGGGATTTGGGAGCTGGGGCATGGGAGTCCTCCCCGAGCATCTGCTCAACCGGCAGCGGCTCAAGGAGCAGGCGGTCCGCATGGGTCGGGATCCCGAGAAGTTCTCCGTCCGCGATTCTCCGTTCAACCGGGCTCCGATCGGGACGGGCCCCTTTCGGTTCGCCGAGTGGAAGACTGACCAATTCCTCCGGCTGAAACGTTTTGCGGATTACTGGGAGGGTGCGCCGAACCTCCACGAATATCTGTACCGGATTATCCCCGATCTGCTAACGGCTGAACTGACTTTTTATGCCGGCACGAGCGATGCCTACGGCGCGCAGCCGCATCAGGTGGAGCGGTTGAAGCAGGATCCCCGCTTCCAGAACTTCTCGAGGCTCGGGCTAGGCTACACGTATATCGGCTACAACATGCGGCGGCCAATCTTCCAGGATCTCCGGGTGCGCAAGGCGTTGGGCATGGCGATCAACGTCCAGGAGATTATCGACTATGTCCTATACGGCCAGGCAGAGCGGACCACCGGTCCTTACCCGAAGCAGACCGAGTTCTACAACCCGACCGTGAAGGCGCTTTCCTACGACCCCGATGGGGCGCTGCGGCTCCTGGCCGAGGCTGGCTGGACGCGGAACGCGAAGGGTTGGCTGGAAAAGGACGGACAACCTTTAGCCTTTACCCTCATCACGAACTCCGGAAACGAAATCCGAAAGGCGGTGATGGTGGTCGCCCAGAACGCGTGGCGCGGTCTCGGCATCAAAGTGGAGACCCTGACGATGGAATGGGCGGTCTTTATCAACGAACGGGTGGATAAGGGTGACTTCGACGCACTGATTCTGGGCTGGTCCATGGGGCTCGATGCGGACCTTTACCAGATCTTTCACTCCAGCCAGACGGGGCACTTCCAACTAAACTTTGTCGGGTACGTCAACCCGGAGGCGGACAAGTTGATGATTCGCATCCGCCAGGAGTATAACCGTGAGCGGCAGGTGGCCATGGCCAGAGAGTTACACCGGCTCATCGCCCAGGACCAGCCGTACACGTTCCTCTTCGTCCGCAAGGGGCTCGCCCTCCTGGACCGGAAGATCGTTCGGATGATCTCGGAGGCCGATGGGAGGCCCCGTTACTTGCCTATTGTTCCCGATAAGCTGGGTGGCATCAAGTTTCACTTCACCCAGTGGGTGAAAACGTCCCAACCCATTCTCACGGCGTACTGAAGCAAAATGCTTTTTGTTCTGCTCCGGATCGGGTGGAAGAAACTCTGGACGCTCTTATTCGTCTCGGTGATCTCGTTCGCCGTGATCCATCTGGCTCCCGGTGAGCCGAGCCAGATTGACCCCTTAAATCCTCGCTTTACCCCCGAGGTCCTGGAGCATTACCGGAAGGCATTCGACCTCGACAAGCCACTATACGAACAGTACCGGCTCTTCTATTGGAAGCTCTTTACTGGAGAGCTGCGCTCCTTTAAGGATAGTCAGCCGGTCTTGCCAAAGATTGTCGAACGGTTCTGGAACAGTCTTCCCCTTTTCCTGGTCGGGACGATCCTCATCTGGTGTTACGCCTTCCCACTGGGCATTGCCAGCGCCATCCGCCGCAACTCCCTCTTTGACAAGATCACGACGGTCCTGGTGTTCGCGTTAATCTCGGTACCCGGATTCTATCTAGCGTACCTTCTGATCATCTTTGTCGTCCAGACCTTCCACGTGGATGTGATCGGGCTCAGGACTTTTGGCCGCGAAGGGGTCGTGGCCTACTTGAGCTTCATGGATCGGACGTGGCACCTCGTCCTGCCCGCCGTGTTGGGGGCGACGGCAGGCATTGCGGTCCTGTCCAGGTATGTGCGCTCTCAAATGCTCGAGGTGATCAACTCCGACTACGTGCGGACTGCCCGGGCAAAAGGCGTCGATGAGGACACCGTCCTCTACAAACATGCCCTGCGTAACGGCCTGCTCCCCTTTGTGACGATGGTTGGCCTGCTCGTCCCGGGACTGATCGGCGGGAGCGTCATTATCGAAACGATCTTTGCCTGGCCCGGGATCGGACGGCTCGGCTACGAGGCGATCCTCAGTCGCGACTACCCGGTCGTGATTAGCCTTAACTTTATCGCCGCGTTCTTGACGCTGATGGGAACGTTGCTCTCGGACGTGCTCTACATGGTGGCCGACCCACGGATCAGGCTGGAGGGAGCCGAATAGCGATGGCCATACGTCTCTCCCCCTCCCGGCTGGCCTGGCGGACGTTTCTCCGCAACCGGACAGCCGTGGTAGGGATGATGACATGCACCCTCTTCTTTATCGTGGCCCTCGTCGGCCTGGCCCTGACCCAAGGGGATCATCCAGTCCTCAACCCTCGACAGGTTCGGCTTGCAGACAAGTTTCGGCCACCCCTGACGGTTCCCAGCCAGGCGGTCCCTGCTGAGGCACTGCCGCGCCTGAATATCTACCTGCTCGGGACCGATGACCTTGGACGCGACGTCTTCGCCCGCATGCTCGAGGGAGCTTTTGTCTCGCTTGCGGTCGGGTTTGTGGCAGTCGGGATTGCAACCGCCATTGGGATGGTCCTGGGGGGCATTGCCGGATACTATGGGCGGACGCGGATCGGCATTGGGACTTTCCGGCTGATCACCGTGGATACCCTGATCGCCGGTCTCATCGATGTGATGCTTTCCTTCCCCTCGTTCTTTCTCATCCTCACGGTTGTGGCCGTTCTCAAGCCGTCGATCTGGAACATCATGGTGGTAATCGGTGTCACGAGCTGGACTGGGACGGCCCGATTCGTCCGCGCCGAGATCCTGGCGTTGCGCGAGCAAGATTTTGTCCAAGCTGCACACGCGCTGGGGGTACCTGGACCCCGCATTATCCTCTCCCACCTGATTCCGAACGCTCTCGCCCCAGTCCTCGTCTCGGCAACCCTGGGGATTGCCTTTGCCATCCTGACCGAGTCAGGCCTTTCCTTCCTCGGGTTCGGCGTCCCCCCTCCGGATGCGACGTGGGGGAACATCCTCTCGGACGGAAAGAACTTTCTCTTCGACGCCTCCTGGTTAACCATTATCCCCGGGACAGCAATCCTGGTTGTCGTGCTCGCCTTCAACCTTTTCGGGGAGGGGTTGAGGGAGGCCTTCAATCCGAGGCTCCGGCAGCTGTAAGCCAAAACCTTCGCGTGATCGCGCAGCATGACGGTCTCTCCCCCGGATCCGGTGATCCAAGGATGTGTCGAGGGGTTGCCTGAAAACGGGGAAGGAATCTCACCGTGCTCGTTTGTTCTCAGGCACACCGCGTTGGTGTTGCCAGGGTGAGACGGGGAGGACAAAGAGGCAGGAGGGTGTCGCGTGAGGCGTCCGTCCCGAAGGGCAAGCTTCTATTTATTGTTGTGCCTCGTGGTGTTTATCGCAGGATTTACCCTTTGGTCTCTGGATATCCTTTCCAATTTTTACGAAGAATACGGACATCTCGTCCAGCTCTTCACTGACCGCAAGCAGCTTCGCACCCTGGTGCTGAGTTACGGCAATCGTGCTCCTCTAGCCTTCGTCGGGCTCCAAGTTGTGCAGGTGGTCCTTCCCGTCATTCCGGGGGAGGCAACAGGATTTTTGGGGGGCTTCCTGTTCGGTATGCTGGGAGGCTTTATCTACTCGTCCGTCGGGTTGACGATCGGTTCCCTTCTGGCTTTCGGTTTGGCGAGAGCACTCGGGCTCCCCTTCGTTCGACGGATGGTCCGCTCGGACCTCTATCAGAAGCTGGCCTTTCTTCGGAGACCCCGGGGGATCGTTGCCGTCTTCATCCTGTTTCTCATCCCGGGATTTCCCAAAGATACTCTCTCGTACGTCCTCGGGGTAAGCCCGATTCCCCTGTGGGCCTTTTTTCTGGTGATGACGCTCGGCCGCATGCCCGGAACGTGGCTCCTCTCGATTCAAGGGGCCAAGTTCCACGCAGGGGAGGAGTCGTACAGTTGGATTTTGTTCGTTGCCATCGGTGGCTTCCTTGTCCTCATGGCCTATCTCTACCGGACCCACATCATGAAGTTTGTCCGGCGATATCGGCCCGGTTCCCGGTAGAGATCCCCCTGCTGGGGTGATCTAAATAACATGATCAGTCCGAAGAAATGTGCAACCGGCCTGCCTCATCTCCTCTGTCGCGCGTTGACAATCTCCGGGCCTCACCTCGACACCCCGGATGGCGTCCTCCAGAACGATGACCTCGAAGCCTGCTTTCCGTGCGTCGAGGGCAGTGGCTTTGACACAGTAGTCGGTGGCTAGCCCGCCGACCAGCACGCGCTTCACCCCCCGTTGGCCCAAGATTTCGGCGAGGGCGGTTCCCTCAAAGCCCGAGTAGGCCTCCTGGTCCTGCACCGTGGCCTTGGACACAATGATCTGTAGTCGCGAACGATCCAGGGCAGGATGAAAATCCGCCCCCCAGCTTTCCGCCACACAATGGACCGGCCATATTCCACCCTGGGGGGTGAAGGAGCAGTGATTGGTGGGGTGCCAGTCGCGCGTGGCAACAATCAGGCAGTCGGCCCGCCGCAGGATGGCGTTAAGGGAAGGAATGACTTCGTCGCCTTGAGGGACAGCCAGCGCGCCTCCAGGACAGAAGTCGTTTTGAACGTCCACCACGATCACCGCATCGTGCTGAGGATCGAGCCTGAGCATCTTATCTCACCCCCTTCACGCATTTCCCTTCTTTTCTCGAACGTAACAACAGGCCTTCGGAGTGTCAAGCCGCTGCTCCGCTCGGTCACCGACGACGGCTCGACTGAGGTCGCCGAAGTCCGATGACCGCTAACGATCAGAGAGCTGCCACATCTGTATCGGAATATTTCGCCCACGGGTGTGTCCGTCCTCCCACGTTTTTTCTGTTCCAGCAGCACCCGCATGCCCCTCGCTCCAGACCTCCCCATTTCAGTCGAGCAGGGAAGGGCTCGGGGAGTGGGTCTTCCCCGGCGAAACAATTCCACGGGTGCGTTTGGCGTTAGCTCTGTTTTCCGCGCCGAGCGACGCCTGAGGCATCAGGACGGCCACCCCCACCTGCGCTCCGCTTTCCGAATGTCTTCGGAACCGACGCAAACCAGGTTCCGCCGGGTCCAGGCCCAGCTCCCCTCGCCCTCCCGACGCCACCCGACTCTCCTCGCGACACCACCATTCTCCTCGCGAATAATGTTCTTCGGGAGCACCTGCTGGCCCCGAGCGACATTGCCGGGAGTCCGAAGGCTTTCGGACCGACCAGGGTCGCCGCGGGCCCGAAGGGTTCGGGGCTCTTGCGGAGAGGCCTGGAGCGAGGGACCGAGGGTGCTACCCTAACAGAAAGAAGATTCACCGCCAGAGGGATCGACGATTCGCTGACGGGCGGGACGCCCCTCGCGAGGGTCAAATATATGAGAGGCTTGGAGCGAGGGGCATGCGGATGCTGCCCGATATGGCAAGGCGACGATGGAAGGGGAGGCATTGACAGGCTTGAGCTGAGGCCGTAGAGTTTTTCTGCGATGGAGACGACGTATCAGGTCAGTGAATTGTTCACCTCGATCCAGGGGGAGGGGGAGGTGATGGGGATCCCCTCCCACTTCATCCGTCTGTATCGGTGCGACCTTACCTGCACTTGGTGTGATTCAAAGTATACCTGGCTTCGACAGGACCACGCGGTGGAAGGGAAAGATTACATCAACATCCCCGGGACCGAGATCTTAGAATGGCTTGGGAAAGAGCCCACGGCCCCTCTCGTCACCATCACAGGGGGCGAGCCGATGCTCCAGCCGATCCTGCCCCTTGTTGCTGCGCTCAACGCGCAGGGTTATCAGGTGGTGATTGAAACGAACGGCCGACATACGCCAGAGCATGCGTTACTTGATCTGGTCCATCACTGGGCCGTCTCGCCGAAGCTGAGAAATGCGGGGACCGAGGTGCAGTGGGGCTCGCTGGATTGGATCGGAAAGACGCAGAATTTCTATTTAAAATTTGTCATCTGCGATCCGGTTACCGATCTGCCGGAAGTCCAGGAGTTTGTTGAGGGCCGGGGAATTCCCAGGAGCAAGGTGATTCTGCAACCCAATGGATTGGCTTCCGACTACGAGGTTGCTCTTCGCGGTCTAGCGGAGTTTGTCCGCGAGCGCGGTTCCCCGTATCGCGTCCTGCCTCAACTGCACCGTCTGCTCTGGGGGCACCAGCGAGGCGTCTGACTGGTTCAGGGTTCAGGGTACCGCGAGCAACGAGGCTTCGCGTGATGCGGCGAGGGCGGCAAGTCCGACAGCCCCTTTCCGCAGGAAATCACGCCGCGAATACTGACTCATCGTTACGCCTTTCTGTGCGTGCGACCATGGGAGCTTCATCAATCCTTACGCTGGCCTGATTGCCTCGATCCCTGAGGGCTATGATGGGGGCGCGAGGCGGTCTCGAAGGAAGCTCTCGAGACGCGCGTGCACGTCCGGGGGAATCGCATCCTCCCGGAGCTCACGCCCGAGATCCACCGTCTCACGATAGGTCTTGAGGAATGTCCAGCATTTTTCGCAGTCGGAAATGTGCGCCTCAAAAGCCTGCCGCTCTTTGGAAGGCAGGGTACCTTCGAGGTAGGCAAGGATGAGGTCCACAACCGTCCTACAACGGAGCTGCATCGGCTTGGACCGCGCCCAGCGGAGCGCAAGCCTGAGCCCGCCAATTACAAGGATCACCCCCATTGCGATCAACAGGATGATTAGTGCACCGTCTCCCAATCCCATGTCTATCACCTACGCTCCCCGTTTTTTCGTGCCTTCTATTCCCCCAAAATAGTCTGCCAGCGCCTCGCGCAGCGAGAGACGCGCTCGGTGCAGCCGCGTTTTCACCGTGGGCACGTTCAGATCGAGGAGCGTTGCAATCTCCTGATGTGGTAACCCCTCGATCTCGGCGAGCACATACACCGTGCGATACGCCTCAGGCAGGTGGTCCACGGCCTGCTGCAGAATCGTGCGAGCTTCCTGACGGAGAAGGGCGTCCTCTGGCGACAGGTTCCACTCGGCCACCTCCTGCGCCATATGTCCATCCGCCGAAAACGTGGGCCCTCCAGGCTCGAGCGGCGTCTCTTGTGCACGACCGCGGGCGCGTAAGCGCATGAGGGCGTTGTTCGTCACGATGCGGTAGAGCCAGGTGGTTAGAGCCGCCTGCTCGTCGAAGGTGTCAATTTTCTCGTACACCGCAAGCATGGTATCCTGCACGACCTCCTCGGCCTCCTCCCGCTTGCCCATCAGGCGCACCGCCACCCGATACAGCATCGCCCCGTGTTGGGCGAGGAGCTGTTCGAAGGCCGTGGGGTCCTTTTGCTTAAGGGCCGCGACAAGGTTCGCTGACATCCCGGCTTCCCGGAGTTTTCTTGTCACTCTGAGCGAGGAAGACCCCCGCTCAATTCCGTCAGGACTGTTCCTACCATATAAGTTTGTCCGTGTGCCAACGGCAGGGGGGGATGGGAGACACCACTCGTGCCACCAGGGATCCCCTCCGTATTATGAGATGCCATCAAGAAGCGAAGGTTACACATATATTGGTCTCATCGTTCCTCGACTCCTGAATTTCCCTCTTAGGATTGGGCGAAGTGGCTTCACTGCCAAGGTAGCCCGCTTGCCGTGGCAGGGCATGCATGTTCGCTCGGGGAATTTCCAAAGTACACGGGATTTCGTTCAGCAAGCCCTTCCCGGAGCAGGATGTAGTCCACCAGCCGGGGGACAGGGTCGAGGCCGACCACCTGTGGCGCGTTGGCCACGAAGTTGGATAGGGCATTGATGTCGTAATAATACACGTGTCCGTCGCGGGTGTTCACCAGATATTCCACTCCGCCGGCCTCGATGTGGGCTGCGGCAGTGATTCGCTTCACATCATCGAGCACGAAGGAGGGCGGGGTGCATGCTTCGACAGGCACACCGCGACCAGAGACCCCATCTGCCAGCCCACTGCTATTTTCTTCTTCTTGTTGTTCCGTTTCCGGCGACCGGCAGTAGTCAGCCGGGCAGAGGTTGAACTCCTCCGGGCTCAGGAAGAGGCGAATCGCGTACAGATGTGTGCCGTTCAGGATCTCCACCCGCACGATACAATCTCCCTCGGCCGGGAGATACTCCTGCACTAAGGCGATGTGGTCGATTCCCAGGTCGATGGCTCCGGTTTCGGAAGCCGTTTTCAGCTCCTCAGGGGTGTTAAAGCGGACAATCTTGGCGCCACTGCCTCCGATATTCGGCTTGATGAGGACTGGGAAGGTCAACCCCGCGGCGGCCGACGTTGCCTGCGATGGATGATTGATCACCCGAGCGCGAGGGTAGCTGAGACCGAGTCGCTCGAAGAGGCTGAGTTGTCGCGCTTTGGAGAATTCATACACGTAGGCCTCGTAGCCGTTCAGGACATTGGCCTGAATTTCGTTGAGGTAGGTCAGGTATTGGAGGGTGCAAAAGATGGACTGCGCGTGGCCGCGGGTGTAAGGGGAAGGGCTCATCCGGCGGTTCGACTCGGCTCACCGCCCTGAGCGAAGCCGAAGGATTGACGACCAGGGCGTACGGGCACGTGCGCTCGGTCGGATCGAACCGATGCTGATATGCGAGCAGCCGGTGGTAGCCTATTCCTCGCCGATCGAGCTCGGCGAAGAGCGACGTAAACCATTCGGGATGCTCATAATAGATGGCCAGCCGTCGATCGCTCGGACCGACGGATTGCAGTGTCAAGGGCTGATTCCTCTCTGGGGACAGGCTACTTCAGAGGGGACCTCGCGTCAAGGGAAGGAGGGAACGGCATCCCGCCCCTGATGGATTACCCTTGGTTGGCGGAAGGATCAGGGAGCCCCATCAGTTTCCGGAGGGTAGTGAGGTCTTCAGGATCGAGCTGGTCAGCCGTCGCAATCCGGGAGTAGGTCTCTTCCAGGTCTTGGGCCATCAACTCATTCACCTGCCGCACCACGCCTTGCGCCTTGCTGATTTTGGGGTCCACGAGGCCGCCAATCAGGGGCGCAAAAATTTTCAGGACAAATGCAATGAACGGGTTTTCGATCTTGGCGTAGATCGTCAACTGTGTCCGAACCCACTGCCCCGCTTGCTCGGTGCTCCGGTACTGAGACTCTTGGAACATAATCATCTTTCCTTGCAGCGTCACCAACGCCCCCTCAACGATCCCTTGGGCGAAGTACACGCGTTGGCCTTCAGCTCGGTAGAGGATTTCCATGTCCCCTTCGACCCCATCCGGGTCACGGCCGTGAAAGCGGTCCTTCTCTACCTGGGTCATGGTGTAGTTGCCGATCCCCACGCTTCGGGCGATTGCGGCCCCAACGTCTGGGCGGTCGAGGAGGAACTGGTGAAGGGGGCGATTCACAATCGGATGTTCAATCAACAGGGAACGTTTGAGCGTATGATCCTCCACAAGGGCATTCGCTTGTTCCCTCGCGCGTCCAGTAAGGGCATGAAAAGGAGGGGGAAGATCTTGCGCAATGACGGTCAATGCCGGCAGAGCTGCAACAAAAATTATCAGGATGACAGGTGCGTGTTGAAAGTGTCTCATAAGATAACCCATCTAGCGCAGGAGGATGAGGCTCAGCTCTGGAACGTACGTGATGATCGTCAGTGCAATCAGATAGATAAAAAGAAAGGGAAGGGCCGCTCGGTATAGTGCGACAATCGACTTGTTAAACCGGAGACTGCTCAAAAAGAGATTAATCCCAACCGGGGGCGTGGAGTAGCCGATCTCCAGATTGGCAAGGACGATGATGCCCAAATGGACCGGGTCGATACCAAATGCCTTCGCGATCGGAAGGATCAGAGGGACGAAGACGATGAGGGCCGAAAAGATATCCATGAGGCAGCCGACGACGAGGAGAAAAACGTTCAGCAGAACCAGAAAAAGGGTTCGGTTGGTGATCGATTGTTGAAGAAATTTCAGGACGTGCATCGGTACCTGCTGATCGATCAGGAAGCTGGTAAGTCCCAGGGCCGTCGCAAGGACGATCAATACACTCCCAACGAGCACTGTGCTCTCGACCATAATCCGGGGAACGTCTCGTGTGAGAGTGAGATCCCGGTAGATGAAGACCTCGACGACCAGCACATAGACGGCTGCGATGGCAGCCACTTCGCTGGCGGTGAAAAACCCACCGTAGATTCCGATAAGAATCAGCGGGAGAAGGAAGATCTCCCATTTGGCCTCCCAGAAAGTTTCCCAGGCAATTCTGAGGTTGCGAGGTTGTTGGGGGAGTCGAGCGCGCATGCCCACGGTGGAGGAGTAGCACGCCAGCAGCAGAATGAGCAAGAGCCCAGGAAAGACTCCCGCGATAAAGAGATGATCGATGCGTGTCTGGGACACCAGTCCGTACACGATCAGAGGAAGACTCGGGGGAAAGAGGATCCCGAGACTTCCGGACGTTGTGACGAGTCCCAGGGAAAAGCGTTCAGGATAGTGATCGCGGAGAAGCATGGGGTAGAGTAGGCCTCCCAGGGCAAGGATCGTAATGCCCGAGCCACCGGTGAGTGCAGTGAAGAGGGCCGAGGCGGTCAGTGCCACGATGGCCAATCCCCCGGGGAGCCAAGCGAACCAGGCCTGGCTCAACGCCACGAGCCGGGTCGCGCTCCGACTTTCTGCCAGCATCGTGCCGGCGAAAGCAAAGAGGGGGAGGGCGATGAGAACGGGCGAGCTGACCAGGCGGTACATCTCGATCAGGACGGCCGTAGGAGAAATACCGGCACCCACGAAGAGAGAGAGCGCTATTCCTCCAAGGCTGGCGAAGAGCGGTGCCCCCAGGAGGATGGCGATCCCGCCGAGGCCGGCAATTATCCAGCCCACTGGTCTTCTCCCCGGGCCTCCATGCCTGGCGATGTCGGTCCCGTAACGAAGACCTGAACCACGAAGCGAAAGGTGAGTATCGCAAATCCAACGGGTAGGACGAGCTGGAGCAACCAGGTGGGAACAGACCCAAAGGCGACCGATCCTGCCGCCCGTTCCTGCCAGACCAAATCGACCGCCCCGAAGCCGAGGAGCATTGAAACAGCTGCAGCAAAGAGAAGGACGCCTCGCTCGACGATTCGTTGTGGGCGAAGTGGAAACTGGCGATGGAGGACATCGATCCGGATGTGCCGCTTCATTCTGGCTGCCAGAGAGGCCCCGACGATCCCGAGCCACAGAACCACGTGCCTGAGGAGGATATCGAGCCAGGGAAGACCGAGCCCCCACAGGTTCCGGAGCAAGACCTGAAGGAAGGCCAGCAGGACCATCCCGGTGAGGATGGCCACGATGAGCATCTTCTCCACCTTGCCCAGGAACGCATCGATCCGACAAAGGACTCTCACGGCGCGTGTCTCCGATACTGCTTGAGGAGGGAATTTACCTCGTCGAGAAGGGCCCGGGGGTAGAGCGTCCCCGCCTGCTCCGACCAAAGCTCACGGCTTACCTGGAGGAGTTGACGGCGCTCAAGCGGGTCCAGGTCCACCATGCGGATGCCGTGTCGCTCGAGGGCGGCGAGTGCCTCCTGATTTTCGCGGCGGGTCTTCATGACCACCTCCTGTGCATATTTTCTTGCGACGTCCTTCAGAATCATTCGGAGTTGTGTCGGGATTGCCTCCCAGCGGGATCTCGCGATGAGCATCCCCCCGGTCGCGCGCGTATATCCTTCCGATGACATGTAGGAGATCTGGCTGAACCATTGGAGCGCGATGGCAGCCAGGGGGGGTGCATAGAACGCGTCGATGAGACCCGTTTGGAGGGAGGGAAGGACCTCGGGGAGGGCAAGCGGGACGGGTGCGACGTGATAGGTGCGAAACAGGGCCGCCGCCAGCGGGTCCCCTTGCCAGGCCCAGATCTTTGCGCCTTCGAGGTCTTGGCGGCGACGAATTGGCTTTCGAGAAAAGAGATGGACGGGACCGGCTTCCGCAAAAGTCAGAAAGATGAATCCGCGCTCTTCAAAGCCCCGGGCAAAATACTCTTCTAGTCGCCCGGTGACAAGATCAGCCTCCCCGGCTGCCCGGAAAAGGAGGGGAAGCTCCAAGACACGAACGGAGGGGAGCACCGAGCCGAGACCCACCCCGGAGAAAGCCCCCCCATGGAGCTGTCCGATGCGCATCTTGCGGAGGACGTCCATCTCATCCCCGACCACCCCGCCTGGATAAAAGACGAAATGGATTCGCCCGCCGCTCCGCTGTCGTACCTCCGCATCCATCTCGCGGAGGGCGAGCATCCAGGTGGAGCCTTCGGGGGCCAGCGTGGCAAATTTAATGGTGAGCGGCGCCGCGCTTTCAAGTCCTCGTGGCAGTGTGAGAACAAGGACGAGAAAAAGGAGGGCCACCATGACTCGACGACCGACGACGGCACGACTGAGGCCTCGACGGTGAGCTCGGCCGAACCGCTCGCCGACGTCCGACGATCGCCGTGGGCGGGTACAGGAAGCTGTCAGCTGCCAGCTGTCCGCCCCATGAAAATCCCACCAGTCAGCAATCAGCTGGTGATAACCCGCTGCTGACAGCCAAGGGGTCCCTCTGCTGACCGCTGACGGCTGACTGCTGACCGCCTTACAAGAACAGCTCATCCACCCTCGCTAGTAGGAGCTGCGCTCGGGCCTTGGCGACCTGGTTGAGCAGTTGTTGCTCAGGAGACAGATCATCCGGCGCATGGAGGATCAATCGGATCTGGTTTTCGAAGAGAGCCCGATCCTGGATTTGCACTGCATAGGGATCGGCAATGAAGAGGGGGACCAAAAGAGACTTCGCTCCGGTCAGTTCCAGAGCCTTGTCAAAATGAAACTTCGCCTGCATTGGGTCTCCTCCCAGTGTCCGGGAGCGGGAGGCGTAGTAGACCCCGAAGAAGAGGTGGGGCCCGCCGAAAAAATACGCCTCATCCAGCTCTAATACCCGGTGCATCATCGCCAAGACCCGGGGGATGTCCGCCACCATGTCCGGGCGGTCGCGACTCCAGTTTATCGCCCCAGCCCATCCGTAAGCCGTCCAGAAAAGGCTGGGGACGTCTTCCTTCTGGAGGGTTTGCAAAGTGGTCCGAAAGGTCGGGAGGTCTGTGGTGAGTGCGGCGGAGAGGGCTTGGACCCGGAGAGTGAGGACTTGCAGGCCGTAGTCGCGGCCGCGGAGGTAGAGGCGGCGGGCGCGTTCGCGGTGCAAACGGTGCAGCTTTGAATCGGTGTGGTGCCTCGCGATCTTATCTTCGACGAAGGCAAAGGCATATGCCCCGAAGCCCTGAGACGCCTGGAGGAGCAAGTCCGTGTTGTCGGGAGAAGCCTGGAGAAAGACCTCCAGGAGCTTGAGATTGGAGGCCAGAGCCTGCTCCGCGAGCAGGAGGTCCCCCTCTCGATAGAAGGCCTCCATCCCGTCACGGAAGATCTCCGTTGCGGAGGCGACTGTCGTTCGCTTGAGAAGCGCACCGCAGCCGGAGGCCGCTAACCCCACGCTGATCAGTAAAAGTGAGAGAACGGGACGACCGATGTCCATAGGCTGAGAAGCTGTCAGCTATCAGCAGCTAGCAAATCTTCAGCTAGCTAGCTGTCCGCAGTCCGCTGTGAGCAATAGGCCGTTAGCAGGGTGTCAGCTTACGAGCGGTCGGCAATCAGGTCTATGTCGTCACCAAAGGGAGAGCTTCCCAGGACCGAGCTTTGCTGCAGAAAGCTGACCGCTGATGGCTGATTAGCTGATAATTTGCTGATCGCTGACTGCTGACCGCTTTCTAATGTGTCGGTCATCGGTGGTCGGGTTTATTTAACTGCGATGGCGATGTCGCGGATTCCAGCATCCCGGCAAAGCCCCAGGACAGCCGTGACCTTTCCGTGATTCAGGCGACGGTCAGCGCGGACCACGGCAACAGTGCGCTTTCCCTGAAGTTGCTTCAACCGTGCCTCTAGCTCGGTCACGGTGACTTCCTGGGCATCCATTGTGATGCGCCCCCCTCTGTCCATCTCGATCTGGATCGGCTTCCGTTCCTTCTGCTCGAGGTCCGCTGCCTTCGCCTCCGGCAGCTGAATGTCTAGCTTTCGCTCGAAATCGATGAAGGAGGAAGTCACCATAAAAAAGATGAGGAGGAGGAACACGACATCGATCAGGGACGTGAGACTGATCCCTGCTTGATCCTCATCCGGCTCGCTGAACTGCATCCTGAACCTCCTTCCCCTTAGCGCGATGATGGCGGTTTAAAGCGCGGAGCCCCATCCCATCCCCCCGAGGGGCGGGGGCCGCGTGCCGGGGGCGCGCCGGGGCGGGTCACCGCCATGGCTGGCTCTCTTTCCTGGACCTTTGCAGGCATCCACTCTTGATGAACCGCGAGGTCCTCGAGAAAGCTCACACAAACCGCCTCCATTTCCAGGACCCGCAGTTCGATCTTTCGCCGGAAGTAGTAGTACAGGCCAAGGGCCGGAATGCCCACCATGAGCCCCCAGGCGGTGGTAATCAGGGCCTCGGCAATGCCCCCCGCCACTAACCCTATATTCCCCTGTTGGCCGGAGATGGCGATGGCGTCGAAGGATTTGATCATCCCTAAGACCGTTCCAAACAGTCCCAACATCGGTGCCATATTGGCCAGGAAAGCAAGGAGGCCGAGGTTCTTGCGGAGGAAGGTGGCCTCGCGCCGCCCGGCATCCTGGATGGCATTCTCGATTTCCTTCGGCCCCTGGGTGAACCGGAGCAAGCCAGCGCGCAGGATCCGAGAGAGGGCGAGATCATATGATTTGCACACACCGATCGCCTCTTGCGCTTCGCGGCGGTACCAGTGGCGCCGGATCTCCTCAAGGAATTGGGAAGAGATGATCTTTCCCTTCCGCAAGTTGGCTAACCGCTCGAGGAAGACCCCCAGCGCGAGGACCGAACAGAGGGTGATGAAGTGCATCACCACGCCCCCCTTGAGATAGAGGCTCATCAGGGTGTCTCCGGTTCCCAGGACAAGCCCCTGCTGAGGGGGTGGAGATCCCCCCGTGGGCGCCTCCGCCCCCCAGCCCCCGGCTGCCATCAGGACGAAGGGGAGAGCGAAGACAGCGACCTGGCCGAGACGGGATAAGCGTGTGAACACGGCAATTCCTCCTTTAATAATTAACGGTCGAGACCGATCTCTAGCTCAAGCGCCTTCGTACGTGCCTCTTCCTTTCGCTTCTGCTTTAAGGCCTCTTCCAGTCTGCGATTTTCTTCCTCGAGTTGTTCAAGCTCGAGCTCCAGATCTTTCCCCTCTTGTTGCACTTCGAGTTGAAGCGATTCCTCTCGGGCGTAGTGCACCTGCACCGAGGCGGACTCCTTCGTCCCGTCGGTGGCGAGGACGGTCACGGCAATCCGGTTGGCTCCCGAGACAAGGGGGACGATTGCGTGAAAGCGACCGTCAGGATTGACGGACAGATCACTCGCCGGTTGTCCCGTGGTAGTATTGGTGACCAAAACCATGTCCAGATCGGCGAACGAGGTCTTGGGGAGGACATCAATGATCTCACCCGGCCTCTTCAGCGGCGTGAATCGCCCCCCGGTCATCCGGGCGATCTGGGTGCAAGCATAGGGTGCCGAGAGGGCTTCGCTCCCGAGGGCAAAGGTGTGAATGGTGATCGTGGCCTTGGCCGCTACGGCAGCGGCCCGGACGGCCACGTTCACGTCGCCCGGTTCCATGCTATTGACGTGACCGAAGGGCAGAGTTGGGAGGCCGTCGGTGAGGAGGAAGGCTACCTTGCGGCTTTCTGGCCGGGGAAGGCTGATGGCCTCCTGTAAGCCTGCGAGCTCCCGAACGGCGAGGCGGACTCCGGCCGCCATGTCGGTCCCCCCGCTTGGGCCCCGCCGGAGAATGCGGAAGAGCGCCGCCCGGACCTCCTGGTAGTTGGCGGTCAGGGGCTGCTCCAGGACCGCCGTGGCCCGGTGGGGAATTCCCTGACCCGTCAAACGGTTGTACTCACCGGCGAAGGTGACGACCCCCACGAGTGTGCTGCGGGCATCTAACCTTTCCAAGAGCCGTTCCGCCGCCTCCACTTCCGCCTCCAGTATGGTGGGATCGCGCGCGAATCCTCCAACGGTCTCCACCCCCGCGGGGGCCCGAGTGCTTCCCGACGTATCGAGAATCAGCATGAGATCAAACATGGCCGGCCTGTAGTCCCGAAAGGCGCGGGCCTGCCCTTGCAGCGTGACCTGGCTCGGCCCCGAAATCGTGGCGCCGTTCTGCGGGGCCTCGATGTCGATTCGTACGCGGGTTCCAGTCTCGACGGCCCACACAGAAGCTGCGGTGAGGAGAACGCACGAGGAAAACAGACTGAGAATGGCGCAGCGATTCATGGGGTCTTCCCTTCCGAGGGGGCTTGGGGCACCGAGAGCTGGGGCTTGAGCGAGGCCACCTCGGGCAGGTCAAAGAACTCCCGCCGAACGAGACGGCCACCCTCGTAGTGGGAGATGACGTCGATCTTGCGGTCCCCGTCCAGGTCCTCCTCCTCCCGAAGGACCGCTCCGGTTTTCGGTTGATAGTAGGCAAACAGGGTAAACGTGCCGTCGTCCGCAGGGTTGCGGGAAACCTTGGTGACGCGGCCTGACTCATCGTACTCGGTCAGACGGTCGAGCCGCCCGTCTCGGTCCACGTCTTCCTCTTTCCGGGTCGGTTGGTCCTTGACATAGGCGATCCGGAGTATGGGCGGATCCAGGCCGGGACTATAGCGTTGCTCTTCCGCCATCTTGTCCTGGGCATACAAGACCACGTGGTCCCGATGCCCATCGTGATCGGTGTCGGCCTCGGTACGCACCAGATCGTTTGGGCCATCATAAAAGGCCCAGAGATCAACGGTCCCGTCGCCGTTCGTATCGGATTCCTTGCGAGCGGGATGACCGTCCTCATAAAAGGTCCAGGTGTCCAACCGGCCGTCGAGTCTGCTATCTTCCTCCTGCCGGGCGAGTCTCCCGGTCTCATCGTAATATCGAATGGTGTCCGACCTTCCATCGCCGTTGACATCCCGTTCCTTGCGCACCAGCTTCCCCCCCGCGTACACCACACGAAATCCTTCAGGATCAATCGTTGGGGGAGGCTCCTTCATCGGGCTGCCGGCGGCGCCGGGTGCTCCCGGAGTGGTGGCGGTGCCCTGGAGTGCTTCACGCAGCTCCCGTTGCCGCTCCCGGGCGACCGCGATCTGCTCGTCGAGTTCCTTGCGGGAAGTCTCCGCTTCGCTTGGCTCCTCTGGGCTGACTTGGGCTGTTGTCGCAGCCGTTGCGGAGGATCCCTGAGTTTGCGCCGTGGTAGGCACTTTCGGGGGCGTTGCGGGGGCGAGGTGATCACTCAGCAGCACGAGGCCGTCTCCCTCTGAGGGAGCGGCGGGTGGCGAGGAAGAGGCGATCTCACGCTCCGGTGCCACGTGATCCTCGACGAGGATGAGCCCGGTGCTTCCTTCCATTCCTGCTGCAGCGGGGCTATTCCGCTTGGCCTCGATCTCCCGCTCAAGCGCCTCGTTCAACTGCGCCTGTCGATCCGCCTCTGCCTTGGCCAGTTTCTCCAATCGGCCTCGCTCGGCAAGCCCGTAGACATACCCCAGCGCCGCGCCGACTCCCAGTCCAATCGGTCCCCCAAGGGCTCCAATCGCCGCCCCGGTCAGGGTGGAATTCAAAACGGGGTCGTAGCCTGGGGAAACCCTTACGCCGGAGGAGACGCCAACACCGCCGCTTCCTGCGCCGACTCCCACCCCGACCGACGAGCCTCCCTGAGACGAGGAGGTCTGCCCTTTTCCCGTGGTCGCGCATCCAGAGATCAGCAGCCCGACGATCGGGAGAAGCCATATGCTCCGAGCCTTCGACATCACACCTCTCCGAACGGCTCTTACCAAGCTCCGACTACCGATGACGGCTCGACTGTCTTCGACCCTGTGGTTCGACAAGCTCACCACCCCGAGGAAGATCGCGGGGAGGCCTCGACGATGAGCTCGGCCGAACCGCTCAGACCCGAAGGGAGCTCGCCGAAGTCCGACGTCCGACAACCGGCAAAAACGAGATCTAAATCGGTCATCGGTCAACGGTGATCGGTCATCGAAGTATGTGCTACGTCCGACACGCAAGTGTTCACTGTCAATTGAGTGGCCGCTCAGGGTTGCCTGTTGCGCGGACCGGAGCCGCCTCCGATCCTCGCTCGGTCAAGACCTCCTTCGAGGTTACCCGGCCCCGCTGGAAGCGGTACCGGACATCAGGCTTGCCGTCGAAGTCCAAGTCTTCCTCCTGGGTAACCTTGACCCCGCGCTCATAAAAGATTCGGACATCCGGCCTTCGGTCGCCGTTCGTATCGGCCTCCTCCCGAAGGAGCTGATCGCCTTTGAAAAACCGGGTGAGATCCCGGATACCGTCCGACTTGGTCGAGATCTCTTGCCGGACTGGCTTGCCCTTTTCAAATTCGGTAATCATATCCGGCTCAGATCCGGGGTGGCGAAACTCTAGCTGTCGCTGAATCTTCCCCTGGTCGTAATACGCAATCAAATCCGGTTTCCCCCGCCCTTGGCGGTCTTCTTCCCGTCGGACGAGATGTCCCCCGCTGAAGTGATAGGTCAAGGTAGGCCGCCCGAGTCCTTTGGTGTCCTCCTCCTGCCTGGAAAGCTGTCCGTTCGCATAGTGAGCCCACAGGTCCGGTTTGCCGTTCCCGTCGGTATCCACTTCCCGCCGGAGAAGTTGCTCGTGCTGGTCGTAAAAGACCCAGAGATCCATCTGGCCATCCCCGTTCTTGTCCTCCTCCCGCCGGATGAGCTTACCGCCTGTGTAATGGCTCACGAGGCGCGGCTTGCTGCTCCCTCCGGTAAACTCCTCCCTCCGCGTGGTCATGCCTTGCGCGTCATACGTGACCCGGAGCGTCATCTTGCCATCCCGCTTTCCCGCCTCTTCCATCCGCGCGAGCTTGCCGTCCGTGAAAAAGAGGAACCGATCCGGTTTTCCATCTCGGTTCAAGTCGCGTTCATACCGCTCGGGTTTGTCCCCTGTGTAAGAGCTCCAGAAGTCCACCTGGCCGTCAAAATCGGTGTCCTTCCAGACCCGGGCGACCCGTCCGGCAGATCCGAGGAAGTACCAAATATCTCGCTTACCATCTCCATTGGTATCCACTTCCTGCTTATCCAGATTCCCCTTCAGATAAAAAGACCACACATCCACCTGCCCATTGAAGTCCCGGTCCTCCTCCTGCCGGTCAAGTTTGCCCTCCTTGTAATAGATGCGCACGTCGATCTTCCCGTCGTTGTTGGTGTCGAGCTCCTGGCGGGCCACTTTCCCCTGCTCGTCGTAATAGAAGATCGCCTTCGGCTTGCGAGGCGCGGCGCGTGCCGTGCTCGCCATGAGGAGCAGGAGCGAAAGGGGGAAGATCCATCGAGTCTTCTGCATACGCCAGGTTTTCCTCACCTTGTTGTTCATTGGACCGTCACGGTAAAGATCAACGTGAGGGGCTGTCCGACCAGGGCTCGAAACTTCTCTGGAATTGGCGGAAAAGGCGAGGCCCGATTCATAGCCTCCACGGCGCTCATGTTGAGCTGGCGGTCGGTCGACCGTACCACCTGGACTCCGTGGCTTGCCCCGGCCCGGTCCAAACGGAAACGCAGCGACACTTTGTGCACCCCCCGGACCCCTTTGGGGTAGCGCCAGGCGGCAAAGACACGCCGCTTGATGAGTTCGAAGTATTCCGTGAAGTCGGGATCGCTCGTGTCGATCAGGTCCACGGCTGCCCCGGCGGTTGTCTGAGGCTTCCCCGCTCTAAGAAAGCGCTCCGGGACCACCACGGGACCGGTTGGCTGCTGGAAACCCTCGAGCGCCGTTTCGCTCAGCTCCGTCGGGACCGGAGGTTCAGGGCTCCCCGGAGCCACGGCACTTGGGTCGGGGAGTGAAGAGATCTTGGGCTGGGACACCGCGGGCAGTGTGGGCAGCGGAGCGCTGAGCGATCGAGGTATCTCACTTGGCGCTTCGACCGGGGGAGGCTCGGCCTGAAAGGGTTTCACCGGCTTTGGTATGAGTCCCTCATCGGCGAGCAAGGCATCCGGAGAAAGAGGACTCATTGTCGGCCGGGTCTGAACCTCCTTGGGTACCGTTTTTGGGATCGGTTTGGGGGTTTGCGGCTGTCCGCGGGCCACTCGGGGAATGGACTTTGGAGTGAGGAGCGGCTTCTCCACCGGCTTGGGCGGAGCGGGTTGAGGCTTGGGCAAGGCGGCGGTAGCCTGAGGCCGCCGGCGAGGTTTCTTTTGAGCCTTCCGCTTTCTCTCTTGCCGAACCGGCTTTTGCTCGCGCGCTGGAGCAGGGGCTTGAGCCTTCGCCTCGAGGACACGGACGCTGATGGGAGGGCGCTTGGCCAAGGAGACCGCCCGAGGGGCAAGGAGGTAGATCAAGAGCACTACAACGAGATGCAGCGCGACGGAGGCCAGGACAAAGGGATCCAAATTGGTCGTCTCGGGCATGCCAGGAACCGGCTGCCCTGAGAGACGCCGCCGGAGACGGGTGTAAGCCAAAGCGAGCCGGCTCTGTTCCCAGCCCGCCATCCATGCCTCCAACCTTCCGGGTAGCCTCGCCCTGATGCCACGAAGGCCTTGCGTGCTCGTCTCGCGCGCCACCGCCCGTACTCCTCGTTACCGAAAGCTAGACTCGGTGAAGCGCAGGGTCCAGCCGCTACCGCGGGGGTCCACCTGGATGGTCCGGTCGTACCGTCCCACCGTTCGCGGGCCGAACTGGGTGTCCACAGTAGCCTTGGCGATCACCCGGTGGGGACCCAAGTCCAGGGAGTGCTGGCGGGACTCCTGGGGATTCAACTGGAAGGAGGATGCACTCTGCAGGGCCTGAGGATCCGCGTCGACAAAGACCTCGATCCGCCATCGCGTGGCGTTAACGAATTGCCCCGCTGTCGGGTCTACGGTGGCACTAGTCGGGGTGGGAAGGCCTGTTTGCGGCTGCGGTGATCCCGCAGGCGGTCCAGGCGGCGGGTATACCGTCTCCCCTCTTTGGTTCTCAATCGCCCCCCCGACTATAGCGCCAGTCAAAAGACCTAGGCCTGCCCCGATGGCGGCGCCGGTCCCGGCCTTGCCAGTGGCACCTCCGATGATGGCTCCCGTCCCTGCGCCTAAGGCGGCTCCGGTCACGGCCCCCTGTTCTCTCGTGGTGAGGGGTCGCTGGCTGGCACAGGCGCTGAGCAAGGTAACGGCTGCCGTGAGCGCAATGAATTTCCGCATTACCTTTCCCTCCTTCCGCCGCTGCATTGATCAGGGACCCGGGCTAGGTCCGTGGGATTCCTCAAACATCCGGAACGCAGTCTGGATTCTTTCGAGGAGGTCCCTGACAGAGAGCGGGCTGATGATTATCCGGGTGTGTTGATATATTCTACTCGGTGTGTGCGTTTAAGGGAAGTCCTATCCCAGGTCACTACTGCCCCTACATCACCTACTTGATTTGACGGATTTGCGTGGGCTTTATTTCACGCTTGTGGTCCAGGATCAAGGATTTTCCCGAGTGCCCCAAGATTGACATTGATGTGGTATCTGTTTGAGCAAACGGTCACCGCGTTCCTGAAATTCCCCTCCACCCACGGGACGATGTTTCCTCCGGTGCCTCCATAAGGCCTTAAAAAGAGGGCGCCTTTGGCGAGCAGCTGTTTGTTGCGCATGGTCCAATTGGGCTTGTCTCCTGGCGACTCGGGTTGGGCTCCCGTCTCCATTAGAGCTTGAGCGGGAGTAGAGGGGAGTACAGGTGAGACTCAACGGGACAGGTCGTGGTGCCGAAGGGGGGACTCGAACCCCCACGGGTTACCCCACACGCCCCTCAAACGTGCGCGTCTACCAGTTCCGCCACTTCGGCACGGTTTTTATTGTAGGCTCGACGGATGGGATGTCAACGGCAAAATCGGCACAAAGCAAACGGTTCATGGTTCAGAGTACAGGCTAACAAATCTGTGTCTTCCATGAGCCAATGAACCATGCACCCTGAACCATGAACTGCAAGCCATGAACCATGAACTATGAACCTTGAACGGGGTAGCAGTTATCGGTCGAGGCAGGGGGGTTTTGTTGGCGGGAGATGTCTGGCTATCTCGCGGCAAAGTGCCCGGGTATCAATTGGCTTCGCAATGTAGCCACAACAGCCAGCTTCGAGGATCCGCTCTCGATCCCCCTTCATGGCGTGCGCGGTCAGGGCCACAATCATGATGCCCTTCGTCCGGGGATCCTGCTTCAGGGTCCGGGTAAGGTCGAGCCCGTCGAGTCCAGGGAGCTGGACGTCCATGAGAATGAGATCCGGCAGGCTCTCCTTCAGGACCTCGAGTGCCTCCCCCGCGGAAGCGACGCAGTGCACCCGGTATCCGCTGGCTTCAAGGACGTCCCGGGCCAGTTCCATATTCATGGGGTTATCTTCGACGATTAAGATCGACCCCACGGGTCGTTTCTCCCTGCGTTTCATTTAATACAAAGCGCTTGCAACACTTATGCCACAGAAGTTGTTCCCCCCGGGCCGGAGGCGGGGGGACAAATATCTCATTGACTTTTGTCCGCAGGACTGGTAAGGAAAAACAACCTTTTGCTATACGAGAGGTTCAAAAGGCGATGTCTCTCGAAGAAAGATTCAAGGAGCTTAAACGGCGAAAGGAAGCCGCTCTCGCCGGTGGGGGTCCCGAGCGGATCGAACGGCAGCACCAGGCCGGCAAACTCACCGCGCGGGAACGGCTGGATCTGCTGCTCGATCCCGGAAGCTTCACCGAAATGGATATGCTGGTCACCCATCGCTGCACGGACTTCGGGATGGAGAAGCAGAAGATCCCGGGGGATGGGGTGGTCACCGGTTACGGCACCATTGAAGGCAGGCCGGTATACATCTTTGCGTACGATTTCACTGCCCTTGGAGGATCATTGAGCGTCACCAATGCTCAGAAGATCTGTAAGGTCATGGACCTCGCGGTCAAGATGGGGGTCCCCATCATCAGCCTCAACGACTCGGGGGGAGCGAGGATCCAGGAGGGGGTGGACTCGCTGGCGGGTTATGCCGATATCTTCTTGAGGAATGTGCTGGCCTCGGGGGTGGTCCCCCAGATTACGGCAATCATGGGGCCCTGTGCCGGCGGGGCCGTCTATTCGCCTGCCCTGATGGACTTCGTCGTCATGGTCAAGGGGAATAGCTACATGTTTGTGACCGGTCCCGATGTCATCAAGACGGTCCTCCAAGAGGAGGTGACCTTTGAGGAGCTCGGCGGGGCGATGACCCATAATGCCACCTCCGGGGTGGCCCACTTCGCCGTGGATTCAGGCGAGGAGTGCGTTTCGACCATTCGGGAGCTCCTGAGCTTTCTGCCCCAGAACAATCTCGAAGACCCGCCGCGGCGGCCGTCGACCGACGATCCCAACCGGATGGAGGAGGTCCTTGATGCGATCGTCCCTGACAATCCCGTCAAGCCGTATGACATGAAGACACTGATCCGGTTCGTCGTCGATGATGGGTACTTTTTCGAGGTGCAAGAGCACCTCGCCCAGAACATCATCATCGGCTTCGCGCGGCTCGACGGCCAGTCCGTGGGGATCGTCGCCAACCAGCCCATGGTGCTGGCCGGCTGTCTCGATATCAACTCCTCCATCAAGGCCGCTCGGTTCATCCGCTTCTGCGACTGCTTCAACATCCCCATCATCACCTTTGAGGATGTCCCGGGCTATCTCCCCGGCACCGCCCAGGAACACGGTGGGATCATCAAGCATGGGGCCAAGCTGCTCTTCGCCTATGGTGAGGCCACGGTGCCGAAACTCACAGTCATCGCCCGCAAGTCCTATGGCGGTGCCTATTGCGTCATGGGGTCCAAGCACATGCGGGCCGATTACAATCTGGCCTTTCCGACGGCGGAGATTGCCGTGATGGGGCCCGAGGGGGCGGTGAATATTCTGTACCGCCGGGAGCTGAGCAAGGCAGAGGATGCCGAGGCTTTCCGGGCTGAACGGGTCGAGGAATTTAGGGACAAATTTGCAAACCCCTATGTGGCGGCAGAGAAAGGGTACATCGATGACGTGATCGAGCCAAAAGAGACCCGCCCGAGGCTGATCAGTGCCCTGCGGATGACGGCCACCAAGCGCGACACCAACCCCCCGAAGAAGCACGGCAACATCCCCCTGTAGCGCGCTTGGATACGATCGGCCGGCCCTCCATGTCCGCTTGGCCGATGAGGCTACTGAATCGGTCCCTGGGCGTCATCTGAGGAGGAACGATGGAGAAGCTCAATGTTGGGCTGGTGTATGAGGATCGGATGACTGTCGGGCCCGGGCAGGCCGCTTCACTCCTCAATCCGGATCTGCCCGAGGTCTTGGCAACCGCTTCCCTCGTGTCCTTTCTTCAGCTCGCCGCTGCTAAAGCGGTCGGTCCGTATCTCGAGCCGGGCCAATTCACCGTGGGGACGAAGATTAGCCTTACGCAGCTTGCCTCCACTCCCGTCGGGATGGAGATCAAAGCCGTGGTCCGGTTCGAGAGGTTGGAGGGTCGGCGGCTCGGCTTTGCCCTGGAGGTTTACGACGAGTTCGAGAAGATCTGCGAGGGGACCCACGAGCGTTACATCATCGATATGGACTGGTTCAAGAAGAAGGTTGAGGAGAAGGTGGAGCTGAAAAAGGCCAGTTGACCGTGAATGCGGCCTATAGGTGCTGTCCCCTCAAATTCTCTTCCCATCGGATGGCTGCAAGCAGGAGATCGGCGTACTGATTCCTGAGTTTGTCGGATAAAGGAATGCGAGGTCAGAGCATGGGACCGGGCCAGAAGGAGGTGAGGACGATGGCCGCTCCACCCACCTGCTCGACGTGCGGGTCCGTCCTGTCGGGCTACGAGCGGAGCAAGGAACTTAACGTCCCGGTGTATTTCTGCCACAAGTGCAGAGCAG
>JABAOH010119797.1_pt3 | contig 43855 bp, 37 predicted proteins | sample 7062181 | NCBI WGS metagenome assembly JABAOH01 (sample SAMN14538630, study PRJNA623070) | marine sediment metagenome | biome: marine biome [ENVO:00000428]; feature: marine pelagic biome [ENVO:01000023]; material: deep marine sediment [ENVO:00002113]; isolation source: pool of 5 deep marine... | reverse complement strand
ACCCCCACCCTCGACGAGATCGCCGCCGCCAGCGGCCTCGACGTGGAACGGGTGGCCTCGGCGCTCAGCGCCCCCTGCGACACCGTTTCGCTCGACCGCCCGGTGGGCGAGGAGGGGGATGCCGAGCTTCAGGACTTCGTCGAGGACGACCGGACCTTGGATCCGTTCGGTCACGCCGCCGAGGTGCTGCGCCGGCAACACCTGATCGAGGCCCTGGACGTGCTCGACGCCGACGAGCAGCAGATCCTGCTGATGCGCTTCGGCCTCGACGGCGGTGAGCCGCGCACGCTGTCCGACGTGGGGAAGATCTTCAACCTGACCAGGGAGCGGGTACGGCAGATCGAGGGACGGGCGCTGGCCAAGCTGCGCCATCCCTCCTGCTCAGTGGACTTGGAGACCCTTCTCTAGGACAGGCGTGGAACAGGACCTGGTGCGAGCGTTCGGAGCCGTGATCATCTTCGCCGGCTTCGGCGGGCTGCTCGGGGGGATGCTCGCCGGACGGCGGGCCGGCATCGTGGGCTCGATCCTGCTCGGCATCATCGGCGGTGTGGTGGCGGCGGTGATCGCCGAGGCTCTCAACGCTGCCCCGGTGGTCGACGTGGAGGGCTACTCCCTGCTGTACGCCGCCGGCGGCGGTCTGGTGGCGGCGTGGATCATCGGCGCCAGCACCCGCTGATCGAGCGCGGAGGACTGCGCCCGGCCGGACGACCGGGACCGACCCCAGCAGATCACCCGGGTGGAGCCCGCGCGTAGACTGATTCGGTGCTCGACTTCCTCTTGCTCGTCCTGATCGCCGCCGTCGCGGGGAGCATCGGTGCCGGGCTCGCCGGTCGCAGGGGGCTCGGTTGCCTGGCGTCGATCGCGTTGGGCTTCATTGGGGGCCTGCTGGGGAGGTGGCTCGCCGAGCAACTGGACCTACCGCTGTGGTGGACCATCCGGGGCTTCGCCGTCATCTGGGCCATCATCGGCGCCGCTCTCTTCGTGGCGGTGCTCAGCCTGCTGGCGGGACGCCGCTGAGGCGAGAGGAGGCGGCCTTCAGGCGTCTCGCCACCGCAACGACAGCCAGCCGGCCAGGAGGGAGGCGATCGTCCACACCCCCACGACGGTGAGCGCGGCGATGAACGTCACCTCCGTTGCGTCGCCAAAGCTGACCTGGATACCCCCCAACGGAGTCTCGCCGAACAGGAACGAGCTGTTCTGGCTCAGCGAAACCCGGCGGTAGGGACGCCACAGCGCAAGGAGTCCCTCGCTGAACGAGAACGCCACTGCCACCCCGACCGCTACCGCAGTGGACCGCAGCGCCGCCGCTACTGCCAGCCCCAGAGCGACCCAAGCGAGCTGCACCACCGCCAGCTTTGCCACCACCCCCAGCCACTCGGTCGGCGCCGGGCCTCCCTCCCCTTCCGCCAGCAGCCAGGAGAGCACCGCCCACCCCGCCACGGCAGCGACCATCACCACCCAGGATGACACGGTGACCACCACCGCCTTGGCCGCCAGATGGGCCCCGCGCCGCGCCTCGCGGGTGAGGTTGGCCATCCAGGTGGACCCCGACAGCTCCGCTGCCAACAGCACCACGGCGAGGATCACCGGAAACCAGGTCTGACCAACCACCTGCTGCACGCCGAACAGGTAGATCTCGGGCTTCTCCACCACCGGAAACCCCTCCAGCTCAGAGGGGTCGACCACCCGGGGCAGCAAGAGAAAGAGCAGCGCCGTCAGCCCGACCAGCGCCGCCAGCACGAGTCCCATGATCCAGTAGAGCCGGCGCTTCAGCAGCTTGATCGATTCGGCCTGCAGCAGCCGCAACAGCACCCCTCACTCCTCTCTGGTGAGCTCGAGGAAGACCTCCTCCAGGGTCACCCGCCGCGGGACCAGCTCCGCGGGGAAGAGCCCGGCGGCGGCCAGCGAGCGGCTGATACGGCGTCCATCGTCGGCAGCCACGTAGAGGGCGCCCTCCTCGGCGCGTACGTCGACGCCCTCCGCCGACAGCACCGCCGCGGCGCGGACCGGATCGTCGACCACCACTCGGAACCCGCCGGTGGAACCCACCAGCTCCTCCAGCGGTCCGTCCGCCACCTTCCGGCCCCGATGTATCACCACGATGTGATCCGCCAGCTGCTCGACGTCGGCGAGTACGTGGCTCGAAACCACCACCGTCTTGCCGCGTTGCTCGACGAGGGAGCGGAGCTGGGCACGGAGCGCGACCTGCCCGGCGGGATCGAGACCGTCCATCGGCTCATCGAGCAGCAACAGCTCGGGGTCGCCCAGCATGGCCGCCGCCAGCCCGAGACGCTGGCGCATGCCCTTGGAGTAGCCGGCGACCTTGCGCTCGGCCGCTTCCGACAGTCCCACAAACCGCAGCAGCTCCGGAACCTGCTCTGCCCCCGCGCCCAGCGTCAACGCCGCCACCCGCAGGTTGTCGACTGCGTTGAGCGTGGGGTACAGACCCGGTTCCTCCACGATGGCGCCCACCCGCTTCACGATGTCGGGGGTGCGCTCCCCGAGGCGCATCCCCAGCACGTCGATGGTGCCCCGCTCCAGCCTGGCGAGACCGAGGATGGAGCGGAAGGTCGTGGTCTTGCCGGCTCCGTTGGGACCGAGGAAACCCACCAGCCGCTGCGCGGGGAACTCGAAACCGAGCCCGTCGAGGGCCAGCGTGGTCCCGTAGCGCTTCACCAGCCCGACTGCGGCCACGGCGGGCACCCCATCCACCATGAGCGCGAGGCTAGCGGTGCCGTGGTGGCACCCGGACGAGACGGTGCCTCGGAGTGGCCGGGGCGGCCGGCCGGTTGGGAAGCCGCCGTGGCAGTGGGCAGAGCGCGGCTAGCCGATGGCGCCCGCCTCGACCATGTTCAGCTCGATGAGCCGGTTCATCTCCACGGCGTACTCCATGGGCAGTTCCTTCACGATCGGTTCGATGAAGCCGGCGACGATCATGGAGGTGGCCTCGTCCTCGCTGAGGCCCCGGCTCATCAGGTAAAAGAGCTGATCTTCACCTACCTTGGAGATGGTGGCCTCATGGCCGATCTCCGCGTCGTTCTCCTCGATCTCCATGTAGGGATAGGTGTCCGACCGGGAGTGCTCGTCGAGGATCAGAGCGTCGCAGCGGACGAAGGACTTGACCCCCTCCGCTCCGGGCTCAACGCGTACCAACCCCCGGTAGCCGGCCCGTCCGCCGTCCTTGGAGATCGACTTGGAGGTGATGGTCGAGGTGGTGTCGGGGGCGGCGTGCACCATCTTGGCGCCGGCGTCCTGGTGCTGACCCTGGCCGGCGAAAGCGATCGAGAGCACCTCGCCGTGGGCACCGGGCTCCATCAGCCACACGGCTGGGTACTTCATGGTCAGCTTGGAGCCCAGGTTGCCGTCCACCCACTCCATGGTGGCGTCTCGATAGGCCGCCGCTCGCTTGGTGACCAGGTTGTAGACGTTGTTGGACCAGTTCTGGATGGTCGTGTACCGGCACCGGGCGCCGGGCTTCACCACGATCTCCACTACCGCAGAGTGGAGCGAGTCGGTGGAGTAGATGGGCGCCGAGCAGCCTTCCACGTAGTGGCAGTAGGCGCCCTCGTCGACGATGATCAGGGTCCGCTCGAACTGCCCCATGTTCTCCGAGTTGATGCGGAAGTAGGCCTGCAGCGGCTGGTCCACGTGCACCCCCGGGGGGACGTAGATGAAGGATCCACCGGACCAGACCGCCGAGTTGAGAGCGGCGAACTTGTTGTCGTTCGGGGGGATGACCGTGCCGAAGTACTGTCGCACGATGTCGGGATGCTCCTGCACCGCGGTGTCCATGTCGGAGAAGAAGACGCCCAGCTTCTCCAGGTCCTCGCGGTTGCGGTGGTACACCACCTCGGACTCGTACTGGGCGGTGACGCCGGCGAGGAACTTGCGCTCCGCCTCGGGGATGCCGAGCTTCTCGTAGGTCTCCTTGATCGACTCGGGCACCATGTCCCAATCCGTCGCCCGACCCTCGGTGGGCTTGACGTAGTAGTAGATGTCGTCGAAGTCGATCTCGTTGAGCAGGCCGCCGCCGCCCCACTGCGGCATCGGCTTGCGCAGGAAACGCTGGTAGGCCTTCAGCCGGAAGTCGAGCATCCACTCGGGCTCGCCCTTCATGGCCGACATCTCGCGGATGATCTCTTCGCTCAAGCCCTTCTTGGGCTTGAAGACGTAGCTCTCCTCGGAGTCGTGCCAGCCCAGTTGGTACTTGCCGAGATCGATGTCAACGGTGGCCATGCCACCCACCTCGCCCTCGATTAATTTGCACTATCCAGATGGTGATTATAGCAGCGTAACACCGGGCCGGGACCGGAGACTCTGCCCCGAGGAAGTCGGGGCGAGGCGACGCCGGCTACGTCCGCCCGACCATCTCCTGCAACGCTTCCATGGGCTCGGGCTCGGGGCCGCCGGCATGGAGCACCCAGAAGCGGTCCACTTGGTGGTCCCAGCGGGCCAGGATGTCCCCGGCGGCGGGGCTTTCCGTCTCGCGGAAGTGCTCCTCGACCAGAGCGCGCAATTCGAGTGCTTCCACCTCCACCAGCCTCCGCACCGCCGGCGCAGTGTCGGCGACGAAACGGTTGAGGATCTGCTGCGGATCCCATACGTAGGCGGTGCCCCCGGTCATGCCGGCGGCGAAGTTCCGGCCCACCCGGCCCAGTACCACCACCAGCCCCCCGGTCATGTACTCGCAACCGTGATCGCTGGCTCCCTCCACGACCGCCACGGCACCGCTGTTGCGCACCGCGAAGCGCTGTCCCACCCGCCCGGCGATGAAGACGTGGCCGCCGGTGGCCCCGTACAGCACCGCGTTGCCGGCTCCTTGCGTCGATTGCCCCACCGCGGCCCGCCGGGGCGCGATCACGATGCGGCCGCCACCCATGCCCTTCCCTACGTAGTCGTTGGCCGTGCCTTGCAGGCGCAGAGTGATGCCGGGCGCCAGCCAGGCGCCCAGGCTCTGCCCCGCCGTGCCCGCCAACCGGACGTGGATGGTTCCCTCGGGCAGGCCGGCGGCGCCGCGCTGGTTGGTCACCTCTCCCGACAGGGTGGCCCCGATGGTGCGGTCAGCGTTGCAGATCGGATAGGCGAGGTCGACGGGGTCTCCGGTCTCAATCGCGGGGCGAGCATCCTCGACCAGCATCGAGGAGAGCGGCGATCGTTCCATCGGACGGAACCCCGGGTGGCGGCGCCGGCCCTCGGCTCGTACCAGCAAGGGAGCCAGTTCGGCGGCAACCGGGTGGCCGGGGTTCGCCGGCCGCAGCAGATCGGCCCGCCCGATGATCTCGGCAAGGCTGTGGGCGCCCAGCGCGGCCAGGTGCCGGCGCACCTCCTCGGACAGCAGCCGGAAGAGCTGGACCACCTGGTCGGGTGCCCCGGGGAATTTGGCGCGGAGATCTTCCCGCTGGGTAGCGATGCCCACCGGGCAGGTGTTGAGATGACACTGCCGCACCATCTTGCAGCCCAGCGCCAGCAGCGGCAGGGTACCGAAGCCGAAACGCTCTGCCCCCAGCAGCGCGGCGACCACCACATCGCGGCCGGTGCGCAGCCCGCCATCTGTCTCCAGCGCCACCCGGTCGCGTAGCCCGTTGGCGATGAGCACCTGGTGGGATTCGGCCAGCCCCAGCTCCCAAGGAGAGCCGGCGTGCTTGATCGAGACCAGCGGCGAAGCCCCGGTGCCCCCCTCCGCCCCCGAAATGAGGATGGCGTCGGCCTGTGCCTTGGCCACCCCCACCGCCACGGTCCCCACCCCGGGCTCGGAGACCAGCTTGACCGATACCCGGGCGGTTGGCTTGAAGGCCTTGAGGTCATAGATGAGCTGCGCCAGATCCTCGATCGAGTAGATGTCGTGATGAGGGGGCGGCGAGATGAGGGTGACGCCCGGCTCGGTGTGCCGGAGCCGGGCGATCTCCTCCGATACCTTGTGGCCGGGGAGCTGCCCGCCCTCGCCCGGCTTGGAGCCCTGCGCCATCTTGATCTGGAATTCTTCGGCGGAGTGCAAGTAGGCGGGCGTGACGCCGAAGCGTCCGCTGGCGACCTGCTTGATATCAGAGTTGCGGGGAGTGGCGTAGCGCTCCACTCCCTCGCCGCCTTCTCCGGAGTTGGAGAGGCCCCCGATCAGTGACATGGCCTCGGCGAGCGCTTCGTGCGCCTCCTGGGACAGCGCTCCGTGCGACATGGCCGCGGTCACAAAGCGGCGCATGATCTGCTCGGCGGGCTGGACCTCCTCGAGCGGTACCGGCCGCCGCTCCACGAACTCGAGTAGGTCCCGCAGCACCACTGGAGGACGGTCATTGATTTGCTCGAGGTAGGCGTCCCAGTCGGCCTGGCGCCCGGAGCGCACCGCCTTCTGCAGGGCGAGCACCACGGTAGGTCCGGTGATGTGAACGGGCCCGCCCCGGCGGTGCTTGTAGAAGCCGCCCACCTCTTCTGCACCGTCTCGGTAACGCCGGTGCCATTCGAGGACGTCGGCGGCGATGCGGGCGAAGCCCACTCCACCCACCCGGCGGGGAGCGGAGCGGAATGCCAGCTCCCAGACCTCATCGTCGAGGCCGATCACCTCGAACAGCGCGCTGCCCCGGTAGGCGCTGAGGGTGCAGATCCCCATCTTGGACATGATCTTGAGGAGACCGTTCTGCAGCGCCATGCGGTAGCTCTCCTGAGCCACCACCGGATCGACGGGCACCTGGCCCGCGGCGGCGAGTGCTCGCACCTGCTCGATGGCCAGGTAGGGGTTCACCGCCGAAGCCCCGAAGGCGGTCAGGCAGGCGAGGTCGTGGGCGTCCCGCGGCTCTCCGGACACCACCACCAGCGAAGCGTCGAGGCGGATGCCGGCGTCGATGAGCCGGTGGTGGACGGCACCCACCGCCAGCAGGATGGGGACGGGAGCGTGCTCGGCGTCCACCTCACGGTCGGAGAGAACGACGATCGTGGCGCCCAGCCGCACCGCCTGCTCGGCCTCATCGCAAATCTGCGACACCCGGCGCCGCAGCCCGTCGGCGCCGTCCGCAGCAGGGAACACGGCCGGAATCCAATGGGAGAAGAAGTCCGCATCCCCGCTGCGGGCGATGCGTTCCAGCTCCGCATCGCTCAGCACGGGCGAAGCCAGCTCGATGAGGTGCGCTTGCTGCGCGGTCTCCTCGAGCAGCGATCCGCGCTTGCCGAGGTAGACCCGCAGCGACATGACCAGCTTCTCCCGGATGGGGTCCATGGGGGGGTTGGTGACCTGCGCGAACAGCCCGTGGAAGTAGTGGGTGAGCCGGCGCGGCTCGGTGGACAGCGCCGCCAGCGCGGTGTCGTTGCCCATCGACCCGGTGGGGGTCTTCCCCTCCGCCATCTCCTGGAGGACCAGGCGGCGCTCTTCCGGGTTGTAGCCGAAGACGCGAGCGAAGCGCTCCGGGTCAAAGCGATCGTCCTGGAGTGCGTCGAAGGGATCCTGCACGTAGAGGGTCTGGGTGCGGATCCACTCGCCATAGGGCTGCTGGCGCGCCAGCTCCGCCTTGACCTGATCCGGGAAGAGAACCTCGCCGCGCTCGCGGTCGAACACCAACACCTCGCCAGGAGCGAGCTGGCCTGTGGCCTCCGCCCGACTCTCCTCCTCGGGGCACACCCCCGCTTCGGAAGCCACCAGCACCACGTCTGGACTGATCGCCCAGCGGGCCGGTCGCAGGCCGTTGCGATCCATGCCCGCCAGTAGCACCCGCCCGTCGGTTGCCGCGATGGCAGCCGGCCCGTCCCAGGGCTCGGCGAGGAAGGCGTGGTACTCGTAGAAGGCCTGCAGCTCCGGGTCCAGGTCGGGCACGTTCTCCCACGCCGAGGGAACCAGCATCTCCTTGGCATGGGGCAGCGAGCGCCCGGTGCGCACCAGCAGTTCGACTGCGTTGTCGAGGCTCCCCGAGTCCGACTGGCCCGGCATCAAGAACGGGCGGAGATCGCCGATGCGCGTCCCCCATATCGGAGACGTCGCGTTGACCTCTCGCGCCGCCATCCACACCCGGTTGGAGCGGATGGTGTTGATCTCGCCGTTGTGGGCCAGCATGCGGAAGGGCTGGGCGATCTCCCAGGATGGGAAGGTGTTGGTCGAGTACCGCTGGTGGAAGATGGCGTAGGAAGTCTCGAAGTCGGGATCCCGCAAATCCCAATAGAAGTGGGTGATGCGGCTGGCGGTGAAGAGGCCCTTGTACACGACGGTACGCGCCGAGGCGGAGGGGATGGAGAACCCTTCCAGACCGGCCTCGCTCGCCGCCGCCTCCATCCGCTTGCGGGCCAGGAACAACAGGCGCTCGAATCCTTCCTCCTCGACGGCCTCGTCCGCAGGTGTCACTACCACCTGTTCGATGGTGGGCATGGTCTCCCGGGCGCGACGGCTCAGTGCCTCAGGGTCTACCGGCACCCGCCGCCGGGCGAGCACTGCCACCCCTTCTCGCCGTAACGCCTCGTCCAGGATCCGGCGCGCCGCCTCGAGCACGGCGGAGGGGAAGAACGCCATCACCACCCCGAGGCGCTCTGCAAGCGGGACCGCGAGGTGCTGGGTGCGCAGCTCACGCTCTAGCAGCCGGTAGGGAATCTCCGTGAGCAAACCCGCGCCGTCCCCGGTCCCGTCGGCCGCTCGGGCGCCGCGATGATCGAGGGCCTCCAGGCACTCCACCGCGAGCCGCAACATGCCGTGGGTTGGCACGCCATCGCGGGCGGCGATGAACCCCACGCCGCAGGCATCATGCTCGAAGTCGGGGTCGTAGATCGGTACCGCGGCGGCCGCCTGCTGCGGACTCAGAGCGCGGCCGGAACGGGAGGGCATCATGGGCGTGCGCTCCTTTCTCTCGGCGGCCCCCGGGGAGGGCGGAAGTCTAGCCGAGTGGTCTCCCGCGGCTCGCCGTCGCTTGTGCCGCCGGCCGGGCAGGGGTAGGTTGCCCGGCCATGCCGGTGATCGTCGTGGGAGCCGACACCCCCACCGGAGAGGCCATCGTGGGCGCCCTCCTCCGCCGCCAAGGGGAGGTACGCGCCTTCGTGAGCGACCCCGCCGCCGGGGTGCGGCTGAGAGAGGCAGGAGCCAAGGTAGCCCTCGGCGACGTCTCCGACGCCAGCCACGTGGCCGGGGCCAGCCTGAACTGCTTCACCGCGGTGCTGGTGACGCGAGCCGCCACGGACCGCCGGGAGCGTGCGTTCGCGGCCGCGCCGGAAGCTGTGTACGCCGGCTGGGCGGAAGCACTCGCCGACGCCGGGGTTCGCCGCGCAATCTGGGTGTGCGCCCGGCGCGCCGCGACGGACGAGCTGCCGCTCACCGGTACTGCGGAGCTGGCCATCCTGGAGGAGGGAGAGCGCCCGCCCGAGGACGTGGCTGCCGAGGTGGTCCGCCTCGACGAAGCCGGGGCGCTATAACCGGGGTGGCCGGCTATTTGAAGCGGGTCTCACCGGACTCGATGGCAGTCTCGAGCTGCCAGCGATCCCATGCCGCCTTCAGATAGGGATAGGGGTTCACCGCCTTGCCCCGGTAGTGGAGCTCGAAGTGGGTGTGGGGCGAGGTGCCCTCGGCGTTGCCGCTGTCACCAACGTAGGCCACCACCTGCCCGGCGCGCACCGGATCACCCACCTGCAGGCCGTCGGCGATGGCGACCTCCCACAGGCCCCCGTCGCCGTCGTCGGTGCCTTCGGTGTCGTTGTTGAGGTGCATGTACCAGGACTTCCAGCCGCCCGGGTGGCGTATCACCAAGTAGAAGCCGGAGCGGGGTCCGCCGGTGGTGATCTTCTCCACTATGCCGTCGGCGACGGCCAGCACCGGATCCCCTTTCCTGCCCATGAGGTCGGTGCCGCGATGGCGCCGCCCACCCGGCCGAGCGGCACCCCACGTGTTGGAGAAGCCGGTATGCGTGTAGGGCTGCGGGAACACCAGCACGATCTCCTCCCGTTCCTCACCCGCTTCTACCCGGCCGGCCGCGGGCGAGGCCGGCAGCAGAGTGAGCAGGAGGACGGCGACCGCACCGCCCACGGCTAGGCGTCTCATCGGCATCGCCGAATGTTTTCGTCCAGAACCGGCTCGAGGTTGAGTGAATCCGGGCAAGGAGAAGGCCCGGGCTCCCGCCCGGGCGAAGCGGGCACTCTAGCCACCCAACGCAAGACGGCCCAACCTCATCGAGCTGCGTGCTGTGCCGCCACCCGAGGGGCCCTGCCACCAGCGGGCATTGGGGCTCTCGCCGCGGCGCAGAAGAGCGGCCCCAGCGGGGCCGCTCTCCGCGTGCTCGCGTCGCCGCTACCTCCCTACGTCGGATTGGGCGACGTGTCTCACGAACTGGCCGTAGCCACCACCGCCATGCCCGAGCAGCGAGCGCATTGTTGCGGAGACCGCAGTGCCGTGGTTGCTGTGGCCGTTGCGGCCGTTGATCTCAACCTCGACTCCGTCGCTGGTGCCGGGCAGCGTGTACGTGAGAACGCCATCGGCCTCCACGAAGGTGAAGGTCTCGGCGACCGGTGGCTCTTCGTCTTCCGGCGGCGGCGGCAGGTCTCCGAACCACGCCCCAGCCGGCAAGGCGATGAGCAGGGCCATCGCGACCAAGACGGCCACCAGTCCCGTCTTCTTGAACCGTCGCGTCATGCTGGCCTCCTCAGCTTCGGTGCCGTCTCTCGGCTCCGAATGCCGCCCGCGTGGACCGCAGGCGGCCGGGGACAATTCTCCCCGTGGACTGATTATCGTCACTTTCCGTGGTCAACTTGACCCCTAGCTCCACTGCTAGTGGTCACATGGGTACCAGACAAAGGCAAGAACGACGGCCCCCGTAGGGGCCGTCGCTCTGCTGACACAAGGACGCGGCGTTACTTGTTCTTGCCCTTGCCCTTGCCAGGCTTGTTCTTGTTCTTGCCCTTGGCCTGCGATTCCACGAGGCCCTCGCCGTCACCGTCGTCGTCATCATCGGCGTGCTTCTTGCCGTAATCCGACCCGGCGATCTCCTTCACGTACTGGCCGAACGGCATGGACCCCTGCAGGCTCCCTTCCTGGAAGCCTGCCTTCAAGGCGTGCACGACCGCAGAAACGACTTGACCGTGGTTGGTCTTGCCGTTGGCGTTCTCCGCGAGGAGCAGGCTGCAGCCCTCGAGGGGTGCGGGCTCCTCGCCGCCGTCGCCGTTGTCGCCATCGGGAACCGTGAAGGTGATGTTGCCCTCTTCGTCGACCTCGAACTCAATGCCCTCGGGAAGAGTGCAATCCACCGGTTCCTCCGCTTCCGGATCGTTGACTGCGAACACCAGCACGTGGCTGTCGGCATCGAAGTCGTGAGAAAACAGCGGGGTCTCGTCGTCGCCGTTGTCTAACAGAACGGCCGATGCCGGCAGCGCCACGATCATCGCCAGTGCTACGACGATGGCGAGGGTGCCGGGCCGTCTCAGTCGCTTCAGCATCGTGTGCTATCTCCTTTTGCCACCATCCTAGGAGGATGGTCCCAGCCCCGTGGGAGCGAGCGCCCCGGCAGCGATGCCGCTACTGGCCCCTCGGCCTCCCACGGCCTGCGGCTTGACTAGCCGCTCTATCGGCACAGACAGGAATACCTTGAGCCGCCGTGAGCCGGCAGGAAGGGGATCACCTAGTCTGGGCGGCGTCGTGATGCGGGCGCTCCGCCTCCATGCGGGCGCCGATCTCCGCCTCGAGGAGGTCGAACCGCCCCCGCTCGGTACCGGTGAGGTACGGGTGCGAGTCGAGGGGTGCGGGGTGTGCGGCTCCGACGTGCACTTCCTCGAAGGCAAAGCCCGCACCGGACGGACTCCGGTGACCTTGGGGCACGAGATCGCAGGCACCGTCGAGGCCTCCCGCCATGACGACTGGTCCCCCGGTGACGCAGTAGTAGTGGGGGCCGGGGTGACCTGCGGGAGTTGCCGGCGCTGCTCTGAGGGCCGTGAGATGCTGTGTGAGCGCCTCCTGATGACCGGCATCGACTTCGACGGGGGGCTGGCAGAATCGGTGGTGGTCCCCGCCGTGGCTCTCCTGAAGCGACCGCCGGCGCTGGCCGCCGAAGTGGCCGCCACCGCGGTCGATGCCGGCGCTACTCCCTACCACGCCTTGCTGTGCCGCGGGCAGGTGGCAGAGGGTGACGCCGTCCTGGTGGTCGGCGTTGGCGGCCTGGGGTGGTTTGGAGTCCAGATCGCCAAGCTGGCCGGGGCGGTGCCCATCATCGCCGCCGACCGGGATCCGGAGGCGCTGGCTCGAGCCGGCGGGCTGGGGGCCGACGAAACGCTGCTGGTGGAGCCGGGCACCTCCTTGGGGCGCCGGGTGAAGCTGGTCACCGGGGGAGGCGTGGACGTCGCCGCCGAGTTCGTGGGAAGCGCGGCCACCGTGGACGCCTGCGTCAAGTCGCTGCGCCCCGGAGGGGTGGCGGTGGCGGTGGGAGTGGGACCGGAGCCGGTGACCACGCTGCCTCCGGTGCTGTGGGCCACCCACGAATACAGCCTGCTGGGATCCTTCGGAGCCCACCGTGCCGACGTCGCGGCGGTGCTGGAGCTGCTGGAGTCGGGCGAGCTGCGCCCCCCGCCCCTGGCCGTGGTGTCCCTGCCGGAGGCCCACGCCCTGCTGCAAGCGGCCGCGCGCGGCGACTACCGGCCCAAGGGAAGGCTGGTAGTCCGACCCTGACCCCTGCCAAGCCGGCTGCCACGGCCCCGATTCCCCGGACTACCGGGCGGCCCAGAACTCCTCCGCCTCCCGCTCCATTCGCGCCAGACGGGTGTAGTAGTCGGGGAACTCGTTGAGATGAGCGAGGGCGATCTTGCCGGTGAGCAGGGGATCGTCCCCGGTCACGTCGGTGGCGGCGTCCCGGCGCCCGTGCTCGAGCTCCACGCTGAGGCCGATGCGAAACTCCTCGAGGCGGAACGGGGTCGCGTCCCAGTCGACGCCGAGTGCGGCTCCGATGTGGCGTGCCTCGGCGGCGGTAAAGGACCTGGCGGACTTCATGGGGTCCCTCCTTCTTCGTCTCCTGCCTATGAGTCAACGCCGCCGCGGGTCGAGCGGGGCCCCCCTAACGGCCCTTGGGCACGGGCCAACAGCCCCTAGTGCGTACTCCGCTCCCAAACCCCCTCCAGCCGGGCGTAGGGGCCACCCCGAGCCGCCAGCTCCTGGTGCGGTCCCGCCTCGACGATGCGCCCGCCGTCCATGACCACCACGCGGTCGGCACGGCGGGCCGTTTGCAGCCGGTGGGCGATCACGATGGCGGTCCTTCCCTCCAGCAGAACAGAGAGCGCCTCCTCGACACGTGCCTCCGTCTCCGGATCGAGGTTGGAGGTGGCCTCATCGAGAACGATCACCGACGGGTCGGCGGCGAGAGCCCGCGCCAGCGCCACCAGCTGCCGCTCGCCCGAGGACAAGCGGCTGCCCCGCTCGCGGACATCGGTGTCGAGCCGCTCCGGAAGGCCACGGACCCAATCGGCGATCCCGATGGTGCGGCACACCTCCCAGATGGCCTCGTCGTCCAGCTCCGGCCGGGCGTAGATGAGGTTGTCACGGAGCGAGCCGCTGAAGAGGAAGCCCTCCTGGGGTACCAGTGCCACCCGGCGTCGCAGGGAGGCAAAGCCGACCCGGCGCAGGTCCACCCCGTCGAGGCGTACCGACCCGCGGTCGGGGTCGTAGAAGCGGACCGCGAGCTTGGCCAGGGTGCTCTTGCCGGCCCCGGTCTCCCCCACCACCGCCACCCGCTCCCCGGCCGCCACCACGAGATCGACACCTTCGAGCACGGGCACGCCGGCGTCGTATCCGAAGGACACCTGCTCGAAGCGGACCTCACCGCGAAGAGGGTCGGGCAGCGGCACCGCGCGAGGAGACTCGGAAACCGCCGACTTCCGGTCGAGAACACCGAACAGCTTGGAGAGAGCCGCCAGCGCCGCCTGGAGCAGGTTGTACACGTTGGAGAGCTGCACGATGGGCTCGAAGAACCAGCTCAGGTAGAGCATGAAGGCCACCAGCGACCCGAACGACATGGCACCATCCAGCACCCGTGCCCCTCCTACCAGCAGGATGACGCCCATGGCGACGGTGCGCAGGAAGTCGACCGCCGGGAAGTAGGAGGAGATGGCGCGAGCGGCGGCGAGGTTGGCTTCGAAGTAGCGCTGGTTGACCCGCCCGAAGGAGTAGGCCTGGCGCTGCTCCTGGGTGTAGGCCTGGACCACCCTCACCCCGGACACCCCCTCCTGGAGGGCGCCGAGCACTTGACCGATCTGCTCTCGGACCTGCTGGTAGGCCCGGTCTGCATAGCGGCGGAATACCACCGAGGCCGCCACCAGCAGCGGCAGCAGACCCAGCACCGCCAGAGCCAGGGTGACGTCGACGAAGAACATGGCTCCCGCCACCCCGATGACGGTGAGCAGGCTGGTGATCACATTCACCGCTCCCTCGTCGACGAACTGGGTGAGTGCCTCCACGTCGGAGGTCATGCGGGACACCAGCACGCCGGTCTTGGAGCGGGAGAAGAAGTCGACGTCGAGGTGCAGCATGTGGCGGAAGAGCCGCACCCGCAGGTTGCGCAGGTACTTCTCTCCCACCCACGCCACCGCATACACGGACGCCCGGCCGGCGGCGTACAGCAGCACGAAGACCCCGACGTACACGAGGGCCGCCTGCGTGATCACCCTGGTGTCGCCGGCCAGCACGCCGCGGTCGAGGCCGAAGCGCACCACGAGCGGCCCGGCGAGGCGGGCCAGCGTTGCCACCACCGTGGCCGCGAGCGCACCCAGCGCCGGCACCAGCAGCCCCTTGCCGTACCCTGCCGCGCGGCGCAACAGCCGCAGCGGGCGCTCCACCCGGTTCTCGGCGCCGCCGAAGCGTGCGTACATCACGTCGCCGCCTCCACCGGTAGCACGCCGGTTTCGGCCAGCACCTCGGCGTAGCGGGGCTCGGCGCGCAGCAACTCGTCGTGGATCCCCACCGCCACCACCCGGCCGGCGTCGAGCAGCACCACCCGATCGGCAAGAGAAAGGGTGGAGGTGCGGTGAGCGATGATGATGGTGGTGCGCCCTTCCATCACCTTCTCCAGCGCGGCGCGTATCTCTTCTTCGGTGATGGCATCCACCGCGCTGGTGGCGTCGTCGAGGATGAGCACCCGCGGGTCCCGGAGCACCGCCCGAGCCAGCGCGATGCGCTGTCGCTGCCCTCCCGACAAGCTGTAGCCCCGCTCCCCCACCAGCGACTCGTAGCCGTCCGGCATCTCCATGATGAAGTCGTGCGCCTGGGCGAGGCGGGCCGCCAGCCGGACCTGCTCATCGGTGGCGTCGGGGTTGCCGAACGCGATGTTGTCCCGTATCGAGGCGGAGAACAGGAAGGTCTCCTCGAACACCAGCGCCACCTCGCCGCGCAGCTCCTCCAGCCGGAGCCGGCGCACATCGACTCCGTCGAGGAGGACCGCGCCCCGGTTCACGTCGTAGAAGCGGGGCACCAGGTAGGCGAGGGTGGTCTTGCCGGAGCCGGTGGGCCCCACCAAGGCCACCGACGTACCGCCGGGAATGCATAGATCCACGTGCTCCAGCAGCGGCGGCCCTTCCGGGTAGGAGAAGCCCACCCCCGCCAAGCGAACCTCACCGGCACCCGGGGGCAGCGGCAGCGGCTGAATTGGATCGACCACCTGCGGAGCCGTCCGCAGCAGCTCCGTGATTCGCGCCCCAGCGGCGGTGGCACGCGGCAGCTCGGCGAAGAACCAACCGGTGAGGCGCAGCGGGAACGCGAGCAACACGAGGTACTGGGTGAAGGCAACGAAGTCACCGAGGGTCATGTGCCCCTCGACCACCCGCATCCCCCCAATCCACAGCACCGCCACGGTGGCCGCGGCCGGCACCAACTCGAACGCGGGCACGTACGCCGCGCGGTGCCGCAGCATCCGCATGGTGCGGCGAAACACCCCTTCGGCGGAGCGCTGCAGACGGCTCACCTCGCGCTCCTCCTGTCCGTAGGCCTTCACCACTCGCACCCCGGAGATCACCTCCTCGACGACGGTGGCCAGATCGGCCAGGCGCTGCTGGACGTCCCAGGAGATGCGCAGCACCCGGCCGGCGTAGCGGTTGGCGAGCCCGAGCAGCAGGGGAATCGACAACGAAACCAACACCCCCAGCACCGGATCCAGCGCTACGAGCACTATCACGACCACCAGAAACATCAGCAGGTTGGCGACCGTGATGGGGAGCATGGCGAACACCAGGCGCACCTGCGACAGGTCGGAAGACGCTCGCGCCATGATCTCGCCGGTGGAAACGCGATCGTGGAAGCTGAACGCCAGCCGCTGGATGTGCTCGAAAATCCGGTTGCGGAGATCGGTCTCTGCCCGGTATGAGAGCACGAAGGCGAAGAAGCGGCGCCCACCGATTCCCAGCGCCTTGAGCAATCCGGCCACCAGGACGATGCCCACCAGCGGAGCCAGCAACTCCCGGCGTTGACCCTGGATGGCCCGATCCACCACCAGCTTCTCGAGGTAGGGAACGAGCACGACCAACCCCATCCACACCAATGCGATGGCTGTGCTGGCGAGCGAAGGGCCCCGGTAGCGGAGGAGAGTGCCCCCCAGCAGGCGTAGGCCCTGCCGCGAGGTGGAATCGATCCTCACCGCGAGGTCTCCACCCCGCCCATCACCTCGTCTTCTAGGCTGGCGAGACCGAGTTCCACCTGCTCGGCCTCCTCCCCCTCCTCGCCGGCCTTGCGGTGCTGCCGGCGGCGCGCCGCCGTAGCCGCGATCGCCGCGGCGATGATCATCACATAGGCGAGCACGTAGAGCCACAGCAGCAGCACCGCCACCGCACCAGCCACCGCGATGGTGCCCCCGAGCGCCCCGGCCTGCGACAAGTAAGTGCGGAAACCGAAGCTCGCCACGAGCATCCCCAGCCCGGCGAGGAGGGCAGCCAGCCACGAGCCCGGCAGCGGTCGCGGCGGCCCCCACCGGTAGAGCGCCACCAGGAAGGCGAACAGGCCCAGCGTGCCGACGGGGAAACGCGCCGCCTGCCACAGGATCCGCGCCCAGTCCTGCCCGGCGAACTCCTCGAGCCAGCGCGCGATCCAGTCGCCGGCCACGATGAGCACTGAGGAGAGCACCAACGCCAGCGCCGCACCGAGGGTGAGCACGATACCGGTGATGCGCACCCGCCACCAGGGGCGGTCCTCCTCCATCCCCTCGATCCGTCGCAGCACTCGCTGCAGGGTGATGACGCCCCGCGACGCCGACCACAACGCCACCACCAGCGCGACGGCGATCACCGCGCCCTCCGTGTTGGCGAGAGTCTCAGAGACTTCGGCGAGCGCTTCGCTGATGAACTCCGCCACCTGTCGCGGCGCCACCCTTTGCAGTGCCTCCAGAGTCTGCTGCCGCGCCTCGTCGTCTCGACCGAAGAACGAGGCCCCGGCCAGGCCCGCCAGCGCCGCCGGCACCAGGGCGAAGAACAGGTTGAAGGCCACCGCGGCGGCGAGCACGTTGGGGCCGGCGGCGGAGAACCGCCGCCACCAGCGGTACGGATAGGATCGGCGGAGGCGCTCGAGAAGCTCGGCCACGAGCTCAGCCTAGGCAGGTATGGGGAAGACTCCGGGACACGGTATGAAGCTCGTACCTGTGCCCTGCTCGGTAGGGGTCGTACACTTCCCCGGATGGTGCGCCGTGTCGCTCTCCTCACCGTGCTGGGTGTAGCCGTTGCGGCTTGCACCGCCGCCCAGGTGACGGTCACGACCGCGCCCCCGGGCGAGGCGGCTGCGGCCCAGCCCGAGGCGGTCGCGCCCGCCACGACACGGCCGCCGCCCCCCACTACGACCAGCACCACGACTACTACCACGGTGCCGTGGGCACGCTTCGTGGACGCCCGCAGCGTAGGGGCGCCGTGGGGAACGGTACGCGGCCTGCTCCAGTTCCGCGGTAACCCGTCCCGCACCTGGTACGGCGAGGGTCCCGTGCCCTCCAACCCGCGAGTGCTGTGGCGGTTCCCCGAGCGGGCCATGTGCGGGAACTCCACCGTCGGAGGAGAGACCAAGGCCTGGTGCGGTACCGGCTGGACCGGCCAGCCCGTGGTATGGGAGCGACCCGACGGCGTCACCGAGGTGATCTTCGGCGCCTACGACAAGGCGGTGCACTTCCTCGACGCCGCCACCGGGCTCCGCACCCGCCCCGACTTCCCCACCGGGGATCTCATCAAGGGCTCGGTGACCCTCGATCCCGACGGCTATCCGCTGCTCTACTTCGGTTCACGCGACAACCGGCTGCGGGTACTTGCCCTGGACCGTCCCACGCCGACCGAGCTGTGGGCCCTCGACAGCGCCGACCATCCCGGCATCTGGAACAACGACTGGGACGGCAACCCGGCGATCGTCGACGACATCCTCTTCGAGGGGGGCGAGAACGGCATCCTGTTCGCGGTGCGCCTCAACCGTGGCTACGACGGCGAGGATCGGGTCACCGTGGAGCCAGAGATACTGGTCAAGGTGCGCGGCTGGAACGACGAGCTGCTGCGCAAGGTGGGAGACCGCAACGCCTCCATAGAGAGCTCGGTGGCCATCCTGGAGGGANNCCGGCGAGGCGCCGGTGGTGTTCGACTTCTGGGCGGGCGACGACATCGACGCCACGCCGGTGGTGGATGCCGAGGGAATGCTCTACGTGGCGGCGGAGCTGGAACGGCACCTGCCACGGGCGCGGGAGGTTGGGCAGCTCATGAAGCTGGATCCCTCCCGTCCCGATGGTCCGCTGCTGTGGAGCGTGGCGGCGCCTCCCGGGCCCGGTCAGCGCGACGGGGGGATGTGGGCGACGCCGGCGCTCGGTGACGGGTTCCTCTACGTCAGCACTCACTCCGGCCGCCTGCTGGCGGTGGACACCTCGAACGGTGAGGTGGTGTGGAGCGACGACGTGAGCAGCCACGCGTGGTCCTCGCCGGTGGTCGTCGACGGCACCCTGCTGGTGGCGGTGCACTGCGAGGCGGGCGGGGCGTTGCGCGCCTATTCCCTGGCCGATCCCGCCGCTCCGACGGTGCGCTGGGAGCTCCCCCACGGAGAGGGATGTATCGAGAGCACGCCGGCGGTATGGCAGGGACGCATCTACGTGGGCTCCCGCGACGGGTACTTCTATGCGTTCGGCGACGGCTAGCAGGCGAGCAGCGGGCCCGGCGGGCCCGCTGCTCCATGGTCTGTTCCCTCGCTGCTACCAGCCGGGCGGCAAGCCGGCATCGGGCCGGCTGTAGTCGCACACCCCGTCCGGGAAGATGGCCTCCAGCTGGGCCTGCTGCGCGGGCGAAGGGCTCCACCAGCCGTAGAGCCCACCGTCGATGGCTTCCTGCACCGACTGCAGCGCGCACTTGAACACCCCGCCCTTGAGGGGACCGCCGGCCACGATCCGCGAGGTCGAGTAGACCGGGTACTGCTGGGTGCAGGCGCCCGCCGGCCCGTCGTCGAGGATGCCTGCCCACACCCCGTCTCCAGAGGCGATCTCGTTCCCTTGTGCATCGAAGCAACGATCGACCGCATCCAGGGGCCTGTTGCCGTCCACCCCCAACTCGGGATGGGCGAAGATGTTGCGCATCCACTCGTCGATCACCGCAAACGCTTCCGGCGTCTGATCGAACTCCGGACCGCCGGGGCCGGCACCGGTGAACCACACCACCTGATTCGAGGCGTCCCCGTCGGCGTCCAGCATCCGCTGGCGGGCAGCGAACGACTGGTGGGAGTTGTGCATGTCGAGGAAGTCCTCCAGGTAATGGCGCCAGTCGATCACCGGGATGTCGATATCGCCCATGAACACCAGCCCCGACTCGTAGGCGGCGTGCATCGCCAGCAGATCACCTGTAGTCCGGGATGCCGGCGTGACGCCGTCGGGGCTCTTCAGCTGGTTGCGCACGCTCCACGGATCCCATCTGGAGAGGTCGGTGCATCCCGGCGGGAAGAAGGGACAGCCCTCCTGGACCATGTCGGGCTCGTTCTTCCAGCCCCCAACCTGAGCGTTCAGGACGAGGAACTCCTCCGGGGTGATGTTGCCCTCCACCAAGGCCTGCAATCCGTATTGCACCCCCACGTTGTCCCAGGCGTTGCGGGCGTAGCCGTCGTCGGCAACGCCGTAGATGTTGACCAGATCGGCCCAGTGGGTCCAGTGGATGGCGGCTACCGCCTCGGGAGGCTCGATGAGCTCCTGTCCGGAAGCGCGCCCGTACAGCGGGTTGAGCACCAGCGGAGACAACCCCCGCCATCCGTTGATGCACTCCGTCGACCCGGGCAGCCCGCCGGTGTACGGATTGGGGAACGTGTCACTGGCGTTCATGCCCTCCAGCCACCGTCGGTTGGACCAGGCCTGCCACTTGGGATTGCCCGCATCGATCACATCCATGTAGAACTCGAGCAGCTCGCAGTCCCCGACGTGGATCGCCTGGGTGATCATGTCCGGGTAGGAGTACTGGGGGACCGCGGCGTCGATCAGCCCCGGGTGGTTCTGGGCGTAGACGTATTGCTGGATGGCACCGCCGGAGCCGCCCACCCCCACCGTGTACATGGGCACGCCGTACAGCTCGATGAAGCGCTCCTTGACCATCAGGGCGGTCTCGCCGCCGAGCTGCAGGTTGTAGTGGGTGCCGGTCTTGGTGCCGGTGGAGTAGATCACCCCGTAGCCCAGCCCGAGCGCGTCGTCGTAAAGCATGCGGGAGGTGCTGGTCGTTCCCTGGTAGTGGCCGATGCCGACCCCACCCTGGAAGTAGTAGACCAGGCGCCCGTTCCACGCCGCGGCGTCGAGATCGTCCGCAGTCTCATCGAAGGGCGCCAGCATGGCCACCGAGTACACGAAGCGGTTGATGGTGCCCCGCTCCCAGCGGACCACGTAGTCGACCGTCGCGCCGTCCAGGGTGGTCGTCTCCGCCATGTCGGCGGGCCGCTCCTGGCCGGGGACGTAGGGTGCCAAGTAGCCCCCGGTCGTGCGGTAGAGGTAGGTGACCAGCGTCTCCGCCGAGCAGTCGCGGCTGTAGCCGATGATCTCGTCGGTCTTGTTGCCCGCGGGGTCGAGCGCGAACACCGGGAATCCTTCGTGGTCGTTGTCCACCAGCGGCTGGCCTAGCCCGTTTTGCTCGGTGGTGCACACGAAGGGGTATTGCTGCGGCCCGGAGAACACCGACCCGGTGATGGGATGGTTCACGAGCGTCAGCTCGGCGCTGCGGGGTACGGCGGTGCCGCGTCCCTGACCGGTCGCCTTGACCACCACCAGGTTGTCGCCCAACTCGAGGCCGTCGACCACGCCCGTCATCCCTCCTCCCGGCTTCTCCACGAAGCGGTCGGATTGGTCGACACCGGCGACGAGCACCCGCACCTGCTTGGGCTTGATCTGGTCGGGGAGGTGGATCTCCAGCCGGGCGTCACCCCCCGTTACCTGGTGGGCGGCGCTCGACACCACTTCCACGGCCAGACCGCTGCTCAGCGGGTTGGCGTCGCCGGGCGCGGCCAGCGCCGGAAGCACCGCCAGCAGCAGCGTCGCCACCACCAGCGGCACCAGCAACGAGCGCCCGGCGCGCCCGTAGGCAGATCGCGTCGTCAACATGGTTCACTCCCTCCGCGAATCCTGCCCTCGACGCTACACCGCGCCCACGGCCCGTGCCGGTGAGGGTCCCGCTTCGGCGCTCTCAGAGCAGGTCGAGACCGAGCAAGGCGCCCAAGTCTCGGCGCGCCTGGCGGGAATCGTGCACTCGGATGGTGGCCATACCCAGCGCGCGGGCGGCCTTGAGGTTGCGTCCGATGTCGTCCAGAAAGGCGGTGCGACCGGGTTCGGTGCCCAGTCGCTCGCAGGCCAGCAGGTAGAAACGAGGATCGGGCTTGCGCAGCCCCTCTCGCACCGACTCCACCATCACGTCGAAGTGAGGACGAAGCTCCTCGCCGAGGGCGGCATCGAGGCGCTCCCAGTTGTTGGTGAGGGCCCCCACCCTCAGACCGGCGGCCCGTACCTCCCCCACGGCGCGAAGCATCTCCGGACGAGGAAGGGCGGCACCCTCCACCCGAGCCATGAGCGCCGCTACGTCCACCGCGGCACCGTGCGCGGCGCACTCCGCGGCGAAGCGCACCGCGAACGTGTCGAAGTCGATCTCCCCTTTCTCGTGGCGAGCCCAGGCTCCCCCCTCCCCGCCGTCGGCCACCACCTGGTTGAGAAAGCCGGCGGGCAGACCGTGCTCGCGCTCGAAGTCGGCCACCGCGTGGAGCGGCGAGCCCAGTACCACACCGCCCAGGTCGAACAGGACCCCGTCGATGTCGGCCACGCTCATAGACCCCGCAGCCGCGCTTCCAGGACTTCGGCCTGCTCCCCCAGCAACTCGACGAGCAGCCGCAGCCGATCCTCCGTAGATTCGAGCTCGAGCAGACGCTGGGCGTCGAGAGGCCCCACCGGTGCCAGCGTCGCCGCCTGAAAAGATGCCACCTGGAGATCGTCGGAGAGCTCGACGCGCTGCGGGCCGACGTCGGTCCCCAGCTCCGAAGCCAGCGCCAGCACCCGCTGCAGAGCCCTCTCTGCCTCCTGCAACAGCTCCGGGGCCGCTGCGCCCGGGGGCGGCTCGTCGGGTGTGGTCACCATGCCCAGTGGATAGGGGTCATCGGCGAGCCATTCCTCGACTTGCAGCCGGCGCAGCCCGATGGCGAGCACGGCCAGCTCCCCGGCCGGGAGCTCGGCCACCTCCACGATGCGGGCGGCGGTACCCACCATGAAACGCTGGTCGCCACCCCCCACCTCGAAACCCCGCTCGATCAGCACCACGCCAAACTCGCCGTCGCTCTCCACGCATTCCCGAATCATCTGCAGGTAGCGCAGCTCGAAGATCCGCAGTGGCAGCAACGCGTGCGGGAAGAGCACCGAGTTGAGGGGGAACATCGGCAGGCGCCGCGCCGGCGGGCTCAACGCGCCGTACCCCGGCGCACCGAGGCGTTCATGCCTGCAAAAGGGCGGCACGCGCCCAGAAGCGCAAGCGGGAGCGCTCCACCCCATCGACGCCGATGACGAACGAGTAGCCCCCGGGCTTGGGAAGGGGGACGTTGTTGAAGGTGAATGCCCGCACCACCACCACATCGCTGCCCTCGGGAAGGCCCTTGGGCCTCCCCACCTGGAACGAATGGCTCAGGGAACGGCCTTCGAAGATGCTCTTGCCGTCCTCGTCCTGGAGATCGATGGTGACCGTCAACCGTTCGTGAGTCATCGTCCACGGAACGCGGATACGGAGGCCGATGCCGAGGCTGTGGTGGCGGCCCGGGAAACTGGCCACGAAGAGCGTGTCCCACCCGCCGCCGAGCACGTACAGCTTTCCCCCGGCCGCCTGCACCGCGTCGGCGAGGATGGCGAAATCGACGGAGATTCCCGGGGTCAGCTCCTCGGCGTTCAACTCCACACGCTCGACTCTACGCAGCCACGGGGCGTGCCGCCCCGCGGCGGCCGCGGGGCGGGCCTAGTCTCGGTACCACGCACCCGGGTCACAGGAGGCCGCATGTCGCCTACCCATGCCGAGTTGCTGGAACGCCACCGGGCGGTGATACCCAACTGGGTGGCCCTGTACTACCAAGAGCCCATCGAGCTGGTGCGGGGCGAGGGTCGTCACGTCTGGGACGGGGAGGGCAACCGCTATCTGGACTTCTTCGGCGGCATCCTCACCACCATGACCGGGTACGCGGTGCCCGAGGTGGTGGAGGCGATCCAGCAGCAGGCCGCCAGGATGCTGCACACCTCCACCCTCTACTTGATCCGGCCCATGGTGGAGCTGGCCGAGCGAATATCCGCCCTGCTGCCCATTCCCGATACCAAGGTTTTCTTCACCAACTCGGGGACCGAAGCCATCGACGCCGCCCTCTTGCTGGCGACCAACTACCGGCACTCCAATCAGATCCTGGCCCTGCGCTACAGCTACCACGGGCGGTCGTTCTCGGCGATGGCGGTGACCGGCAACCGCGGCTGGTCCGCCTCCGCCCTCTCGCCCTTTACCGTCCACTACGTCCACAACGGCTACCGCTTGCGCAGCCCCTTCGGTCCCCTCTCCGACGCCGAGCTCATCGAGGCCTGCGTGGGCGACCTGCGCAACGTGCTCGATGTCGCCGCCTCGGGGGACGTCGCCTGCCTCATCGCCGAGCCCATTCAGGGAGTCGGCGGATTCATCGACCTGCCCGACGGGATGCTCGGCGCGATGGGGAAGGTGCTCGATGAGCAGGGGATTCTCCTCATCGCCGACGAGGTGCAAACCGGTTGGGGGCGCACCGGGGAGCACTTCTGGGGCTTCGAAGCCCACGGTGTGGTCCCCGATCTGGTGACCTTCGCCAAGGGGCTGGGCAATGGGCTGGCGATCGGCGGGGTCGCCGGCAGGGCCGAGGTCATGGATGCCGTCCACGCCGCCTCCATCTCCACCTTCGGGGGCAACCCGCTCGCCGCCTCCGGGGCGCTGGCCAACTTGGAGTATCTCCTGTCCCACGACCTGCAACACAACGCCGCTCGGATCGGGGGCGACCTGTCTCGTGGTCTCGGCGAGCTGGCGAACCGGATCCCCGCGGTCGGTGAGGTACGGGGCAAGGGCCTCATGATCGGTGTGGAGTTCGTACAACCCTCCGCGGGAGATCCCGACGCCGCCCTCACCAACGCCGTTCTAGAGGAGTGCCGGCGCGGGGGACTCCTCGTCGGCAAGGGCGGGCTCTACGGCAACGTGATGCGCATCGCTCCCCCACTGAGCATCACCGCCCAGGAAGCGGAGGAGGGGTTGGGCATCTTCATCGCTGCCGTCGAGGCAGCCACCGGCTAGGGTCGGGCCCACGCCCGCTCGCCTGTGGCCTCGTCGCGTGCCTACGACCGCGTTCGGCCCGTGCCGCACCTCTTCCCGTATCCGGGTCGTGCCGGTTGCCACCCACCGACCCGACCCGCGCCGGGAGATCGCGTGAGACCGAACGCGAGCGCCTAGCCTGACGAACGCAGGCGTATACAGGAGCCGCTGGCGCCATGGCGCACGATGATCCCCTCTGGTACAAGGACGCCGTCGTCTACGAGGTGCACGTTCGCGCCTTTCGCGACTCCAACGGCGACGGGATCGGCGACTTCCCCGGCCTGACCGAGAAGCTCGACTACCTCCAGGACCTCGGCGTGACCGCCATCTGGCTGCTTCCGTTCTACCCCTCGCCGCTGCGCGACGACGGCTACGACATCGCCGACTACGAGAACGTGCATGGCTCCTACGGGACGATGCGCGACTTCCGCCGGTTCCTGCGGGAGGCGCACCGCAGGGGACTGAAGGTGATCACCGAGCTGGTGATCAACCACACCTCCGACCAGCACCCGTGGTTCCAGCGGGCGCGGCGAGCCGCGCCGGGAACCCCNNCGCATCATCTTCAAGGACACGGAGCCCTCCAACTGGACGTGGGATTCGGTCGCCGAGGCCTACTACTGGCACCGCTTCTTCGCCCACCAGCCCGACCTCAACTACGACAACCCCGAGGTGCGCAAGGCGGTGTACCGGTGGCTCGACTTCTGGCTAGGTCTGGGGGTCGACGGGCTCCGCCTCGACGCCGTCCCGTACCTCTACGAGCGGGAGGGCACCATGTCCGAGAACCTCCCCGAGACCCACCAGGAGCTCAAGGCGCTACGGGCCCATGTGGACGCCCGCCATGACAACCGGATGCTGCTCGCCGAAGCCAACCAGTGGCCCGAAGACGCAGTCGCGTACTTCGGGGACGGGGACGAATGCCATATGGCCTTTCACTTCCCCCTCATGCCCCGCCTCTTCATGGCGATCCGGACCGAGAGCCGGTTTTCGGTCGTCGACATCGTCGAGCAGACACCCCCGATCCCCGACACCTGCCAGTGGGCGATCTTCCTCCGCAACCACGACGAGCTGACACTTGAAATGGTCACCGACGAGGAGCGGGACTACATGTACCGCACCTACGCCCGGGACCGGCACGCCCGCCTCAACCTGGGCATCCGGCGCCGGCTGGCGCCGCTGCTGGGCAACAACCGACGCGAGATCGAGCTGATGAACGCGCTGCTGTTCTCCCTGCCGGGCACTCCCGTCATCTACTACGGCGACGAGATCGGCATGGGGGACAACATCTACCTGGGCGACCGGGACGGCGTGCGCACCCCGATGCAGTGGAGCTTCGACCGCAACGCCGGCTTCTCCGACGCCAACCCGCAACAGCTCTACCTCCCGGTGATCGTCGACCCCGAGTACCACTACGAAACGGTCAACGTGGAAGCGCGTCGCGCCAACCCCAATTCGCTGTGGTGGTGGATGAAGCGGATGATTGCGCTCCGCACCCAGCATCCGGTCTTCGGTCGCGGCTCGCTGGAGTTCCTCAACCCCAACAACCCCAAGGTGCTGGCATTCCTCCGCCGCCACCACGACGAGACCATCCTGGTAGTGGCCAACCTGTCCCGCCACAGCCAGTTCGTGGAGCTGGAGCTGTCCGCATTCACCGGCATCCATCCCACCGAGCTACTGGGACGCATTCTCTTCCCCCCGGTCGGCGACTCCGGCTATCCGCTCTCCCTGGGACCCCACGATTTCCTCTGGCTGGGTTTGGAACCGGCGCGGGAGCAAATCACCGTTCCGGCATGGACCGAGCCGGTGGAGGTCATCGAGGTGGCCGGACCAGCCGGCAACGTTTTCCGTGGCTCGGCTCGGACGCGGCTGGAACGGTTGCTCGCCGCGCACCTTCCCACCCGGGTGTGGTACGTCGGTGGCGACCGCAATATCGGATCGGTCGACCTGCTCGACGTGGTGGCCGCCGAACGCGGCCCAGAAGGCTCCCGCCTGACGCTCCTCCGGGTGAACTACCTGGACGGCGAGCCGGAGACCTATCTGATGCCGCTCGGCCTGGCCGGCGGCACCGACGCGGCTCGCATCGAGTCCGAACATCCCCAAGCAGTGGTGGTGAGGGTGCGTCACGCCGCCGGTGAGAGCCTGCTCTACGACGCCACCTGGGACGCCGGCTTCTCCCGGCAGCTGCTGACCGCGGTCGGGAGCAAGCGCCGCCTGGCGGGAGAGTCGGGAACGGTGCTCACCTCGCAGACCGGCGCCTTCCGGACCGGGGCGCATTTCGCCGACGGCCAGATCACCGTCACCGAGTCCCCCGAAGGACACAGCTCGATCACCTATGCCGATCAATGGGTCCTCAAGATGTTCCGCCGGGTGGGCCGGGGCATCAACCCCGATCTCGAGATTCGCCGCTTTCTCACCGAACGCACCTCGTTCACCGACCTCCCCCCGGTGGCGGGTGCATTCGAGTACCGCGACGGGGGTGAAGACCCGGCAACGCTGGCCATCTTGCAGGGATACGTCCCCAACGAGGGCGACGCCTGGACGGTCCTCACCGACTCCCTCTGCGGGTTTTACGAGCAGTTGCTGAGCAGGTTCGATGAATTCGCCGATGGCGCTGTGTCGCGGGAGCCACTCGCCGACCCCTACGAGGTAATGCCGCCGCCCGAGATCGCCGAGCTGATCGACGGCGACCTCCAGGTGGCCGAGAAGCTCGGTGAGGTCACCGCCCGGCTGCACCGGGCGCTGGCCTCGGACGTCGAGGACCCCGAGTTCGGACCGGAGCCTTTCAGCAGCCTGTACCAGCGCTCCCTCTACCAGTCGATCCGCAGCTCGGTACTCAGCATGCTGCGCGAAGTCCGCGCCCGGCTCGACGGCCTCACCGGGGACGCAGGAGACGCGGTCCGGGAGGTGGTAGGTCGCGAGGGCGAGCTGCTGGAACACCTCAACCAGCTGCTGCGCCGCCCCATCGAATCCGCCAAGATCCGCGTCCACGGCGATTTGCGGCTCGACCAGGTGCTGTCGACGGGCAAGGACTTCGTGGTGTTCGACTTCGCCGGCGACATCACGCGCCCCTTGAGCGAGCGCCGCCTCAAGCAGTCACCGCTGTCGGACGTGGCCCGCATGCTGCGCTCGCTGCACTACGCCGCGTACGCCACGCTCTTCGATCTCGCCGGCAGCGGCGGGACCCGCGCCCACGCCGACGAGCTGGCTCCGTGGGCACTGAGCTGGTACCACTGGACGGCGGCTGCATTCTTGCGCAGTTACCTGACGGGGACGGCCGACTCCGGCCTCGTCGCCGCCGACATTGCCCTCAACCGGCCGCTCTTGGAGGCATTCTTCCTCGAGCAGGCGGTGCGAGAACTCGGTTGGGAGGTGCGCAACCGTCCCGACTGGGTCGAGATCCCGGTACGAGGGCTGCTGCACGTGCTGGAGACCGACTTCGAAGGAGAGGCAGCGCCCTAGCCGGCAGCCTCGGGGCAGGGGTGGAAGCGGCCGAACACTCAGGAGTGGAGCTCGATCACGTCGCCGTCGGCGACGGGGTGGTCTCTTCCCACCTGGCGGCCGTCGAGATCCCCTTCTCCCCACAGGCGGGCGTACTTGAGTGTCGCCGCCATCTCGCGGTGCACCTGCACAGCCACCTCATGCACCGTTTGCCCCCGCCGCACGGTGAAAGGCCTCCCCTTGTCGGCCTGCCGGCCGCGGGGCTTGGTGTAGACCCGCACGATTTCCAGGTGCCGGAACAGCCAGGGCCCGATCTCGTCGAGACCCTCGCCGGAGGTGGCGGATACGGCGAGCACCGGGTAATCGAGACCGGTCAATTCCCGGAATGCTTCCAGCTCCTCATCCAGCAGCGGGATCTGGTCGGCCTTGGTGGCGATCAGCAGGGTGGGGAGACGAATGGCGAAGGGGTCGGCGTCCTCGTCCTCCCCTCCGTCCGCCGCCGCGGTGCGCTCCCATGATGGGGTCAGCCGCACACGCCGTTCCCCCAGCAACTCGTGTAACTCCAGCACCTGCTCGACACATCCCGCCTGCCCGAGATCGACTACCAGCAGGCAGGCGTCGGCCGGTTGCAGGGCGTTGGCGATCCACGGCACCGGGTGGCCCTTGGCCAGCGGCGGCAGGTCGATGAGCTGGAAGGCGACGTCCTCGTGGGGCAGCATGCCGGGCTGGGGAAACTGGGTGGTGAACGGATAGGGGCCGGTCGCGGCGTGAGACCCGGTCAGCCGGGCGTGCAGGGTGGACTTGCCGCTGTTGGGCGGACCGAGCAGCGCAATCTGGGCGGCACCCTCCGGGCGGATGGTGGTCGCCGGGGCACTGCGGGCCCCGGCCTTGCGGGGTGCGGCGAGCTCGGCGGTGAGCTCTTTGATGCGACTCTTGATGTCGGCCTGGAGGTGCTCGGTTCCTTTGTGCTTGGGGATGGTGCGGAGCATCTCCCGCAGGCACTCGAGGCGCTCCTTGGGGTCCCGTGCCCTCTTGAAGGCGGCCTCGGCCGCCTTGTACTCAGGCGTCAGGTTGGCCGGCATGGTGGATCCATTGCGTGTTCACCCCCCATGTTGGTCCAACCGGGCGCAACGGTGGGCGCGCACGCTGCGTAGCGGCTACGGCAGATGCGGAGGCAACGCCCACGGAAATGGAAGCGCATTCGGAAACGTTGCCAACCACTACTAGCTTCGACGCCTGAGGAGTTCCATGCCTGCCGTCACCGTCGATGATCTCTCGTCGCTACCGCGAATCTCGGATCCCGGCCCCGCGGTTGACCGACCGGTGCGTTCCGTCACCACTGCCCCGAGCGGCTTCGAGGGTGAGGGGTTTCCCGTACGGCGCGCTTTTGCCGGCGTGGACCTGTCGGCCTTGGACCCCTTCATCCACCTCGACCAGATGGGGGAGGTGGAGTACGCCCCCGGCGAGCCGAAGGGCACTCCCTGGCACCCCCATCGGGGCTTCGAGACCGTCACCTACATGATCGACGGTACCTTTGAGCATCAGGACTCCCATGGTGGCGGCGGGCTCATCACCAACGGTGATACGCAGTGGATGACCGCGGGTGCTGGGATCCTGCACATCGAGGCTCCGCCCGAGGAGCTGGTGGCGTCGGGAGGCTTGTTCCACGGCTTCCAGCTCTGGGTCAACCTGCCGGCCAAAGACAAGTTCCTCCCGCCGCGTTACCAGGATCTGCGCGGCGGCGAGGTGACCCTGCTGACGTCGCCGGACGCCGGGACGTTGCTGCGGGTGATCGCCGGTGAGGTAGGCGAGCATCGCGGTCCGGGCGTCACCCACACCCCGATCACGATGATCCACGCCACCGTCGCCCCCGGGGCACGGCTACGCCTGCCCTGGCGAAAGGAGTTCAACGCGTTGTGCTACGTGCTCAACGGGGACGGCTCCTTCGGCGCCGAGGGGCGCCCGGCCCGGATGGGGCAGTTGGTGGCGTTCGGCCCCGGGGACATCGTCACCATCACCGCCGATACCGCACAGGAATCGCGCAGCCCCAATCTCGACGTGCTCATCTTGGGCGGGCGTCCCATCGGTGAGCCCGTGGCCTGGTACGGCCCCTTCGTGATGAACACCAAGGCCGAGCTGGTGACGGCGTTCGAGGATTACCAGGCCGGCCGGCTGGGAACGGTCCCGGCGCAGGGCCACTAGCGAGGCGAACGCGTCCGCCACCACCTACCACTCGGCAACCCCGCGTGCCGGGGTGAGCGCGCCCGCAGGGGCCACTCCTCCATCACAGCTCGAGCAGCGCCGGGGCAATGCGCCGTAGCTCCTCGAGGGGGAACCGGTCGGGCAGACCGTTGAGCACCTGCACGCAGACGTGGTCGGCGCCCGCTTCGAGGTGAGCCGCCACTCGGGCCTGTATTGCGTCCACGTCCCCCCAGCCCACCACCGCATCGACGAGCCCGTCGGAACCGTCGCCGGCGACATCGGAGTCACCCCAGCCGAGTCGTAGCAGATTGTTGCGGTAGTTGTCGAGCGCCAGGTAGTGACGGGTATGCACCCGCCCCATAGCTCGGGCTTCGGCCGGGTCGGTGGACAGCACGACGGCCTGCTCAGGAGCGAGCAGTGCCTCGCTCCCCAGCTCGGCGCGGGCGAAGGCAGTGTGCTCGACGGGAACGAAGTAGGGATGCGCCCCCCAGGTCCGCTCCGCCGCCAGCCGCAGCATGCGAGGACCCAGCGCAGCGAGCACCACCCGCGGCTCTCGCGACGGCTCCGGCCCAACGTACTCAGCGTCGTCCATGGCGTCGAGATAAGCCCGCATCACCGCCAGCGGCCGGCGATAGTCGTGACCGCGGCGGGCCACGCGGGGAGCGTGACTGACCCCGATGCCGAGGACGAAGCGGTCCGGGAAGGCGTCCGCCAGGGTGCGTGCTCCGTTGAACATGGCGACGGGATCCCGGGCCCAGATGTTGGCGATGCCGCTGGCCACCACGATGTCCCCACCGGCCGCCAGCAGCAGGGCGGCCTGGGCAAACGCTTCTTTGGCGAAGCCCTCCGGGTACCAAACGGTGCGCAAGCCGAGACGCTCGATCTCGGGCACGAACTCCCGGGTCGCCGCCGCCGGCATCGTCCCCAGCTGCGGCGTCCACACTCCCACCCGTCCCAGGTCCACCTCGCCTCCCGCCTCGCTGCCCGCCAAGCTACCGGGCGCAGGCTTGAATGGCGAGGCGGCCCCGAACCCGCGTGACGAAAGAGGCCGACCGCGTCGCGGCGGCCGCGGCTGGGTAGCGCACGCCTGTTGAGGCCAGAGCAGCGTTCATCATCGACCCCTACCTGCGGGATGGAGGACTCGATGGCTACGACCGTGCTGCTGCTCGGTCGAACCGAGATCGTTCTGGACGACGTGTGGGCAGGGCTCCGGGCGATGCTGACGTGGAGCTGCGGGCAGGGACCACACTCGATGACGTACGCGCCGCCTTCGAGAAGGGGCCCGTAGACATCGTGATCATGGGCGCCGGACTCGACCTGGCGACGCGACTCGACATCGTCCCGCATGTCTTCACCTTCAGCGAGTCGACGACGGTCCACATGAAGGACCGGACGTCGGGTCCCGCCGGGATGATCCCCTTCGTCAACGCGATTCTGGGCGGCCTCGTGGGCTGAGAGCGATTCGGGTGCTGCCACCTCCGGCGCGCAGCATCGCCGCGATGGCTAGCCGCCGCGGCCGGCCCGCAATGACTCGACCAGCAGCAACAAACCCGGCACCTGCGCCGGACCTCCGACCCGATAGCGAGCTCCGGTCGGCCCGGACCCCACCTTGACACCCACGTCGGCGCCACCGAGTACGGCGAAGGCGTTCTCGTCGGTGACGTCGTCTCCGATGAAGACCACCGCCTCGGCGGCGAGGCGGCGGCGCAGCGCGTCGAGGGCCGTCCCCTTGTCGGCGCCGGCCGCGGACACCTCCACGACCTTCTTGCCGTGCAGCACGCGCACCCCCTCGAGCCCGGTGGCCGCCTCCAATGCCGCCCGAGCCGCCTCCGGCTGACGCACCGGGGCCACCGTCCGGTAGTGAAAGGCCACCCCGCTCCCCTTCTCCTCCAGGTGAGAGTCGGGAAAGCGATCGAGCAACGCGGCGAAACGGTCCCGGGCCACCCCGAGAGCAAGTCGCTCCCTCTCGCTGAGCTCCTCGGTCCCGGTGTCACCACCGTGGCCACCCACCAGCACCACCGAGGCCGCCGGTCGGGCCAGCCGGCGAAGCACCTTCAGGCTGCGGCCGGAGAGGATGGCGGCGTGGGTGGCGGGAAGGCGGCTGAGCCGGTTCAGAGCCTCCACCGCCTCCCGATCCGCCTCGACCGCATCGGGATCGTCGATGATCGGCGCCAGCGTGCCGTCGAAGTCGCTGGCTACCAGCAAGGTCGGCGCCGCCGCGGCCCGGCGCAGAGCCGCCTCGAGGTCGCTCACGCTCCCAGCGCCTCCAAGCAGTGCCGGGCCCAGGCGAACACGTCGTGACGCGTGACCTGCCGCCGCAGCGCGGTCATGCGACGGCGCTTCTCGGCAGGGTCCAGCTCCACGGCCCGCCACAGCGCATCGGATAGGCCATCCACGTCGTAGGGGTTGACTTGGAGGGCTTGGCGCAGCTCCAGAGCGGCGCCGGCGAACTCGCTCAGCACCAGCACCCCGTCGTTGTCCACCCGGCTGGCGACATACTCTTTGGCCACGAGATTCATCCCATCGCGGAGCGGAGTGACGCACATCACGTCGGCGGCCAGGTAGTAGGCGGCCAGTTGGTCGGGGGGAAGGCCACCGTAGCGGTATTCCACCGAGGGCCTGCCGGGCCGCCCGTAGGTTCCGTTGATTCGCCCCACCAGCTGCTCGATATCGGTCCGCATCTGGGCATACTCGTCGATGTCCTCCCGGCTGGGCACCGCCACCTGCACGAACACCAGGTCGGTCGCTCGGTCGGGGTGGCGCTGCAGCACCGTCTCGAAAGCCCGCAGCCGGATGTCGATCCCTTTCGTGTAGTCGAGGCGGTCCACTCCGAGGATCATCATCCGGTGTGCGCCGAGCTGGTCGGTGAGGCGTCCCGCCTGCTCCCGTACCTCGGGGGTGCGGGCCAGCGCGGCGTAGCTCTGGGTATCGACGGAGATGGGCGCGTCCTGCAAGCGCACCGTCCGCCCCCGGAAGTGCAGGTCGCGGGTGGCACCGGTGGCACCGGCGAATCGCCGCGCCGCCCGCGAGAAGTTGTGCCGGCCCAGCCGGGTCTGGAAGGCGAGCACGTCGGCGCCCAGCAGCCCCTCGAGCACCTGCCGGCGCCACGGCAGCCGGGCGAACACCTCCACCGGCGGAAAAGGAATGTGCAGGTAGAAGCCGATGGTGCAATCGGCGCGCAGCTCCCGGAGCATGGCGGGAACCAGTTGCAGTTGATAGTCCTGCACCCAGGCGATCTCGGCGTGCCGCACCGCCCGGGCCGCCTCCTCGGCGAACCGCCGGTTGACCTCCACGTAGGGACGCCACCAGTGACGGTGGAACTCTGGGGGCCGGATGGCGTCGTGGTAGAGGGGCCACAGGGTCCCGTTGCAGAAGCCGAGGTAGTAGTCCTCCAGCTCCTCCTCGGTGATGGGGACGGGCCGCTGCTCGATGCCGTCGTGGACGAACGGCGGCGGAGCGTCGCCGGCCTCACCCGTCCAGCCGATCCACGATCCTGCGCGCTCGCGGAGGATCGGTGCCAGGGCGCTGACCAGGCCGCCCGGGCTGGTCTCCCAGCCGCCCTCGACGCGGCGCAGCGGCAGCCGGTTGGCGATCAGGACGATGCGGGTCTCAGACACCTTCGTTCCCATTGGAGCGGGATCGCGCTGGGTGCGCAAGCCGCGAGCGGCAACGGTGCCGCGGCGACAGGCGGATCAGATCATCCGCGGAGGCATCAGTCGCAGCACACGGTCGCGCCTGCCGGCCTCCGTGGGACTGCTCGCCGTGACCAGCCGGCGCTTCTGCTCCACATGGCACTCTTCACAGGTGGACTCCAGCTGAAACCTGGTCCACCGCAGCCGGATCTCACCGCCGCCGATGCTCTCGATCCAACCGGCGGGACACAACAGATCGATGTCGGGGCGCAAGTGCAGTCTCTCCAGGGTCTCCTCGATGAAGCCTCCCCCGAGGACCAGCCATGTCGTGCCGCCTTCATCGAGCCAGATGTCGATCACGTGGCCCACACGAAAGCCGTCGGAGTCGATCACCCTCGCCTTGGTCAGCTCGGAGAAGCGCAGGTGCTTCTCCCCGCTGATGTCGCGCTCCTCCAGGGAGGCGGGCGCATGGTGCTCCTCGAGCAGGTGGACCTCGTCATCGATGCGATCGATCTCGGCGCGGGCCACCACCGCCTCGGCGGCGTGCTTCCCGGATAGGGCTGCCCGCACGCGGCCCTCCCCAGCCAGGGTGAGGTACGCGACGTCGATGGCACCCGCGCCGGTACGAACCATGAAGTCGGCCACTCGTCCCAGGGTTGCCCCCCGAGCGTCGCGGACCGTGGTGCCCATCAACTCGCCGAGCTTCAAGTCGAACGTGGCCATGAGCTCACTCCCTCCGATGGAACGGTCGCCCGTCCCATTGAGCCTACCCACGGGGATTACCTCAACCGACTCGGAGAGATCTCGTCACCTTCGACCATGATCCCCTCGTGGGGACGCAGCTCGACGGCACCGCCGATCTGCTCCTCACGGTCGAGGTGGGTCGAGAGCACCACCCGCCCGGCTCCGGAGAAGGCAACGTTGAGGGGATCGGCGGTGAAGTTGAGCAGCACGGTCACCGGGGGCGCCCCCAGGGCGCGACGGGTGTAGACAAAGCAGCCGTCCGGGACTGAGTCCTGCGACTGATGGGAGCCAAGCCGCAGGCTGCTGGAGTTGCGGCGGTAGGCGAGCAGCCGGCGGTACAGGTTGAGATGGGAGCCCGCCTCCGCCAGTTGGCTCGCGACGTTGGCGGTGCGGTAGTCGTCGCCCACCGGCAACCAGGGACGCGCCGCCTCGGGCGGCGAGAAGCCGGCGTGGTCGGCATCGCTCCACTGCATGGGGCTGCGGCAGCCATCTCGGTTGTAGACGTCGGCCTGCGTTGCCCACGGGTCCTGCCCCTGGTCCGGAGGTACCACGACGTCCTCCATCCCCAGCTCGTCTCCGTAGTACAGGGTGGGGGTTCCCCGCAAGGTGAGCAGCAGCATGGCGGCGGTACGGGACTGCGCCCGGCCGAGACGGGTGGCCACGCGCGGCTCGTCGTGGTTGCCCAGCACGTAGCTGGGCCAGCCGCCCGGCGGAACCGCGGCCTCCACCGCATCGACGATGCGGCGAAAGCGGCCCGCCTGCCACGGCGCCCAGATCAGGGCGAAGTTGAAGGGCATGTGCAGCTCGTCGAGGTGGGCCCCGTAGTTGGCGGCCCACTGGTCCCAGTCGAAGACGTGGATCTCCCCCACCGCGAAGCGGTCTCCGTCGTACGAATCGAGCAGCGCCCGCATCTCGCGGAACACCCCGTGCACGTCGGCATGACCCTTGTCGTGGACGTGAAGCTGCCGGTCGTACTGGTCGAGCGGCTTGAACCGCCGCCGCCAGCCCGGCGGGGTGGGCGGGTTGTCGCGCAGCAGGGGGTCCTTCATCAGGTAGTGGGCCACGTCGATCCTGAAGCCGTCCACGCCGCGGTCGAGCCAGAAGCGCATGACGTCGAAGAAGGCCTTCCTGAGGTCCGGGTTGCGCCAGTTGAGGTCGGGCTGCTCCTTGAGGAAGGAGTGCAGGTAATACTGGCCGGTGGGCTCGTCCCATTCCCAGGCCGAGCCGCCAAAGACACTGAGCCAGTTGTTGGGCGGCTCACCGCCGGGCTTGGGGTCCTGCCACACGTACCAGTCCCGCCGGTGGCTGTGGGGCGAGGAGCGAGACTCCAGGAACCACGGATGCTGGTCCGAGGTGTGGTTGGGGACGAGGTCGACGATGATCCGCAGCCCCCGGGCGTGCGCCGCCGCCAGCAGCCGGTCGAAGCCCGCCAGGTCGCCGAACTGCGGATCGACGTCGCAGTAGTCGGAGACGTCGTAGCCGAAGTCCTTCTGCGGCGAGGGATAGAAGGGCGACAGCCAGACCGCGTCGACGCCGAGCGTGTCGCACAGGTAATCGAGCTTGCGGGTCACGCCAACCAGGTCACCGATGCCGTCGCCGTCCGTGTCGAGAAAGCTGCGCGGATAGACCTGATAGATGACGGCGGTCTGCCACCAAGGCCGCCCCTCAGTCATTTATCGGCTCTGCCTCCGGGACGTTGGGAGGCGTTGCGGGAAGGTGTTGGTCGAGGTCCCCTCGGTGGCGGCCCGTGGACTCTCGGGTCGTGTCGGCTCGGGCGTAACGGATGTTCGCCCTCTCCCGTCCCTTCTCGCTGGAGACGCGCTGCCACCACCACGACCCCGGCCTTCCCAGCCGAACTGCGCCGACAACCATGACGGCGGCGAGCGGCAGGACCACGTACCCGAAGACGATCACCGAGCCGAGATCTTCGAGTCCCCCCTTCGAGTTCCACGAATTCAGTACCACCCAGAGCGCCACGCCGGTTGCACCGGTTCCGAGCGTCGCGAATGCTCGCTTGTGCTTGAGCAGGCATGTCGCTGTGGCGAGCAGCATGATCCCGAGAACAGCCGGCTCGAGGATCCGGACGATGAATTGATAGCGGTCCATGGGCCACCTGAGATCTGTGGAGGAAGGCTCTTTGCGTTCGTTGTTGAGACGTTCGAGCAGTCTGGATGGTTTCAGAGTTGATGAAGCTTCCGCTGTCGCCGGTCACACTTGGCGGTTTGGCACCGTTAGCCGGAGGCTGGGTGATACAGGTGGACCTGCAGATGTCATGAAACCGACCCGTGCGAGCACCTCCCTTCCGCGTCGTTGGTGGTGAGAATCCGGGGGGTCGCTGCGGGCACATACTCCCGCTCCTCGGTGAGAGGGTCCAACTCGGTCAAGCCGGCAGCGAAGGTCAGCGGCGCAGGCCGTGCGGGCGTGGTGGCACTGTCGGCGGACCTCGTAGATGACGGCGCTCTGCCACCACGGGGGTGCGGTCATGGCCCGGCCAGGCTACCCGTCCCGCCGTGCCCCACCACCAGCCGGCGATCGCCGAATCAGACCCGGCTGCGGCGCCGGGGCGGCGCACCGGACAAATCATCCGGCGCCGGCCCATCCGACGAGTCCGCCTATTCGGCGCGCCACATCCAGATGGCGGGCACGGCAAGGCAGCACCCGGAGCCGCCACCGGGGAACTCGACCGTCCGCCCGGAGAAGCCGACTGCTACCAGCAGATCGCCGGACCAGATGGCATCGGTCATGGTGGCGGTAGGTGGATCGCTGAGGGTTTCGAACACGCGGTCGTCGTGGGTCTCCCGTTCCCAGTTCGGCTCGCCGGCCGCGTCGCGCCACCACCACGCCGCCGCCCCGCCCACCGACTCGAACTCCTTCTCGTCGCTGCCGATGGCCACCACTCCCACCCCCGGAACCTCGACGGCATGGTTGATCGTCTGGATGCCGTCGACGTCGCCCAAGCCGGCGAAGGCTCCGGCGGCGGCCGTCCACTGCTTGCCATCCGGACTCACCAGGACGACGGCGTCGCTGGTNNTCACCCCACGGAGACGCAGATCGCCGCCGATGTCGTGACGCTGCCACTGCCGGCCATCGGGCGAGACCCACGCGGCCGGCCACTGCGTCGGGTAGTCGATGGTGGGATCGGGCTCGCTGGCCGAGCCCACCGCCACGATGCCCACGCCGGGCTGGTAGGCAACGCCCACCAGCTCGGCGTTGAACTCATCGCCCTCATTGGGCTGGTAGCCCACCGAGCCGAGGGCCGGATCCTCGATGCGCTCCCACGACCGGCCGTCGGCCGAGAGCCACACCGCAGCGTCGATGTCGAAGCTGATGCCACCCGGGTCGGGGGCGTAGTCCTCCATGCCCACCGCTACCAGCCCTAGAGGAGTGGCCGCCACCTGCGACATCACCGGTCCCTCCAGCCCGACGCCGGGACGCGCCGGCGGGATCTCGATCGGCTCCCAGCTCCGACCGTCGGCCGACAGCCAGGCCGCCGCCGCGCCCGATCCGGTACGGCCCACCGCCACGAACCCGCCCCCGCCGGCCAGCGCCGCCACACTGCGCAACTCCCCTTCGGCATCTCCCAGATCGGCCTTCTCCCAGGTGAGGGCATCGGCCGACGACCATACCACCGGCCGGGTAGGGAAGAAGTCGCTAACGAGGAAGGCGGGCGCCTCGGATCCGACGACGACGTAGCGGTTCTCGACGCCGCCGCGAGCCACGCCGGTCAGGACCACACTGCCCTCGCTGGCGAACACCGCAGGGTCGAACTCCACCCGGCCCCAGCCGTTGGGAGCAAACCGGACGCTGGGTTCGGGGCCGGTCCCGGGCGAGCAGCCGTGGCGCTGGTTCCACATCTCGAGCGCCTCTTCAAAGCTCGTTTCGTATTGGTCGACCCCGGCCTCGACCGCAGTGATTCCGTCGAGGGTCACGAAGATCACGCGCACGTTTTCCTCGGCGGTGTCCTCGGTGATGGCCGGGCGAAACGCTACGCGAAGCAAGTCGAGGCTGCCGTCGCCGTCCCAGTCCGCGCATCGGAAAGAGTCACCGGTGAAGGGCCCCGGTGGGGCCCCGTCCGCCAGATCGTTCCACCGCTCGATGGATAGCGAGGTCGCCTGCAACCCTCGCAACGTGGCTGCGACCGCTCCCAACTCGAGGCCGCGCTCGCCGGCGCGGCTGAAGAGGATCTCACCCCGAGCGTCGTCGTCGAGATCGACGAACCCCACGAGCGCCACATCGGTGCCTTCCACCTCGGCTTCGGACACGAGTTCCCTGCCGATGCAGAGACCGATGGTCACTCCCGTGGCCCCCTCGGAGCGCAGATAGACCAGTTCGTCGAGGCCATCGCCGTCGAGGTCGACCACGTACTCCTCATCGTGGTCGACGTCCTCGCAGCCCTCTCCACCGGGCGGCTGCGTCGTCGAGGTCGTCGCCACCGTGGTAGGAACGGCGTCGTCGCCGGCACACGCCGCTGCGATCAGCGCGAGAGCAGTCGCTAACACCCCGAGGCGCGCCGCACCAGTAGCCGGAGCTCTCGCCGTGTCGCCCATGTAGCCTCCTCCCACGCGTGTGCTTCTCGGGCGCCGCCAGCGCACCCCGCCCTCACCGCGACCCTACCCGGCCTTCAGCGCGGCGGTTGCAGGTAGGCGCCGAGACGTGGGGCCTCGCGCAGCCGGAAGCGCACCCGGGCCTCCTGCAGCTCCAGCATGCGCCACTTGAGCCGCTCGCCGGCGGGCACATGCCGCGATTCGAGGAAGCGGCGGGCATCTTGCAGCAGATGGGGCCAGGACAGGTAAGGGAGCCCGTACAGCGACATCGCCATCGTCGGCGGCGGATACACCGCCTTCACCTGCTCCCAGCGGGCGGTGAACTGCTCCCAGACGGCCGCCCCCGCTGCCGGATTCCGCAACAGATCTATGGCGGCGCCGGGGCCATCCTGCTTGGGAATGCGGCCGTCGAGGGTCATGGCGAAGGTCTCCACAGCCAGCGCTGGGTCGGGTAGCCGGGTCAGCGCCCGCCGGTAGCGATCCTTCAGCACCGGATCCGACTCCCGCCGGTAGCGGGCCACGAAGGTCTCGTAGTCGGCCGTGTCCCCCACCGCCGCCACCAACTCGAGGGCGGCCGCTTCCAACTCGGGATCGGAGGAGCCGGTCTCCGCCTCCACGATGCGGCGTCCTTGCTCCACCGCTGCGGGATCGCGGCCCAGCCGGCCGCGAGCTTCCAGCAGCAGGCCGCGCAGCTTGCGGCGCAGATCCGGCTCCCCGCTCGTCGACGCCGGACCGAGGCGCACAGCCACCGGGGCGAGCAGATCCCGCACCCGGGCGCGTAGCGCCGCGAGTTCCTCTTCACCGGCAATGCGGTCGATCTCGTCGAGGCCACGGACGAGCACTCGCCACACGTGGTACTCCTCTTCGTCCCGGTAGGCGGCGGCGAGATCCAGGAAGCCGGCGGCCGCGGTGTCACCGGCCAGCATCAGCGCCAGCGTGTCGTCGAGCAAGGCGAGGCGTTCGGCACCGCTCAGCTCACCGAGGCGGGCCCGTAACACCGCGCCCGGGCCATCCCCATAGCTGGTGCGGTAGAAGCCGTGGGCGCCGGCATTGATGACCACGAAACGAGCCGGCGCGGGGACGGGGAGTGTCGCCTCCTGCGCGGTCAGCAGGGTCCTCTCTACGCCGGTCCCGGTGCGGATCAGCACCGGTACCTGCCACCGCTCGATTTCCTCACCGTCGCCGAGGTAGAGGAAGCGCCGCTGAGCCAGCCGCACCGAGCCCGGATCATCGAGGGCAACATCGATCCGCGGGAAGCCGCCGCGGTGGATCCACCCCTCCATGATCTCCCCCACCGGCTCTCCCCCCGCCTCAGCCAGGGAATGCCACAGGTCGGCGGTCTCGGTGTTGCCGAAGCGGTGCCGGGACAGGTAGGCGTTGACCCCGGCGCGGAACGTCTCCGCACCCAGGTACTGCTGCAGCATCCGCAGCACGGCGCAGCCCTTCATGTAGGTGAGGGGATCGAACATCTCGTCGGCCTCCTCTGGCGGGCCGACCGGGAACTCGACCGGACGGGTTGCTTGCAGCGCGTCGAGCGACATCGCCCCGGCTCGATCGGCGGTGAAGCCGAGCCACACGTCCCACTCCGGCTTCAAGGCGTCGAGAGCCAGCAGCGACATCAAGGTGGCGAAGGCCTCGTTCAGCCAGATACCTTCCCACCAACGCATCGTCACCAGGTCGCCGAACCACATGTGGGCCAGCTCATGGGCGATGGTCTCTGCCGCCTCTTGCAGCTCGTCCTGGCTGGTGGTGGCGGGATCCACCAGCAGCGAGGACTCGCGAAAGGTGACCGCTCCCAGGTTCTCCATCGCCCCGGCGGCGAAGTCGGGTATGGCGATGAAGTCGCATTTGTCGCCGGGATAGGGGATCCCGTAGAAGTCGGCGAACCAGCGAAGGCACGCCGCCCCCACCTCCAGGGCAAAGGCGGTGGTGTCCCCCCGCCCCGGGGCATGCACCACGCGCAGGGGGATCCCGTCCACGTCCACCGGCTCGGTCGCCTCCAGCGGGCCGACCACGAAGGCCACCAGATAGGTGGACATCGGAATGCTGTCGGCAAAGTGGACCACCACCTTGCCGTCATCGCGCGGCACCCGCGCGATCTCCGCGGAGTTGGCCACTGCGAGGAGGTCCGGTGGGATCACCAGCGTGACCGCGAACACCGCCTTGAAGTCGGGCTCGTCCCAGCAAGGGAAGGCACGCCGGGCATCGGTGGCCTGGAACTGGGTGCATGCCAGCACCCGCCGCCGGCCCTCGGCATCGCGGAAGGTGGAGCGATAGAAGCCGCGCAGCTCGTCGTTGAGCCTCCCGCGAAAGGAGAGATCGACGATCCACGGCCCCGGTTCCAGCTTCTCGGGGGGTTGCAGTTGTAGCCGCTGCGTGACGGAATCGAGAGAGGTGGCTACCTGCGTGCGGCGCCCGGCATCGTCTTCCAAAGCAGCGGCGTTGATGTCGAGGTCCGCAGCGTTGAGCCAGACCGCTTCGGCCGTTTCCTCCACTTCCACGGCGATGCGCGCCCTCCCGGAGAAGGTGCCGCCGTCGAGATCCGGTTCGAAGGTCAGCTCGTAGCGCCGCGGTACCACGCTGCGCGGCAGACGGTACGGGCTCGAGAGGTGGGTGTGATCCGCCATTCGCTCGGAGGCTACCCCCGGGTGCCGGCCTACTCGGCGTCCGGGGGCCGGCGCAGCCGCTTCACCTCGCCGCGGCGTTGCTTCTCGCGCCGCCGGCGCAACCGGGAAGCCAGAGTCGGCTTGGTGGGCCGGCGTGGGGCCGGTCGTGCCGCAGCCTCCCGCAGGAGGTCGGCGAGCCGGCGGCGTGCCAGCTGCCGGTTGCGCCACTGCGACCGCGATTCGTCGACCGCCACCGTGAGGGTCCCCTCCACCAGGCGTGGTGCCAGCTTGTCCATCATTCGCTCCTTGAGGTGCTGGGGGATGGAGGGGCTGGCAGCGAGGTCGAAGCTGAGCTCGGCTCGGGTGTGGGCCCGGTTGGCATGCTGGCCGCCCGGCCCCCCCGAGGGCCCGAACCGCCAGCGCAGCTCGCCCGCGGGGACTACCAGGTCGGCGGTGATGGACAGGTCCGGATCGCTCATCGCCGGCCTCCAGAGGACCAAACCTCCTCATCTACGGCATCGCGTGCCGCAGCCCGGCTCACCTTGCCCAGCGCATCGCGAGGCAGCGCAGAGGTGAAGGCCCACCTGCGCGGTACCTTGTAGCCGGTCAGCCGCGCCCGCACGTAGCCCTCCAGCTCCTCGGCACCAGCTCCCGGCGCCACCAACAGCGCACTCACTGCTTCTCCCCAGTCGTCGTGGGGAGTGCCGAAGACCGCAGCCTCCTGTACCGCGGGGTGGGCCAGCAGCACCGCTTCGACCTCGGCAGGATCGACGTTCTCCCCGCCGGAGATGATGACGTCGTCTGCACGGCCCACTACCCGCAAGTACCCGTCCGAGTCGAGCAACCCGACGTCTCCGCTGAGATACCAGTCCCCGGGGCGCCGTCGCGGGGCGCCGAGATAGCCGGGCGACAGCATGGGACCTCGCACCGCGATCGTCCCCACCTCGCCGGCGGGCAGCGTTCGGCCCGCGTCGTCGACGATGCGCAACTCCACTCCGGACAGCGCTCGGGCCCGCCGCCGCGGCGTCATGCCTTCGTCGAGGGGCAAGGTCGCCACTTGAGAGCACGTTTCGGTCATGCCATAGCTGGGCAGCACGGGCAGTCCGGCGGTGGAGGCGGCTTCCAGCAGCCCCGGCGCCGCCGGACCTCCTCCCAGCAACACCGCCCGCACTCCCCGGTAAGGACCGGGATCTTCGTCGAGGAGCCGGTGCAGCATCGTGGCCACCAGCGACAGCAGCGTGACGGCGCCCTCGCGGAGCAAGCTCGCCGCCCGACCGGGATCGAACCCGGGTTCCAGCACCACCGTGCTCCCCTGGCGGGCACTCCGAACCAGGATCATCCAGCCACCTACGTGATGCAGCGGCAGCACCCCCAGCCACCGGTCGGCTTCGCCGTGGTCGAGGTGGAGTGCCGAGGCGGCGGCCGATGCCTCGAGGTTGCCCCAGGTGAGCAGCACACCCTTCGGGGTTCCGGAGGTACCTGAGGTGAACACGACCGAATGGATGTCATCGACGTCGGGCTCAATTGGAGCCGCCGGGTCACCCTGGTGCAGTTCCTGCGGGTCGACGGACGGCACCCCCGCCTCGGTCAGCCCCCGCGCTCCCACCACCAGCATCGCCTCCGCGGCCTCGACCCGCCGTGCCGCCTCGGCGGGGCCGAGACGGACATCGAGCGGCACCAGCGCCGCCCCCAGTCGCGGCACCGCCCACATGACGGCGACCGTGGCCGGTTCTGCCGCCGCCCACACCGCCACCCGATCCCCCTTCCGAACTCCCATCTCGCGCAACGCGCCGCCGGTGCGGCGCGCCAGCAGGTCGAAGGCGGCGAAGGTGAGGTCGGCGGCCGGAGTGGCCAGGAACACCCCGTCGGGCCTGCGTGCTGCGCTCGCTTCCAGCCAGTCCCTCATGTGACCCTCCGGGGGCGTCACTACAGTAACCGCCGGCCTAGCAACGGAGACAGCGGCATGCCCACCGAC